>MDSW01126511.1_pt1 | contig 11054 bp, 11 predicted proteins | sample 811171 | NCBI WGS metagenome assembly MDSW01 (sample SAMN05326641, study PRJNA326480) | marine metagenome | isolation source: seawater | place: Atlantic Ocean: North West | collected 2012 | reverse complement strand
ATAGAAAAATATCTTATGATACAAATATTTTTTTACTTCTCTATGAGGACAGAATAGGATTTGTTCAAAAAGTTTTTCCTGATGGAAATGTTAAAAGTGAGAGAGGAAATGTTGGAAATGCACGAATTAATGGAATTGAATCATTATTTGATTTTGATTTAAATGAAATCTTTTTTAAAAACAATGATATTGACATTAATTACTTTGTTAATTACTCATACATTCAGTCTGAATACCTAGAGTCCGATCAAGTTGGCATAGAAGGTAATTCTGTTGAATTTGTTCCAAATCATAATTTGAAGACAGGTTTAAAGTTTGGATATAAAAATTTATCATTTAACTTCCAATATTCATTTATTTCAAAACAATTTACAGATTCATCAAATGCTATTGGAGGCAATTTAAGTGGTGTTATTGGTGAGATACCAAAATACAGCCTTGCAGACATATCTCTTTCATATAAGTTAAAAAACCTTAGCTTTGAGACTGGTGTGAATAACTTCTTTAATGAAAAATATTTTACTAGAAGAGCAACGGGATACCCAGGGCCTGGTATAATACCATCAGCACCTAGAAATTTATATTTTACAATGCAAATAAAATTTTAATGATAAAAAATGATGTGATAATATATGATGGTGTTTGTATCATGTGTAATTCATTTTTTAGATGGGTTCATAAAAATGATAAAGAAAATGTATTCTTCTTCTCCAATTTTCAAAGTAATTTTTCATTAAAGAACATGAATCAATTAAAAAATGCTGATTCAATAGCCGTGATCTTAAAAGATGGAGAAGTAATTAGAAAGACAAAGGCAGTACACTACATTCTAAAAAAGACAAAAAAATTTCTAATTGCTAGGCTATTGATGGGCATATTACCATACGCATTCTTAAATATTTTCTATGATTTTGTTGCATCTACTAGATACACCATATTTGGAAAATATGATAACTGTCCAGTACTAGACAAAAAATATCAGAATAAGTTTATCGATTAAAAAAAGGAACTTAGATAATCTGAGTTTACCTAAGTTCCTCTCAAGGTGTGAACTAGAAAAAACTATAATAAATTAACTAAATAAAATATTATTTAGAATTATTATAAATAAAGGTCAAACATATAATTTAATATTGATATTTAAAAGAACTTTTAGCGATATTATTATTTAGAATCATTATATATTAGCTCTGTGAACTGATAGCTATACTTTTAGACCCTTTAGCGTTATTTTTCGATATCCCTTTAAAAGTAAATTTGGCATATCAAGTCAAAAAGTTGGTTGGATTAATAAGTATTAACTACAAAATTGCTCCCTTAGAAATTAGAGAGAAATTTTACTTCGACAATTCTGAAAAAATTGTTTTCAATAATCTCCTAAAAAAGAAAGTAGGTGTTGAGGGATTAATGATGATTTCAACATGTAACAGAACAGAAATTTATTTTGAATTTGAAAACCACGTCGGAGAGGAAAAAAAATTTTTACACACAATTGTTAAAGAATTAGTTGACTTTAAAAGTTATAAAGACAGCCTTTCCCCCTACCTTAATAACCTAACTGGTTCTTACAATGTTGCAAATCACCTGTTTAGACTTGTTTCAGGGCTTGAATCTATGATTATTGGTGAATTCCAGATTGTTGAACAATTGAAAGATGCATATTATTTTTCAAAAAAACACAAAATGCTTGGTCCAATCCTTGGAAGAATGATCCAAAAATCATTAGAGACTGGTAAATACATAAGAACAAATACTGACATAGGCAGAGGTGCGGTTTCAGTAAGCTATGCCGCAGTTGAACAAATAACGAAAAAATATGATTTAACTAAATCTAAATTTTTGTGTGTTGGTCTTGGAGAAACATCAAAGCTATCCATAAGACACTTACATCAAAAAGGCATAAAGAATATTAAAATTGCAAATAGAACTAAATCAAAGTCAGATGAGTTTTGTAAAGAACTTGGGTATGAATCAGTGAAATTTGAAAATTTTAAAAGTGAAATAAAAGAAAGTGATGTGGTTATTTTTTCAACAAGCTCGAAAAATACACTCCTTACAAAATCTGATTTAACGAACATAACGTTAAAAAGAGATAAAAAACTTCTCTTAGTTGATTTATCTGTGCCAAGAAACTTATCCTCTGACTTGTATGACCTTGATAATATTGAAATAATAAATGTTGATAATCTTAAGGATGCTGTGAATGAAAATTATAAAAAAAGAAAAGGTGAAATCATAAAAGCTGAATTATACATTGAAGAGTTTTTAGTTGAGTTTGATGATTGGACCAATTCAAGATTACTTAGACCATCAATTTTATCATTAAAAAAACAAGTAAGAGAATTAATAGTTAATGAAACATTAAATAACATAGAAGACTATTACTCTGAAGAGAGAAACGGTGAAGAGCTAAATTCCCACCTAAACAAAGTTTATGACAAATTCTCTAGCAATCTTGTAAAAAAAATAAAAAAAGCCAGCAACAATGGTAAAGATGAAAAAGCGATTGAAGTCATAAATCAAATTTTTCTAAATGAGAAATAAAGTTGTAATTGGTACTAGAACAAGTAAATTAGCTCTTTATCAAACCCATAAAGTAAAAAAAGAGTTAAAAAAAAACTTCCCTGATTTAGATATAGGAGTTTTAGAAGTCAAAACAAAAGGTGATATTCTTCTAGATAAGCCACTTGATAGAAATCTTGATAAAGGGTTTTTTGTAAAGGAAATTCAAGAACTATTACTTACAAATAAAATAGATATTGCAGTACATAGTTTAAAAGATCTTCCTGTTGAACAATTAGATGAACTTAAAATAAGTGCTATTTTAAAAAGAGGGAATCCCCAGGATGTTTTTTTAAGTAGAAAAAATAAAAAACTTTCTGATTTTACTGAGAGTGATTTAATTGGAACTACATCCCTAAGAAGAAAGGCACAACTTTTAAAGTTGAATCCTAAACTTAAAATTAATGATGTAAGAGGTAATGTTGATACAAGGATAAAAAAAATGATTGAGGGCCAATATGATGGCTTGGTGATGGCAGCAGCTGGTATAGAAAGATTAAAATTAAATAAACATATTACAGAGTATTTAGAATTTGAGTTATTTCTTAATGCACCGGGTCAAGGTGCAATTGCAGTTGAAATAAACTCGAAAAATGATGAGCTGGATAAAATTGTTTCAACCATTAATCATGAAAAAACCATGATTTGCACAAAAAATGAAAGAAATTTTATGAAAAAAATGGGTGGTGGGTGTAATTATCCAATTGGTGCACACTCGTATGTGAATGAAGGTAAGCTAATTTTAGAGGGGATTGTCTTATCATTGGATGGGAAAAAATCAATTAAACATAGAGTTGAATCATCAAACCTTAATGAAGATTTATCCATAGATCTTAGTAAAAAGTTCAATGAAGAGAATGTTAGAGACTTAATAAATGAAATTGACAATGAAATCAAATAATCACATAACTGTAATATTGACCAATGAAAATTTTGAAAAAGGTTTTTTAAGACTTAGAAGAAGTGGTGTAAACTTATTACACTTTCCAATGATTAAAACATCATCAAGAAAACAAAATAGCAACATAAATTTAAGAGATAAAGAATGTATAATTTTCACTTCCAAAAACGGAGTGAAATATTTTTTTACTGACAACTTAGCCAAGGAAATTAAAATGGACGAAAAGTTTTTTGTTTGTATTGGAAAAAAAACGGCACAAAAATTGAAAGAATTCGGATTTGAAGCGAACTATGTTTGCAGTAGAAATTATTCAAAATTCATGAGTGATGAAATTAAAAAAAGTGGTGTTTTAAAAGACAAAAAGAGCCTTCTTGTGCAAGGATCACTTTCTGATAATTCACTACATGATTCATTAATATCTTTTTCGAATACCCAAAAAGCAATTTTTTACAATACAGAATTATTAAATAAAAAATACGATGATCTTGAAAAAATATGCCAGAAGGAAGAACCATATGTTATATTTACTAGCCCATCATCTTTTGATTCATTTATTAATCATTATGATCCAAAAAAAGTAAATATTGTTAGTATTGGTAACACTACTTCATCACATATCAATAGAAAAGGGTTTGATACGGTTTTAACATCAAAAATGCAATCATTTGAGGGGATTAGTGAATCATTAATGGCTTTCCTCAAAGAAAAATCAGAATATGAATTATCCTAAAACTAGACTTAGAAGGCTTAGATATAATAGAAATATTCGAAATATGTTCGAAGATATTACTGTAAACAAATCTGATTTAATACAGCCAATTTTTTTAGTTGAAGGAAAAAATATAAAAAAGGAAATTAAATCTTTGACTGGACAATTTCAACTATCCATAGATAATGCCATAGATTTTTGTAAAAGCTTAATGAATGAGGGGGTAAATTCAATTATATTATTTGGTGTTTCCTCTGAAAAGGATGATACAGGTGAAATTTCTTGTTCAAGCCAAAGTATTGTACCAAAAGCAATTAAAGAAATTAAAAATAAGTTTGGTGATCAACTTTTAGTTATAGCAGATGTTTGTAATTGTAGCTATACAAATCATGGGCACTGCGGAACAATTGTTGAAAATGACGTTGATAATGACTTAACATTAGAGACCTTGTCTAAACAATCACTAACATTAGCAAAAGCAGGTGCTGATGTGCTTGCTCCCTCTGACATGATGGATGGAAGAGTTCAATCTATAAGAAATAAACTTGATTCATCAGGATTTGAAAAAACACCTATTTTTCCATATTCGGTAAAATACGCATCAGCATTTTACGGTCCATTCAGGGATGCAGTTGGAAGCGGGCCGAAAAAAGGCGATAGAAAAACTTATCAGATGAGCTTTAAGAATTCCAATGAATATTTGAGAGAAGTTGAACAGGATTTAAATGAAGGTGCAGATGCAATCATAATAAAACCTGCTCTTGCTTACCTTGATATTGTAAATGAAGTAAGAAGAAATTTTGATGTCCCTATAATTGCCTACAATGTCAGCGGTGAATATTCAATGATAAAATCATCAGCAGAAAAAGGTCAAATTAATGAAAAGGATGTTTTAATGGAAACTATACATTGTATGAAAAGAGCTGGTGCAAATGCAATAATCACCTACTTCGCATATGATATAGCAAAAAATTTAAACTCTAAAAATGTATAAGAAAAGTATCAATGCGTTTAGTGAAGCTAAAAAATTCATTCCAGGTGGTGTAAATTCACCTGTAAGAGCATTTAAGAGTGTAGATTCAACACCTGTTTTTTTTGAAAAAGGAAAAGGCTCTAAAATGATTGATATTGACAAAAATGAATATATAGATTGTGTCTCATCCTGGGGGCCGTTAATTTTTGGACATGCAAATGAAACTATAATTAATTCAATAATTGAAACTAGTAAAAACGGGACAACCTACGGAGCATCAACAGAAATTGAAACTCTTATCGCAAAAAAAATTGTTGATATGGTTCCATCTGTTGAAAAGGTAAGAATGGTAAACTCTGGGACGGAGGCTACAATGAGTGCTATTAGGTTAGCAAGAGGATATACAAATAAAGAAAAGATAATTAAGTTTTCGGGTAATTATCATGGTCATGGTGATAGTTTCTTAATTAAAGCCGGATCAGGTGCAGTTACATTAGGACTTCCAGATAGCCCTGGAGTTACTAAAAACATTGCAAAAGATACTTTAATAGCTAACTTTAATAATATAGAATCAGTTGAAAAACTATTTAATGATAATAGCAAAAATATTGCTGCAGTTATAGTTGAACCTATAGCTGGAAACATGGGGCTTGTCAAACCACAAAAAACTTTCCTTCAAGAACTTAGAAATCTATGCAATAAATTTAAAAGTGTATTAATCTTTGATGAAGTCATGACAGGATTTAGAGTTGCAGCTGGTGGAGCTCAAGAATTGTATGGTGTCCACCCTGATCTAACAACATTAGGAAAAATAATTGGTGGAGGACTCCCAGTTGGAGCTTATGGTGGTAAAGAAGAAATTATGAATTTATTAGCACCTGAAGGCCCAGTATATCAAGCTGGTACACTATCTGGAAACCCACTTGCTATGTCAGCAGGATTGACTGTGCTTAACTTACTTGAAAATAAGGTTTATGAAAAGCTAGAATATATTTCAAAGAAAATAGAAGATGGATGGAATAAAAATATAATTGAAACAAAAACTAAAGCTCATATTGCGAGAGTTGGATCTATGATGACTTTATTTTTTAGCGATAAAAATCAAATAAATAATTATAATGATGCTCTCGAACTAAATACTAAGCAATACGCAAAATATTTCAAATCAATGCTTAATATGGGAGTGTACCTACCACCGTCCCAGTATGAGTGTTTATTTTTATCAACAGCTATTAATGATGATGATATAAATCATTTAATTAAATCGAATAAAAAAGCACTGGAAGAATTAAAATGAGTAATATATTTTTAGATACAATTAAAGGAATAAGCTGTTCCAGACCACCAGTATGGTTTATGAGGCAAGCAGGAAGAATTCTTCCATCATACAGAAAACTTAAAGAAAATCATCATTTCTATGATATGATGAAAGACCCTGAACTAGCGTCTGACGTGACTTTATTGCCTATAAATGATCTTGGTGTTGATAGCGCTATTCTCTTCTCAGATATTTTAGTTATTCCTGATGCACTTGGACTTGAATTAATATTTACTAAAAATGGACCAAAGTTTACAAATGCATTAAGTGAAGGGAGTCACAATCAATTAGACTTTGTTCCTCAAAAACTAGATTATATATATACAAACATCAAAAAAACTGTTGAAAAGAAAAAGGATACTCCCTTAATCGGTTTTTGTGGTGGACCATTGACAACCTTTTTATTTATGTTCAGAGGAGATGAAACACAAAAAAGCTTTAAAGATGCAATAAAGTTTTTCTATAATAATAGAAAAGAAAGTGTGAAAATTATTGAACTAATAACTGAAGCTTCCATAGATTATGTTAAAAACCAAGTAAAAAGTGGTATTGAATGTTTCCAACTTTTTGAAACATATTGCGGAAGTATACCCTATGATTTATATGAAGAATTAATCTTACCATATTCAAAAAAAATACTCAATACCGCAAAAGAATTAGGATGTCCTACGATTTTTTTTCCAAAAGATTTTTCACTTGGATTAAAAAGTATTAATAATGAAATCTGTGATTTTGTAAGTATAGATTGGACCATGAAATTAGATGATGCTAGAAATCTTGTTGATGATAAAGTTGGATTACAAGGAAACATGGATCCTAGAATATTCTACTACAGTGAACCAGAAATTAAAAATTATTTAGAAACTCTTTCAGATTTTGGTAAAAAAAATCATGATTGGGTTTTTAACTTAGGTCATGGATTCTTACCTGATATTGATTATAAAAAAGTTCAAAATGTTGTGAATTGGATAAAAACTAAAAACTGGGACAGATAGATGAAAGTAAGTGACAAATTAATAAAAAAATACAACAAAAGTGGGCCAAGGTATACCTCATATCCGCCTGCAACTTTTTTTGATAGTGACTTTTCCAATGAGGATTTCAAAACAAAAATTATAGAATCAAATTTAGAACATCCCCAAAATATTTCTGTTTACATTCACATTCCATTTTGCCCTCAAATATGTCATTTTTGTGGATGTACAACAGAGACGGGCTTTACGAAACCTTTTTTGGAAAGATATGTAGATGCAGTTATCAAAGAGATTGACTATGTTGGAAAGTTAATTGATAAAAAAAGGAAGCTTACACAAGTGCATTGGGGAGGTGGTACACCTAATGCGATTTCTTATAAGTTTATTGAAAGAATAACCAATAAACTTTTTGATGAATTCACATTTTCTAAAAATTACGAAATGGCTATTGAATGTAACCCAGCCCATTTAGAATTTAGACATATTGAGTTATTGAAAAAATTTGGATTTAATAGAATATCACTAGGTATTCAAGATTTTAGAAATGATGTTTTGGATGCTATAAACAGAAAACCATCTAAACATCCAATCGCAGAAATTGTTAAAAAAATTAAAGATGAAGGCTTCACAGGAACCAATATTGATTTAGTATATGGCTTACCATTACAAACTGTCGAAAGCTTTAAAAAGACTGTTGAAAGAGCTATTGAATTAGATACTGAACGTATCGTTACCTTTTCTTACGCCCATGTACCCTCGATACTTCCAAGACAAAAAATTCTTGAAACTATAGGCTTTCCTAGTTCTAAAGAAAAGGCATTAATGTATGAGAATTCATATGAATTATTTTTGAAAGCAGGATATGTATCAATTGGAATGGATCATTTTTCTAAACCGGGTGATGAGTTCGAAGTTGCTCTCAAAAACAAGCAACTTCATAGAAATTTTCAAGGATATTGTACACGTGAAACAACCGGACAAGTTTACGCATTTGGTGCTTCTTCAATTTCTCAACTAGACTCAGCTTATAGTCAAAACATCAAAAATGCAGCACAATACATAAAGGCAATTGAAAAAAACAATCTAGCAGTTTTGAGAGGATATGAGGTAAATATTAATCAAAAAATTGTTAGGGAGGTTATAAATTCTATAATGTGTAACTACTATCTAGATTTAGAAATTATTGCTAAAAAATATAATTTAGATGTTAATGAGATAGTTAATGTTGTTGATTTTAGTAAAGATAAATTTCAAGATTTCATTAATGACAAACTTTTAATTATTGAAAATTATAAACTTATAGTTTTTGAAAAAGGGAGGCTATTTACTAGAAATATTGCTATGAGATTTGATCCATTGGTAAATCAAAAAATTGGGACTTATTCAAAAACTATATAGATGAAGGGATTATTAATGATAAATCTGGGATCACCTGATAGCACTTCTGTTAAAGATGTAAAAAAGTATTTAGATGAATTTTTGATGGATGAAAGGGTAATAGGAAAAAGTTATTGGTTTAGGTGGTTTTTAGTTAAAGTAATTATTTTAAATACAAGGCCTAAAAAATCCGCAAAAGCTTATAAAAAAATATGGTGGAAAGAAGGTTCACCATTAATAGTACTTTCAAGAAGATTATTTGACAAAGTGTTAAAACTTGTGAAATTTCCAGTTGCTTTAGCCATGAGATACGGTTCAATCAGTATTATTAATGGTTTAAAAGAACTAGATGAAAAAGGAGTTAAAAATGTTACTGTACTCCCACTCTATCCACATTATGCAATGTCATCATATGAAACTGTTGTAGAAAAGGTTAAGGATGAAGTGAAAACAAATTTTCCACACTTAAAAATAAAAACTGTAAAGCCCTTCTACAAGGAAAAAAACTATATTGATCTGTTGTGTAATAAAATTAAAGCTACAATTGATAAAATAGATTATGACCATATATTATTTTCATATCATGGTATACCAATTAGCCATTTGAAAATCTCTGATCCAACAAATTCTCATTGCTACAAGGTAAAAAACTGTTGCAGCGTTCATTCTAAAGCACATGAGTTTTGTTACAAACATCAAGTAATAGAAACAACTGAAGCAGTAATTAATAAATTGAAAATTGATAAAAATAAGTATAGTAATGCTTTTCAATCCAGATTACCCAATGAAGCTTGGCTTAAACCATATACGGATGATGAACTCGTAAGGCTGGCTAAAGAAGGAAAAAAAAGACTGGTAATAGTAACCCCCGCTTTTGTTACTGATTGTTTGGAAACTTTAGAAGAAATTGCAATGGAAGGAAAAGAAGAGTTTTTAGAAGCAGGAGGAGAAAGCTACCACTACGTACCTTGTTTAAACGATGATGATGATTGGGCAGCATTAATTTCAAAGTGGGCAAATAAATGAACTACTTAGTTTTAAAGACAATCCATATAATTTCAGTAGTAGCTTGGTTTGCAGGTCTATTTTACGTTGGGAGATTATTTATTTATTTTAAAGAAGCTGCAGCTTATGAACCTAAAAAGAAAAAAATACTACAAGATCAATTTTTATTGATGACAAAAAGATGCATGTACATAATAACATGGCCTTCATTAATTATATCAACCTTTTTTGGGCTATACATGTTACATAAAAACCCATCATTAATTTATTTAAATTGGATGATCGTAAAATTGGCTTTTGTAACTGTACTCATTGTATATACTGCTTATTGCCAAAAAATTCTTTTACAAATGATGAAAGGTTCAATAAAATTTTCAGATTTTAAGCTTAGACTGTGGAATGAATTTGCTACTCTTCTTCTAATCTCTATTGTTTCATTAGCGATTTTAAAAACCGCCTTATCATGGGTAAAAGCAGTGGTAGTATTTTTATTAATAGGAATAATATTATTTACTTTAATAAAACTTTACAAAAAATATATTAATTCAAAAACTGATTAAGCTAAAATCCAAATTGCAATAATTATATAAAATACAGATTTAAGAATTTTTATCTTTTTATTATTAATTATTTTTTTAACAATTACTGTGTTAAAGGAAGATAAAAAAACAACCAGTAAAAATATTGTATTAGCAATAATCCAAAATAAAAGACCTAATAATGCAAATTGCAATTCATATGTCCATGAATTGTGAAATATATAATTTGGAAAAAATGCAATAAAAAAAACACTGACTTTAGGATTCAAAATATTCATTAATAAACCAGTGATAAAATCATTTTTATTGTAATTAGATTTTTTATAAATTTTTAGGGATTCATTATAAGTTTTAATAGCTAAAAAAATAAAATAAAAAAAACCAAATAGCTTTAACACAAAAAAGACATTGTCATTAGAATTAATCAATGCTGAAATACCAAAAACTAACAAAAGTGTGTGAAAAATCAATCCAGTCGTCAAGCCAAAAACAGTTTTTACACCAGCCCTTATTCCCTCTGTTGAACTCTTAAAAAAGACGTAAATTATGTCTGGACCTGGACTCAAAGTCAAAATACTGGCGGATAACAAAAAAATTAAAATAGTATCTAATTGCATAATTTTTGATTTAAACTATGAATAATTTCTATTAATATATAATTTTGAAATCCTGAAATGAAGAATATAGACATACTTT
>MDSW01169101.1_pt1 | contig 11055 bp, 11 predicted proteins | sample 811171 | NCBI WGS metagenome assembly MDSW01 (sample SAMN05326641, study PRJNA326480) | marine metagenome | isolation source: seawater | place: Atlantic Ocean: North West | collected 2012 | reverse complement strand
GCGATTGAATATAGACCTATATTTTTAGCACAAATTACTGATACACTTTTTGAAGTTACCATGCCAGATTCTAGCATCGCAAAACCTGCTGCCATGAACATAACAAGGAAACCACAAATTAAAAATAGTAGCGAATTAAAGATCGCTTGAACTTCTGCAGAAACAGTTGTTTCTGCCATACCAGCACTACTCATATTTAATAAAAATATTAAACTAATAAGTGGCGTGGTAAGTCTTTTAATTAATTTTATCATTAAACCTCCTATAAATTATGAAGACTTATAATTTTTAATAATTTTAAAAACTAACGCTGATTAGGAAAATATGGTATGCAGTATTTGCATATAGTAACAGCCCTAAAAGATTTGTAAAAGTTTTAGGGCTGTTAAAATTTATTATTTATTGAATACTTCTTTTAACGCTTTGGCTGGTAAAAATTTTACCTTTTGAGAAGCAGCAATTTGGATTTGTTCTCCTGTTCTTGGGTTTCTTCCAACTCTTGCTTTTCTCTTAGCTACTTTATAAGTACCAAATCCTGCAATTTTCACTGAATCATCACCTTTTAATGCATCCAAAATAGTGTTGGTAATTATATCAAAAGTTCTTTCAGCATCTGCTTTACTCATGTTTAATGAGCCTGAAAGTTTAGCTATTAATTGTTTTTTGTTCATTTTAGCTCCGATTTTGTTGGTTAATATTTATACTTGTCATAAACGTTGATAAATCAAGCTTTTTTTTAGTGTCTTAAATATTTTGATATACCATATATAGCACTGGACTTAATAAGTGTTGATTTTACTTACTTTTTAAGTGTTTTTGAATTTTAATTAATTAAATAAACCTAAATCTTTTAAGTCATTAAAGGTGGTAAAAAACATCAATGATAGCAATAAAAACAAACCGATTCGAAAAAAACCTTCCTGAGTTTTTTGAGATAAAGGTCTACCTAAAACTTTTTCAAAGGCATAAAACATTAAATGTCCTCCGTCCAACATTGGTATTGGAAATAAATTAATTAAACCAAGACTTATTGAAATATAAGCCATTATTGAAATAAAAGGCAAAATTCCAATTTCAGCAACTTGGCCTGAAATTTTGGCTATTCTAATTGGACCTCCTAATTGTGCGCTATCACCTGTGCCTTTAATCATGCTACCAATGTATTTTAAAGAAGATGCACTAACAAAATAAACTTCCTTTAAAGAATGTATTAAAGCTTGTGCTGGACCTAACTTTACATGATTAATTTCGTTCTTATAAGCGCCAAGTTTAATTCCAACCATTCTTTTTTTAACTTTATTTCCTAAATTATCGTCGCCTAGAATTATATTTGGTTTAACTTTTAATAAATATTCTTGATCAAATCTTTCAACTTTAAAATCAATAAATTCACTTGTTGAAGTAGTGATATATTTTGAAACGTCCAATATACTATTAACTTTATTTCCATCTATTTCTAAAATAATGTCATTTTGTTTTAAACCTCCTATCATTGCTGGACTATCCTTTTGTACTTCATTAATTACTGCGGGGGTAAAGTCTTTTCCAATAAAAGTATAAATTGAAAAGAAAATAACAATTGCTAATAAAAAATTAGCTAATGGTCCACCAAATACAATTAAAACTCTTTGATATAATGGCTTTAAAACAAATAATTTATCTTGGTCTTCCTTATTATACTTTTCCAAAATTTTTTCCTGATCTGCTTGCGAAAATACATTTCTATCACCAAAAAATTTTACATAACCACCTAATGGTATCCAGCAAATTTTCCATCTAGTTCCAGATTTATCATTCCATCCAAAAATTTCTTGACCAAATCCAATTGAAAAATCAGTAACACCTACACCATATTTTTTTGCAAAATAATAATGTCCATATTCATGTATAAAAACTACGACTAAAATTAATATAATAAATGGAACAATATATGAAAGCATAGGTTATCTTAAACTAACTAAAAATTTTTATCCATTGTTAATATTTTGAATTAATGATCCACTGTTATTAGTAGGTTTATTAACATCTTTTGAAACTTGATGAAATATTAAATTTGGTTTATCGCGCTCATTTAAATACATTGAACCCTGAAGCTCCAAATTTAAATAAGAATTTATATCAATTTCATTAATAATAACTGGCTGTCTATTGTGAATTAATTTTATATTTTCTTTGGCTTCTTCTGTAATAAGGCAAAATTGATCCTCTTCATAAATTCCTGCAAAAAAAATAGTTTTATTATCTTTTCTAGTAAAGTAATGAGGGATTTTTTCTTTTTCTTCTCTTTTCCATTCATAAAAACCATCAGCTACTGCTACACATCTGTTGTTTTTAATTAATTTTTTAAATGAAACTTTTTCATCTACAGTCTCTAATCTTGCATTAATTAATGCCTTGAAATCTTTATCTTTTGCCCAACCAGGAATTAATCCCCACCTCAAACTTTCTAAAGTTTTTCCATTTTTATATTTTTTTATAACAGGAAGTTTTTGAAAAGGATGAGCATTATAATTTTCAATGTCTTCAACTTGGATTGCCGACTTAACTATCTTTTTTGTTTTTATAATTGGGTTTTTAATTACGTATCTTCCGCACATTTAAATTGACTCTCTTTTAATTAATTCATTTATTTGTTTAATCATTATTTTTGGAGATTGCATTGATGGATAAATTTGTTGGACCAATTTGTAACTCAAAATTGCTTTTTCATAATTTTCCAATTGAATATTAACTAATCCTTGACCTGCTAAAGCTCCAAAATGTCTTTCCTCTATTTTTAAAACTTTATCTATGTCATTTTGAGATTTTTCATATTCTCCGATCAAATAATAAACAGTTGCTCTTTTATTCCATGCTTCAGCCCAATTTGGATCAATCTGTATTGCTTCTGTAAATATTTTAATAGCCTTAAATAATTTTCCATCATTAATTAACATTGAGCCTTCATTCAACATTGCTGTCAATTTTTGATCTGTAGGATGTGTGCTCCAGATTTTCCAAATCTGTTGCTCAATTTTAGATGATAACTTTAAATTATTTTTTTTTAATTCGATAAATAATTGATCTAGCTTTGAGGCTCTATCATTTGCATATAAAAAAGTTGATATTAAAAATATTAAAATTGTTGTAACAATTTTTTTCATAAAAATTATTTAATAATATCATCTAACCTACTAATTTGGCCAATCTTAAATATAATTGCGTCATCTTTGCTAAAGCCGTATTTTTGAGCATTATCTTTAAATCTTCTTAATGGTTCCATTATTGGTTCTAACGAAAGTACAAAAGTACCCCAATGCATTCCTATCATTTTTTTACTTTTTAAATCCCTTCCAATGCTTAGGGCTTCTTCAGGATTTGTGTGATAAGCAGATTTATCTTTATAAGGTGATAATGGATAAAAATTATAAGCACCAATATTGATAAAAGTCAGATCTATTGGACCATATTTTTTTCCTATATTTTTATAAATATCTCCAACACCAGTATCACATGCAAATAAAATTTTTTTGCCATTATAATCAATTAAAAAATTACCCCATAAAGTTTTATTAGTATCTGTTAAACTTCTCTTAGACCAATGAACTGCTGGTAAAAAAGTGATCTTTAGTTCATCATTAACCTCTATTTCATCATACCAATCCATTTCATTTACATCTTTATAACCATTTCTAGTAAAATACTTTCCAAGATTAAGTGGAAGCATAACTTTTGTTTTTTTGAATGGAAATCTTCTTATTGTCATCATGTCCTGATGATCATAATGATTATGTGTCAATAAAAATAAATTAATTTTAGGTATCTCTGTAAGTCTTAATGCTGGTTCTGTGAATCTTTTTGGACCAAATATTAAAGGTCCAGCATTTTTAGAAAAAACAGGATCTGTGATAATTGTTGTTTCTCCTAATTTTATAAGGAATGTTGCATGACCTATCCAGCCAATATAATCATTATTTTTAAACTTTTCTAAATTAGATAGTACTTTCTCTTTACTAACAACATGGTCTTTGGGAACAGACATATCAAGTTTCTTTTTTTCTTTGTTAAAAATTTTGAACGACCATTTAAAATTTGTATTTCTTTCAGGAGAACCTTCTGGATTTCTAAAAGTTCCATCTGATAAATGATGATAAGGTTTTTTTTCCATTACTATTAATATTTTCTTATAGGTTTTTTAAAATTATTTCTTCTATTGTTTTGCTAATAATAATTGTTCCTTTTTTATTTGGATGCATACCATCACTTAGATTAAATTCTGGCCTCATAGCCACTCCTTCAAGTAAAAAAGGAATAAATTCTAATTTATATTTAATAGACAGATCTGGAAAAATTTTATCAAAATTATTTTTATATTTAACTCCATATGAACTAGGAGCAATCATTCCTGCTAAAATAACTTTAATGTTCTTGTTCTGAGCAATTTTAATTATTTTTTCTAAATTACTCTTAGTTTCATTTGGCTTAATCCCTCTTAACATGTCGTTGGCACCTAGACTTAAAACTATCAAATCTATATTGGGTTCAGATAAAGTCCAGTCCACCCTATTTAATCCACCTGATGAAGTACTACCAGAAACGCTGCCATTTATAACTTCAATATTATGACCTTTTAATTTTAAACTTTCTTGCAAAACTGTTGATAAATGGTGCTCATTAGATAACCCATAGCCTGCCATTAAACTGTCTCCAAACAAAACAACCTTTTCAATTGAATATGCTTTTATGCTTAGTAGACAGAGAACAATAATTTTAATAAAAAATATTTTATTCATGAACGCCCTTCTTAAATTAAAAAAAATAAATCTTAAATACCAAATTGATAAAGATAATATAAGCGTTTTAAAAGATATAAATTTAACTATAAAAAAAAAAAGAGACTATTTCTATAGTTGGTGAAAGTGGTTCAGGAAAGACTAGCTTAATTATGCTTATAGGTGGATTAGAGCGCGCAACATCAGGCAAAATATTCTTTCAAGGACAAGAGCTTACAAAATTAAATGAAGATAAAGTATCTGAAATTAGAAAAAAAAATATTGGGATAATCTTTCAGTCATTTTATTTAATTCCAAATTATACAGCAGTTGAAAATGTTAGTTTAACACTTGAACTAAATAAATTTAAAAATCCTGAAAAAGAAGCAAAAATTCTATTAGAACGATTTGGTCTAGAACATAGATTTAATAATTTACCAAGTCAACTATCAGGTGGAGAGCAACAACGAGTAGCAATTGCTAGAGCGATTGCAATGAAGCCACAATTAATTTTAGCTGATGAACCTACAGGAAATCTAGATACAGAAAACTCTATTATGATTTCAGAAATTTTATTTAAATATGTTAAAGAAGAAGGATCCTCTTTAATTATGGTAACACATGATCAAAAACTTGCGAGTAAAGCAAAAAGAAAAATTAAAATCAAAGATGGAAAAATTAAATAATTCTTCTGATTTAAATTTAGTTTTTAAATATGCTTTAAAAGATTTAAGCAGAAATTATAAAAAAATTTCAAGTATTATTGTTACACTTTTTATAAGTCTTTTTATACTAAGTGCAATTTTTACTATTGAAGATAGTTTAAAAAAAGAACTTAATAATAATGCTAAAGCGTTACTTGGTGGAGACTTAGAAATTGATTACAACCGTAATCAGGGAAATTTAGATTTAGTAAATAAAGTTAAAGATTTTGCAACTGTTTCACAGATGATTGAGTTTAGTACAATGCTTTCAACAACTAATCGTAAAAAAAATAAATCATTGTTCGTTCGAATTAAAACAGTTGATGAAAAGTACCCATTATATGGAAAGATAGTTTATGAGCCAGAAGGAGCTTATGAACGAATACAAAAAGAACCTAATACAATTTTGGTTAATGAGGGTCTGTCAAAAACTTTAAATATTAAATTAAATGAAATTGTTAAAGTTCAAGATCAACAATTTACGGTTATTGGCATAATCAAGGCTGTTCCTGATGTCAGTGGATTTGTGGCATTTGGTGATTGGGCTTTAGCAGGTAAACAAACCTTGGAAATTTTAAAACTTAATGGAATTGGTAGCTTTTTAAATTATGAATATAAAGTAAAATTTAATCCGAATGATAATTCAGAATTATTAGAAAAAAAAATTGAAAATATTTTTAAAGACGACAAAAAAGTAAAACTTAGATACCCTGAAAATTCAGCGAGTGGAATAAAGAGAATAATCAACAATTTTTCTCAGTTTTTGTCACTTGTATCCATTAGTGCAATGTTAATTGCTGGGATAGGAATTGCGAATACCCTGTTATCTTTTATTAATCAAAACAATATGTCTATAGCGGTTAGAAAAGCTTTAGGGATTCACTCAAAAAATATTAAAATACTATACTATCTTCAATTATTCATATTATTATTCATTATCACTATTTTTGCGTACGGTAGCAGCTTCTTGATAGTGCCGATTGTAGATAAATATTTATCTGATGGTCTTGGATTAAATATTTATCCTGTTTTTTCTTTTTTTAATTTCTTCAAAATATTTTTAGTTGGCTTATTAGTTTTGGTAATTTTTTCTATTCCAACCATTAGTTCAATTGATCAAGTTAAAGCTTCAAGTTTATTTAGAAATGTATTTCAAAATCTGCAATTTTATTACTCAAGAAAATCTGTAGCAATAAGTATGCTTTTATTATTAATTTTAGTATTACTATTTACTCTTGGTGCAGAAAATCCTATTTATAGTCTTGGATATTTTGGTGCATTTTTTGTTTGTTTGATTGTATTTTTTTTACTTTCTAAAGTTATAGTATTTTTTTTTAAAAAATTTAAATCTACTTCAAATATTTCTCTCAAAATTTCTATAAAAAATATTACTCAAACCAAAAGTATTACACCAATCACTATTATGTCTTTAGGCTTGGGTGTTACTTTATTATTAACACTAGCATTGGTTGGAACTAATTTCCAAAGAGAAATAGCTAAATCAATTCCCGATATTGCTCCAGATTATTTCTTTGTGGGTATTCAAAAAGGAGAGCGAGAAAAGTTTGAACAAAATATTTTATCAATGGATCCAGATGCTAGTATTGAAATTGTACCCATGGTCTCATCAGGTATAGTTAAAATTAATGGGATTAATCCTAATACATATATCAAACCAGATAATGATAGTTATTGGGTTATTGGAAGCGAACGTCGATCATCCTGGATAGAAGATATACCAGAAGATAACCCAATCGTTAAAGGGAAATGGTGGAACTTATCTAAACCTAACCAGCTTCAAATATCTTTAGATGCAAAAGTTGCGAAAGATTTTAATATTAATATAGGAGATACATTTACATTAAATATTTATGGTAGAGAAATTGAAGGTGAAATAGTTAATTTTAGAGAAGTAGATTATAGGGATTTAAGTATAAATTTTGCTATGCTTTTTAATCCACAGTTTGCAATCAATATTCCACATGAATATTTAGCGACTACTAAATTTAGTAATATAGACAAATTTGATGAAACGGAAATGCTTGAAATTCTTCCAAGCTTATCAATGATCAAAATTGCCGACTATTTAAATAAAGTAACAGCAGTTTTAAATAAAGTTTTCATTGCTGTTACATTGATTTCTGCAATAACAATTGTAGTTGGATTAATTGTAATTTCGAGTGCAATCATGGTTCAAGGAAAGGTGAAAGAATACCAAAATTTGGTATTTAAAATTCTTGGTTTTACAAAAAAACAAGTTGTTTTTTCATCATTAATCGAATTTATAATCATTTTTATATCCGTGATCCTGATAGCAATATTTTTTGCAGTAATTGGTTCAAAATTTATAATAGAAAATATATTTGAGCTTATATGGCAATTTGATTTTAAGGTTTTAATTTATTTGGGACTTTCTATTGGATTGGTAACTTTGATATTGATTTTATTAACTAACTTAAAATATTTAAATCCAAAAGTTTATCCACTTATAAGAAATCAATAATCGTCAAAATTTAGTATTTTTTTAGTTCAAGAAATCTCACTTATTTCAAACTGAAGTTTAGATTTAATATATTTTTAATAATTAATTTTAAACATAGCTTCATTTCTTCTATTCATAGGAAGAGTAAAAGGGCTATCATAAGTTGCTCTAATAGATGGGCTTATAATTGAAATATTATTTTTTATTAATTCTTTTTCTAAAATTTCTTTATGTCTAATGAAATTTTTATCTGATGCTCTTCCAGAATATCTTAACACTGCATAATAGCCACCTTCAATATTGACAATTTTAACTTCATTGCTAGATGGGTCGGGAGCATTATCTTGGTTATACTTAGATGGTAAATAAAATTGCATAGTCATATTTCCATTTTTTTCAATTCTCGTAACTGGTGTGGTCATACTAATTTTCTTATTAGTTTTATTATTACCAGAAATATAATTAAATAATTTTCTAAAACCTGAATTTTGATTACTATCAAATGTTTCCACCGCTAATCGGTCAGAATACTTTCTAACTTCATAGATTTCATTTTTTTGTATAACTTCATATTTTGCTTCTTCATTTGCCATAGCATTAGAATAAAACAAATAAACTGAACTACAAAATAAAATAATAAATAATTTAAACAATCTCATTTACTTACATTACTTTATACTCAAAGTTTTGAGTTGTCTTGTTAACTTGTATAAGCTTAGCTCCATTTCTAGTATGAAATTTCGATGCCATTTCTGTTAGTGGTGAAAGTGTAACTAGTCTATTTAAATGATTAGATTTTTTAATTTTTTTATAAACTTCTTTAACAATTAATTTACCACCACCCTTTTTTTTTGACCATACTGTATATGCAATTGCAATTTTTCCAACATTTTGACCCCTCATAGTACTTTGTAAAAAAGCGTCTGTACTCATCTTCTCCAACTCTTCAACACTGGTTGGTATTTGATTTGTATATGCAAAGCACATTACAGCATGAATCTCTTTTTTATACTTAACCCCAAAAATCTTACGGCCATATCCCGTTCTAAAATCATTATCTAATTCAGGTCTCACTGGATCCTCTGATGGGTTACATTTTTTAAGCTCAACTAATTCAGCACCTTTTACCCATCCAAAAAGATCATCAATATTTTTTGTTAATATTTGTCTATTTTTTCTAAGCCTTGCTTTAATTCTAGGTTTAAATTTTTTAACTCTTTTAGATGATTTTTTTAAAGCACTATTTTTTAAATATTTAGATACTAATTTTTCTTTAACATTTTTAAATATTTCTATCATAACTTGTATCTATTTAAATTCATAAAAATCTTAATAAGTTCTATTTTAACTAATTTATACTGACTTATAAAATTGATTAATTGTCACGTAATTTTTATTAAAAAATCATAAATTAATTTAGAACTTGTAACTAAAATTAAGACATACAAAATATTATAAAATAATTTTTCATCAATTAATTTAAGAATTTTATATCCAATATATATTCCAAAAACAGCTAATGGCAAAAGTATCATGGACTGCTTAAATGTTTGTAAGTTTAACATTGACAGATGTAGATAAAATGGAAGTTTTATTAAATTAACGAATGTAAAAAAAATTACTCTAGTTCCAACATAAATTTCTTTTTTTAATCTAAGAGGTAATAAATAAATACTAGTTGGCGTTCCTCCTGCATGAACACAGAAACTTGTAAATCCTGCGATAGATGAACACAAACCACCTTTTAATATATTTTTTTTTGACTTTTCATCTTTATTTTTTTTAAATATAAAATAATGAGCAGTAAATAGAAATCCCATTACGCCTACAATAAATTTAAGAATATCTTCAGAAAAGTATGAGAAAGTTAATGAACCAATAAAAATTCCAATTCCTGCGAAAGGAACTATTAATTTTAATGTACTTAAATCAAACTCTTTTCTAAATCTATAAACAGCCACCATGTCAGAGAAAATTAAGATTGGTAAAATTATTGCTAAAGCTTGACTCAATGGCATTACAAGAGTCATTAGTGGAACTGAAATCAATGATATAGAGCCACCTAGGCCCGATTTAGCTATTCCATATAAAACTATTGCAGGAACAACAGCAAGAAAAAAAGTTAAGTTTATTTCCATTTTTAATTTATGAATTTATATTTAATAAATATTACTAATTACGAATTATTATCACTGACATAAACTGAAACTCCTCTAGAATTTAAATCTACATCAAATTTTTTATGTAAAGGTGGGAAAGCTCTTTGTGAGCAATCAAGCCTATCACAAGTTCTACAAGAAACACCAATAGGAATTTCTGTAGATTTATCATTTGTATTCATATTTTCAGTATAAATAAAATCTTTAGCGTATTTAGCGTCACAACCAAGTCCAATTGATAAAACACTTTTTGCTTGACCAAATCTGCCAATACCTTTTTCAACAGTTCTTGCAATACACACATATTTTTCACCATTTGTCATCTTGCTTACTGCTGCTTGAATGACTCCTGGTCTAGTAAATGCTGAATAAACATTCCATCTAGGACAAGCTCCACCATATCTTGGAATATCGATACCTGATAAAGAAAATCTTTTAGAAATATTACCAGCCATATCAACTCTTAAAAAATGAAATGGTATACCTGGAAGTTTTGGATCCTGTAAACAAGTAACTCGATGTGCAACTTGCTCAAAGGATGTTGCAAAAGTATTTTGTAGAAGTTCTAAATCATATTTTAGCTTTTTACATTCTGTATGAAAAAGTTTGTATGGCATCAGTATTGCAGCACCACAGTAATTTAAGAGAGCAACCTTAGTTAATTTTTTAGATTCATCAGATGGAAAACTAAATTTAGATAAGTAATTTTCAATTTCATTATTTGCACCTTCTTGAGCTATTTGAGCAGCTGCGTGAAGTTTTTTGGTTTCCAAAGAACTATAATCACTTAACAAAAGTTCTTTTTTATTTTTATTATATATTTTTGAAAACGGTTTATTTTCGTCAGGTATTACATCTAGAACCTTAATAGAATATTCTGATTTTAAATATTCACAAAGAGATATATATCTAGTCCTATTATTTTTTTGTATTTTATTAAAAACTTTATTTGCAAATTC
>MDSW01077008.1_pt1 | contig 11055 bp, 11 predicted proteins | sample 811171 | NCBI WGS metagenome assembly MDSW01 (sample SAMN05326641, study PRJNA326480) | marine metagenome | isolation source: seawater | place: Atlantic Ocean: North West | collected 2012 | reverse complement strand
TCTTATAATGCAAGTTTTGCAGCAATAATTGGTTTCTCAATATTTGGAAAGGATCATTTGTATGTAGAAAATCAAGATGGTTCAATCGATTATAAAAATTTAAATAATTTTTTAAATAAATATAAAAATGAGGAAAAATTTATTTTTGGATTTACGAGTAAAGTTTACGAAATTTTAGTAAAAAAATTAAATGAAAAAAAAATATTTAATAATCTTTCTAGCTCATTTATTTTACATGGAGGAGGATGGAAAAAATTATCAAATCTGAATATTAATAATTTCAGTTTCAAAAAAAAGATCGAGAAAAAATTTAAAATAAAAAAAATTATAAATTATTATGGAATGATTGAACAAATTGGATCTATTTTTCTAGAATGTGATGAATGTGGATACTTTCATGAAACTGACTACACAAAAGTAATCATTAGAGATCATAATTTAAAAAAGATAGAAAATAAAAAAGGTTTAATTCAGCTTATTTCAAATCTTCCATCTAGTTATCCTGGAAATTCAATTCTTACTGAAGATTATGGTAAAGTTATTAAAGATATAAAATGTTCTAAAGCAAAAAATAATCAACTCTTTGAAATTATTGGTAGAGTTGAAAAAGCAGATGTAAGAGGTTGTAGTGATGTCTATTTATAATATAAAAAAATTTTCAGAAATTGAAAATTTCTACAAAAATAAAAAAAGTAACATGCCTTTTAATGATGAAGTTATTAATATGTTTGATAGAGTTTCTAAACATATTTTGACTAACAAGAAATATGTTGAATATAAGGACATATTTACTTTTGGATTTTGGTGCAGAAGACAAAATCTGCTATTGTTGAAAAAAAATTTGGTAATAAATAAAAATAAAATTGGATATGGAGTTATTTTTCATGTTCCACCATCCAACATTCCAATTTTAGCTATATATTCGCTTGCTTTTGGTATGTTAACTGGAAACTCGAACATTATAAGAGTTTCAAAAAATTGCAAAAATTACATCAAGAATTTTATTAAAGTTTTAGAGCAAGAGATAAATAAAAGTAATTTGTTAAAAAATTCAAATTTATTTATATCTTATGAAAGGGACGATACTATTAATGAAAAATTGTCTTTTTACTCCGATGCAAGAATAATTTGGGGTGGGGATCATACAATTAATAAGTTTAAAAAATTTGAAACTAATCCAAAAAATATTGATCTTATGTTTGGTGATAAGGTCTCATTTTCAATAATCAATACAACAAAATTAAAAAAAATGACAAATAAAGAAATGATTAATTTTGTAAAAGATTTTTATAATGATACTTTTATAGTAGATCAAAATGCTTGTTCTTCGCCTAGTTTTGTTTTTTGGGTTGGTAAAAAAAATAAAAATATAGAATTATTCTGGGATAATCTACAGATATTAGTTAAAAAAAATTACTCTTTAACCCATAGTTTAGTTTTAAAAAGATTTGAATATTTGAATAAAATTTTACTTGAAAATAAAAATCTCAAATTAATAGATGATGAAAATAAAAATTTTTATAGAATAAATTTAAAAAACAAGACAGATATACAAAATCTTAGAGGATTTGCGGGTATCTTTTTTGAAAAAAATTTAGATAATCTTAAGAAAATATCTAAATACCTTTACCCAAAAATACAAACTATTACATATTATGGCATTTCTAATTATGAATTTCAAAAATTATATCCTTTGTTTTCTGCTAAAAATTCAATTGATAGAATTATTCCAATTGGTAGATCTTTAGAAATAGACTTTGTATGGGACGGGAAAAATATTTACGAATATTTAACAAGACAGATAACCTTAAATTAAAAAGATGCTTCAATTAGATAAGAAAAAAATTTTAGATTACCAAAAAAATAGAGATCCTTTTTTAATGATTGATTTTGCAGAAAAAATAATACCAGGTAAGCTTGCTAATGGTTATAAGAAACTGAAAGTTGACGAATGGTTTTTCAAAGTACATTGGCCAGGAGACCCCAACATGCCTGGACTTTTACAAATCGAAGCTTTAGTTCAAATGTCAGCTCTTAGTATTTTAACTTTGCCAAATAATAAAGGAAAAGCAATGTATTTATCAAATGCAGATGATTTAGTTTTCAAAAAAAAAATTGTTCCAGGAGATTTGCTTAATATTGAAACTAACGTAATTAGCTGGTCTAGAGGTATTGGAAAATTTGAAGGTATTGGAAAAGTAGATAACGAAATAGCTTGTAAAGCTAAATTTAATTTGATTTTGCCTGATGAATTTAATAAGTATGTAATTAAAAAGAAATAAAGTATTTATGCCAATCTCATCTTCTTTACTAAAAAAACCAAGATTAGTAAAAAAACTTAAAGATTTTTATGATTATGTTCAAAAAAACGAAGGTAAGGTTGGACAAAAAACCCGTGGTATAGATTTAAACTTTAATAATGCATGTAATTTGAGATGCAAATATTGTTTTACTAATTCTCCTAAAGGGGACCATGTTAAGGAATATCTAGATTATGCGGCAATTGCAAAATTAGCAGATGAAGCTGATGAATTAGGTTATTTTGAATTTGATTTACAAGGTGGTGAATTACTATTGCAGCCTAAAAAATTATTTAAAGTTTTAGAAGCAATTAAGCCAGAGAGATTTTATCTTTATTTAACAACAAATGGATATTACCTAGATGAAAGTATGGCAAAAAGATTAGCTGAAGCAAATGTAAGCAGAGTCTCTGTGAGTATAGATAGCATGGATGAAAAAATTCATGACGAAATTAGAGGAAGAAAAGATTCTTGGAGAAGAGCAATTGAAGCTTTAGAGCATGTAAGAAATGCAGGCATGGATCCATATTTGAATATTACAGTCGGTCATTATAATGCAAATACAGATCATTTTAAGCAGTTATTAGATTATTCAAAAAAAAAGAAATACAGAACTTTGTTAAATGTTGCTGTACCTTCAGGAATGTGGCATTCCGCAGAGGACATTATATGTGATGACAAAGACAGAGAGTATTTAAGAAAAATTAGAAAAGAGTACAAAAACTTAGTCAGAAATGTATGGAATCCTTTTGATAAAAATCATGAAAAAATTTTGGGGTGCACTACAGTCAATAGACTTTACGTAACTCCTATTGGTGATGTGTTAGTATGTCCTTATGTTCACATAAAGATAGGAAATATATTTAAACAATCGTTAAAGGAGATTGTAGACCACGGTTTTAGTATAAAATACTTTAGAAACCATAGTGACTTATGTTTAGCTGGAGAAGATAAAGAATTCATAAAAAATTTTATGACAAAATCTGGTCAAACAATTTTTAAACCAGCTCTTGCTGAAGATATATTTTCTGAAGAAGATTATGTAAAATAATGTTGTTAGAGGGTAAAACAGCAGTAATAACAGGCTGTAATCGTGGAATTGGCCTATCAATTTTAAAAAAGTTCAGTGAAAATAATTGTAATATTATTGCCTGCAATAAAACAAATAATAATGAGGAGTTTATTACTGTTTGTGATGAATTAAAAAAAAAACATAATATTTTTATAAAAAACATTCAACTAGATCTTAGTAATCATGAGCAAGTTAAAGATGTAACAAACACGATATTATTAAAAGAGGAAAATATTGATATTTTAGTTAATAATGCAGGTATAAATCAAACATCTTTAATACAAATGACCTCTATCAAAAAGGTTAAAGAAATATTTGATGTAAATTTTTTTTCACCTTATTTGCTTACTCAATCGATATTGAAAAAAATGATAAAAAATAAAAAAGGCTCAATCATAAATATTTCTTCATCTGCGGTTAGAGATTGTCCCCCAGGAAGAGTAGCATATGCAGCTGCCAAATCATCTCTTGAAAAATTCTCAGAAACTTTGTCAAAGGAATGTGGATCATTTAATGTGAGATCTAACGTTATTTCACCAGGGCTTATCCAAACTGATATGTTAAATTCTTCAATGAATGAAAAAGAAAAGAATACAATTATTAATAATATTTCTCTTCGAAAGTTAGGTGTGCCATCAAATGTTTCAGATTTAGCACTTTTTTTAGCTTCAGATAATTCAGATTATATTACAGGCCAAATTTTAAATATTGATGGCGGATTAAGTATTTAAATATTTATATTTAGAAATTTGTTATTAGTGTTTGAGAATTTATTATTTCTCTTTTTGATTTTCCATTTATCTTATTTCTACCATGCATAAATCTATAATTATCAATCATGATTATTTGATTTTTTTTCCATTTGTGAGAGTAAGTTAATTTTTTTGAAGTTTCTATTATGTCGTTTAAATATTCTTTTGGAATTTTTTTATTATTTCCATAAAATACTTTTTCAATTTGATCTTCATCTTTTACACTTAGTAAATGATTTGCAAATACAAGTTCGTTACTAAAATAATTCCTTTCAACAGCAAATTGTTTATTTTTAAAAAAAATTCTATTTTTTGAATAGTCAATGATCTCGTCATAAATGCCAACTTCATTTAAATACCATTTTTTTTTATCGTTTTTATTATAGTTTTGAATTTTTACTTTCACACTATATATCATGGGGTTTTTTTTAAAAAAAATTTTAGTATCTATCTTTAGATTGTTCCATAATTGCTGACCATCACAAATTGTTGTTTCGCCTCCTTCAATTTTTTTTGGGGGAGTTATGCACATGAACCATATAATCTTTGGCCTTGTAAGTGTAAAGCTTGACTCACTGTGAAGTGTTACTCTTTTATTACCTAAATCAACTGATCGTAAAGACTTGTTATCAAATTTTATTTCTCTCCTAAAAGCATCATTTGCATAAGCTGAAGTAAATCTTTTTGTTAAAAGAAAAAAATTCTCTGGATTTATTTTAAAATTATCAAATATAATTAAGCCATGCTTAAAAAAATTATTTCTAATTATTTTTTTATCTAGCTTATTTATATCTAATTTATTAGATTCGCTCTTAATTATTATTCCATTTATTTTATTATCAAAATCTATTTTTTTTATTTGAATATTTTTAATTTTCATGTATTAGCAACTCTATAATGAGTACACTTGCAAAATACAAACAAATCTTTTCTTCTGTATTTTCACTCAAAGATGATTATGATTTTGATAAATTAAATTATCAGGATATTCCAGAGTGGGATTCTATTGGACATATGACATTAGTTTCTGAATTAGAAAATGAATTTAGCATTAGTATAGAAACAGATGATATAGTTGATTTTAGCTCATTTAAAAAAGGCATTGAGTTACTAAAAAAATATAAGGTCAATATTAATTAATTTAATTTTGAAGATAAAAAGTTTCAATAAAACAGATTATATTTCATCAAGAAAATCAATACTAAAACTTTTAGTTCAAACAGCTCATGAAGCGGGTTCAAATAGTGCCCATATTGGAGGTGCACTATCATCAGTAGATATATTAACAGTTCTTTTTAAATATTTTCTTGGTTTAAATAAAATAAATATTAAAAAATTCGATAGAAATTATTTTATATTAAGCAAAGGTCATGCTTGTTTGGTTTATTATTCAGTATTAGCTCACTATGGATTTATTGATTTCGAGGAATTAAAAACTTTTGAAAAGGATGGAAGTAAATTACTAGGACATCCGGTTTTAAATACTGATTTAGGGATTGATTTTTCAACTGGAAGTCTTGGAAATGGTGTTGGTATTGGTGTTGGTTTAGCTATAGGTCTTAAAAAAATGAAATCTGAATCAAATGTATATATTATTGTAGGAGATGGTGAATGTAATGAGGGTTCTGTTTGGGAAGCTTTTATGTCAGCAGCTCACTACAAATTGGATAATTTAACAGTTATTGTTGACAAAAATAATTTTCAACAAACTGGAACATCATCTGAAATTTTAAATCTAATATCTATCTCAAAAAAGATTGAAACATTTGGATTTAATGTTTTTGACATAGATGGTCATGATCCTTTGGTTTTATATGATAATTTTAAAAAAAAAATTAATAATCAACCAAAAGCAATTGTGGCAAATACTACTAAGGGTAAATATTTGTCATTTGCTGAAAATAACAATCAATTTCATCACACTATCATGACCAAGTCTTTATATGAACAAGCTATTAAGGAAATTGAAAATGTTTGATAATTTTTTAGAGGGAAAACATGTAAATTTGGTTGGTTTAAACAATGAAATTATTAATAAAACTGATTGGTACAAATGGTTTAATAATAAAAATTTAACAAAATTTACTAAGCAAGGATATTTTCCAAACAATAAAGAAAAACAAAAAAAATATTTTAGAGAAAATATACTCTCAAATAGTAGACTACAATTGGGCGTTGTTAATAAAAAAAGAAAAAAATTGATAGGAGTAGTGAGTCTTTATAATATTAATTTATTTGATAGAACCTGTGATATAGCCTCGATTTTTGATAAATTTAGCAAAAATATGAACTCATTAATATTTTTTCAAGAAGCACAAATCTTATTGATGGATCATGCATTTAATAAAATGAATATGAATAGAATAACTGCAGCTGCTAATGATAAAAGATTATTAAAAATCAATGAAAAACTCTTTGGTTTTAGATTAGAAGGCACTCAAAGAGAAAGAGATTATATAGATGGGAAGTATTGTGACAGGCATTTGTTAGGAATATTAAAATCTGAATGGATTAAATTTAATGAAAATCGATCAGACTAAGGCAAAATTGTACTCTACCATAGGTCCAAGAGCTACGCTTGGAATGGTTCTTTTGGATATTATTAAAGAAAATAAAAATTTAATGGTGTTAACATCTGATGTCTCTACCTCAGCAGGTTTAGATAGATTTAGAAAACAAAACCCAGAAAATTATATTGATGTGGGTATCTCTGAACAAAATTTAATAAATGTAGCAACTGGAATATCAACTCTTGGATATGATGTTGTTACTACTACTTTTGCACCATTTCAAACAATGAGATGTTTGGAGCAAATAAAAGTTAATCTTGGTTATATGAAAAAAAAAATTACAATGGTTGGATTAGCTAGTGGATTAATTTTAGGTCCTTTAGGATTTACTCATTGTTCTATTGAAGATAATGCTATTATTAGATCGATACCAAATATTGCAGTAGTTAACCCATGTGATGGATTAGAAGTTGCTAAAGCTGTTCATGCATCCTTAAGTTATAAGAACTCAGTATATATTAGATTAACAGGAGGACCTGGTGGAGGAATGGTTTACGACGTTGATTATGAATTTAATATAGGCGAACCTGTTAAATTACACGATGGTGATGATGGAATTATTTTTTCAACAGGGGCTGTCACATATAACTGTTTGAAAGCTGTAAAAGAAATTTCGTCAAGTAAACAAATAAACTTATCATTGATAAATGTTCACACGTTAAAACCTATCAATGAAAAAAAAATATTATCAATCATAAAAGAAAATACTAGAGTTTTCTCTTTTGAGGAACATTCAATGATTGGGGGATTAAGTTCAATCATGTCAGGAATAATTGCAAAAAATAATTTGAAATTAAAATCATATAATAGTTTTGCAATCAATGATGAATATTCGAACAGTGGCTCCTATCAATATATGTTAGAAAAAAATTCCTTATCATTTGAAAAAATATTAAATACTCTTAACTCAAATTTTTCTTGATTAAAAAGGAAAATACTTTTATCCACACAGTTTTGATCCAAAAAAGTTAACATTAAATATATATTAATCTTTCCGAAATTTTTGTATCTCTTATGAATTAATTTGTTATAAATTTTTTTTAATATCTTAAAGTAATTTTAAATGAAAAAAATTCTATTTCCAATATTTGTAAACAACAAAGGTGGGAATATTTTATCAACTATATCTATTTGCAAGAACTTAGATAAAAATCTTTTTCAAATAACTATACTGCTTATAGGTTTTAAAAACAAAAGAAACATTTATAAGAAAATTATTCAAAAGGAAAAAATTAATATTAAATATTTACCATTTGACAAAATTACTAAAGTTTTAAATTTAAATTATATATTTTCATTATTTAAATTTTTAAGAAAAAATAAATATGATATTATTCATACAAATGATGGATTTCTTAATTTGTCTTTTTCTATAGTAAGATTATTTACAAAATTTAATCAAATATTACACATTAGAAATACAGATAATTCAAAGAGGAATTATTTAAGTTTCTTAGTTTCAAATAAAATTATTTGTATAAGCAATTTTGTTTACCAAAAAATACCAAATTTTTTTAATTATAAAAAAACTGTTATGTATAATTATGTTGATCAATTTAATAATGATTTAAAAATAAATAAAAAACATACAAAACTTATTAATAAAATTAAAAAAAAAAAAGTTTTACTTTTTGTGTCAAATATTCATGCAAGAAAAAAACCAATAGTATTTTTAAAAATCTTGAGATTTTTACTAACAAAAGACAATACGTATTTTGGATTAATGTTTTTCATATCAGATTCTTCTCAGAAAAATTTATTAAATAAATTTATATTTAAAAATAAATTAGAAAAAAATGTAATTTTAATGAGAAATTATCCAACTCATTACTGGATACCATTTGTGAAAAGTATTAATAAAAAAATATTAGTGGCAACTTCAATAAATGAACCTTTAGGAAGAAATTTGATTGAGGCTGTGTTAAATAAAATTTTTGTAATTGCAAATGATAGTGGTGGTCACAAAGAAATTATCAATAAAAAATATGGAATTTTAACTAAAACAGATAATATAGTTGATACAGGAAATAAAATTATAAATTATTTTGAAATAAGGTCAAAAAGTAAAAATTATAAAAACTCAAACATAAAACTATTTAAAAAAAAATTTCAAAATAAAAACTTTTTTAGCAAATTAAAAAAAATATATGATCAAACCACATAAAATAAAGGGATTAAAAATAATTTTATAGATTTTGATAGCTAAATTAATTTAAATAAATTTTTTTGTTAAAAAATTTATTAAGATCTTTATTATGAGATACGAAAATTATAGTTCTTTTTTTATAATTTTTTAGAATATTTCTAATGATATTTTTTTCGCTAATTTCATCCAATTGATTTGTAGCTTCATCCATTATTAAAATTTGTCTATTGTAATATAACGCACGAGCTATACTGATCCTTTGTTTTTCTCCACCACTAAAATTTAAGCTATCAGGATTGATGAAACTATTTATATTTCTACTTTTTGAAAAAATTTTATTTAAATTAACAATTTTACAGACAAAGTCTAAACGCTTCTTATCATATTTTTGATTTAAAATTATATTATCTTTTATTGATCTATTTAGTATTATAGGGTTTTGACTGCAGATACTAAACAAAGAATTAATATTAGAAATATTTTTTATTTCTCTATTATTAATTTTAAATTCTCCTTTATCAAAATTATTTATTCCACAAATAATATTTATAAGAGTGGTTTTTCCAGACCCTGAAGGACCTGTAATAAAAATTTTATCTTTATTTTTAATAGTAATCTTGAAGTTGTTAAAAATTTTTTTATTTTTAACAATATAATAAGCATTTTTTATATTTAATTTTATAAAATCTTTTATATAAAACTTTTTTTCATACTTCCCACTAATTAAACTTCTCTTAAATAGTAATTTATTTTGAATTAAAAATTTTAATAAACCTTCTGAAATTTTAAAATTTGCCCACGCTGTAAATATAGTATCTCCATATGGGAGTATCCTATAAAAACCAATTATAAAAATTCCGGCTATTGAAACAATTTTATTTACCCCAATATCAATAAAATAATTTAGACCTGTTACGATTATAATAATTAGAAATGTTTCTACTATTAATCTTGGATATCTCCCTATTATTTTGGTAATTAATCTATTTTTATTAAATTTAAAAAAATCTATTTGAAAATTTTGTTTAAAAAAATTTTTCAACCCAAGAATTTTTATTTCTTTTAGATTTTCATAAATTTCTAATGTTGATTTAGTAATTTTTTTTGTAGTTTCAAACTTATCTTTAGATGTTTTTTTTAATACTGGATAGAGGAATATTAATATTAACAAATACAAACATAGTAAAAATGTTAAAATAGAAATAAAAATTTCCGGTTCAACAGACAATAAGAAAAAACAAATCCCCAAAATAACTAAAATAGAGCTCAAAATATCAACTAAACCAATGAGCGTTGAAGAGCTTACTTCATAAGATTGCGAAACTGTTAAATGTTGTAAATAAGATGGACTGAATTTATTTCTAGAGGAACCTTTTTCTTTTAAAAAAAAATTAATTATTTTATTAGAGATAATTTCTGAAATTGAGTGTGCATATTTTGCTTTTAAATATATATAAAAACCAAAATATAAATTTCTAATTATGCTTACTCCAACAACAAGTAAAGAGATATTAAGTATCGATTTTTCTACATTAAATTTATCAAATAGAAAATCAATGTTAACAAGGTCGTTTTCTTTATTTATTAAGAAATCAATTAATAAAGATAATGATATGACACCCGACATTTCAATAAAAAATAATAAAATTGTCGCAAAAACTAAAAAAAACCAAAATATTGGTCTTACACTTATTAGTAATTTTAAAAAATTTAACATTTATTAATAATTATTAACTTATATACATACTTAAAAATATAACAACAAAATGCAATTATGAGTGAATTTTTAAATAAAAAAAAAAATTTAAAAAACTTTCAAGATTTTTATAAGATTTATAAGAAACGACCAATTAAAAATAATAAAAATGGTATCAAGATTGAACATGCATTTTATTTATATTTGGTAATAAAAAAACTAAAGCCAACAATTATAATTGAGTCAGGAGTTTTTGCTGGTCAAAGTACTTGGTTAATTGAAAAATTTAGTGAAAATTCAAGAATATATTGTTTTGATATAAATTTATCAAATTTAAAATATAAATCAAAAAAGGCCAAATATTTTGAGAAAGATTTAAGTGAATATAATTGGTCAAAAATTAATAAGAACAAAACTTTAATTTTTTTTGATGATCATGTAAATTTTTATGAACGATTAATTTTTTCTAAAAAAAATAAATTTAAACATTTGGTGTTTGATGATAATTACCCTGCAAAT
>MDSW01005733.1_pt1 | contig 11055 bp, 12 predicted proteins | sample 811171 | NCBI WGS metagenome assembly MDSW01 (sample SAMN05326641, study PRJNA326480) | marine metagenome | isolation source: seawater | place: Atlantic Ocean: North West | collected 2012 | reverse complement strand
TTATTTGCTATTAGCTCGCTTAATACTGATATAAAAAATGTAAAGAAAATTTCTTTTAATGAACAAATTCCTAGTAAAAACACCACTCAATCAAATACCCCTGAAATTAATAAACCTCAAGAAATTAGTAGTTCATTTAATTATAAATTAATAGGTTACTTGGCTGGATCAACCGATTCATCAATTATATTAAAAAAAGGCTCAAATGAATTTTTAGTTAGAGTTGGTGAAGAAATTGATTCATATATTTTAGAAACTGTTACAAAAGATGAAGTAGTCTTTAGTTTACAAGGTAAGTTATATAAAATTGAAAATAACGTTGGTAAAAACAAATGAAAAACATAAAAAATAAATTATATTTTCTTCTGTTATTTTTTGTAACTGTAGAACTTTATGCTCAAGAAACATTCATTTTAAATTATGAAGAAGTAGATATAAAAAAAGTTACTCAAGATATTGCACAATTTTCTAAAAAAACAATTATTTTAGATCCTAGAGTTAAAGGAAAAATTTCAATATATTCAAATGCAACCTTAGACAGAGATCAGGTTTGGAATGTTTTTTTAAGAACAATACAGGTTAATGGTTTTAGCGCAATATCAGATAATGGTTTTGTGAGAATTGTTCCTGAGAATGAAGCAACAAGAGACCTAAACTTTGCATTAGATGAGAGGGCTGATTATGTAACTGAAATAATTGCTCTTAAAAATAGGGGTACTGACGAAGTTCTTCCTATGTTAAAACCTATTACCGGAAGACAATCTCATTTATCCAGCATTCCCTCTATCAATTCACTATTAATAGTTGATAGATCAAGTAATGTCGAAAGAATAAAGGATTTATTAAAAGATCTTGACAGAAACAATACTGCTAAAATTTCTATTATTGAACTCTCAAGATTATCAGCTACTGAGGCTGTTAGGATTCTTGATAGACTTAAGGCCCAAAATAACCCAGCTATTAATAAGTTCATAGCCATTCCATTCACTCCATCTAATTCAGTAATAGTTTCAGCAAATGACTACATTACAAATAATATTAAAGATACCCTTAAGCAGCTTGATGATGATGTTAAAACAGATAGCTCAATAGAAGTTATCTATTTAAAGTTTGCTAAAGCTCAAGAGGTTGCCTCGATTTTAAGTTCAGTATCTAGCAGGTTTAAAAATTCAAATGAAAGAGATCAAACTGTTATTACTCATCATGAAAAGACCAATTCATTAGTAATCTCATCAGATCAAAACAATATTAATAATATTAAAAATTTAATCTCAAAGCTTGATATAAGAAGGGCGCAGGTTCTTGTTGAAGCAATAATTGTTGAGTTATCTGAAACAGCAGCAAACACTCTTGGTGTTGAGAGTGTTTTTTCAGGTGCCAATTCTGAAGAAATACCAATTGGAATGACGAGACTTAACAGCAGTGGTCCTGATTTAGTTTCAATTATTGGCTCGGCATCTGATGAAGATAATGCTGCACTTTCATCTAGCGCAGTTGCTTCTATATTAAACTCAAAAGGTTTGGTAGCTGGTATAGGTGATCTTACACCCGGTGAGGATAATTTTGCAGCAATTGTGAACGCAATTCAGGAAGATAAGAATTCAAATATCTTATCAAAACCATCTATTCTGGCTATGGATAATGAAACTGCTAAATCTTCAGATGGTCAGGAAATCCCAGTTACAACTGGTGAAAGCTTAGGATCAAATAATCAAAATCCATTTAGAACTACTTCTAGGCAAGAAGTTGGTATTAGTTTAGAGGTAACGCCACAGATAAATGAAGGAAATTCAGTTTTATTAGATATCAAGATAGAGGTATCAGGGGTTGCAGGAGTCGTTTCCTCAGGAGTTGATTTAATTACTAATAAAAGAACAATTGAAACTACAGCATTGGTTGAAAATAATGAGATTATGGTTCTTGGTGGTTTGATAGACGAAGATCTTCAAGAAAATGTAAATAAGGTACCTGTATTAGGCTCTATACCTATATTTGGAAAACTGTTCCAGAGCTCATCGGAGTCAGCAGTCAAAAGAAATCTAATGATTTTTATTAAACCTAGTATTATGACTGATGCAGAATCATCGGAATTGATTTCATCAGAAAAATATAATTATATTAAAGCTGAGCAAATAATTAGCGGCAAAGAAAACTTGTTAGAAGAATTAGAATAAAGTTAGCTATGTTAGATTTTGAAAAAGCTACAAAACTTCTTCCCTATGAGTTTACTAAAGATAACAATATCATTGCTTTTCAAGATGATGATTTAATTGAAGTCTTGCACTGTGAAGAAATCAATATCCAGCTTTATACTGAAATTAGAAGATATATAGGAAATTCATTCAAACTTACGAAGTTATCGCAAATAGAGTTTAATGACATACTAACATCTAACTTTGCAGCTGATGAAGATCAAAATAATGATATTGCTGAAGAACTCGATGATGAATTTAATCTCGAAGAGTTTGCCGGTTCAATTAATGCTACAGAGGACCTCCTCAGTGGCAGCAATGATGCTCCTATCATAAAACTTATAAATGGAATCATAAGTAAAGCAATCAAATCAAGAGCCAGCGACATACATTTTGAGCCATACGAGGATCAGCTTATTGTTAGATATAGAGTAGATGGAATTATGCAACAAGTATTATCTCAAGAGAGTAAACTCTCATCTGTTCTAATATCAAGAATTAAAATAATGTCTGGTTTGGATATTTCTGAAAGAAGGCTTCCACAAGATGGAAGGGTATCTTTATCATTAGGTGATAAAAGTATTGATGTAAGGGTTTCAACTTTACCTTCTTCATATGGCGAAAGAATTGTATTAAGAATACTAGATAAAAATACATCACAAATTAATATATCTGATCTTGGTTTTCCTGAATCTATTCTTAACTCTTATAAATCTTCTCTAAGAAATTCTGAGGGTATTATTTTAATCACAGGCCCAACAGGCTCAGGCAAAACAACTACCCTATATGCAGGTTTAAGATCTCTAAGCGATTCTTCTCAAAACATCCTTACCGTTGAAGATCCTATTGAATATACATTAAAGGGAATTGGTCAAACACAAGTAAATGATAAGACTGGATATACTTTTGCTAGAGGTCTTAGAGCAATATTAAGGCAAGACCCTGATGTGGTTATGGTCGGAGAGATGAGAGATATTGAAACAGCTGAAATAGGAATTCAGGCTAGCTTAACTGGGCATTTAGTCCTATCAACTGTGCATACTAATTCAGCCATAGCTGCTATAACTAGATTGAGAGACATGGGAATTGAGTCATTCTTGCTTTCCTCAAGTCTTAAAACGATTATTTCGCAAAGATTAGTAAGAAGGTTGTGCAACCAATGTAAAACAAAAACAAAAACAGATGCAGATATTTCCTCATCCTTTCATATACCAATAGATAAAGACATATACAAAGCAAATGGTTGTGAGCATTGTAATATGACAGGGTATCAAGGCAGAATCGCAATATCTGAATGTGTGGAAGTTGATAAAAAATTGAAAGATCTTATTCATAATAACGCTTCTGAAAATGAAATGAATGAGTATGTTTTTAAAAATACTAAATCCATCGATCAGGTTTCTATTGAATTAGTATTAAATGGAACTACTTCAATTGAAGAATTAATTAGAATTAATAATATCAAGGATAATGGCGACTTATAGTTATATTGCCTTTGATGTAGATGGTAAAAAGAAAAAAGGCTTTGTATCAGCTCAAAGTGAAAAAATAGCAAGAGCAGAGTTAAAAAAGTTAAATCTCAAGGCTCATACTGTTAAAGAATCAAATAAAGATATTTCTAAAAACACCAAAATCAAAGAGAAAGACCTTTCAATAGCTACTAGACAGCTTGCGACATTACTCGATGCTAATTTATCTATTAATGATGCTCTAAAAATAACCGCAGATCAAATAAATAATAAAAAACTAGCAGAAGTATTTTATATACTTAGAGAAGAAATTATTCAGGGAAAACGACTTGCTAGTTCAATGGCCAAGTTTCCAAACATTTTTTCAAGCACCTATATATCTTTAGTTGCCGCTGGTGATTCATCCGGTAATCTATCTAAGATTTTTAATGATTTAGCAGAATATCTAGAAGATTCAATTGGCACAAGGCAAAAAATAATGAGCGCCTTAACATATCCAATAATACTTTTTTCTTTTTCTATATTGGTAATAATTGGATTACTAATCTTTGTTTTACCTACTGTAGTTGATCAATTTACAAGGTCTGGAACCGAGTTACCCGCATTAACATCATTCTTATTGACAATTTCAAACAACATTTTTTTGATTATGGTCATAATATTTTTAATTGGTATTTCAATTTTTTTAGTTTATAAAAATTTCATTAGAAACCCCAAAAATCATATTTATGCTCATTTAAAATTTTTAAAAATTCCATTGCTTGGAAAATTTTTGCTATATGTTCAGCTTGAAAGATATACGAAAACAATGTCATTACTTCTTGCATCAGGCTTAAATTTAGACAAAGCAATGATTGATGGTCAGGTAGTTGTTACAAATAAATATATTGAAAACACTCTTTCAGAGATAAAAAATAATGTTTTAGAAGGAAAGGATTTTGCTATTGCTATTCAAAAAGATGGTATCTTTCCTGATATTTTTAAGCAACTTATCTCAAGCGGATATAGATCAGGAAATTTATCTAAAATGTTTTTAAAAACATCTATATATTTAAAAAATGAAATTGAATCAAAGAGATCTATTTTTCTTTCTTTATTAGATCCTTTTGTGATAATTTTTATGGGTGGATTTATAATGCTTATTGTTCTAGCTATACTTATCCCTATAATGCAAATGAACACTTTAACTTTAGGATAATGAAAAATAAAAAAAATAAAGGATTTAGCTTAATTGAATTGATGGCAGTTGTTGTAATAATAGGTATTTTAGCTTCTATAGTTGTTGTTAATGTTGCTCCAATATTTCAAAGAGCGTACCTTGAAAAAATTAGAGCTGATATAACTCAAGTTTCAAAAGCCCTTGAGTTATATAGATTCAATGAGATGACATACCCTTCAACAGATCAAGGCCTTGACGCTCTTGTGAAACCTCATACTGATTTAAAGAATCCCTTTTTATTTCCAGAAAATGGTTATATCTCCTCATTGCCATTAGATCCATGGGGAAGACAATATATCTATGAATATCCTCCAAATAAATCTAATTCCTATGATTTATATACATTGGGCGCAGATGGTATAGAAGGTGGCACAGGTGAAAATACCGATTTTGGTAACTGGATGCAATAAGCTCAACAAGGGTTTTACTTTAATTGAGCTCCTGGTCTCAATAATTATTATTGGACTTATATCATCAATAGTTTTTATTAATTTTTCAGTTGTAGATTCTTTTGAAAAAAATACAAATTCTTTGAGATCTTCATTTGATTATTTATCGGAAGAGAGTATGTTATCTGGTTCTATGATTGGTTGGTATGCAAATAATAAATCAGCAAAAGCTTTTTACTTAACAAACTCAGGAGATAGAATTGTCGAAAGAAATTTATATTTGCCAAAATCTAATTGGGACAATTGGGAAAAAGATAAAAAAATTTTTATTTCACCTGAGGGTATTGAAACTATTATTGAAAATGAGTTTGTTCCAAAACCATACTTAATTTTTTTTCCAGATGGTCAAAACTCAGGCGGGGTATTAAATATCGAATTTGATTCTGAGCTATATACAATTCAAATTGATAAAAATGGAACTATTAAAACAAAATATGAAAGATACTAATGGCTTTAGCTTAATAGAAGTAGTTGTTGCTTTGTTGATATTTTCTTTATCAGTTATAACAATTTATCAACTTATAACCTCAACAAGCATATCAATTTTTAATCTTGAAGATCGATTTCTAGCAAAGGAAGTAGCAAACAATAGAATCTCTTTGATTAACACTATAGAAAAACCTATTAATAAGCAGCCAAGAAACGGTGTTATGAATATGGGGGGCAAAAATTGGTATTGGAAAGAAGAGTTTACTTCATCATATTCTGCAGAGGTTTTTGAATTTGAAATTATTATTAGCGATTCACAAAGCAAGCCAATATATAAAGTGAATGGATATATAAATGAATAAAGGCTTTACATTAATTGAGATAATAATTTCATTAATTATTTTATCTATAATACTTTTAATATCATCAAACTTACTCAAATCATCTATTAACTATCAAGAGGCTACAAATTTAAAACTAAAAAAAATCAATGAATTAAATTTAGCTTCGACTATTATCAGAAGAGATTTAAGACAAGCAGTAAATGTTCCTAGTAGAGATTTTTTTGGAAATAAAGAGAAGGGAACTTTTAATGGGGATTATGCAAATAAGAGCGTTTCATTTAATTCATATATTAACGATATTTCAATTAATACCTCTCCAATAAAAAAAATATTATATTTTTCAGATGATAATACTCTATATAGGAGACAGTATTTTTCTTCTAGCCCATATAAAACTGACGATTATTTTGAATCAGCACTTATAAGTAATGTTTCTGATGTCACTTTTACCTATATGCATGATAGAAGATGGCATAATTCGTGGCCCGTAGGAGAGATTACATCAAGAAAAATACCATCATTGGTTAGAGTTGATTTTAAAATCAATAATAATGACTATTACTGGTTAATTGAACCAGATATTAATAATGTATATCAGCAATAAAAATAAAGGAGTGGTTTTATTATCAGTTCTGATGGTAATTTTATTGTTGTCATCAATTGCAGCATACCTTGGTAATAAATATTTTATCTCACTTAAAAGATTTGCCTATTTAGAATATCAAACTCATGCTATCAATTATTATAGAGGTGTAGAATCAATCTCAATAAATAGGATAAAAGAAGAAATTGATGCTAATAAAAAATATTTACCTAGAAACCATCCTCTTTTAAATGATACATTTTCTTATGAAGCTAATAATGGCTTTATAAAAACTACTGTTAAAGATATCTCAAATTGTATCAATGTTAACAGCTTAGTAAGATTAGAAAATAATCAATTAAAAGATAATTCTGAAAACATTAAAAGGGTTAAAAAGCTATTTGATTTATTAGAAATTGATGAAATTTATGCAAATGAATTTATAGATCAGGCAATTGATTGGATTGATAAAGACTCAGATCCAAGACCATATGGTCTCGAGGACTATTACTATACGGGACCTCTAGTTAATCCAAAACATTATTCAGGCATGAGGTATTTTTATGATCTAAACGAGTTGAAGTCGCTGCCTGTTTCACGAATTATTGGTTGGAATCATATAGTAGAAAACTTTTGTGCTCTGCCTATAAGTGAAAGGTCTTACATAAACATAAATAGTTTTAACAAAGGAGAGGGTATCATGCTTGCTTCGGCTTTTGAGGAATTAAGTATAGATGATGCTGAATATGTAATATTTAATATGCCTGAAGAAGGCTTTGATGAATTAAATACATTTTTTAATAATTTCTCAAATATTGATTTTGGTGATGTTTATACTGATATAAATTTTTCTACAAATAAATTTTTATTAGTATCAGAGTTAATTACTGATGAGTTTAATTCAAAATCTCAAATAACAATTTACTATGGTAACAATAAGAATGGAGATATTCTTGCAAGAACATATAATGGTATTTAATGAATACATTTATAACTAAATTTTTAAACAAAAATTTTGATCAGATTGAATTATTTCAGGCAGAGTCGAATGAAGTTTATAAGACAGATTTAGCAGGCTTAGCTGAATGCATTGATAGTTATGCGACTTTAATATTTATGCTGCCTTGTTCTAAATACTCAACATATGAATTTGAATATGATTCTTCTTTATCTCATAACATTAATGAATCAAATTTCATTTCAGAAATTAATTCTTATGTAGTTAATGATATATCAACTCAAAATATAGTATTTAACAACAATCAAGCATTTTTAGTTGATAGAGACTTTCTTGACTCTATTAATACTGCATTAAGCAATGTAAATGCAAAAATTTACTTAATTCCAGAACACTTAACACTATCAGATCAAATTAAAGAATTTAATCTTGAATTAGAAGATGAGCATTTAATAATTTCTAATGGGATACCTGCAAGAATATCTAAAGAAATGCTAAGTAGTAATTCTTTATTTGCTGATCTAAACAAAATCAGCGCCGTTAAAGTCGAGGACTTCTTTGATCAAAAATTTATTAGCGATCTTATAACCAACCTCAATAAATTACCGAATATATTTAAATTTGATATATCTATAAGGTCTTTAAAATTACATTTAGGTATTTCAAAAAAACTTTTTTATGGTTTAGTAACATCATTATTATTAATATTCTTCATTCCTTTCGGAGTTTCAGCTTTGGCAGAAAAAAAACATAATGAATATAAACAGGGTATATATCAAATTTTTAGGGCGCTTGATTACAACTCAACAAATATATCTAATCCTAAAAGGCAAGCAGACTTGATTGCTGATAATTTTGACTTATCTCAACAAAATACATTTCAAATGCCTAATTTAGAATTCATTGAGAGATTTGGTGTTGAAAATGTTTATAGGATTAATATTCAACCAATTGATGGAACAGCAAAAATTTATATAAAAGATTTTCCATCAAATCAACTTAGTGCATTATTAGCAGTATCATCATCTTTTGATATTAATATTTTAGAAAGAAATATAAATACTGAAAGCGGCTTATCTAGCGGCTTTATTTTGATAGGGACAGATAATGTTTAATATTTCGTCCCTAAAGCCAAGAGAAAAATTTTTATTATTGATTATGATGTCTTTGATTGCTTTTATACTAATATTTTTCACTGCGAATAATGCCTTTAGTAGGCTTGCATCTTCTCAAGATAAATTGACATCTATTCAATCAGATTATGAGCATGTTCTAAAACGATATCAGCAGATTGAGAGATCAATAAACACAGAGATCTCTCAAGATAAGACAAAGCTTTTAGAAGCTCTTAAGACTTATATAGCGACTACAAATGTTAATTTAAATACTATAGATATAATTGAAAGTAATTTAGTTTTAAAGGTAACTTCGCCAGATATTGATAACTCTATTCAATTTATAAATAACATAGGCAGCAAATACAATCTAAAAATTTCAAGCATAGAATTACAAAGGGAAGGTCAAAAAATAGAACTAGAATTAGTTATAAGTTAGTTTTTTTATTTTGTATCTCTATTTTTTTTGAGTATAACTCATGAAAGAGCTTTACAGCCATTGAATCTGAGACACCCCATTTAGTTGATTTGATTTTTGTAATATCTGTACACTCAATAATTTTTTTGAATATCTCTAATGCATTATCAATAACATCAGCTCGATCAGGCGATAAATTTAATTTTTTTATTTTATTATCAGTAGAAAAATTAGTCAGCTCTGAATATTTATTCATGAACACATCGCTTGACATAGAATCTTCATTGAAGATATTTAAAAAAGTCCTTATGTTTCCGCCTAAGCCTATAAGTTTTTTTGGTAGCCTATTATTATGTAACCAGCTTTCAAGTTTATCCCATTCATTTTCTAGATCTTTTTTGTGTAGCATTCTCACTGCACCAAGCTGAAATGATTTAATTTTAATTTTTCCATTTTTATAAAAAAATAATTCAGTACTGCCACCACCTACATCAACAAAAATTTTATTTTCACTATTTTCTGATTTTGGATGAAATCTTATTAATTTGGCCTCCTCAAGCCCTGAAATAATTCGTATAGGATGCTCAATTTCATTTTCTACATACCTTCGTGCATCTTCAGAATTTGAAGTATCTCTGAAAGCTGATGTCGCCACGATTTCAAAATATTTAATATTGTTTTTTTCAAAATATTGTTCATATTTTTTTAGAGTATCTACTAGTTTATTTAATGTTGTTTGTGACAGGTAACCATTTTGAAAAACCTCAGTACCCAATCTAATGGGAGTCCTTATACCATCCAAAAAATTAATTGATGTTGGAGTTGTATCAAAAATCTTTGACTTAACAGCGTTTGTTCCTATATCAACTGCAGCTATCTTCATTATGTATCATCACTGTATTTTGTAAGTATCATATACTGGTCATAATTTAAATTTTCAAACCTTACACCCTCAATTTTTGCAGTGTAATTTGCAATATTTTCTGACCATTTGAGAGGCTTTAATAATTTTTTATTTTCATATTCAGTTTTATTTAGAAAATATCTTAAAGCTGTCAGTCTTGCTATCATTTTATTATTTGAATTAATAATTACCCATGGTGAATTATCTCTACCTGTTTTTTTAAACATTCGATCTTCATAAAGGGTAAACACATCCCACTTATCCATGATTTTTTTATCATTTTCAGAAAGTTTCCAATATTTTAATTCAGAGAGCTCTCTAGCATTAATTCTTCTTTCTTGCTGATCTTTAGAAAGTGAAAAATAAAATTTAATAATTTCTGTACCATTTTTTATTAAATTATCTTCCCATTTATTAACTTTTGACATGAAATATTTATATTGATTCTCGGTGCAATAACCCATAACAGGTTCAATGACCGACCTTGTGTACCAAGACCTATCTAAAAATGCAATTTCTCCATTATGAGGGAGAACTTTTTCCCATCTTTGGAACCAGTGACTTGATTCCCATTTAGTTGGTATTCCTAAATGTACATATTTAAAATTCTTAGGAATTAAATACTCCGAGAAAAGTTTTATTGCAGAACTTTTTCCAGCAGTATCTCTTCCTTCAAAGATAACACACAGCTTTCTGTTGTTTTTTATCACATCCTCTTGCAACTTTAAGAGCTCAATTTGCAATCTTCTTTTTTCAAGAGAATAGGCTTTATCATCCAGTTTCTTATATTCTCTTTGATCAAGTTCTGTAATCCGCATGTTTTAATTTTAATGTAAATGATAATTAGTATTAAAAAAATATTATTTTTTAACGTAAATGTAACATTTAAATATAAAATAGATAGTAATTAAATTATTTCTTTATTATGGAATCATTATTTATCGATCCTTACCTTCTTTTTTTGATTGCTGGGAT
>MDSW01223677.1_pt1 | contig 11057 bp, 9 predicted proteins | sample 811171 | NCBI WGS metagenome assembly MDSW01 (sample SAMN05326641, study PRJNA326480) | marine metagenome | isolation source: seawater | place: Atlantic Ocean: North West | collected 2012 | reverse complement strand
TTTTTTTCTTCTAGGAAAGTCTAATTCTACTAAAATCACATTTTTATCTGCCCATGTTTTAAATTCTTTCTTGAAAAAAACTTGTTGTTGTAATTTGATGCACCATCCACACCAATCACTTCCAGTAAAGAAGAAGAAAAGAGGTTTTTCTTGTTGTAATGATAAATTAATAGCTTTATTGACATCTGTATGCCAGGTTAATTCATTCTCTTGTGAAAATCCGTTAAGAGATAAGATAATTAATAATACAGTTAGTAAGTTTTTCATATTTTTTGTTTTTATGTTAGTGCACATCGTGCATTAATTTTTTAATTATTGGAGAAATAATGAGTGTTAGAATAGCTATTCCTATAGTAACAAAACCTATTTTTCCAAATAAATCATTATATATCATTGCTTCTGCCACACCATTTGCAGAAAGATCAATGCCATTAAATAATATGTTATTTAAGGAGCCTAATAAACCTGTTGAATCTGTTGTTTGACCTCCTATAGTTAATTTTGCAAGTGCTCCTGCTATATAGTGAGCTACAGTAGATGATAAAAACCAGAGACCCATAAAAAATGCTATAGATTTCTTAGGGCTTAATTCCGTTACTTTAGATAATCCAATAGGAGAAAGACATAGCTCCCCAGTAGTAATTAATAACCATCCAATCCATAGTGTAGAAAATGGTAGTTTTCCGGCGTCGCTAATAAAGTGGATGCTATATGCAAATACAAGAAAACCGAGTCCTAAAAATCCAATTCCCATAGCAAACTTTTTTGCGGTATTAGGGTTTTTGCCCCATAAATCAAGTTTTTCCCATAATAAAGCAAAAGGAAAGGCTAGGAAAATTATATATCCTGGATTTATTGCATTTGTTTGGGATGCAACCATAAATTTTAAATCAATACACTTATCTGCCCATACTACAAGCGAACTACCAGCTTGTTCAAAACAAGCCCAAAATACAGCACATAGTACTGCTAATATCAAGATAGCGCCTATTTTATTTGCCGTAGCAGGTTGATTATTTTTATAATTTTCATACATAAGATATCCTGCATATCCAACAGCTATGATTAATAAAATATTTATTATGGTTCCTAGAAAATTATTACCACCTGCTTCAAAAACAATAAAATATGCAAAGATTGGTACGATTACAACACTAAAGGCATAGATTAATTTATCAATATTTATATTGAATAATTTCTTGTCTACGTATTCTAATGGCTGCATACCTTTGTCACCAAAAAGCCCTTTTTTAATTCCATCCCAGAATACTACAACACCAGCTAACATTCCAATTCCAGCAAGCCCAAAGCCATAATGCCATCCCCATGTTTCTCCAATATAACCACACAATAGTGGTGCTACTGCAGCTCCTAAATTTATTCCCATATAAAATATAGTGAATCCAGAATCTCTTTTTATATCACCTTCTTCATATAGTGATCCTACTAAAGATGAAATATTTGGTTTGAAGAATCCATTACCTGCAATTAGGAATCCAAGAGCGCCGTAAAAGAAGAAGTCAGTTGGAAATGCCATAAAGAAATGTCCTATGGCCATTAAGATTCCTCCAAGCATAATGGCTTTTCTGTAACCTATAAAACGATCAGCAAGGAATCCTCCAAGTAAGGGAGTAGCATATACTAATGCTCCGTATGCAGCATAAATACCATACGCAATTTCTTCATTGTTTTCGATGCTAGCCATATAATCTTTAATGATGTATAGAACTAATAGTGCTCTCATTCCATAAAAGCTAAATCTTTCCCACATTTCTGCAAAAAACAGATAAAAAAGAGCTTTAGGGTGGCCATCCTTTTCGATAAACCATTTTGCTCCAAATACAGCTATAATTGTAAATAGAATGTATCCAATAATTTGTCCCATATTTATTTCTGGTTTTGATTAAGCCACGAAAATAGTAAATTTTATGTTATAAATTATCTAAAATAAAATCTGTCATCTTTTGGTATAGATGTATTCGAGTATTTTCTCCATAAATTCCATGGTTTTTGTCAGGGTATATAAACAATTCAAATTGTTTATTAGCTTTAACTAGAGCCGAAATCATCTCCATAGTGTTTTGAACATGAACATTGTCATCAGCGCTTCCATGTATTAATAAATATTTTCCTTTTAGTTTTTCTACATGATTTATTGGGGAGTTTTCATCATAACCATTTGCATTTTCTTGCGGTGTTCGCATATAGCGTTCAGTATAAATATTATCGTAATAACGCCAGTTTGTTACAGGTGCAACTGCAATTGCTAAAGAGAACACATCAGATCCTTTTGTAATAGCAAGTGAAGATAAATAACCACCATAGCTCCATCCTTGTATGCCAACTCGATTAGAATCAATATAAGGTAAAGATCCAAAATATTTTGCAGCATTTATCTGGTCTATAGTTTCATATTTTCCTAGTTTTTTATAGGTTGATTTTTTGAATTCTGCTCCTTTTCCTCCTGTTCCTCTATTATCAACACATGCTACAATATATCCTTTTTGAGCAAGCATTTGATGCCAATAATAATTATTCCCACCAAAAGAATTTTTAACTTGTTGTGATCCTGGCCCTCCATAAACAAACATAAACAGAGGATATTCTTTTGTTTCATCAAAATTAGGTGGTTTTATCATCCATGAGTTGAACTCTCCATCTTTTGTTGTAATAGTGAAGAATTCTTTATTGGATAAATTAAATGATTCCATTTTAGCATTGAATGCAGCATTATCTTCTAAGATTTTTAGTTGTGTGCCATCAGATTTATGAAGTGTAAATTTTGGTGCAGAATTTGCTGTTGATACAGTATTCATATAATATTTAAATCCTTTACTAAAAGAGGCTGCGTTAGTTCCATTTTCACTACTTAATTTTCTTTTTTCGTTGGTTTCCAAATTTTGAACATAAATATGTCTATTAATGGATTTATCTTCATTTGATGAAAAATAAAACTCCATTTTATCAGAGTTAACTCCATGAAATTTAGTAACCTCCCATTTCCCTCTTGTTAATTGTGATTCAGACCCATCAAAATTTCTTAAATAGATATGATTATATCCATTTTTTTCTGAAGTCCAGATAAAATTTCCTTCTGGCAGAAAGGTCAGATTGTCATGAATGTCAATATAGTATTTATTTTTTTCGGTAAATAGAATTTTATTTGAAGCGTCATCTGCATTAGCTACTATAAAATCTAATTGATTTTGTTGACGGTTCATTCCATAGATTATTAACTCATTAGGCCTATTTGACCATTTGATTCTAGGAAAGTATTCATAATCTTTTTCGGTATAAATGAAAGTACTTTTATCTTCTTTTAAGTTATAAAAATATATTTTTACCACTGAATTATCTTCTCCTGCTTTTGGGTATTTAAATACTTCTTGTATTGGATAAAGTTTGTTTTTAAATAAGGTCATTGAGAATTCATTTACATAGGTTTCTTCAAACTTGTAATATGCAATATGTTGACCATCTGGAGCCCATTCAAATGATTTAACTAGTCCAAATTCTTCTTCATAGACCCAATCTGAGGCTCCATTAATTATATGATTTTTTTTTCCGTCATCTGTGATTTGAGTTACTTTTCCGTCCATTATATCTTTTATAAATAGATTGTTGTCTAATATATATGCAATTTTATCTCCTTTAGGAGAGAAGGTTGCATACATTACTTTTTTATCAGTAAGTAACCTAAGTTTGTCTGTAAAAATATTATAGATGTAGTAAATAGATTTACTAGAGTAACGATAAATTTTTTCTGTTTCTGTTGCAAGTAATACTTGCTTTTCATCTTTACTAAAAGTATAGTTAGTTATTTTTGGAATTTTAAAGTCAGTACTATTAAATAAAGTTTTTATTTTTTTACCATTTTTAAACTGATATTTAATAATTTTTTGTCCATCCTTATTTTTTTCCATTGTAGAATAGTGCTCACCATCGTTCATAGAGTTAAAGCCACCTACGTAAGATGGGTAGAAGGTGTAGTCTTTCCATAAGTTTTCTAAAGTAATATTGCGATTTTGAGCAGAGATTGGAATAACAAGTAAAAAGCCAAGTAAAAGTGTTAGTAATTTTCTCATCTTTATTTGTAAGTATAAATTAGCAGTTGCGAATTTAGTTAAATTTGCCCAAGTGAAATACAAGAGAATTAATATTGATGATTTAGAAGCTTTTAAAAATATTGTTACTGATAATTTTGTTTATACTGATGAAGAGAAACTATTGGAATATAGTCATGATGAGACTGAAGACCTTTCTTTTCCCCCCGAAGTAGTTTTAAAACCATTCACTACACAAGAAATCTCAGAGATTATAAAGTATTGTAATGACCAAAAAATTCCTGTCACCCCTTGTGGTGCACGAACAGGACTTAGTGGTGGTAGCTTGCCCATCTTAGGAGGAGTTGCCCTAAGTTTAGAACGATTAGATTCTATTATTGATATTGATGAACGAAATTTACAAGCAACAGTTCAGTCAGGTGTTATTAATCAAGTATTTAAAGATGCAGTAGAGGAGAAAGGGCTTTTTTATCCTCCAGATCCTGCAAGTAAAGGAAGTTGCTTTTTAGGAGGAAATCTTGCAGAGAATGCAGGGGGACCAAAAGCGCTTAAGTATGGAGTGACTAAAGATTATGTATTGAATCTAGAAGTAGTTTTACCCACTGGTGAGGTTATATGGACAGGGGCTAATGTTTTAAAAAATTCTACTGGCTATAATTTAACCCAACTTATGATTGGTAGTGAGGGAACACTTGGCATTATTACAAAGATTGTATTCAAATTAATTCCATTGAAGACAAAAGATATTACTATGCTTATTTCATTTAGTTCTTCTGAGAAGGCGTGTGAAGCAGTATCTGCAGTTTTTCGTTCAGGAGTAATTCCATCAGCATTAGAGTTTATAGAAAGAGATGCCATAGATTGGACATTAAAATATTCAGATTTAGATATGCAGATTGCAGATAATGTTAAGTCACACTTACTAGTAGAAGTTGATGGTAATGATATAGATATGCTTTATAAAGACTGTGAAAAGATTGCTGCTGTAATGGAACAATTTGATTGTGGTGAGATCTTGTTGGCTGATAGTAAAAATCAAAAAGAGCAATTATGGAAGATAAGAAGTTTAGTAGCGGAGGCGGTAAAAGCGAATTCGGTTTATAAAGAAGAAGATACGGTGGTTCCAAGAGCGGAATTAGCTAAACTTTTAAAAGGTGTAAAAGAAATTGGTGTAAAATATGGATTTAATTCCGTTTGCTATGGACATGCTGGAGATGGAAATCTGCATGTAAATATTATAAAGGGAGATATGACTCATAAAGATTGGAATACTAGATTAATTTATGGAATTCGTGAAATTTTTGAACTTACTAAAAGTTTAGGTGGGACAATTAGTGGTGAACATGGAATAGGTTTAGTCCAAAAAGATTATATGGATATTGTGCTTTCTGAAAAGAATATAGAAATCCAAAAGGGGATTAAGAAACTTTTTGATCCTAATCAAATCTTAAATCCAGGCAAGATATTTTAATTCTACTTTACTAATAGTTCTAAGATAACAAAAACTCCAAAAATGACTGACGCAAATCCATTTGTTTTGAAGAATGCTAAGTTGACTTTACTTAAGTCATCGTGTTTTACTAATGTATGTTGATAAATTAGAGCTATTGAGAAAATAGAAAATCCTATCCAGTATAAATATTCAAATTCCGCAACAGATCCTGCAATAGCTAAAAAAATAATACTTGTAAGATGTATTAAGATAGATAGTTTTAATGCATTTTTTTTTCCTATTAAGACAGGTATAGAATATAAATTTTGTGTTTTATCAAAATCTTGATCTTGCATAGAGTAAACAATGTCAAATCCACTTACCCAAAAAAGAACAGATAAAGAGAATAAGATTGGAAGAAGATGAAATTCACTAGTTATAGCTAAGTATGCTCCAATAGGAGCAAGTGCTAATCCCAATCCTAAAATTAAGTGGCAAAGAGCTGTAAATCGTTTGGTATAACTGTATCCTAAGATTATAAAAAGTGCAATTGGCGATAACGCAAAACAAAGTGTGTTGATTAGGTAAGAAGTAGCAATAAATAGTAAAGAATTAATTATCACAAAAATTAATACGTTTTGTTCATTTATTGTGCCATTTGGGATTTCTCTGATAGCTGATGTTCTTGTATTTTTTTTATCAATATCTCTATCAATATAGCGATTGAAAGCCATTGCTGCCGAGCGTGCAAATATCATGCAAAAGACCACATATAGTAAAGTTTTCCATTCAAATGTATAATTCTGTGTGCCTAAGAAAAAACCAATAAGAGCAAATGGCATTGCAAAGATTGTATGGCTAAACTTAATTAGTGAAAGATAGTTTTTCATGAATCATAAGTTGAAGTTGATTTTAAATTTCATAGCATCTATAAGTATAAAGATTATTCATATTGTAAGAATCAATGTAAAAATAATTAAGTAAATAATTGGTTAATAATTTTCGAGTCAAATCTAATGAAATTTATCTATTATATTTTACGATATTTGCAAACAATTATGAGTATTAAAAAACCGTCCATACCAAAAGGAATGCGTGATTTTTCATCTGAAGTTATAGTCAGGAGGAACTACATTTTTGAAATTGTTAAAACAACTTTTGAATGCTATGGATATGCCCCAATTGAAACTCCTGCAATGGAGAATATTGGAACCTTAACAGGTCAATATGGTGATGAAGGTGATCGTTTGATTTTTAAAGTTTTAAACTCTGGTGACTATCTTTCTAAAGCTAATTTGGATAGCAATACTACTTCGAATTCTTTGACAAGACTGATTTCTGAGAAAGCATTACGTTATGATTTAACCGTTCCTTTTTCTCGTTTTGTAGTTAAAAATCTGAATGAGATTACCTTTCCTTTTAAGCGTTATCAAATGCAAAATGTTTGGCGTGCTGATAAACCACAGAAAGGAAGGTATCGTGAGTTTTATCAATGTGATGCTGATGTAATTGGTACTAATTCTTTATTATGTGAAGTTGAGTTGGTTCAGCTTTATGATGATGTTTGTTCGCAGCTTAAAATACCTAATGTTGATATTTGTATTAATAACAGAAAGGTACTTAGTGGAATGGTTGAGCTTATGGGTGCAACAGATTTGTTTGATGATGTTGTAATTATACTTGATAAATTAAGTGTTATAGGTTTAGAAAAAGTTAAGGAGGATTTGCTTGTAAAAGGAGTTATGTATGAATCACTTCCAATATTAGATTCTTTTTTAAATGCTAAAACTATTTCTGATTTATCATTACGTTTAGAGCAATCAGAAGTTGGAAAAAAAGGATTAGAAGAATTGCGGTTTGTAATTGATAAAATCACAAAATTAGGCTTGCAATCTACTAACTTAGTTTTTGATATTACATTAGCTAGAGGACTTAATTATTACACAGGTTGTATTTTGGAAGTTAAAGCAAACGATGTAAAAATCGGATCAATTGGAGGTGGTGGAAGATATGATGATTTAACTTCTAATCTTGGCTTAAAAGATGTTTCAGGAGTTGGAATCTCATTTGGAATTGACAGAATTTATTTAGTAATGGAAGAGCTTGGTTTGTTTCCTGATAATATTGATGTAAGTACCAAGGTGATGTTTGCTAACTTTGGAGATAATGAAGCTGCTTTTTGCCTGCCTTTATTAAAGCAATTACGTAGTGTAGGAATTAGCTCAGAGTTATACCCTACGAATGCCAAAATAAAAAAACAGATGACTTATGCTAACAAAAAAGGGATTCAGTTTGTAATAATGGTGGGTGAGGATGAAATGGCATCAGGTATATTGTCAATTAAGAATATGGAAAGTGGTAAGCAAAGTAATTTGAGTATTACTGATTTAATAAAACAGATATCCTAGATGAGTCTTTATAAAATAGGAGAACAAATGCTAAGTATTTCAGTGATTGCTGAAATTATTGCAGAAGATAAAGAATTAGCATTAGGTTCAGAAGCAAAGAAAAAGATTAATAAGTGCCGTGATTATCTCGATAACAAGATAGAGCAATCAGATATGCCTATTTATGGGATAAATACTGGTTTTGGTGCTCTTTGTAATAATAAAATAATCAATGATGATTTAGGAAAATTGCAAAAAAACTTAGTTCTTTCTCATGCTTGTGGTACTGGTGATAAGGTGCCAAATGAGATAGTTAAAATTATGCTTCTTTTAAAAGTGCAATCTTTGTCTTATGGGTATTCAGGGGTGCAATTAGAAACAATTGAGCGTCTTATTGCAATGTTCAATAACAATATTCTTCCTGTAATTTTTCAGCAAGGAAGTTTAGGGGCGTCAGGTGATTTAGCACCTTTAGCTCATTTATCTTTACCCCTTTTAGGGGAAGGTAAAGTTGTAGTTGATGGAAAAGAAGTAGCAACAAAATCCATTATGAAGGCAAATAAATGGAAGGCTATTGAATTACAATCAAAAGAAGGATTAGCATTGCTTAATGGCACGCATTTTATGGGTGCATATGGAGTTTGGAGTTTATTAAAAGCTCAGAAACTTTCTTATATGGCTGATATGATTGGCGCAATTTCTTTAGAAGCTTTTGATGGAAGAAGTGAATGTTTTGATGAGTTGATTCATTTGGTGCGCTCACATACAGGTCAATTAAGGTCAGCTGAAAATATTCGTGATTTTTTAGTTGGTAGTGAAATACAAGAAGCGGAGAAGGTGCATGTTCAAGATCCTTATTCTTTTAGATGTATGCCACAGGTGCATGGGGCATCAAAAGATGTAATTGCGCATGTAAAAGATGTATTTACTACTGAAATAAATTCAGTAACGGATAACCCAATTATTTTCATAAAAGAGGATAAAATTATTTCAGGTGGTAATTTTCATGGTCAACCATTAGCTATGGCTATGGATTATTTAGCTATTGGAATGTCAGAATTAGGTTCTATTTCAGAAAGAAGAATTTATCAGTTAATTTCAGGGCAAAGAGGATTGCCAGCATTTTTGGTAGCAAATTCAGGGCTTAATTCAGGAATGATGATTCCTCAATATACAGTAGCAAGTATTGTAAGTCAAAATAAACAGTTATGCACACCTGCATCAGTGGATTCCATTGTTTCATCAAACGGACAGGAAGATCATGTAAGCATGGGTGCAAATGCTGCCACAAAACTATATAGAGTTCTGGAAAACACTGAGAGGATTTTAGCAATTGAACTATTAAATGCTGCACAGGCCATTGCTTTTAGAAATCTAAAATCTTCTGATTTTATTGAGAGTATTTTGGATATTTATAGAAATGAAGTTGCCTTTTTAGATAGTGATAGGATCTTGCATGATGATATTGAAAGTTCAATCGCTTTCTTGCAGAACTTATCTATTGATAATGAGATTCTTTAATTACTAAAAGCATATTCCAAGATGTTAGCTCCCATTCTTAAAGCTTTTAATCTGATTTGTTCACTATCATTATGTACTTCTGCATCTTCCCATCCATCTCCAATATCTGATTCAAAAGTATATAGTAGTACTATCCTTCCATCGATAACTATTCCAAATGCTTGTGGAGGACTTGCATCATGCTCATGAATTTTGGGTAATCCATTTTTGAATTTATATTTTCCATGAAAAATAGGATGATTAGTAGGTAGTTCTACTAAATCTATTTCAGGGAATACCTTTTTTATTTCTGTACGTACAAAGGGATCCATTCCATAATTATCATCAATATGTAGAAAACCACCTCCTAAAAGATAGTTTCGTAAATTTACAGTTTCACTTGTATTAAAAACTACATTTCCATGACCTGTCATATGTAGAAAAGGATAGTTGAAAATATCACTAGTACCTACTTCAACAATTGCTGGTTCTTGTTTGATATTGGTTCCAATATTTTCATTGCTGAATGCAATAAGATTCGGTAAGGCAGTAGGGTTAGCATACCAATCGCCACCACCATTGTATTTTAATGTAGCTATTTGATAAGTGTTTTGACCAAATGAATTTAAAGCAATAAAATAGATAAATACTGATATTAACCTTTGCATATCAGAGATTATTTTTTTAATTTATATAATACTATTCCACTAAATAATCCGCAGATTCCAGAAAATGTATACACTATAAAAATCGTCATTTCTTCTAAGTATCTACTTCCAAACAATGGGTCCTCATAAGAAATAGCAATCCCCCATATTATTTGACCAATTAAATTAAATACAAATGTTAATATTAATAAAACGCTTGCTTTTTTCATATAATATTTATGGTGTGTGTAGCTATAATCCCCGCTGTTTCTGTTCGTAATCTACTTCTCCCCAAATTTACTGCTTTAAATTGGTTCTGCCAAGCTAATTCAATTTCTCTTGGACTAAAATCTCCTTCAGGTCCAATTAATATTAATGTTCTTCCTGTTTTACTTATTGTTCTGAGCTCATTTTTTTTCCCATCCTCACAATGAGCAATATACTTAGCACCTTCAAAATCTTGTTTTATGAAGTTTTTAAAGCTAGTTACTTCATTAAGTTTTGGTAAATGATATTTTAAAGATTGCTTCATGGCCGAGAGTAAAATTCGATTCCCTCTTTCAGGTTTTATTACTTTACGCTCAGAATTGCTGCAAATAATAGGAGTAATTTCATCAATACCTATTTCAGTAGCTTTTTCCAGAAACCATTCAAACCTATCCATATTTTTGGTAGGAGCAATAGCAATGTGCAAATGGTAGTTGTGTTGTTTTTCTTTTTGCTTACTGCTTATAATTTTAAGTCTACATTTTTTGCTATCTGCTATATTTATTTTAGCCTTGTAAAGGCTTCCTTTTCCATCTGTAAAATTTAAAATATCACCTTCTTTTTTTCTAAGCACTTTAGTAGCATGCTTGCTTTCTTCAGCACTCAGTGTTATTTCATCTTTAGGGTTTTCTAAATAGAATAGTTGCATGAGTCAAAAATATAAAAAAAGCCGAGCATTTACTCGGCTTGTTCTATAATCTAAATTAATAGATGGAAAATCTAACGTTTCATTGTTGCCTTTGGTGCTGCATCTAAAATT
>MDSW01119395.1_pt1 | contig 11057 bp, 8 predicted proteins | sample 811171 | NCBI WGS metagenome assembly MDSW01 (sample SAMN05326641, study PRJNA326480) | marine metagenome | isolation source: seawater | place: Atlantic Ocean: North West | collected 2012 | reverse complement strand
TGGCATTGGTTTGTCTCGTCATCCTTAGCAGCATCTGTTATTCGGCATTATTTTGTCTGCTGGGTACTATCATGTATAAGCGGCCGATGATTATCGCAATCATCTATACACTAATTGTAGAAGTGATTATTTCGTTTCTGCCCGTGGTGGCAAATGGATTGACTCTGAATTTCTATCTACGCAGTATCTATGTCCGAAGTATGGATTTGGAATTGGAACAACCAGTCCTCAAAGCGTTATTCGAAAATCCAAATTTTCTGAGTCAAAGCTCAACAAGTTGGGATTTAATCTTTGTTGGTCTTCTTGCTTTCAGTTTTCTGTTTGCCGCCAATATCTTGTTGAGAAATCGTGAGTATCACGTGGGTGAAACTCTGTAAGAAACACTATCCATCGGTTTCTTCCCGGGCAAATTTGCGCGCTCGAATAAAAGTGATAATTGCCGCCAAATTGATAACTACCAGACAGCCGCCGACAAGCCATGAGACGATGGTGGAACGAGCTTCAATGGCATTGAAAAGCCAACCAGCGAATGGCAAGTGCAAAGCGCAGAGTACCGCAAAGAGAACAATGTAACGTCTTTCTGCTAGCGATTCTTCGCGTAAGACGGATTGGATAGCAGCAACACTACGGGATTCCACAATTGGCTCAGTCGCTGTTTTGGATAGGTCTGCCTTGGTTCTTAACGAGACCGTAATCTCGCGGTTACAGGAAGGACACGTCCCGGGAACTTTGAAGACCGTGGAATTACAATAAGGACAAACGTTTCGAACTTCAGCCTCTTTGACCGCTTCGAACAATCCCCCCACGGCAGCCGCCTTCACCCACTTCGCATCGTCTTTACGAAGCATCGTGTCAGGTGTGACTGCGCCACTACTTACAAGGTTTTTTAGTTCTGAATTTGAAACAGGCCCCGCCTCTGCTCCTTTTTCAGTTTGATAATACCAATCCGCCATATAGATCAGCTCTTCAAATCCTAAGATGTTTGTCGTGTACCATGGATTGCCATCTTATCGGTTTTTAAGTTTACAGCAATTAGCTTAACTCCACAGTCTGCTGAAATTCCGGTATTTCTACGTGCAGACCATGTGTATTAGAAATCCTATCGGACAATTCTAGTGCCGCATCTTCATCGCCATGACATAAAAACACTTTTTTCGGCTGCTCTTTGAAGTTCGCCACCCAATCCATCAATCCTTGTTGATCTGTATGGCCTGAAAATCCTGACAACTGGACTATTTCCGCCTGCACTTTATATTCCCGTCCATGAATACGAACAGGATTCGTACCACTGGAAATGACACGCCCCAAAGTGCCGTGTGCCTGATAGCCGACAAAGACAATCGTACTACGCGGATCAGAAATATTGCTTCGCAGATGGTATTTGATCCGTCCTGCGTTGCACATACCTGAGGTCGACATAATGATGCAGGGCTGGTTGCATTCATTGATTTGCTTGGATTCATTTCGCGATCGACAAAGTTGCATCCCTGGGAAATCCAATATCGACTTACCATCAATGATCATGTCCCAGGCATCCTGGTCAAAACAATCTTTGAATTTACTAAAGACCTTGGTGACATCAACCGCCATCGGACTATCAAGAAAAACAGGTACCGAAGGGATTCGGTCATATTGATTCAGTCGGCTCAAGTGATAGATCAATTCCTGACTGCGTTCGACAGCAAACGTTGGGATCACCACGTTGCCTCCACGCTCGACCGTTCGATTCACAACTTCTGCTAACTGGTCCTCACAATCACCATAGTCCTTGTGATTGCGATCTCCATATGTTGATTCCATAACGATATAGTCAGCCTGCTCAAACATTGTCGGGTCACGAATGATCGGTTTGTCCCATTGACCAATATCTCCTGAAAAAATGACTTTTCGTGTCTCACCATTCTCGTGCACATCAATTTCCAACATTGACGATCCCAGAATATGACCTGCTTCCATAAAGGTGATATCAAAGACACCACCACAAAGAGATTGAGATTGCGCATAGGGTACCGATTTAATCATTGGCAATGTCTTCTCGACATCCTGTTCGGTATAGAGAGGCACTACTTCGTGCGGGGGCGTTCTCCCCTCTCGCTTATGCCGTTTCTTCTTTTGTTTCGCGTCCTCTCCCTGAATCTTAGCCGCATCACGTAACATAATATCTACCAGAGCGGCTGTTGGTCGAGTCATTATCAAAGGAGCATCCATTCCTTCTGCAACTCGACGGGGTAGTAAACCGATATGATCAATGTGGGCATGAGTTAACACAATCGCATTGATCGAGCTTGCACTGATTGGCAACGGCTCCCAGTTTCTCCCGAGAAATTTTCGTTCCTGATAAAGACCACAATCAATCAGTAAACGTTGACCTGCAGCTTCCAAACAATAACATGAACCTGTTACCTGTCGGTTAGCTCCCAGAAAGTGAATTTTCATGGCTGAGTTATCTCCATCAATAGCTGTAATCACGCGCAGATAACATTCCCCACCTAAAAGGAAAAGAACCAACGCGGAAGAACTTTCGAGAAACTAAAAGCAATCTCTCCTACAATCTATATTATTGATGATTCCTCCAACGATTTTCAAATCGATCTCGAACACGCAAAACTGCTCGCTGAATACTGCGACGATTCATTCCGGTTCGCTGAGATATCTCAGCTAAAGTGTAACCAGCCAGCTTCAGGTTGATAATTCTCGCTTCCGACTCACTTATTTCGGTGAGCATTTGCCTCACAAACATCCCTTTTGCCCATTGCTTACTGTTAGATTTAGCATGATAGGCGGACTCCACATCTTGTTTTGAACCGATCGTAGGAATCTCAAAACGAATCTGTCTTCGGACATCTCTTTTTCCCAAATCCAGGTAGTCTCGATGGATTTCCTTAAGCTTATTTAACATGATCGACTTCAGATATCCTCGAATTCGTTTTCGTTCCCAGCCGTACAACCCACTGTGCTGTGTTGTCCAAGCCGATTTCCAGGCCATTTGAACGATATCAATTGCATCTATTTGGCCGGTTATATTTCGACTTTTGAGCCTCTGACACAGCCTCACAAGCTCATCCGTAAGCTGATTACAAAAGGAATTTGTCATCCCGTCTGCTATCGATTCCATTCTCTCATCCTTGAAAAAAACAAAATGGTTTCATGGCTGCCAATTTGATATCAGAAATTCTAAAAACAAACTAACAAATGGTGCTTTTAGGTTGTCTGATAGGTAGATCCTAATAATTGTCGAAGACGGCTTTTCTGGGTATATTAATAGGTTGAGAACGCCTACGTTTTTCATCCCGCCCTATTCAAAAGAGACGTTAATACTGTGTCAATTCGATACTTATTCTCAGCCCTTACCCTCCTAACTGTCGCTTTCTGGAATGTCACCTCAATGGCAGACGACGAAGCGAATATCAGTTACTACAAGGACATTCGTCCTATTTTTCAAAGCCACTGTCAGGGCTGTCATCAGCCTGCCAAAAAAGGTGGTGAGTATGTCATGACAGACTTCGCCTTATTGCTTCAAGGTGGTGAATCTGAAGAGGCAGCTGTCGTATCCGGGAAGCCGGCTGAAAGTTACCTAGTCAGCCTCATTACGCCGGTCGATGGTAAAGCTGAAATGCCAAAAGGAAAAAAGCCTCTTTCCGTTGTCGAAATTGATCTGATACGTAAATGGATTGAGCAGGGAGCGGAGAATGATGCTCCTGCCTCAACCCAGCTCAAGTTCTCAATGGATAACCCTCCGGTTTATAGTGCAGCCCCCGTCATTACATCACTGCATTACTCACCTGATGGTAAATATCTCGCCGTTTCAGGCTACCACGAAGTACTCGTCCATCATGCCGATGGAAGTGGCCTGGCGGCTCGTCTGGTCGGAATGTCGGAACGGATCGAAACCGCTCGATTTTCTCCGGACTCCGGCAAAATCGCTGTTACAGGTGGTTCTCCCGGACGCATGGGAGAGTTACAGGTGTGGGACATCAACAGTAAGAGCCTGCTGTTCGCTCAAACGATAGGGTATGACACACTCTACGGCGCTAACTGGTCCCCTGACGGAACCCTTATATCCTATGGATGTCCGGACAACACAACGCATGCCATTCAGGTTGCAGATGGTAAAGAAATTCTCTTCAACGGTGCTCACAACGGTTGGGTTCTTGATACGGTGTTCTCCGTCAACGGCGATCATCTTGTGACAGTCAGTCGCGACCGCAGTATGAAGCTGATTAATGTGCCAACCCAGCGATTCATTGACAACGTAACAAGTATTACTCCGGGTGCACTTAAAGGCGGGCTTAATAGTGTGGACCGTCATCCGGGCAAAGACGAATTACTATGCGGCGGTGCTGACGGAGTGCCTAAGGTCTATAAGATGTTTCGCGACAAAGCGCGTAAAATCGGTGACGACTTCAATCTGATCCGAGCATACCCCGCGTTGGAGGGTCGAATCTTTAGCACACAATTCAGCAAAGACGGTACCCGCATCGTTTCTGGAAGTAGCTTCAATGGTGTCGGGCAAGTCAAAATCGCTAACTACGAAGATGCAAAGGAAATCTCCTCAATCGATTTAGACGGTGGGATCTTCGCGGTTGCCTTCCACCCGGACGGTAATACCGTTGCGGCTGCTGGATTCAGTGGTGAGGTTCATCTGATTGAAGTTGCCACTGGCAAGATCACCAAATCATTTGTACCGGTCAACATCGAAACAACCGTTGCCGGCGCAGAAGAATAATCACTATTTAAGACAAATTACCTATCAATCCTATAGCAGGCCGTCTTAAGGACTAGTTATTAATATTATGAAGAAGTTCAGTTTTTCACTTTCCTTCCTGTTTGTTTTTAGCAGCCTTCTTTCAGCTCAGGAAGAAGCTGATGTCGAGGTGCTGCCGGAAGGCCTAACAATCCAGTCGGTTGAAATCCTTCCCAAGTCGATTGAGTTGACTAACAATCAGGATTACCGTCAGGTCTTGATTATCGGACATCTGGAAAGTGGGCAGATTGCGGATCTGACTCGCATGTCCAACGTCGAAGGTAATCTTCAGCATGTCGCAGTTTCATCCGACGGAATGATCACACCCTTGAGCGAAGGTAATGAACAGGTCACCTTCCGTTTTGGTGATACCACAGTTCAGCTGGCGGTCAAAGTCACATCCATTGCGACACCTCCTTCAAACTTCGTGCAGGACGTACAGCCCGTCCTTTCTAAAATGAGTTGTAACGCCGGTACCTGCCATGGTGCCAAAGACGGTAAGGGGGGATTCAAACTTTCTTTACGTGGTTATGACGAACTTTATGACCACCGTGCTTTTACGGACGACATTGGAGCACGTCGCTTCAACCGAGCCGCCCCTGACCAGAGTTTAATGCTTCTAAAAGCGACTGGTTCTATCCCTCACGTTGGCGGAGTTCGGACAGATGTTAATTCACGTTACTACAAAACCATTCGTGCTTGGATTACCGGTGGAGCTAAGCTCGATCAGGAAGTTTCCCGGGTCACCTCGATTGATGTCTTCCCGAAGAACCCCATCATTCCACGTGCCGGCATGAAACAGCAGATGACCGTGATGGCTACATTTGCCGATGGTACGGTACGCGATGTATCTCGTGAGGCATTTATCGAAAGTGGAAACATCGAAGTTATTGAGGCCGACGCAAATGGTCTGCTAACGGTACTGCGACGTGGAGAAGGGCCTGTTCTAATTCGTTACGAAGGAAATTACGCAGCAACAACTCTAACGGTTATGGGTGACCGGTCTGGATTCGCCTGGGAAGAACCGGAACACTACAACTATATCGACAAACATGTCTACAACAAGCTGCAGCGAGTGAAAGTGTTGCCTAGTGACATTTGTTCGGATGAAGAATTCGTACGTCGAGTCTATATCGATGTCACTGGCCTTCCTCCAACAGCCGATAACGTCCGCGAATTCCTCAACGACATGCGACCTTCCAGGGAGAAACGGAATACCTTAATCGACACCCTGATTGGAAGCCAGCAGTACGTTGAACACTGGACTAATAAATGGGCTGACCTACTTCAGGTAAACCGGAAATTCCTGGGAGAACAGGGAGCCATCTCGCTACGCAACTGGATTAAACACTCGATTGCCACAAACAAAGCTTATGACCAGTTTGCTCAGGAAGTGCTCACTGCAACTGGGTCAACCATCGAGAATCCTCCAGCCTCCTACTACAAAGTTATCCGCGATCCGGCAACTTTGATGGAAAACACGACTCATCTTTTTCTGGCTGTACGTTTTAACTGCAACAAGTGCCACGACCATCCATTTGAACGATGGACTCAGGATCAGTATTACAATCTGGCGGCCTACTTCGCTCAAATCGGCCGTAAGGAAGACCCGGCATTTCAGGGTCAGCGAATTGGCGGCTCCGCTGTGGAAGGGGCAACTCCTCTTGTCGAAGTTGTCTTCGACCGAGGCAGTGGGGAAATCAACCATGCATTGACCGGCCAGGTTTCACCGCCGACCTTTCCATTTGAACACGACGATACCCTTGAAACTTCAGCCCCTCGTTTGGAACAACTGGCTCAATGGATGACTTCCTCCAGTAATCAGTACTTTGCATCAAGTTATGTCAATCGATTGTGGGGATACATGTTCGGTAGCGGAATTATTGAACCAATCGATGACATTCGTGCTGGTAACCCTCCGACCAATCCGGAGCTACTAACTGCCATGACGAATGATTTCGTAGAGAGTGGCTTTGATGTCCAGCACATCATCAAGACTATTTTGAAATCCCGAACGTACCAACATTCAGTCAACACTAATGAGTGGAATGAAGACGATCAGATTAATTACTCGCACGCGATCGCTCGTCGTTTACCAGCAGAAGTGCTCTTCGATTCTATTCATGTGGCTTGTGGATCCATCCCAACAATTGCTGGTGTACCACGTGGATTTCGGGCAGCAGAACTTCCGGACGTTGGGATCGCCGTACCATTTCTCGATGACTTTGGACGGCCAGTGCGTGAAAGTGCCTGTGAATGTGAACGTTCAAGCAGTATGGTTCTTGGGCCCATTATGAAACTTGTTAATGGTCCGACAGTTGCCAACGCCATCGGTGACGGCGCAAATGACCTCGTAAAACTTGAAGCCGAGATCAAAGATGATGAGCTTCTTATTGAAGAAGTTTTTCTTCGATTTCTATCTCGATATCCAACCGAACAGGAAATCAAAATCGGCCAACTCGCTCTACAGGACGCCGGATCCGATTATCTAGTGCTCAAAGCTCAGCTGGATAAACTGGAAAAGATTATCCCTGAACGTCAGGCCACCTGGGAAACGGCGATGCAAAAAACGAATCGCTGGCTTCCCGTGGAAGTTGTATCTGCTGAAACTGATAAAGAAGCCAAGCTGGAATTACAAGAAGATGGCTCACTATTGGCAACCGGTAAAAATGAAATCGCTACCTATACGGTCAAATTAAGAACGGATCTCACGAACATCACAGCCTTTCGCCTTGAAACGCTGGTCGATGACCGCCTGCCGGCCAAAGGTCCGGGCCGACCCCCAAATGGAAACTTCGTCGTTAGTGAATTTGGCGTTAGTATTCAAAATACAAACGGCGAAGGTGAGGCACAGAAAATCAAGTTGGTCAGCCCATCAGCTACCTTTAACCAGGGCGGTTATTCAGTCGCCATGGCAATTGATGGCAATCCAAACACCGGCTGGGCAATTTCACCCGAAGTCGGAAAGAATCAAACTGCGGTCTTCCAGACAGACGGTCAGGTTGGTTTCGAAGGTGGTGCCCTGCTCACCGTTATGATTGTTAATAACCACAGTGATAACATGCATCAGCTTGGTAAATTCCGTATATCGGTTTCTGATTCACCGCGACCGGTGACGCTCAATATGCTTCCTGCTGACCTTGCAACACTGCTAAAAACACCAGTGGAAGATCGCAATGAAGAACAAAAGGCTGCGTTACGAGCTAAATATATGGAAACCGATCGTGAATATACTGACATGTTGGCCATCGTTGCTGCCGCGAAACCTCAGTTCGATAACAAACGATTAACTGGGCTGCAGGATTTGGCATGGGCTCTGATTAATAACCCTGCTTTCTTGTTCAATCGGTAATCGTTTTTCACCAGGCGATCTTAGGAAACCTAAAAGAGTCAAAGCTTCATGACCTTTGTTGAAACCGATCAACTTTCAAAGAGCTTTGGCTCTTTTGCTGCGCTTTCAAGTTGTAGTCTGACCATTGAGAAAGGAACCATCTTCGGACTACTTGGGCCCAATGGAGCCGGTAAGAGTACACTGATTCGTTTACTAATGGGCTTTCTGACTCCAACAGAGGGCAGAGCATTAATCAACGGTTTCAATTGCCATCAGCAATCATTGGCTGTTCGTCAGGTTACGTCTTATCTTCCAGGCGATGCCCGGCTTGATCGGCAATACCGTGGCCGAACAATCCTGAAGCTTTTCACCGCTCTACGGGTCGATGGCTGTCTAGCCAAGGCTCTCGAGATTGCTGAATTCCTCGAATTGGATGTACGTCGAAAAGTCGGGTCGATGTCGACCGGAATGCGACAAAAACTTGCGGTGACCATCGCATTGGCTAACGAGGCCCCCTTCATCATCATGGACGAACCCACGGCAAATCTAGATCCGACAGTCCGCCAACAGATTTTAGGATTACTTCGGCTCAAAAGGGAGGAAGGGAAAACAATCCTGTTTTCTTCCCATATTCTGGATGAAGTCGAAGCGATCAGTGATACCGTTGGCTTTTTGAAACAGGGAAAGCTAATCACCACCGCTGAAATAAAAACATTGCGTAATAACCATCGACTTACAGGTTCTATCGAGCAAACATTGCCTTCCATCCCTACATCACTTTCCGACGAAATCCAACTCGTTAAACAGACTGGAAATAAGATCATCCTGGAAGTCAAAGGAAATCTCCTGAAAAGTCTGGAATGGCTGAAGCAAAGTAATCTATCCGACATCACTATTGAACCAGCGCGACTTCGCAGCCTCTACGAGGAAATCCATCCTGAACGCTCGGAATTAAAGCCATGAGAGCGCTACTCCACCGCTACGCACTTCAAGGTCGTACTGTCTTTCTGGCATGTGGGTTAGCCATGTTTGGCTTCATGATGTTACGAGTCTGGAGCATCACTCTATTGGGGAGCGATGAATTCAGTGAGATCATCAAGCACTTCAAGAACTTCGAAAAATTCTCTCCCGTCCCATTCTCATCGTTAGTTACTTACACAGGCCGAGTGGCAAGAACGTTTAATGAGCCGATTGTTCTATTTGTTATTCTGACATGGACGATTTCAAGAGGTTCGGACACGGTGGCCGGTCAAATCAACCGGGGCACGATGGAAATGCTGCTGGGGAATCCGGTTTCCCGTTCTAATATGTATTGGTCACAGTTCCTCGTAACAACGGTTGGAACTTTGCTCTTGTCCACGCTTGCATGGCTAGGCATGGTCGTTAGCGTCCATCTGAATATGGTGGAAGAAGTTATAAAGCCACCTTCGATCTCAATCCCATACACTCTGCTAGAGATACCACTCTCAACCGCGGAAGCGACTACAATTCAGAAACCCATGTCTGACTATATCAATGTCTGGAATTTCATACCTGCGTTAACCATCATCTTCGCAATGGGATTCTTCGTTGCTGGATTTGCCACCATGGTTTCTAGTTTCGATCGCTATCGCTGGCGTGCTGTTGGCATTGCAGTGGGCTTTGTCATCTTCCAACAGTCCATTCGGATTCTGGCGGTCTCCAAACCAGAATATAACTACCTGCTTAACTTCACTTTTTTCAATCCATTTGATCCGGAAGGTCTGGTAAATGTCTTGACTGAAGATCCTGAACAATTCTGGCAGTTTTGGCAGTATGGGCTTGAAGAATCAATCAGACTAAGTGCGTTAGGTTGTCATTGCATTCTGTTTGGTTTTGGATTGCTCTGTTACATGATAGGAAACTTCGCCTTCTGCAAACGTGACCTCCCAGCCCCGATTTAGAATTCTTCCTAATACGTTTGTGAACAATTCCAGATTTAGACGGTTAATGAGTGAGATGATTTAGATTCAAGTAAAGAGCCGCTCATGATACGTATTGGAACGAAACCCTCCACCTCCGCCATCAAACCGTATATCAGGCACTGTCAAACTCTAGATTTCAACTATCCCTATGTCGGACAAACAAGAAATCTGATTGACTCTGGCGATGCGCCTCGAGGATTTCGACTTGATCGTTTCTTATATCGGGTCGGTCACGGTGAAAGAATATTCAAGGCTGTCACCGAGGGGATTAGCCAATGGGAAATGTTTAATCACCCAATGACTGAGCTCAATTATCTCAACCCTGAAACTAAAAGTGGAAACACTGTCGCGGTTGTTTTTGGGACGATGGGATTATGGACGGTCAATCCAGCTCGTATCATTTATGAACTGGAAAACTCCAGACAACAGGGCAAGATTAAACAAGCGGGATTCGCCTACGGGACAACGATGGGGCATATTGCGATTGGGGAAGAGCTCTTTCACGTTGACTGGAATTTGGAAACGGACGAGGTTTATTTTCGTATTACGGTGTTCTCCCGGCCTGGCTCACTACTAGCCTGGGTAGGAAAGCCATATATGCTCTATCAGCAAAAGCAGTTCCGAAGAATGGCTGCTCAGGCAATTTCAACCAAATGTAAAAAAACCCGCTAACCGCCCGTTAAAATGACGGCTAATATATCATGTGCTACATGGTTTATTGCTGACCATCGTATTCACTAAGCTACGGATTCACTGCGAAAGAACATCACATGTGGCCTGAAAACGAACAAACTCAAAATTTACTGGCACGACGTAAAGGCGGTGACCAAACCGCCTGGAATGCTTTACTTCAGCGTCATCGTTCTGCTGTACAACGCCTTGTCAGTATGCGTTTAGATAAGCAGATACGACAGCGAGTCGGAGTTAGTGATGTGGTACAGGACGTGATGATTGAAGCCAACCGTCGTATCGATCGGTATCTTAAAAACCCCGGTATTGACTTTCATCTCTGGCTACGTCAAATCGCAAAAGACCGTAT
>MDSW01099490.1_pt1 | contig 11058 bp, 10 predicted proteins | sample 811171 | NCBI WGS metagenome assembly MDSW01 (sample SAMN05326641, study PRJNA326480) | marine metagenome | isolation source: seawater | place: Atlantic Ocean: North West | collected 2012 | reverse complement strand
GAACCTCCAGAGCCGAAATCTGGCGCTCTATCCAGTTGAGCTACGAACGCGTATAATATTAATATTATAATTTATGAAAAATATCATTAATTTAATTGTAAAAGATGAAGACAAAAATTTAAGAATAGACATATTATTAGCTAACAAAAAAAAAGATTTGAGTAGAACTAGAATAAAAAATTTAATTTTAAATGAAAAATTAGAAATTAATGAGATTATTGTAAAAGATCCATCAAAAAAAGTCTCTTTAGGAGATAGAATATTTCTTGAAATAGTTGAGCCAAAAAAAGAGTCTTTAAAGCCTTACAAGTATGATCTTAATATTATTTATGAAGATAGTGATTTAATAATTATTAATAAATCTGCAGGTATATCGATGCATCCAGGTGCAGGAAATTATGACAATACAATAGTTAATGCTCTAATAAATTATAGTAAAAATTTATCAAATTTAGGTAATGAGCTAAGACCTGGAATAGTTCACAGAATAGATAAAGATACATCTGGATTAATTGTAATTGCAAAAAACAATTTAGCTCATGAAAATTTATCTAATCAATTTTCTCAGCACTCTATAACCCGGGTTTATCAAGTTTTGGTATGGGGGAAGCTAAGGCCTCAAAATGGAAAAATAGATACTTTTATAACTAGAAGTTCAAAAAATAGACAACTTATGGAAGTTTCATTAAGAAAAGGTAAAAGAGCGGTTACCAATTATAAAACACTTGAAGTATTTGAAAATGATAAAGTTCCAACATTAAGTTTACTCGAGTGCAAACTTGAAACTGGCAGAACTCACCAAATAAGAGTTCATATGTCTTACAAAGGAAATAATATATTAGGAGATAAAAAATATAAAAAAAAATTCAAAAAATTTAAAAATATAGAGCCTAATCTTGAGGAAGTTCTTCTTAGTCTTAATAGACAATTTTTACATGCAAAAAAATTAGGATTTAATCATCCTAAATCAGGAAAACGTCTAGAATTTTCTTCAAATTTACCAGAAGATTTGAAAACGATCGTAAAAAAGCTAAGAAACACTTATAAATAAAAGCATTGTAAAATTAAAATTCTCAATTAAATAAATATCCTCTATGAGTAAATCGACTTATAACTTGCCGACACTTTCTAATGAAGGTGGACTGTCAGCATATCTAGCTCAAATTAAAAAATTTCCAATGCTAGATGCTGAGGAAGAATATATGCTTGCAAAAAATTGGCATAGCACAGGAAATGTTAAATCTGCTGAAAAACTTGTAACAAGTCATTTAAGATTGGTTGCAAAAATAGCAATGGGTTATAAAGGCTACGGACTTCCTTTAAATGAAATGATATCAGAGGGAAATGTAGGCTTGATGCAAGCAGTAAAAAAATTTGAACCAGATAAAGGATTTAGATTGGCAACTTACGCAATGTGGTGGATAAAAGCTTCTATTCAAGAGTATATTTTAAGATCATGGAGTTTAGTAAAAATAGGAACTACTACTGCACAAAAAAAATTATTTTTTAATTTAAAAAAAATTAAAAACCAAATATCTCCAAGATCTGAAGGAGATCTAAGAGATGAACATGTAAAAGATATTGCAAAAAGACTTGCTGTTAGTGAAGAAGAAGTTGTTTCTATGAATAGAAGGCTTTCAGGAAAAGAACAGTCTTTAAATACTCCAATAGGTGAAGATGGAGATGAATGGCAAGATTGGGTTGTTGATAAAGAAATGGATCAAGAACTCAAGTTCGCTCAAAATGAAGAAATGGATCAAAGAAAAGATCTTCTACAAGACTCTATAAAAATTTTAAATGATAGAGAAAAAGAAATTCTCTACTCAAGAAGACTTACTGATAGCCCAATTACTTTAGAAGATTTAAGTAAAAAATTTAGTATTAGTAGAGAAAGAATTAGACAGATTGAAAACAAAGCTTTTGAAAAATTACAAAAACACATGCTTAATTCTGCTAAATCAAAAAATTTACTTCCCGCAAATTAAAAATTAAAAGGATCTTGAATTAGTATTGTATCATTTCTTTCAGGACTTGTGGAAATGCTTGATATTTTAGCTTCAACAAAATTTTCTAGAAAGTTAATATAATTTTTTGCATTTTCAGGTAATTCTTTAAAATTTTTAATTCCAGACGTTGAAGACTTCCACCCTTTAAAAGTTTTATATATTGGTTTAACTTTTAATTGTTCATTTAAAGAAGCGGGAAGATAATCAATTTTTTTTCCATCTATTTCATAAGATATACAGATTTTTATTTCTTCTAGTCCATCTAATACATCTAACTTAGTCAATGCTATTCCATTTATACCTGAAATTTTAATGGTTTGTCTTACTAATACAGCATCAAACCATCCACATCGTCTTTTTCGGCTAGTAACAGTTCCAAATTCTTTTCCTTTACTGCCAAGAAATTCTCCTATTTCATTTTTTAATTCAGTAGGAAAAGGTCCTGCACCTACTCTTGTTGTATAAGCTTTTGTAATGCCAAGAACATAATTTATTGAATTTGGTCCACAACCTGATCCAGTTGCAGCTGCAGAAGCCACGGTATTTGATGAAGTAACAAATGGATAGGTGCCATGGTCAACATCTAATAATATGCCTTGAGCACCTTCAAATAAAATTTTCTTTTTTTGTTTTTTAAATTCTTCAATTTTTTTCCAGACTGGTTTAGAAAATTTAAGTATTTTTGGTGCAATTTCTAATAATTCTTTTAGTAAATCATCTTTTTTAAATATTTTTTTTCCAAGACCTTTCCTGATTGAATTATGGTGTGATAAAGCATCTTCTAGTCTTTTATTTAGAATATCGGCCGCTTCTAAATCCATTACTCTAATTGATCTTCTTCCGATTTTATCTTCATAGGCTGGACCTATTCCTCTTCTAGTAGTTCCTATTTTAGAATTTCCTGCAGCATCTTCTCTTAATTCATCCAAGTCTCTATGAAAAGGTAGTATTAAACTTGCCGATTCTGATAAAATTAAATTTTCTTCATTAACTTCAACTCCTTTTGATTTGATTTCATTAATTTCATTAATAAAAGCCCAAGGATCTAAAACTACACCATTTCCTATGACAGAAATTTTATTCTTTCTAACAATGCCTGAAGGTAATAATCTTAGTTTGTAAGTTATTCCATCAATTACCAATGTGTGGCCTGCATTATGTCCACCTTGAAACCTTATTACAATATCAGCTTCGCTAGATAACCAATCTACTATTTTACCTTTTCCTTCATCTCCCCATTGAGATCCTACAACAACAACATTCTTCATCTAAAATTTTTTTTAATAATAATTGTATTTAAATGGTTAACTGGACCATTTCCCTTTCCATAATTAGGTTGAGTTCTGATTGCATGGTTAACATACTTGATCGCCATATCACAAGATTTCTTTAATGTTTTTCCACATGAATAATAAGTAGCTATAGCGCTTGATAAAGTACATCCTGTACCATGGGTATTTTTTGTTTTTATTTTTTTATTTTTAAAAATTGAAATTTCTTTTTTATTTACAAAAATGTCATACATTTCATTAGATATTAGATGTCCGCCTTTTATGAGCACGTTTTTTGCTCCTAAATTTATTAAAATATTAGCAGCGTAAATCATATCTTCTTTTGTCTTAATAACTGTTTTTGTAAGTATTTCTGCCTCATGAATATTTGGAGTTATTAAACTTACATTTTTTAGTAATTTTTTTTTTAAAATTTTAATAGACTCATCGTCTATTAATTTTGCACCTCCTTTTGCAACCATAACTGGGTCTAAAATAATTTTTTTTATTTTAATTTTTTTTAATGATTTAATTACTGAATTTATCACTTTAACAGAATGTAACATTCCAATCTTTATTGCATCAGGTCTAATATCTTTGGAAACAAATTCAATTTGTTTTGTAATTTCTTTTTCGGAGATTGGAAATATTGATGAAACACCTTTAGTATTTTGTGATGTCACAGCGGTTACAGCTGTCATTGCGTAGGATCCAAGAGAAGTGACTGTTTTGATATCTGCTTGAATACCTGCGCCACCAGAAGAGTCTGAGCCAGCAATAATCAATATTTTAGATTTTGGTTTCAATTCAGTTTATAGATTTTTTTACAATACTAACACATTTTGAAAGTAAAAGTTTATTTTCTGACTCACCCATAATTCTTATTTTTGGTTCTGTGCCAGATTTTCGAACTAACATTCTTCCTTGGTCCTTTATAAGATTATTTGCAGTTCTAATAGCTTTTTTACATTTTGGTGAATTAATTATAGATTTGTCTTTTACAATAATATTTTCCAAAATTTGCGGTGTAGGTCTAAATTTAGAAAATAGTTCGCTAGCTTTTTTTCCTTTTCTCATTGAAAATAAAATCTCTAATGCAACTAATAAACCATCACCTGTAGTAGCAAATTTTCCAAGTATGATATGGCCAGATTGCTCTCCACCAAGATTAAATTTATTTTCTTGCATCATCTCTTTAACATATCTATCTCCTACATCTGATCTTATGAATTTTATATTCTGCTTTTTAAAGAAATCCTCTAATCCATAGTTTGACATTAAAGTACCTATAACGCCTCCTTTTAAGATTTTTTTTCTTTTCCATCTTTCTCCTAACATTGCAATAATTTGATCGCCATTAATTATATTACTTTTTTCATCACAGATAATTATTCTATCAGCGTCTCCATCTAAAGATATTCCAATGTGAGCTTTATTTTTTTTGGTTAAAGATCTAATTTTATTTGGAAAAGTGGAACCACATTTATAATTTATATTTAATCCATTGGGTTTAGTACCAGTTTCATAAACCTTAGCGCCCAAAGATCTTAGAAGCTTCGGACCTGATTTATATCCTGCTCCATTGGCACAATCTAATGCAATTTTTAAACCTTTCAGATTAAATGATGATGGAAAATTTTGTTTTAATATTTTAATATATTTTTCATTACCATCTTCTAGTCTTTTAACTCTTCCTAAGATTGAAGGTTTTGATAAATTTTTAATTATTTTTAAGTCTATTAATTTTTCTATTCTTCTCTCAATTCTATCAGATAATTTAAGCCCATTAGGGCCAAAAAGTTTAAGACCATTATCGTAAAATGGATTATGAGAAGCTGTTATCATGATGCCCATATTGGCTCTCATTTTTTTTGTTAACATTGCAAGCCCATTTGTTGGCAAAGGTCCAAGAGTGTAAACATTCATACCTGCTGAAGTTAGTCCAGAGACTAAGGCGGGTTCAAGAGTATAACCTGATAATCTAGTGTCTTTTGCTATAATTGCTATTTGTTTATTTTTTTTTAAATTTTTAAAATAAGTGCCAGCTGCTAAACCGAACCTAAAGAACATTTCTCCATTTATTTTCTTGTTATTGACATTTCCTCTAATTCCATCAGTTCCAAAATATTTTTTGCTCATAAGTTGTAATTTAATTTTTTAAATATCTTTATTGATTGGTTAACTTCATTAACATCATGGACTCTTAATATTTGAACTCCTTGCATTATAGAATATATACATGATGATATAGTTCCTCCAATTCTTTCTTTGCTATCATTTTTTCCCGAAAGATCTTTTATAAATCTTTTTCTAGAAAGGCCTAACATTATTGGAAAACCTAGTGAGTGAAAAATAGAAATATTATTTAATAGAGTAATATTATGTTTCAAATTTTTACCAAAACCAATTCCTGGGTCTATAATTATATTGTTATGATTTATACTGTTTGATCTAATTAAATTTAATTTTTTTTCAAAATAATCATAAATATCTAATAAAACATTATTATATTTTGGATTTTTTTGCATAGTTTTGGGAGTTCCTTTCATGTGGTGCAGTACAAAAGGAATTTTATAATTTTTTAAAATTTGCAGAGTACTATTATCGTTTGTTAACCCAGAAACATCGTTTACAATATCAACTTTATAATTTAAACTTTTTTTTATAATTGTGCTTTTTCTTGTATCTAAGGATACAATACAATTTTGTTTATTCAAAAAAATTAGCTTTGATTTAATTCTACTCCATTCTATTTTTGAATCTACATCTTTAGCGCCTGGTCTAGTGGACTCCCCTCCTATATCAATTATTTCTGCTCCATTTTTAATTAATTTTTTTATATGATTTTGAGCAAGATCATTTTTTAAATATTTTCCTCCATCAGAAAAACTGTCTGGGGTAGTATTTAAAATACCCATTAATATTGGAAAATTATTTAAATTTAACTTATTAAAATATTTTTTTTTTGTAATGTTTTGTAAATCAAACAAAACTTTTTTTTTTATTTGTTTTGGTAATTTATTTATTTTTTTTATGTTTAAAGTTTTTTTAGATTTTCTTGTGATTAATTCAATACAATCAAATGAAATAAAATTACTTCCATTAAGCGGTAGAGATAATTTTTTTTTTACTTTATATTGTGAGTCAGATCCGTAGTAAAAATTACACGCTCTTGTGTAATATTTTTCCATTAATTATTAATGCACTATTTTGGGTTTTAAGCCTATAGAGCCTAAAGCTGAATTTTGATCTTCTTCTTCTACTTTTAAATCTTCCTTATTTGCGGGATAGATATTTTTATTTATTAAACTCTCTATCTCGCTTCCAGTTAAAGTTTCATAAGTTAGCAAAGCTTTTGCAAGTTTATGTAAATCATCTAACTTTTCAGTTAAAGTTTTTTTTGCTCTTTCATAGCCTTTATCTACTATTTTTCTTATTTCTATGTCAACTTTTCTAGCCGTTTCCTCGGACATATTTTGTTGTCTTGCCACTGAACGTCCTAAAAAAACTTCCTCTTCATTTTCTCCATATGCAACAGGACCAAGTTCTTTACTTAACCCAGCTCTCATTACCATTGCTCTTGCCCTTTTTGTAGCTTGTTCTATATCACTTGCTGCTCCGGTTGTTACCTTGTCTTCACCAAAAATAATTTCTTCCGCCACTCTCCCGCCCATTGCTATAGCCATCTGAGCATGTAGCTGTTCTCTTGTTTGAGATAGTTCATCTCTTTCTGGTAATTGCATTACCATTCCTAACGCTCTACCTCTAGGTATTATGGTTGCTTTATGAATTGGATAGGCAGCTTTTTCATTTATAGTTACTATTGCATGACCAGCTTCATGGTATGCAGTTAATTTTTTCTCTTCCTCGGTCATTACCATTGATCTTCTTTCGGCACCCATCATTACTTTGTCTTTTGCTTCTTCAAATTCATTATATGTTACAACTCTTTTGTTTTTTCTTGCAGCTAATAAAGCAGCTTCATTAACTAAATTTGCCAGATCAGCTCCTGAAAATCCTGGGGTTCCTCTTGCAATGGTTCTTAAATTTATATCTGGTGTCATTGATATTTTTTTAGCATGAACTTTTAAAATTTTTTCTCTACCTATTATATCTGGAAGTGAAACAACTACCTGTCTATCAAATCTTCCTGGTCTTAATAATGCTGGGTCTAAAACATCTGGTCTATTGGTTGCTGCAATTATTATTACACCTTCATTAGTATCAAAGCCGTCCATCTCAACTAACAGTTGGTTTAAAGTTTGTTCTCTCTCATCATTTCCTCCTCCTAAACCAGCACCTCTACTTCTTCCTACAGCATCAATTTCATCAATAAAAATAATGCACGGAGAATGTTTTTTTCCTTGTTCAAACATATCTCTAACTCTAGATGCGCCAACTCCTACAAACATTTCAACAAAATCAGATCCAGAAATAGTAAAAAATGGGACGCCCGCTTCTCCTGCTATAGCTCGAGCTAACAGAGTTTTACCTGTTCCTGGTGGGCCGACTAAAAGACAGCCTCTTGGAATTTTACCTCCAAGTCTACTAAATTTTCTTGGATCCTTTAAAAATTCAACTACTTCTTCCACTTCTTCCTTTGCTTCCTCAACTCCCGCAACATCATTAAAGGTAACTTTGCCTTTAATTTCATTCATCATTTTAGCTTTTGATCTTCCAAAACCCATTGCGCCACCTTTCCCGCCTTGCATTTGTCTCATAAAAAATATCCAAACTGCAATTAGTAAAAGCATTGGAAACCATGAAAGTAAAATTCCAAGAAGTGATGGCATCTTTTCTTCTATTGGACTAGCAGAAATACTAACTCCTTTATCACTTAATTTTTGAATTAAATTTGGATCATCCGGTGCATATGTAATAAACTTGTCACCATTTGATAAAACTCCCTGAATATTTTTACCCTGTATCTCTACTTGGATAACTCTTCCATTATCTACTTCTGATAAAAATTCAGAAAATATAATATTATTTTTTTGGCTTAAAGATCCTTGAGGATTTTTAAACATATTATACAGTCCTACTGTTAGCAAAACTATAACAGCCCACATTGCTAGATTCTTGAAATTCATAATTACTCTATAAAGTAAGAATTATTATAAATTAAACAAGTGTCAAATTGTGCCTATATAAGCAATATTTTTTACTTTTCCCTGTAAATAATGATTGAATTATTAATTTTTTCAAAAAAGCAACCCGAAAGTGACCTTTTTTTAAATTTTTTTGAAAACTTTATATCTTTAATCAAATCTAAAATCTTACTACCCCTTGTGTATTCTTTTTTGATACCAATTTTATGAATTAATTCTGAAAGAGACCTAAAAACAATCTCATCTGGTTGATCTAAAAAAAGAGTTTTGAGAATAATTTTTTTGTTTGTTTCAACCAAAATTGAATTTTCATAAATATTTTTTTTAACAAAATATTCTATTGTCTCGTTACTTTTGTAAAGATTTTCAAGAGTTAAATTAAATTTATTTGAATTTAAACCTTCTTTTGTTAATTTATTAATTAACTTTCTAATTTTAATTCTTAGGTATTTTTCATCTTCATTGCTTGGATCTTTGATATAAAACTTAAAAGATTTATTCGTAATATCAAGTAGATCTTTTTTTGGAATGTTTAAAAGCGGTCTCAATATGTAAACATCTTTGTGTCTGCTAATCTTGTTTTTTGTGTTATAAAATGAACTTAAACCCTTTAAGCCTGATCCTCTAAGCAATCTAATAAAAAAATTCTCATATAAATCGTCTTTGTGATGACCAGTTAAAACATGTTTAATTTTTTTTTTTAAACATTGATTAAAAATTAAATTATATCTGTTTTCTCTAGCTAATGATTGAATATTAGAAATAATTTTTTGTTTTCTCAAAGTTAGTATCTGAGGATTTATTCCATAATTTGTTAAAAAATTTTTTACAAGCTTTGCTTCTTTGGTCGAACCCGTTCTAAGCTTATGATCAACTATAAAATAATAATATCTTTTTTTATTAAGTATTGAATAACTTTTTGCTAAAAAAGCTAAAGCCATACTGTCAGAACCACCCGAAATTGCTATACACAATTTCTCTGTATTGTATTTTTCTAAATTTTTTTTAAATTCTAAAAATATTTTTTTTATTTTAGGATTTTTTAAGTGATTTAAGTAAAAATTATGAGTTTTCTTTTTTGCACTCAAATTTCTTTTCTTCATATTTTGCTTTCTGAAGCACTGATTGAGTTGCATTTGGATATTCTTTTTTAACACCTGCAATCATTAAACAGCCCTGGTCTTTTTCTCCAATTTGAACTAATGATACTCCAAGTTTTAATAAATTTATAGGTGCCTTTTCGCTTTTAGGATACTTTTGGTAACCTTCAAGATATGCAGATGCAGCATCTGTATATAACTGTCTAATTCTAAATGTTTCTGCATACCAATATTGTGCGTTGCCTGATAAAACGTCTTCTGGATTAGTATCTACAAATTCTCTGAATGCTCTCTCGGCCATGTTATAATCCCCGACTTTCAAAAAACTTGTTGCAAACTCATATTGTTCCTTGGGGTTTCCTTCAGGTAAAATTTTTTCTTCTGATTGAAAAGTTTCTGTAAAAACACTTTTTGTAGAGTCCACAGATTGAATTACTTGTGTAGTACTGTTATCCGTCATGTCTTTGTATGAAATTGAACCTAGTTCTTGAGGTTGAGAGGATCCTGGCAAAATTTTATTTTCATTTGTATTTGGTAAAGAAGATAGTGAGTTGTTTTCAATGCTTTCTACACTTTTAATATTTGGAATATCTTCTAGCTGTTGAAAACGTAATTGATTATCTGCTTGAACCTTTGATAATCTTGTTGATAATTTATCAAGTTTAAAATTTATTTCCTCATATTTGTTTGTTAATTCCTGAAATTGTTTTTCTATCTCTGAGAGTTTTAACAAATGTCTTGTTAAAACATCTTCCGCATCTACTTTTACGGTTGCTTGTGTTGATGTAGTTTTTGAATTTTGAGAAAATGACTCTGAGTAAACTGCTCTTTCTAAAGTCCTCAAATCTTTTTGTATAATTTCCAAAATTTCTTTTATATCTGTCGTTTCTGAATTAACGTTAGCAACTAAAGCAATAAAAAATAAATGTGAAAAAAATAAAATTTTCTTTAGATGTTGAAACATTAAAATATTACTAGTTATAATAATGGCAAAAAGAAGACCCTATCCTTATAATTTTATTTGGAATAGGGTCTTAATAAATTCTTTTGATTTAATTAGCTTTTACTGTAACTGATCTTCTGTTTTTAGACCAAGATAAAGGGTTAGAGCCTGAGTCTACTGGTCTTTCTTTACCGTAGCTAATCACTGAAATTCGATCTGCTGAAATCCCGTAAGTCATAAGATAGTCTTTTGCTGCATTAGCTCTTCTCTCTCCTAATGCTAAGTTATATTCTCTTGTTCCTCTTTCGTCCGCATGACCTTCTACAACAACATTTACATCAGAATTTTCTCTTAACCAAGCCGCTTGCTTTCTTAGAGTATCCCTTGATTTTGTTGTTAAGATAGATTCATTTGTTGCAAAGAAAACTCTATCTGGAACTCCTTTTGCAAGTTCGCCAACGGTATCTGTTCCAACGTAAACATCACCTTGTATTTGCGAATCTAATTTACTTATAGTTGTTTTTTTGGTTGCACAGGCTGTTACAGCCAAACTAAAAATTATTACTAGAAAAGTATTTTTTAAAATTTTGCTTAGATTCATTAACGCTCCTTAATATAATTATAGAACTT
>MDSW01091357.1_pt1 | contig 11058 bp, 14 predicted proteins | sample 811171 | NCBI WGS metagenome assembly MDSW01 (sample SAMN05326641, study PRJNA326480) | marine metagenome | isolation source: seawater | place: Atlantic Ocean: North West | collected 2012 | reverse complement strand
GAAGTCGACAAGCGGCAATTACTAAAGAATTAATTGAAATTATATCAGGAGCGGAAAGTTTATAATTATGAAAAAAGGAAAGATTACACAAATTATTGGAGCAGTTGTAGATGTCAAATTTGATCAAGAGCTGCCAGAAATTTTAACTGCCTTAGAATGTGATAATGGTGGAAATAGACTTGTTTTAGAAGTTGCTCAGCATTTAGGAGAGTCTAGTGTTAGAACAATTGCAATGGATGCAACCGAAGGTCTAAAAAGAGGAGATGAAGTAACAGATACGGGCGCACCTATAAAAGTTCCTGTTGGACCAGAGACATTGGGAAGAATTATAAATGTTATTGGTGAGCCAATTGATGAAAAAGGTGATGTGAAGTCGTCTGAAAAATGGCCCATCCATAGAGCTGCTCCAGAGTTTAATGACCAGTCAACTGAAACAGAAATTCTTGTAACTGGAATTAAAGTCATCGATCTTTTAGCTCCTTATGCAAAAGGAGGAAAAATCGGATTGTTTGGAGGAGCTGGTGTAGGAAAAACAGTTCTTATTATGGAATTGATTAATAACGTTGCGAAAGCACATGGTGGTTTCTCAGTATTTGCAGGTGTAGGAGAAAGAACTAGAGAGGGTAACGACCTATATCATGAGATGATAGAATCAGGAGTAATTAAGCCAAATGAAGCTGGCTCAAAAGCTGCACTAGTTTATGGACAGATGAACGAACCTCCAGGAGCAAGAGCAAGAGTTGCGCTAACAGGTTTAACTGTTGCAGAGTATTTTAGAGATCAAGAAGGTCAAGACGTACTTTTCTTTGTAGACAATATTTTTAGATTTACTCAAGCTGGTTCAGAAGTATCAGCTCTTTTGGGAAGAATTCCATCTGCTGTTGGATATCAGCCAACGCTTGCAACAGATATGGGTAATTTACAAGAGAGAATCACAACAACAAACAAAGGTTCAATTACTTCAGTACAAGCCATATACGTTCCTGCTGATGACTTAACAGATCCAGCTCCAGCTACATCATTTGCACACTTAGATGCAACGACTGTACTGTCAAGACAAATTGCTGAGATTGGAATTTATCCAGCTGTAGACCCATTAGATTCAACTTCTAGAATTTTAGATCCTAGAATAGTTGGAGATGAGCACTATAGAGTAGCAAGAGAAGTACAGAAGGTTTTACAAACCTATAAATCATTACAAGATATTATCGCAATTTTAGGTATGGATGAATTATCTGAAGAAGATAAGCTTACAGTTGCAAGAGCTAGAAAAATTCAGAGATTTTTATCTCAACCATTCTTTGTTGCAGAAGTATTTACAGGCTCACCTGGAAAATTAGTAGATTTAGAATCTACCATCAAAGGTTTCGATGCGATTTGTAAAGGTGAATACGATCATTTACCAGAAGCTGCTTTCTATATGGTTGGAACGATAGAAGAAGCTGTCGAAAAAGCTGAGAAAATGGCAAAAGAAGCTGCAGCATAATGAGTGAACAATTTAATTTAGAAATTGTAAGTCCTGAAAAATCTTTCTTAAAAAAAGATAACGTTACAGAAGTTGTTATTCCAGCTTTTGAGGGTGAAATGGGAATCTTAAAAGATCATATTTCAATTATATCATTTTTAAAACCAGGAATAATAAAGGTTAATTCTAGTAACGAAGAAAGCAGCTTTTATGTAGATGATGGAATAGTAGAATTTAAAGATAACACTCTTTCTATATTAACTAGTAATATTTTTGATATTAGAAATTCCGATAAGATAAAAATCCAAGAGATGATTAAAGAAGCAGAAAATGATCTTAATGATGAAAAACTTGATGATCAGAGAAGATTTATAGTTTCCCAGAAAGTCGAAGTACTTAAGTCGCTAGGTTTAAATTAAATCCTTTAATTCCATTTTAATTTTTTCATAAACATGTCTTTTAAAGTCAACAACTTTTTCTGTAATATTCTCTACATTAACCCATTTCCATTCCAAAAATTCAGGGTGTTTTGTCTTAAGATTAACTTCATCATCTTTTCCTAAAAATCTCATAATAAACCATTTCTGGGTTTGTCCTTTATATTTACCTTTCCAAATAATACCCAAGAGATAGTTTGGTAAATAATATGTAATTTCATCTTTTATCTCTTTAACAAATTTTACATTTTTAATACTTGTTTCTTCTTTAAGTTCTCTTAAAGCAGCTTCTGATGGATTTTCTCCTTTATCTATTCCGCCCTGAGGCATTTGCCAAAAATCATTTGGATTATCAATCCTCTTAGCAACAAATATTTTATTATTCTTATTAAGTAATACCACACCAACACCTTTTCTAAGTGGCAAATTACTAAATTTTTTATCCATTAAGTAACTTCAACGCAAATTCTAACTGATTATCAGTATTAGTATCAATTCTAAATTCATCTGAACTTTCAGAAACAAATATATCAGGATTTACTCCAACTTCAGAAATAGAGTCTCCGGACGGAAGATAGTACTTAGAAACTGTGAGTCTTATTGCTCCATCATTCTTAAGTCTTATTATGGATTGTACTGAGCCTTTGCCATAAGAGCTTTCTCCTAAAATAATTGCTCTTTTATGATCCTTCAAGGCTCCTGCAACTATTTCTGAAGCTGAGGCAGAACCATAGTTAATTAAAACTAACAATGTATCTCCATCAATTATGTCACCTTTTTTTGCAAACCATTTTTTATTATCTGATTTTTTTTTACTCTTCGTAGAAACTATTTCACCACTGTCTAAAAAGAAATCAGTAATTCTTATTGCTTGGTTTAATAAGCCCCCAGGATTATTTCTTAAATCTAAAATATATTTATTAATTTTTTTATTTTTCTTAAATTCTTTAACAATATTTCCCAATTGATCTGAACTATTGTCATTAAAAGAGGTTAATCTTATATAGCCAATTTTATTTTCAATAATTTTTGACTTAACAGACTTAATTTCAATAATCTCTCTAATAATATTAAAAGTAAGAGCTTTTCTTGTTCCTATTCTTCTTACTGTTATTTCTATTTCACTCCCAACTGGACCTCTCATTAAATCAACAGCCTCAGATAAAGTTTTTCCTTGAACTTGTATACCATTAATCCTCACTATATAATCACCGGCTTTTACTCCAACTTCTTCAGCAGGTGACCCATCTATAGGGGATATAACTTTAACTACTCCAGCCTCCATTCCAACCTCAATTCCCAATCCTCCAAATTCACCTTTTGTTTCAGTTTGCATTTCTTTTAACATTTCAGGAGACATGTACGAGGAATATGGATCAAGTGATTGCAAAACACCGTTAATTGCAGCATCCATTGCATCACTTTGATTTACATCTTCCACATATTCATCATTTATTTTTTCTAAAACTTCACTGAATAAATCTATTTTTTTATATATGTCTATTTCATTTGATATTGAAAAAGTTGGATTGAATAGAAAAAGTACTAAAAAAAAATTAAATAAATTTTTTTTTTTCATATTATGACTCTTTCCTTTGGAATTAACTCTGACCACATCTTCTCCAATTCATAAAATTTTCTTTTTTCCGGATTAAAAATATGAATAACTAAATCTATTCCATCGACTAATTTCCAATCATTTGAGTCTTTACCTTCAATTTTACAATTGTTAACTCCATTATTTTTTAATTCTTCATATACCTGCTCTGATAAAGCCTGTATGTGTCTTGAGGACGTGCCACTTGCAATTATCATATAATCTGCAATAGAAGATTTCCCTTCTAGATCTATAGATACGATATCAAGAGCTTTATTTGAGTCTAGTTTTTTTATGATTTTATCTTTTAAGTCTAAAGGTTTATCCATTAGTTGTATTCACATTATCAAATTTTTCTTAATTGAGAAGATGAAATATTTACTTTTTTAAAATTGATAAATTTAAGTTTTTGTCTATCTATTTGTTTAAAAGCCAATGATTTCAGAGCTTTAGATTTATATGGGTATCTATCAAATACAATTATATCACATCTCGATGTAATATTTATCCATTTATTCCATTTGTGAAAATTAATTAAGTTATCAGCACCCATAATTAAATATAACTTTGAATTTTTATATTTTTTATTTAAATATTTTATTAGATTAATTGTCTTATTTGATTTTATGATTTTTTCATAATAGCTAACTTGGATAAATTTATATTTTTTTGTAAATTTTCTAGAGTTTTCTAATCTTTCTTCTAAACTGGAATTGCCTTTTCTTTTAAAAGGATTTTTTTTAGTGACTGCCCAAATTACTTTTGATAATTTAATTTTTTTTTTTGCTTCTTTCGATATTTTCAAGTGCCCTTTGTGACAAGGATCAAAAGTTCCGCCTAAAATTCCAATTTTTTTTAATTTCCTACTCAATTTATTTTCTTATTTGACCATTACCATAAAGTTCGTATTTATAACTAACAAGCTGGCTAAGGCCGACAGGTCCCCTGGGAGGCAAATTATTTGTAGATATACCAACTTCAGCACCAAATCCAAATTCACCACCATCTGCAAATTGAGTTGAAGAGTTATGTATACCAATAGAACTTTTAATATTCTTTAAAAAATAATTAGCAGTTATTTTATCTGCAGTGATAATCGCATCAGTATGCATAGTCCCAAATTTATTAATATGATTTACTGCTTCGTAGACATCATTTACTATTTTTGAAGAAATATTCGAAGATAAATATTCCTTAGACCAAGATTTGTTGTTAGCTAAAAATATTTTACCTTTAAATATTTTTTTCGTACTTCTGTCTCCATATATATTACAGCCTTTTTTTTGTAAATTTTTTAGCACAGGATTTATAAATTTTTTTGCAATACTTTTGTGAAATAATACAGTTTCAGTTGCTCCACAAATGCTTGTATTTCTCATTTTTGCATTTTCTAAAATATCAATTGCCATTTTAAGATTTGCTTTCTTATCAATATAAGTATGACAAATACCCTCCAAATGACCAATGTAAGGTATTGTAGATAGATCATCCACTTTTTTCACCAAAGATTTTCCCCCTCTAGGTATAATTAAATCAATTTTTCCTTTCATTTTAGATAGTAAAATATCTACTATTTTTCTATTCTTTGAATTAACAAATTGAACGTAATTTTGATTAACACCGCAAACTTTTAAAGACTTTCTAAATAAATTAGAAATTATTTTATTAGTATTAAAAGCCTCAGATCCTCCTCTCAAAATGACAGAATTCCCTGATTTGAAACATAAACTTGCAACATCAGAGGTAACATTTGGTCTACTTTCGTAAATTACTGCTATTACTCCAATTGGTACAGTAACTTTTTTTATTACTAATCCGTTTGGTCTTTTCCATGAATCCAAAATTTTATTTGTTGGATCTTTAATTTTTATTATTTGATTTATAGATCTGATAATTCCTTTAATTTTATCATCATCAATTTTAAGTCTTTTAATTAGGTTTTCTTTTATTTTATTATTTTTTGCAACTTTTATATCTTTGTAATTTTCTTTAAAAATTTTTTTTTTATTTCTTAATAATAAATTTGCAAATTTTTTTAAAACTCTATTTTTTTTAACTGAGTCAGTTTTCTCCTCAAAAGCAGTTCTTGAATTGTTTACAACTTTTTCCAAATTTAACGGCATGTTATATCTCTACCATATCATCTTTATGAATAACTTCAGACTTAGATACGTATCCTAAAATTTCATTAATTTTACTTGAATGTTGACCTTTAATTCTAAAAATTTCATCAGAATTAAATGAGCTAAGTCCTCTCGCATATTCTTTCATATTCTTGTCTAAAATTTTAACATGGTCTCCTTTACTGAATTTTCCATTAATATTTTTAATACCGGCAGCAAGTAAGCTTTTACCCTTTTTTAAAGCTTGAATAGCGCCATCATCTATAATTAGCTCTCCTTTAGGTGAAATTGAGCTAATTATCCATTTTTTTCTTGCGTCTAATTTGGAAATTTTCGGTAAAAACCAGGTACAATAATTTTTAGAGATTATATGTTTTAATGGTCTATCTATTAAACCATTAGCGATTGCCATATAGCATCCAGATATTTGACAGATTTTTGCAGCTTCTATTTTCGTTTTCATGCCACCAGTTCCATGTTCGCTGATATTTTTAGAAATATATTTTTCTATTCTATTATTTATTTTTTTTACATTACTAATTAATTTAGCATTTTTATTTAATTTCGGATTCTTATCAAATAATCCATCTACATCAGACAATAAGATCAAACAGTCAGAACCAGATATCTGTGCAACTCTTGATGCTAATCTATCATTATCTCCATATTTTATCTCTGAAGTAGCAATACTATCATTCTCATTAACTAATGGAATAAATCCGAGATCAAAAAGATTATCTAATGTTCGTTTTGCATTTATAGCCCTTCTTCTTATTTCAGTATCTTCAAGTGTTAAAAGTATTTGGGAAAGATTTAGTTTTTTTTTTTTAAAAATTTCTTTAAATAGATTCATCAACTCGATTTGTCCTATAGAGGCAACTGCTTGACTTTTATCAAGTTTTAAATTTTTTTTATTTATATTTAGTTTTTTACATCCTAAGGCTATTGCACCTGAACTTACTATGATTACTTTCTTTTTACTTTTAATTAGTTGCTCAATGTCTTTAGCAAATTCAAATAGCCATTTTTTTCTAATGTTTTTGTTATCATCTATCAAAAGCGATGAACCAATTTTTATAACAATTTGTTTAGAATTATTTATATACATGTTTCACCAAACTTGATTTTAGTTTAGAAATAAGCTTTTTGTCTGTATTTGACAATATATTTACTTTTTTCTTAATTTTTTCTTCAAAGTATTTAATTTTATCTTTCAATTTTTTTTGACTTATAAGATCTATTTTATTTATTACTATTATCTCTTTTTTTTTAATTAAATCATTGCCGTATTTTTTTAATTCATTCCTTATTTGTTTATATTTTAATACTAAATCTTCTTCGGTTACATCAATCATATGCAATAAAATTTTACATCTTTCTATATGTTTTAAAAATTTAATACCGAGACCTACTCCTTCGTGTGCACCTTCAATTAAGCCTGGTATATCTGCTAATACTATTTCCTTATCGTCATAAATTGCAACGCCTAAATTCGGATTTAATGTTGTAAATTTATAATTTGCAATCTTGGGGTTTGCACTTGTTAATATAGACAGAAGGGTTGACTTTCCGGCATTTGGCAATCCAACTATTCCTATATCTGCAATTGTTTTTAATTGAAACCAAAGCCAAAACTCTTCTCCTTTGGTTCCTTTTGTAAATTTTCTTGGGGCTCTATTGGTTGAAGATTTAAATCTTGTATTGCCTAATCCACCCTTTCCACCTATTGCTGCAACATATTCTTGATGCTCTTCTTTGAAATCAAAAATAAGCGTTTTATTATCTTCTTCAAAAATCTGTGTGCCTATAGGAACTTTTAAAATTAGATCTTCTCCACTAGCACCAGTTTTGTTTTTACCTTTACCATCCTCTCCTCTTTTTGCTTTAAAATGTTGTTGATATCTATAATCGATAAGTGTGTTCAAATTTCTTTCAGATTTAAAAATTATAGAACCTCCTTTTCCACCGTCACCTCCATCAGGCCCTCCAAACTCAATAAATTTCTCCCTTCTAAAACTTGGTGAACCGGCGCCACCATCACCTGCTTTAATAAATATCTTAACCTGATCTAGGAATTTCATAGCACAACCTTTTATTTAAATTTAGTTGTAAGTAAATTAATTGGGTTTTACAGAAACGAAAGTTCTGTCTGACTTAGATTTTTTAAATTCAACTTTTCCTTTAATTAAAGAGAAAATCGAATGATCTTTGCCCATTCCAACATGCTCTCCTGGGAAAATTTTAGTTCCTCTTTGTCTTACAATAATGTTACCAGGGTTTACTAATTGACCGCCAAATTTCTTAACACCAAGTCTTCTGCCAGCACTATCTCTTCCGTTACGTGACGATCCACCTGCTTTTTTTGTTGCCATAAATTATTTTGTTTTTACTTTCTCATTAGTTGCTTCAGCAAAAATGCTTCCATCTTTATTAAAAATTTTATTAATTTTAATTAATGAATATTGTTGTCTATGACCATTTTTTCTTCTCGAGTTTTGTCTTCTTCTTTTTTTAAAAATAAGAACAGTTCTATTTTTTCCATTTTTAACTAATTGTGCTTCTACCTTTGCTCCTTTTATAAAAGGTGCCCCAACTTCAAGATTTTTATCATCTCCATATGCTAAGACATCATTAAATTCTATTTTATCTTTAGCGTCTTTCAATCTTTCAATTTTAAGTATTTCGCTAGCTTTAACTTTGTACTGTTTTCCACCGGTTTGTATTACTGCAAAAGTCATAATTAAATTTTTTCAGCAATATAGATCTAGAAGTTATATAGTCAAGTTATATAAGCTAAAAATTATCCTTTAAATCTCTCAATTTTGTAAAGGTTTTGATTGGATCTCCTGAATTTATCCCTACTTGTTTTTGAATCTCTAAATTGTCAGTTCTTAGAAAAATATTACACTCTAACTCATCATTTAGTGTTGATGGAATGGTAGGTTTATCATTTTTAATATTCTCATTTATATTATTAATTTTATTTATTAAGTTTGAGTTATTAGGATCGAGACTTATACAAAAATCTGAATTTTTTTTGGTATATTCATGTCCACAATAAATCTTTGTAACTTTAGGAAATTTTTTTAACTTTTTTAACGATTCAAACATTTGATTGTAAGTTCCCTCAAATATTCTGCCACAACCTAATGAAAATAAAGTATCTCCTGTAAAAAGAGCATTTATCTCCTTGACATAAATAGATATATGGCCAGAGGTATGTCCAGGCACATGTAATATTTCACACTCAAGTAATTCATTTTTCCATTTTTGATTATCTTTTAATTTAATATCAATACCAGGAATTCTATCTTTATCTTTTTCATAACCTGCTATCTTACATATATATTTTTCTTTTAATTTAGAATTTCCACCTACATGATCATAATGATGGTGTGTATTAAAAATGTATTTTAATTGTAAATTATTTTTTTCAATTTCGTTTATTATTGGATCAGCTTCACTTGGATCTATAACGGCTGATACCAATGTTTGTTCATTATAAATTATATAAGAATAATTATCTTTTAAACATTTAACTATTATAATTTTCATTTACTTTTTAATTAAAAAAATTCCTAGATCAGAAAAAAAATTCCTGATATTTAAATTACTTTTTGAAATTTTTAGAACTTTTTCCTGACTTAATGCCAAGGATTCAATAAATTTTATTTCTTTATCATCACAAAAATTAAAAAAATCTTTGATTGTACACATGTGTAAATTTGGAGTATTGTGCCATTTATGAGGTAGAGTTTCTGTTATTGGCATTGTTCCTTTAAAAAGAAGGTTTAATCTTACTTTCCAATGACCAAAATTTGGTATAGTTACTATAGCTTTTTTACCGACCCTTAATAATTCATCTAAGACATTTTCTGGATTGAGAAAAGCCTGCAATGTTTGACTAAGTATAACATAATCAAACGAGGTATCTGTAAACTGATATAAATCTTTTTCAGCATCTCCTTCAATTACAATTAAACCCTTAGATACACATTTTTGAACATTTGTTTTTGAAATTTCAATACCTCTAATGTCTTTGCTAATATGATTATATATAAAACTCATTAACTCTACATCGCCACATCCAACATCGAGAACTCTTGAATTTTTTTCTACCAAATCTGCAATTATTCTAAATTCTTTTTTCATTTAATCTTTCATATGATTTTGTTAAAAAATTTCCTAAAGTTTGAAGAAAATCTGGAACGTCTAATAAAAATGAGTCATGACCTTTATCAGACTCAATTTCAACATAGCCAACGTCAGCACCGATCGAATTAAGTGCTATGACTATTTCTTTATTTTCTGATGAAGGATAAAGCCAGTCCGAAGTAAATGAAATTATCAAAAATTTTGTCTTACTTTTTTCAAAAGCTTTAGAGAGATTTCCTTCAAATTTTTTATTCAAATCAAAATAATCCATTGCTCTCGTTATATATAAATAGCTATTTGCATCAAATCTATCTACGAAAACTGAACCTTGATGTCTTAAATAACTTTCAATCTGAAAATCAGCATCAAAACTAAACTTTAGATCGTCTCTTTCTTGTAGTTTTCTTCCAAATTTTTCTTGAAGAGCATCCTTAGATAAATACGTTATATGAGCAGCCATTCTTGCTACTGACAAACCCTTGTCAGGTGAAGAATTAGTTTCATCATATTTTCCGTTTTGCCAGTTTGCATCAGCCATAATAGCTTGTCTGCCAAGTTCATTAAGTCCAATATTTTGTGCAGAGTGATTTGAAGTACAGGCTATTGGAACAGCTGTTTGAGCCGCATAAGGATAGTTTGATACAAACTGTAAAACTTGCATTCCACCCATAGATCCACCAGTTACACAAAATAATTTTTCTATTTTAAAATGTTTAAGTAAAAAATATTGAGCATTTACCATATCGTTAATTGTGATTACTGGGAAATCATTTCCATAAGATTTTCCAGTCTTTGTATTTAGACTACTTGGTCCAAATGATCCCATGCAGCCCCCCAACACATTTGCACAAATTATAAAAAATTTGTTTGTATCAAGTGCTTTTCCTGATCCAACAGCATGCTTCCACCAACCGTCCTTTTTTGTTATTGGGTTAATATCCGATACAAATTGATCTCCAGTTAAAGCATGAAAAACTAAAATAGCATTATCTTTTTTTGAGTTTAATTTTCCGTATGTTTCATAAGCTATAGGAAAATCAGATATAGTTTGACCACAATCAAGCTTAAGTTTATCCTTAACTATTAATTTTTTTATATTATCAAATTTACTCATAATGTCTTTGATTTGTGAATTGTGAGAAAAAAAACTTTTTTTAGCGGTTTTTTTATTGCGCTCGCAATTCAGATAAATCAGCGCCAAAAATTAGTACTAAATACAAATTTATATGTCAAACATTAAAATATATTCCTGTTAAATATTTATTTTTTTAATATAAGCTT
>MDSW01058345.1_pt1 | contig 11058 bp, 9 predicted proteins | sample 811171 | NCBI WGS metagenome assembly MDSW01 (sample SAMN05326641, study PRJNA326480) | marine metagenome | isolation source: seawater | place: Atlantic Ocean: North West | collected 2012 | reverse complement strand
TCTTCAACTAATTTTGGAACCAATTCGACATCAGCGACTTTGGAAAAACGAGCAAAGGCATCTTCAGGCTTGCCCAAGCCCTTCACTGAATACTCGGGTTGGATATTTGAGTAAGCTCGAACGTAATCTTTAAGAGCCTCTCTTCTCAGACCGTCCGCAGGCCCTTCACCTAATATCTTTTTCTCCGACAACCAACGAACCACAGCACCAAACCGGCGAAGCGCCACTTCCCAGTCTCCAGTATTGATGTAACACCAGCCTTCTTTGTAGAGCGAGAATCCAGCCACTGACTGATTAAGATCTGCACTGGCTCGTTCGTAGGCTTGAAGTGATTTCTCGATATCTTGCGCTGTATCAAAATAGTACTCGCCGATCATGAACCATGACTTACCCGACCATTCAGAGTCGATGTGTTCCTGAATAATTCTTTTAAAATACCGAGCACCCGCTTTAGGCTTACCCAGCTCCACGTAAACACGGCCGAGATAATAAAGAACCTTAGGAGTTGCTTCATACTGAGGGCATAGGTCCAGGATATCGCGGTACCACTTCAAAGTTTGTTTTTGATAATCGCCCATTCTTTTCTGGGCCGCTTGGCGGTCTCTCTTTTTGAGATCTAAATCCTGAGACTCGAAAAAAGCACGTTTCGATTTCTCCCAGTATAAATCGCCCAATCGAAATCGAACCGGGGATGCTCCCTCGCAGGTCGTATCAAAACCGATCAACTGCTTAGCAAGTGAAATCTCCTCATCTAGCTTCGCATCTACCAGGGCCACGAGTTGGCGGGAGTCCAGCAATTCACCCATAGAGCGGGGCCGAGCTTTTTCCTTTGTCTTCTTTTTTTCCTTATCCAAGATCCCGTCCAGATCCACCAATGGGGATACCGACACTTTCTTGGAACGCTTCTTAGAACTACGCGGAGCCGCTTCCAGTGAGAAACCGCCAAAGAGAATCAAGAGCGCGACCAAACCGCCCAGATACCGGTAAAAAGGCGCCCTAATCCTCATTCAGAGGCTCGCACATACTGAAATCAACAATATAAGTACCCAGCTCATCCCGCCAATACTCGCCCTGATAAGGCCAGCGCACATGCTCTGAATCTGTCTTTTTAACCGCTCCACGAGCCTTTAGCTTCTGAGAACCAGACTCGCCACGGAGCTTCTTCTCAATTCCCTCGCGCTCTGCTCGGGCTACCTCAAGCTTCACTTTGATAGACTGACTCAGTAAAGCTCGAAGCGTTTCCAGCTCTTCCTCAAATTTTAACAAAGTAGCCTCGGCCGCAATCCGGCGCTGGGACTGAATACGCGTAGCCATAGCCACATCCAAGCTCTCAATCAGAGCCGGGTCGGTCAGCAACTCTTTGACCAAACTTCGCTCTTTCAGCAGTTGTGCCAAAGTCTTCTCCGCTTGAGCAACCCGTGGGTCAGTCATTGCCAAGCCTAGAAGCCTTGAGGTTAAAACATCATCGCCCTTTTCATTGCCCTCGGAACGACTCAGCGTCTCATAGATTCGGCTGGCTGCGTCTACCTCACTGCGGTTATCCAGCATGCCCCTTACCTTTTCCATCATCGGGTTGTAGCTCTGGAAAAAATCATCCACGATGATCCGAGCTTCGGCATAACGACAAGCCTCAAAATAGATGATGGCCTTTACCACTTGCGACTCGGGGAAATACTCGGACGCAAAAAATGGGGAGTGAAGAGTCAGCAAACGCCCAAGGGCCTTATCAAAATCTCCACGGCGAAAATAAGCCCAGCTAGATTCAAATAGCGCTACCAACCATGTTTCCGAGCCCTGAGGAATGCGGCTGTAATAATAAATACTTTTATCAAATTGCTCGTGTTCATAATGAATCCGGGCCAATGACAAAAAGGCCATGTGACGCAAATGAACGTTCTGAAATGTCCCGGTGGAAGGATGCAGCAAGCCCACCAATGAGCGGTAACTCTCAACCGCCTTCTGATCCTCACCAACCAAATAAAACAAGAGCGCTGTAAGATAGAGCCCCCTTGGGTAATATTCGTTATCAGAGGCGATACGCTCAATGAGATGGTGGGAATAAGCAACCGATTCCGCCATGGACTCTGGAGCTCTGGCCCGAAATGAATTGTCTCGCGCGTTCGATCCCTTGGGCTGACCCGAGCTTCCAAACTCCATCACACCTGAGGTCGCTTCTCCCTGCGAGTCACCGCCAAAGTCAAAGACGACCTCTCCCGTATTCGATTGGCTGCCTTGAAAATCCAAAGCCGAATCATTGCTTGAGTCTGAGGAACCACCAGAAAACTGCAATTCATCTGCTGAATCTCCCGAACCATCGAACTGCATACCATTGGAGTCTGTATCTTTTTGCTTCTCATAACGGCGCGCCTCAAAAAAGAAATGCTTCGCCAAAAGATAATGATACTCATCTCGATAGGCTTGAGGAAATTGCATATTGCGAAACCGAGCAAGCTCTCGCAAGATAGGTTCTTGCTCCGGGCTCACACGGCTTAAGCGAAAAAGCCACTCCACTGATTTCTGGAAACGCCGGTGGCTAGACCCTTCGCGAATAATCACCTTGAATCGCTGAAATGCCTCTCCGTATAAACCACTTTTAAATAAAGCTTTAGCCAATTGGTACTGACTTTCGGCATGGAAAGAAGTCAGGTTTTGGTCCTGAAGAATTCGGTAAAATTCATCGGCCGCCTTGCCATAATCCGTTGCCGCCATATGGGCCAGAGCCTGTTCAAAAGCAAAACGGTTTTTATCACTGCCCGTCCACGAACCACCATCGTCGTCGTCATCCCCCGAACCAAAGTCTAAGACCTCCATAGACGACTCGGCCACGACCTCTGCTACGGGAGCTGGATTATCTTGTTTCTTCGTCTTTGTGGGTTCAGGTGCAAGCTCAAGAACAAACCCAGGCTCGGGCTCCACAGATTTTTCAGTTGGTTGAACATCTTGCGCCGGCAGAGTAATCACCAAGTCTTTGGCGGGAACGACTTTTTTGGAAGCGGTCGATTTTTTATTTTTACGCTTCTTCTTGTTTCTCTTTTTCGTTCTCTTTTTATTTTTCTTCTTCTTTTGGGCCCGGCGGTTCGGATTACGCTTTTTCTTAACTTCTTTCTCTGAAGTACTCTCGACTTGTTCGGCACTGGAGCTGGCCTGCAACGTCGATACAGGTACCCCCACAAACACCATCAAGGCGGCGCAGATAAAAATGACCGCCCGCGAAAGTCGGTAGATGGGCCGTGCCTGATTCACGAGTCACTGCCTCCAAACATAAAAGAAGCTCCCACTCCCAAGCTCAACAAATATTCCCAATCGGCTCCCATAGCCGCGCTGGGAATGGAGTCCAGCTTAACCACCCGCTCTCTGATTTCCACTGAAAGTAAAAACCAATCGGCCAACCGATAACGCTGACCCACGGCAAAGGTTATCAAAGGACTTAAGTCTCCGTCTTGAGTCCCTACAACACCACCACCAAGTTTAATATGGGCATCAAAGTGAACAAAGAGTTTCGATAAAAACGACCATTTACCGTAGACAGGGGCCCAAACAATCTCTCCATAGCCCTCGAAAAGCACTCTCGCTATCTCTGGCTCAGGGACATTGCCCGGGGAGGCCATAGGCCCTCTTTCAAAGGCAAGCCAATAACTGCCCCGAAGGCCAAGGCTAAGGGATTCGGCCACATGGTAACCCAAGCCCAGTCCAATTGGCGCCTGGTAATGGAACGGGTTGTCCACCACATTCTCGGTCCAGAGAGTCATCTCAAAGTGGTCTTTTTTCTCAAACAAGCGCCCGCTCACCGTGGGGATATTAGCCATTCGGTTCACGGGGGTCCTCACCTGCTTTTTCTCAGCTGCACTTGCCTCAGGCAACAACACCGGACTCAGAATAAACAGGAGGGCAACGATAAAAGCCTGCATCACAGACTCCGGTATTCAAATGAAGGAGGAATAAAAAGGCCAAAGCCGATTCGCAGCATCACTTGATTTCGAACACTTGACCGGGTCTCGGACAAAAATTGGTGTTCATCGAAGTAGAGTAAATCCCGCAGCTCAATCCGAACCGTTAGAAAATCTGCCACCACAAAATGTTGACCCAGACTTGCCGTCACCGCGGGGCGTAAAGCATCAGCGTCTGTGGCCACCACACCACCACCAAGACCACCATAGATATCAAAGTAGCCAATTAAGGAATCAAAGAGGCTGAATTTACCGTCGATGGGAAGCCAATAGAATGTCATGGTAGCCGCCCACACGGGCGCCGCATACGTCGCGGGTTTAGCCAAATAACCTCGCCTCACCCACTCTAAACTCGTCCGCTCCAAGGGCTCGATAAAGTATTCGCCCGATAGGCCAATACCCAAAGCCTCCAAAGGGTAAAAGGTAAGTTCACCGCCAGTACTAAAATGGTGGTAATACGAATCGTTAAGACTGCCTGCGATATGCCCGGAGAGTTCCACACGCATTTTTTTCAACAAACGCTTTTTCGGTACGGCATGAATTCGGTCAAAGATGCGAGGACCAAGTTCTTGAGCGTTCAAGGTTGGTTCTGGTTTTGTCTTATCCGCCCTGGCTTCAGACACACCGATACTCAAGACAAAGAGCATCGTCATCATTGGCGCAAACGAGCAGAATCGCATGTTTTTCCTGGTCCTCATAGTGCAATAAGTGAAGCTATTCTTGCTGGTTGGAAGTGTCAATTCAAGGCGCACCCAGATATGGCTCCGAACCCGAAACTTATTCTGGCATTGGATCTGTGGATTCCCCGTGGTAGAGCCATTCTTATGAAGAACTGGACGTGTTTCGCCGCTTTAGCGCTTACGATCGCCCTCATGACGATGGGATGTGAAAGTGACGATGTGGGTAACTATTGTAACCCTGAAACTGGCTCAGTGGGCCTGAACCCAGTTGGCGGCGAGAACCCTACAGTCGAAGTCGTCCGCATTCACCGAGATGAGAACTGTCTCAGTTTTCAATGCTTAGAGCATCTGGGTCTTTCACCGCACTGCACCCGCTCGTGCAATCTGATCGCCAATGAAAAAGCATGCAACCAGGACTCAGATTGCCCCAATCAGGGAGTTTGCATTGAAAACATCTGCAATGACGACGATTGTCCCGCAGGCTTTGCGTGCGAGGCGCCCATCGAGGTCGGTGAATTCGCCAACACTCAGGTCTGTGTGCGCCGCACCAACTGTGAATCCAATTTAGATTGCGAGGGCCTTGGTTCCATCGACTGCGTGACCCTGGGGTGCTTCGACAGCTGCCTGGCCAATGAAAACTGTGAGATGCATCAGCTCCAATGCGAGCCCCTCAGTGAGCTGAACTGCAGCTGCCCAGACGAGGCTTCGAGCTGCGAGGATGCTGAGCGAACCTGCAGTGGAGAAACCAATCTTGAAGCCGGTTCGGTGTCCACCCGAAACGTCTGCATTGTGAGAGAGAACAGCCTATGAAGGGGGTTCTTATCTGGGCCATACTCTTGGTTGGGTGCCACTCGCCAAGTTCAGCGCTTTCGGCCAAGTCAGCGGAGGTTGAATTTGAACACAGCGATGTAACATTCCATTTGGCCAAGCAAGACCTGAAAGTCCAAGTAGAAGTTGCACGCACAGGCGCGGCGCGGCGCCAGGGATTGATGAAGCGTAAATCACTCAAACCGCATCACGGCATGATTTTTTTATTTGAGAAGGAAGAACCTCAATCCTTCTGGATGAAAAATACCTATATCTCTTTGGATATCATGTTCGTCAATCACGCCGGAATCATCATCGGCATTGTCCATAATGCTGAACCCATGACCACGACACCGCGTAACGTTCCCGGTGTATCTCAGTACGTTATTGAAATGGTCGGTGGCTATGCAGCCCAATATGGCATTGAAAAAGGAACACGAGTGACCTTGGGCAATATGGGTAAACCGCTTCCGTAAACTCTAGGCTGACACCTGGAGACGAGGTCTAACCATCTCTTCCACAAAGGCTTCCAAAGCTTCCCGTTCCTGCTCCGAATCAAAGATAAATCGAATGCCCATGCCTGTTTCAGAGACAGTGGGGTTTTCATAGGAGTGTGCAGTATTGCGCCAAGTCACCTCGCCCCGAAGCTCCAAAGGCTTTTCAAAGCCAGGCAGCTCAATCCGGAAAACACAGTTGGTTCCCTGCTTTAAAGGATGAATAGAACGGATAAACATGCCACCTTTAGAAAAGTTCGTGGTGTAATCGGCCATGAAGGTCTCAAGGCGGTAGTACCCTACCCGCAGCTCAACGGGCAGACGTTCCCCATCTCTATGTTCACTTAACTTGACCACCCCTTAGGATAGGGTCGTCTCGAAAAAACCGTCAATTCGAATGATGCAAACCGCCCTCTCAAAAGATCCTGCAGCAGAAAGATGGTAGTCATCTGTCGCACCGTGTTAAAAACAAGCGTGCAGACCACTCAAAAAGTTTCTTATCTACTGATGGCACTATTAGCGGCAGGACTTTGCTTTGTTCCGCTCTTTAATGTGCTTAGCTACGAGTTTTCTTTAGCCATCTCTCTCTTAACGACAGCCACCAGCTTTAGCATGGGTCTCGAACGCGCCAGCCAAAGCCGTCAATTAAGCCGTGCCTGGATTCAGGCATTGGGTCACAGTTACGGTCAACTCATCCTGCCTTTAAGTTTCATCAGTCTCAATGCCCTGCGCGTCCGCAACTGCGATTTTGAAATTGGCTTTGTATTCTTTTTTATTCTCCCGGTCATTTCAGCAACTCTCAATAGCGCACTGGGCGTTCTAGCCTACGCTCTTTTCAAGCCTAAAAATGTTCTGCATCGCATGGGTACCGGCCTGATTTTTCTAGGTGCCCCCTTGGTTTCCATTCTTTGGGACTTTTATACCCAGCCCCCCATCTCAGTCTTCAGCCACGTCTGGGGTTACAATCCAGGCACGCTCTACGACGAAGCCATTGCTCCTGATGAAAGACTCTTAGCATGGCGCATGATGACCATTTTATGCGCCCTGACCACAGTAGGCCTGCTCAATGGCTTTGACCGGCTCAACATAGACCGACTAAAAAAGGCAGGAGTAACCGCTCTGCTTGCTCTTTGCTTTTTTCAAATCGACCAACAGGTTGGCTCTAGCTACCTTTATAGGGTCGACAGAGAAGTCTTAGAACAAAAACTATCGGTTACCCGAGAAGCTCCTGGGCTTATCATCCATTTGCCGAAGGATACTCACCCTAAACGCGCCGATGCCATTCTCGAGGACCACCGCTTCCAACTTGACCGCCTCAAAGAGAAGCTAGCCATGGATGAGTTTCAAACCATCCACAGTTATGTCTACACCAATGCTAAAATGAAAGGTTCACTCTTGGGCGGCCGAAACACCATGTTTGCAAAACCGTGGCTGGGAGAGATTCATATCCACGGTTTGGAAGTACCCCACAAGGTGGTTGCGCATGAATTGGTTCATGCTGTGGCTGCACCATTGGGAACCTCCATCCTACAAGTCACCACGCGTTTTGGAATTATCCCCAACATGGGTCTCATTGAAGGGTTTGCGGAGGCGTTCACCACCCCACGAGGAAAACTTGGATTGCATGAGTATGCGCGGTCCATGCGCGACTTGAAACTCGCTCCCAAAATGGAAAACTTGATCACTGCCGAAGATTTCTGGAGTCAGGCACCGGCCAGAGCCTATACCATTACCGGTTCCTTCGTACGCTACCTCTTGGAACAATATGGCCCCGAACCACTAAAAAAGGCCTACGCTCACGCTGACTTTGAATCCTCTTTTGGGAAAAGTCTTAAAACCTTAGTTCATGACTGGAACCAATTCCTCGACACCATTGAAATCCCGCAAAGTTCTCGCCGGGTAGCCCGCGCCGCGTTCCATAGACCCGCTATATTTGAACGCCCATGTGCCCACGTCGTCGCAGACCTACGTAAACAATTAAGAACTGCCTCTGCTACCCATGCTATCAAACTGCATGAAAAAATTTGTGACTTCGAAGGCAATACGCCCAACGCAAGGTTGGCTTTAGCCTTTGCTTTTAAGCGAGCTGGCAAAACCTCCGACTTTTTCGAACTCAGCGCAAAACTTTTAGACGAAAACACCTTACGCCCGTACCAGCAAAACAAACTGTATGAAGTCTTGGGCAATGCACACTGGGAAGCTGGCCAATCGGGTCTGGCTATTGAATCCTTTCAGAAATCCTTAGAGATGGGCGTCGACTTAGAAAGCCAACGCGCCCAATGGGTTAAACTGGATGCGCTCAAACGACCTACAGACCAAGCCCAACAGCTCATGAAATACCTCTTGGGCAAACTCAAAAAGTCCGAAGCAAGGCAATGGCTCAAAGAGACGCTTGAGAAGTCTCCCGAGGACGTGACACTGCGCTATCTATACGGTCGAAACCTCTTCAACGCCCAAAAATATCGAGAGGCAATCGAGCAATTAGAAAACATTGAACATCCCTTTCCCCTTATCCAAGCCGAAGTTCATCGCGTCGGCGCCTCGGCTGCTTGGTATTCCAATCAGCTGGACATGGCAGAAGAGAAATACGAACAATTCCAAAAGCTTGCACCAAACTCAGGTGAATATGAACGAGCGAAAGAATGGCTAGAGCGCATAAAATGGAAGAGAAAACAGTAGCTTAACCAGCAAAGCTCTGGGGCACTGTTTCCACCGTCTGTTGTCTGCTAGATTTTAAAAAAGTCGTGATCCCGAAGGTGTTCTATATGAAAGCCAAGTTTTTCTTGATCGTCGGAATTTGTGTCGCCCTGCCCATGAGCGTTTTGGCAAAGCCTCGTATCATGGTCTCGGACCTTCGCGCTCAGGGTGTTCCCAATTCACTCGCACAAACTCTCAGTGACCTTGTTATTTACGAGCTCTCACGGGCCGGCCAAGCGGATATTGTCAGCGACAACGACCTGACGGCAACCCTGGACCTCCAAGCCAAACAGAACATTTTGGGCTGCGACGAAGAATGTATGGTCGACATGGCCAAACAACTCGACTGCTCCCACATAGTTCACGGCTCTCTTGGAAAATTGGGCTCTCAGATGATTCTCAATTTGACTGTAATCAACATTGAGGACTCCAATGTTCTGGGAAGGCTGAGCCAAGTGCTACAGGGGCGTGGAAGCGATTGGCTCCCAGCCATTCAAATCAGCGCTCATCAAGTTCTCAACCTCATCAGACAACCTTCCGACGACACTGAGCGAGCAGAACAAGACCTTTTAGAATCTCTCAACAACCTAAGAACGGCACAACGCCCCAAGCACTGGAACCTCAGCTTGAGTACAGGTGTTGGCTATTTTTTCTCTGGTCTTGATGATGCGGGACTCACCCAACCACTCTTTCTGGCTCAGATGAGTTTCGACTACAGTCTCGAAGATTGGTTCTTACTGGGGTTTGAAGGGAACTTTATCGTCAATCAAGGAAGCGTCGTAGCAGATTCCAGCTCAACCGATTCTGTGGATGTTCTCTTACGCGGCTACTATGGGGCGGTCCGCACCATCTTTCGAAAGAGTACAGGTCTCTGGATGCCCTACGGCGGACTTAGCCTGGGTATTGGCTACATCAAAGTATCAGATGACCTCAATGGTTCTGGTGGAAACACCAGTGTTCTGGGAGGGCCTCGTGAAGGGCGCGGAAACTTTGGCGGCCTGATTCGAGCATATACCGGAAGTCAGTTTATGATATCGGATGCTTTCCTCATCGATGTTCAACTTATGATTTTCCAACATATCAATGGTCAATCTTTCGAGGTTGAAGGTCCTGAAGATTCACCAGAGCCTCTTTATCAGGGTAGCTGGGATAAAATTAAAGGCGCGGTCTTTATGGTCGGCGTTTCATGGCAGAAGTAAACCGGGGGTGGCTTAAGCCTCAATTCGGCCTAAAAGTTTCTGCACGTAATTCGGCAGAGCGAATGCGGCTTGGTGCATGTCCAAGTTGTAGTAATCTAAATTGTTGCTCTTAATAAAAGCCTGTCCCCGCTCCGTTTTCATATCCTTACGTGGATCCAGGCCACCTTTCGAACAAAAAGCTAAGCTCCAGGTACCAGGCATATACGTTGGCACATGTATCATCATGCAATGAACATTGTTCTGACCGAAAATCTTATCAAAGAAACTGTAGATCTCTTGGAAGATACCGACTCGGATTCTGGGTGACTCACTTTGAACCATCAAAATACCATCAGCCGCCAACATGCTGTGAGCCTTGCGGTAGAAGCTTTCCGTAAAAAGCCCTTCACTCGGCCCAAGAGGGTCCGTTGAATCTACAATGATGATATCAAATGACTCAGCCTCACCGTTTTTGACGTACTCAATACCGTCACCCACAATCAAATTCACCTTTTCATGGTCGAGTCCGCATGCTGTCTGAGGAAGCCACTTTCGGCACTGCTCAATCACCATATTGTCAATTTCGACCAAGACGATTTCTTCGACCTCGGGGTGTCGGGCCATCTCACGAACGGTTCCGCCGTCACCTCCTCCAATAACCAAAACACGCTTAGGATTGGGATGAGTTAAGGCTGCAGGGTGAGTAATCATCTCATGATAAACATGCTCATCACGTTCAGTAAGCATGACGCAATCATCAAGAGTGAGGACGCGGCCATATTCATGGCTATCGAAAATCTTCACATCTTGAAAATCAGACTTCTCATGAAAAAGCATCTCCCCATTTTGACGCAAGGAGAGTGCAAGGTTTTTATCGATTTCAGAAAACCAACCATTTTCAGGTGCCAATGATTCCATGATTTATCTCTTTGAAAATATAAAGAACGAGAGTCTCTAATTTATCCACTTACGCGTGACGAACGCACCAGTCTTACGGCAACACTTGCCTGCAATCTTAAACGAACATTTTCCACAGAGCGCAAAATGCGACTCTTCTCAGCAATCATTTCGTCTCGAGCGATTTCTTGACGATGCTTTGCATCTCGAAGTTCATCCTCATCGACACCCGCATGTGTAAGGCGGTTTAATTCTCGACTTTGCATGCGCTCTAAGTGCTTTAAGCGCCGCTCAAAGGATTTCTCAGCCAAAGCGGTGGCAGTCTCGATGTCTCCGCCAAAAGCATCATCACACATCT
>MDSW01186321.1_pt1 | contig 11060 bp, 12 predicted proteins | sample 811171 | NCBI WGS metagenome assembly MDSW01 (sample SAMN05326641, study PRJNA326480) | marine metagenome | isolation source: seawater | place: Atlantic Ocean: North West | collected 2012 | reverse complement strand
GTTCTTTGCAGATGGTAGTCAACTTCGCACCATCTGCGGTTCGCCTCTGTATGTCGCTCCGGAGATATTGGACATTGGTGCTTGTGCAGAAACGTACACGCCTGCAGTCGACATGTGGAGTGTGGGTGTGTTACTATACATTCTACTCTCGGGGAATTCACCTTTTGATAACGAGGATGAGCAGGCGTTGTTCCAGACAATCAAGTCTGGAGAATATTCTATGGACGACATCTTGTGGGAACACATCAGCGATGACGCTAAAGATTGCGTCGAAAAGCTCTTGACAGTCAACACTGCTATTAGAATGACAGCTTCTCAAGCTTTGGTGCATCCATGGATGTCACGTGTTGGGAGTCTGAACGAAATAATTGTTCCACGACAATTGGTCGAGTTGAAACAGTCCCGGCTCGCGGGCCGCCTCGAAAGCTTCCAGAACTATCAGGAGGAGCTGGCGTTTGCACTTCAGAGTGCTGTGAAAGTTGACCAAAACCAGTATAACAAGGCTTCAAACTCCTCGATGGCTGGAAAGTAAACATGATGAAAAGTAGCCGTTCCCAAAAAATTACTTTCCAAAGTACCTTCGAAGGTATTGTGCTCTTTTCGCAGATATAAAGACTCCGAGAATGGCTGAAAACCCACGTGCGCATCACGAAGCAAATGCATATTACTTTCGGAGGTACTTTCGAAAGTACGTTCGAAGTATTCATATTTAATTTCGTAATAGACTACGTACGTATTCTACTTTATTTTCGAAAGTTAACATGTACTTTCGTGTCAACTTTCGTACTTTCATTCGAAAGTACTTTCGAAAGTAGACTACTTTCGAAAGTAGACTAGCTAGTCTAATAAATAAAGAAGCAAATAAACTTCAGGTAATAGACTCGATATATACAATAGACAGATAGTCTAGCTAGCTAGCTAGACTACAGTAGTCAAAAAGTTTGTCAGGCACATGTGACATGTACAGCTAGCTCTCAGTAGGCCAGTTAAACGTCACCATAATGCAATGGCCCCGGCCTTGACGATCGTTTCGACGTTTCCATGTATCTCCCAATCAGGATTGCGCCGGAGCACGCCTGCGCGCGCAGTGTTGACGCTGACGTCAGTTTCTGGCAAGGTAGTCTCGCTAGGGAGGAGGAGTGCACTGAATTTCGCGCTGACTTCTGGCGGGCTTGCACTCGTCCCCAACTCGACGTTCGCGTCTGAGACTTTTGAGCCGCGGATGAAACTGTTTTATGATCGAGCGAACCTCTTCCAGCTGGAGTACCCGAAGTACTGGGAACAAGTCAGCAAGGCAGGCGCCACATTGTTGCTGCGTGATCCTACTGAGAAGTACACTCAGATCGGCGTCACGGTCAGTCCTGTAAAGATTTCTTCTTTGGCTGAATTTGGCACAGTGCATGACATAGGGGTCAGGCTCCTGAAGGCAGAGGCTGCAAAGGAGAGCACTGTTCCCGGTGGAGTGTCTCTAGTCAGTGAAGGCGAGCGCAACGGCCTCGCTAGCGGCATTATCTTCTACGACTACGAGTACTGTCTGATAACTACGCATGGCAACAAACGTGTGTTTAACTCTGTCGCAGTGTATAACAATGTTTTATACATAATGAACGCCCAGGTTAGAGAGAATGGAGCAACTTCTACATCGTACGATGTGGCTGCACAGTTGAGGGGGACCGTGACGACGTTTGACGTCGGTCCTGCTGCTACCTGATGTTTTTACCAAACGAAAAAGAATCTGCCTGACAACAAACTGTCGTGAGGCACTGTCAGAGTACCACCACTTTCCTTTCCCAACCCAGCAGAAGAAACCATGTTGTAGTATTGTAGTGTTCTGATTCAATTCGGGGTTCACGTCGCGAAATGCTCAGAAAATATGTCCACTGACTTCGCACCAGACTTAATAGTGGTGTCTTCTTTTTTGTTATCTACTGTCGCGGACAGACCTTTGCTTCGAAGGCAACGTTATCTAGTCTAAGATAGGATGGCTACTATTGAAGAAAATCATAACTTGGGGGGACGGGGGATGCTGTGTTTCTCTGTGAGAAAGGAACAGCATTTGGACATCGACGGGTGACAGCAAAGACAACGGAGGCAACCACAAGAGACATTAAGCATAATAACGTGACGGGAAATTTTAATAGACTATCACTTCGGGGGCCATGCCACTTGGAAGCCAGTTCATCGAAGACAAGCTTTGCACAGACCTTGTTCTTTCTTTTAAGACTATACTACTTACCTCTTCCTACCCCCTTCGCCGATCTCGATGAACCAGATTTCATCGTCGTCGTGCGATTAACACCGTAACTGGAACCGAGTCCTGTGGTGGCCTGCTTTCGAAGTGCGAAAGCAAAAGCAACTAAGGTTTCGTCCTCATCCAAAATCGTCTGGTTCCAGTGCCGCATGACGGCGGGCATGAGTTCATCCTTGGTTCCTCCGTTCTGAACCTCGCCAAGTTTGTAGATGCGCCGATATTTACGCAAGGATGGGGCCTGTCGGAGTCACGAGCGAGTCAGAAGGTCGGTGCAAACAGCTATATATATTGAGTCGGACGTACTTCCAGCTTAGACAGATCCACGCGGTTGCTTTGACGGCGGGAGGAGATGCGCTGGGGGTTGAGAGGAAGGGATGAAAAGCGTCAACCGACGTGGTTTGCAGTAAGCGCTTGGAGGAGTATAAAACGCGAGAGTGTTTGGGGCTGCAAGAAGGTGCCTGCATGAGAAAATGCGCGGTTCAACCATATTGACGCCTATGCTGTTGCGTGGCGGAAAATAAGGAAGACCTTTACCACTCACGTCCTCGACGTCTTCTTCGCTCGACATTCCTCCAAGATCGCCGCTGCCCTCGGTTGGTTTTGGGTAGTGCGGGTCTTGCTTTTCGACGATGGCTCGGGAGCTGCGACGACGCGATTCCATAGTTCCGTTCCTTCGAAGGTATATGTCAGTGTCTGATGCAGGAGCGAATAGATCGCGGCGCTTGCCGCACTTACACAGTAAATCTGATCTGATATGCTCAAACCTCCTTTTAAACGAGATATACTTTCGAAAGTATGATATTATCGACTTTGACTTTGTCGAATACTTTTCTTTGTCGAATACGAAAGTACAAGTACTTTCGAAAGTATGATATTACTTTCAGTCTTGGCGGGACTAGTTATAGTTAGACCACCTTCGAAGGTGCGGGCCGTAAAGCACCAACGTTTGTAAAACGCGTCTCTTCACAGCGTTGCGCGCAGCGGCCAAAGGGCAAGCAATCCATGATACTCCGTGCTCTATCCAGACGTTTTTCAATCGGACGGCAGCTTAAGCAGCAGCGAATTGTACCGCTCAGGCAGCAGCAACCAGCTCTGTGTGCTTGTGAGCCAGACTCGCAGTTTTCATCCGCGGCGCGCCAAGTTTTCCGGGCACCTTCTCGAGTCTTGTCTTTGCGAGAAACTTACAGTCGTGCAGCGAAGTTGCCCTTGTTTCGAATTGTAGACGAACGCACATTACTTGACGGCGATTCGGTCAGGATTCGTCGTCATCCGGGGATCGCACTCTCTGCTCGTCGACTGCTTGAAGAGCCTCGAGGAAGTAAATTGCCTGGCATCCTCTGGCAACGTGGTATACTCGTGCGCAACACAGATATTTCTCTTAGGGAGATGAACCAGGTGAGAGGCGTCAAAACAAAGATAAAACCCTACAGCAGCTGGAAAAAACGATTTCGGATCACGTCGTCGGGGGAGTTCCAGAGGAAGCAGAAGGGAAAACGGCACAAAGCTTTCTCAAAGTCGCCGAAGCAGAGGATGCGACTACGAGCAATGAAGTTGGTGCACGCGACACTGGAAAAGCCCATGCGAAAGCTTGGATATAAACTTCGATGATGTGTATTTCGAACGAGTAGCGAATAAAAATTCTGTGCTAGAAACGAAACGCAGGGGATAATCACAGTCTTTGTTGCAAGAGTATGAAGGAAGGAGGGGTCCACCGCAACAGGCGAGGTGTTGCCAAGATTTAGTCTAGTCTGAAGTCCATCCAACAGATTTCCAGATTCATTTTGGGGAAGGAAACCATGAACATATCCTATCCTACAAGACTAGCTTGTCTATGAGATTTTAGCCTCTAGCTAGCTAGCTAGCTAGCTAGCTAGACATATTCCTAACTGGAATCAATGAATCAGACAGAGAAGTATCATACTTTCGAAAGTACCTTCGAAGGTAGAAGACAATATCTAAGTGGGATCTATATACAAACTCTCGACCACACGCTCTGGCTGTTACCACGCTTGTTAGCGAAAGCTGTAGCTCTAGCTAGCTAGAGGATATAGGAAGCAAAGGTCACAACTTTTTGCAGAAAATACCGAAGGAATACATACATGTTCTGTCTCCGTTCTTTGGGATTCCATCGTCGTTCCCCATCTAATTATCACAGTAGAATAGGCTATTCATCAGATATGATAGACAACATCTACCTTCGTATTTCGGCATGTATGACTAACGTAACGGGGGGCACTGATAAAATACAAGTATTCAGAGAAAGCTACATACCTACCGCTCATCGAGACGCGCCAGAAGCTATCGGCATTTCCCGTCATCTGACACTGCACAATGGTCACTGGCTTACTCAACGCTCATGCGCCCGTCCTCGTTCGCATTCGGTTCAATGGTCTCGTCAGGAGTCTCAAAGTCACCTTCGGGTCGCGTTGCGTGAGTGGCGCCTTCTGCAGCCCCAGCCGCCGCGTCGCAAACCTCGTGGTCAAAAGTGCAGCAACAAAACGCAGCAGTGATGCGCGAGACGGCCCACTGATCATAGTTGGTCCTCAGCCCGATACAGAAGAAGAAGAAGGGTCGGCTCTCGATTTCCCTGAGGTACGTAGCGAGCGAGAGGACTCAGGGCACAGAACGTCATCTTGATAATCGCGTATCCGACCGCTTCCCTCCCACACGCAGGAATACGTCCGTGCTGTACCTAGTCGGAGACCCGATATCTTTCCTGACCTTAAGGAACCCAAGCAACCTATGCCGAAACCTATGCCCGGCGATCCAGAGGTCCCTGACGAAGAGGAGGAAGAGGAAGAAAGGAAGAAACAGAGGGAGCCTGGGACGAATCCTGATGAGGACGAGGACGAGGAGGGGACCCCCAAACCAAAGAAAGAAGAAGAGGAGGATGAATGAGGAGGGATGGTGTTCCAGGGAAAGCGCAATCTCGATCATCAAGTCACCGAGGCGTTAAGGGTTTGTCTGAGAAAGTGCTCTTCATCTGGGTATAGGTCCTGTAGTAGAAGTTGTACTCTCTGCACCTCTTTAGTTGACGTTTTTCCTAGGGCTTTCGGTCGCCTATCGGCAAGCAACCATTCTACCGTATCGACATTTGATCTACGCATACTGACGATAGATTTAAATCACTCTCATGGCCTATCGTGTACGAAAGGCATTGCTTGTCCGGCATTACCAGACGGTTTATCCCGTTTGTCTGAGATGACTGTCTGGTCCAACCGCTTATGCTCGTTCAGATTCTCAACTATCAGCTGAGCCAGTGGGGCATGCCGATGGTCTGCTTTTTTTCCGAATGGATTCGTCACCGGCATCCTTAATTTATGTTCATCCAATTTCGAACAATGCAGCGCCAGACTCTTTAGACCCATGCATGACGACAAGTCCAGCTCGACAAGTGAGTCAGACCAGACCATTATCGTGTGAACAGCTGAGCAACCTTCAAGACTCAGAGAGCGCAAGTTCTGACACTGGATGAGGACTTTACGAAGACTTCCACAGCGCGAGAGATTCAACTCATGCATGCAGGAGGACTGTACCAGGACGAACTGAAGGGATTTGCAGCATGACAGGTCGACGGTCAGCAGTGAACGACAGCATGTGAAAGGAGAGCACACAAACTGTGTCAAACTGGACGATCCATGAAGATCCATCTTCACAAGCCCCTGAGGTGAGAGCTTTACCAACTCAGCAGGGAATGCATCTCGAAGAGATTCAGTGTGTGTTATGCAAATCTGCGGTGAAATAATGAGGGCGAGAACATATCAGCCCTGACAAACAACAGCACTCGCCGCCGTCTAATTGTTGAAAAGGCGAGAAATTACCTCTTCCGCGCTTGTCAAAATGCGTTCGCGCAGTGCCCCCCAAGTCGGCCACTGCGATGCGTCCGGCAACGCATCGGCGGGACGATCCCATCTTTTTTGTTTTACCGCCTACGGGCGTGTTAACAAAGTTCATGGAATGAAGGTCAGCGAGGGACGTCGCGCAGAAGACTAAGGAACGCGCATGTAGCTCGGATCGAAGACGTGAAAAACCCACCCTCTCCCACCCAGGGTCATGCGGTGGCTCCGACGCGTTGTCCATTTTTGACTTCTTGTCTCTCAACTTCCTACTTTTGGCCATTACCTTCGTATTGCTTGACTGTCCGACGAGGTGTTCGCCAACGTTTCACGTAGGGAGAGAAAAAGACCGTTCGCCTTCTGGACCACTACGGGTAGAAACCGGGCGCGATTTTTATTTTGTAGACTAGTCTACTTTCAAGTAGACTACTGGTATGGCGGGGGCGGGGCGGGCGGCTCCTACAAGCTAGAGCTTGCTAGCTAGAGCTAGCTAACTAACTAGCTAGCTAGCTAGTGGCCCGATTTTACGAACGACCAACGACGATTCAATTTTCGACATTTATTAGCTCTAGCTAGTAGCTAGTTTGCTAGCTGATAGATAGCTCTAGCAGTCTAGTAACTACATCGCGGCAGTCTGTCTTATGTAGATAGTCTACATGTAGTCTACTCTGGCGAGCTACCTATCTACTCTACCTAACTCTAGGCTAGCTAGCTAGCTAGCTAGATAGCTAGCTAGCTCTGGAGATAGCTAGCGCTAGCTCGAGCTGGCTTATAGACCGACCCCGAAGGAGTCAGCCTTAAATAATCACGTAATTTCACCTTATTTCACGATATTTTGCGCTCAGAATAAATACCAGTATGCGTACTACTTTCGAAAGTAGTACTCTCCCTGCTTTTTTTAGTGAAACCCCACCTTGAGATCAACACACTACCTCCTCTCTTCTCTCTCTGTTTGTTGCTGCGCGGACGAGCACTTTTTGTTATTCGTGCAGCACGGGTTCGTCACTTTTCAACTAGAGCACGTGATTAAATTCAAATCCGGCGCTCGACGATATCAAGCAAGCACGAGCGGAAGAAGTAGATTTTTTCTCTGGGATCTCGCTTATATTGAGCGGGCGACATTTGAGCTACAGTATCGACGCGATCAGCCAGCTAGCTAGCGTTCAGCGTTATTCTCGAGCTTCCGGTGACGACGAAGCGATGCTGACTTCCGTCTCAACCGAAGCGGGTCTTTCGCTGTCAAACTGGAAGGGCACGAGCACTCAAGGAACTCGCTTTCGCGCATGGACCCGCGCGGGTGGTCGCCTAACAAGGCCATCCGCTCATTTTAATCGCTCCTGCATGGCTCATTCGAACGCCACGCATCTAAGCGAGCTGAGGGTTCGGAACTTTGCGCTCGTAGAAGAACAGATCTTGAGTCTCCACCCCGGTCTGAACATTATCACCGGTCAATCGGGAAGTGGAAAGTCCGTCCTTCTTGAGGCCATAGCGCAATTGAGCGGTGCCCCTGCTCGTGAGGAGGCGATTCGCACGGGGGCAGAGTGCGCAGAGCTGCAAGGATCATTCATTATCGGCGACGACAAAGTGGCGCAAGTGAGCGCTGTTTTGGAAAAATACTTCATTGATGCCCACGGCTTGTTTCAGTTCGAAGGCACACAATGGGAAAGCAAGACCTTGAAGATCGAACGTCGGCTGGTGTACATCGACGGGGAGCGAAAACTTGAAACAAATGACGCGACATCAAAATCGGACACAAACACAGCTGCAGCAGGTGCATATATTTTGCAGTCACCGAGACGCATCCGAAGCATCTGTCGTGTGAATGATGCAACTGTGCCGGTGAAAGCTCTTCGCGACCTTGGCGATGTTCTGATCGACTTCAACGGTCAAGGCACGGCCGCTTCCATTGCGAATACGGATGCGCAAATTGAACTACTCGATACTTGGGCAGGAACAGGGGATCTTCGCCGTCATTTCGACGATCTTGCTGCAGAGCTTACCGTACTTCTCGCCGAACTTGCAAGGCTGACAGAGCTCTCGCCTAAAGAGAGACAGGAACTTGAGAGTCTGATCGACACAGTTCATGAGGTACATCCGCTGAAGGGTGAGGACGACCTCTTAAAGGCAGAACTGAGACGCATCGAGAGTTCTAGAGTAACTCTTGAGACTTGTAGCGGTTTATTGAGTACGCTCGGGGGTGATGAAGCCGCTGGGACAGCGGATGCTCGTGGTGGAATCAAGGGGAACCTCAGTGACGCTACGCTTCAAATCAAAGCGCTCCTGGCTTCCGTGAGACGCACCTCGGCTGACAGCATCAGCCAGGATATGAAGGAGTACGATTTGTCAACTGACAACGAAGAAGGCGGCACCGGCGAATTTCAAGCAGTGATGCGAGGTCTTGAAGAGGCCCTTTCTATGTGCCATGATGCTGAAATTTTAGCCTCACAGGCGCACGCACGCATCGCAGATTATGTCGCTTTCTCTCAAGCTGATCCAGTCAGACGCGAAGAGTGCATCGGTCGGCTTCGTGAGCTCGATAGACTTTGCCGCTTAATCGGCGTCCACAGCGTCGAAGAAGCGTGTGATGCAGCGCAGGTGAGACTTTTTAGTTGTTTTTTGTGGCGAGCTAACAAAACAACACGCTGTCTTCGTGACGTGAACTCGAACCAACCAACTCAGTAACATCATACATTTTATTTCTTTCCGTATCAGGCTGCCTTTGACAGACTCGACGCTGCGGATAATTCTCGGGAAAGGCGCGAGGAAGTGTCTGAGAAGGTCAAAGCAGTAGAATCTGATCTTGCTGATGCTGGAGTCCGTTTGGGAGTTATCCGTCGGAAAGAGGCGGCTAAGCTTCGCAGCAGTGTGACTTCGGCTCTTTCATCTCTCGCTATGGAAGGAAGCCGATTTGACATTTCTATTACTTGGGAGAAATTCTCGGAAGATTTCGGAGCCCGAATGTCGTCACATTCGCTTCTAATCGATCATTCAGCCGTGGATATCGCTGAAGAGGGTGGTGCACGATATCGTGTGTTCCGTGGCGGTCTCGATCGCGTCAATTTTCTCCTCGCAGCTGGCCCAAGTGAGCCGCTCAGACCGCTGCGCTCCGTTGCCTCAGGTGGGGAGACAGCTCGCATGCTGCTTGCTCTGAAACTGGCACCCATGTTCCGAAAGGCAGAGGAAGAAGTTTCATCGACGAAAGCAACGAACGGTGACGAAGTGAAAGACATGGGTTGCTCACTTCAAGACGCCCGGCAAGGCGTGGCCGCTGAAGAAGGCACGTCCGTTCTCATCAGGGCGAGCGACAACTTGGAAATTGTAGATGCGATGCACCCCTCCAGCATTTCTATATTCGATGAACTCGATAGTGGTGTAGGTGCACGGCTAGGTGCTCAGATTGGGGCAGCACTTCGACATCTAGCTATTAAAGGCAAACAACAAGTATTGTGTGTTACACATCTTCCACACATCGCGGCTTATGGTGACAAGCACATTCGTATCAGGAAAGATGTGTCAAAGTCGTTTGGGGAAGGCGACGACAAGGGAGCGCTCAAGACGACAATTCTGGTGGACGAGCTGCAGGATCCCGATTCGCGCATTGAAGAAATTTCGAGCATGCTTGGACTTGGAGAAGTTGAGGGAAGAAATTCAGCAGCGAGAATGCTGGAAACAAGCACGGAAATTTAATTTATTTTATACCGTACTGTAGGCATATTCAAAACCCGTCACAACCCCGGGTTGCTAACTTTCTCTGACAACAAGACAGCAGAGTTCATGAAGGACACCCGCTCCTCGCTGACAACCTCAACGTCTGGCGCTAGCAATCTCACGTACCGATCGAAGTATAGGATCTGCTTCAGGAGAAGACCGAATTCACTTGGAAACTTGATCCCGTTCTCGTCTCCAACCCTAGCGATGTCGAAAACCAGCTGACTTGCCCGTTGCTGATCTATCGCCACAGTCGCAGAAACGCCCTCGCCGGTGGCTAAGTTGGTGAGAATGACTTCTGGTTCTAGTTTATGTACTGCATCGGAAACACTACGGAGATCCTCTGCTAATTTGGCTGTATCGACGTCAGTTTCTGCTGCACCCATCTGAACAAGAGCCTTGGCCATGCGTTCGTAGTCTTTAGAAGCTGTCGCCCGAAAGAAGATTTGAACTGCGCCCCAAGCCGACGGGGAAACTCGCCCAACGATTCCAAAGTCTATGAACGCGATACGTCCTTCCCTAGTGACCAATAAATTTCCAGCGTGAACGTCAGCATGGAATGATTCGCATGCGAGAACAGAACCGAACCACGTGTTCAACGCCGTAACGAGAAGTCGTTCAGCACTGTCACTCCCTTGCGTGTCGAGTCCAGACGCGCTTTTTCCTTTCACTGAGCGTATGGCATCCAGATCTGTGAGCGGAGTGCCATAGATACGTTCCATGGTCAAGACCTTTGAGGAAGATGCGTTGATGTAAACATATGGTGCAACGGCGTCCGTGATGCCAGCTATATCAAGATATCTCTGGAAGGCGGCAACGTTCTTTGCTTCCTTTGTAAAGTCAACTTCCTCTAGCAATGAGGTTCTGACGTCTCTGATGATGTCTACCAGTGAAAGACGAGCGATCTCTGGGTTAAAAAACGTGAGCACACGCGACGCAACATATATGAATGAGAGATCCGCGCTCAATGTTTCCGTCACGTCTTGCTTCAGAACTTTAACGACCACGTTCTTGCGACTTCCCAGAAGAACTGCTGCATGAACTTGGGCCACAGAAGCTGACGCCAGAGGCACGGGATCGATCGACTCGAAAACGATGTCTACTGGCTTGCCGAGGTCAGCGGTGATGATTTCCCGAATGGTGTTGAAAGGAACGGTAGGAGTCCCATCGAAACACTTCTGGAACTCGTTCACGTACTCCTTGGGGAATAATGTGGGCGAGCTCGCAACGAACTGTCCAAGCTTCACATACGTTGCACCAAGAGC
>MDSW01147375.1_pt1 | contig 11061 bp, 11 predicted proteins | sample 811171 | NCBI WGS metagenome assembly MDSW01 (sample SAMN05326641, study PRJNA326480) | marine metagenome | isolation source: seawater | place: Atlantic Ocean: North West | collected 2012 | reverse complement strand
TCGCGCACAATCTTAACCGGTGGAAGGCCTGACAAAAAGCCCAAGAGATGAAAAGTAGATCGGATAAGACGGAGACGTGGTTATGCTGTTTTCCAATGCGCCTTTTGCCCATCCAATCTCAGGCCTATGATCTCTATGCTTTGTTCAGAGTAGGAAACCACCTGCTAGATCCGCCGGTCATCAGCATAGACCAGTCCCGTTGATGGGGCACTACGAATAACTGGGCTATTAATTATAACCGAAAGGATCGAAAACTTGGGTGAACGATGTAACCGCTTTTCACACTTTTCACCACTAAGCGCCTTCAAGAACCTCCGTCATCTTTCAAGACATCAACAAATGCAAAACCTGTACCCGAAGGGTTCCAACATGGCACATTGATCGTTCCCTGCCCGCCAAAGAGCGGTAAGAGCGTGCGTGTTTTGCCCTCGCTCAGAGAGAGCAGACGCAATTCTACATCCTTATTTCTTGGATGGCCCTCTGTACCCGCTTCATACGCCAGATAGAGCACGTGTTTGCCGTCTGGTGAGGGATGGGGAAACCAATCATCGCTGCAATCATCGGTCATTCGTTCAAGATCAGATCCATCATGTCGCATGCGCCATAAATTCATTGATCCTTCGCGCGCACCATTAAACCATATCCATTCCCCGTCCGGCGAATAATCAGGACCGTCGGTATGATCGAAACGTTCCGTTAGCTTTTGTTCCTTTCCTCCCACGAATGGGCAGGTATAGATATCAAAAACACCCGACCGATTTGCCGTGTAAGCGATCGTGTTTCCATCAGGGGAAATTCCGTGCCACCATGAAGGACTTTGTGGTGTTATTTTTTTAGGAACTCCTCCCTGCACGGCGACTGAATAAATGACGGAGGAAAACGGCTCCGGCGAATTGCTGACGATCAAAGTTGTGCCATCCGGAGTGATCCCGTGATCGTTGTTCAGGTGTTCGAGTCCCTCAATTCGGATGTGTTCCAAGTCGGGATTATCTAGGTTGACGCGAAACAGAAGACCCTCTCCATTCACCAAAAGGTATCCTTCGGGATGCCAATTGGGGGCTTCGATCAAGCGTTCAGTGAACAGAACGGGGTTAATCTGTCCGGTGATCACATCATATATGGATAGTCTGTACGTCATGCATTTTCACTTTTCCAAACAAAGGTTCTTATCCACGCGAAGTTAACAATCAACTGCCCCAGATAGGCGCACCCAATTTGTGTTTCAGATCTATACAAGACCCATCGCTGGCGTCCCAAACGCAAAATGTCTGAAACACCTTTCATGATCCCTCAAGGGTGCTCATACCAATTTCTTTGACGGATTGCATGGCCACATAGGTCGACGTGTTCGCGACAAAAGGAAGGGAGGAAATTTTTTCAGCCAAAACAATCCGGTATGCCGACATATCTGGTGTGCGCACTTTCAGAAGATAGTCAAAATTACCCGCGATCATATGCGCTTCTTCGATCTCAGCTATACCAGCCACCGCTTTGTTAAAAGCAGCAAGCGCCTTTTCACGGGTATCGCTTAAACGGACCTCAACAAAGGCAATGTTATCAAGACCAAGTTGGATAGGATCCAACATTGCACGATACCCAAGGATATATCCATCCTGTTCAAGCCGACGCAAACGCGCTTGTGCAGGGGATTTGCTAAGCCCGATGCGTTTGGCCAATTCAGTGACACTGATCCTTCCCTCCTGCGCCAATACCAACAGGATCGCGCGGTCAAACCGATCAAGTGCTGAAAATTCTAATTGCCTGCTTATATTTAATATATCAGTCATATTGAATTATATTCTTTCTAAATTTAGCCATTTTTCCTTTGCTACTTCTTATATAATTCCCAAAAAGAATAGGCAAGGAAATACAAATGGGCCAATCTAGCACCCGCGTCACTGCATCAGCATATGTCAGCGATATTTCTCTCTGCAAAACGCTGGAGGACACCGCCAATTTTGATGCTGCACTGGCGCATCGCGTGTCCGAACGGGCAGAAACCTTTGTAAAGGATATTCGATCCACCAAAAAAGCCGGCCTGATGGAAGTTTTTTTGGCCGAATACGGATTGTCCACGGACGAAGGCGTGGCGCTCATGTGTCTCGCAGAGGCCCTGCTGCGCGTTCCCGATCCCGCGACGATTGATGCGCTCATTGAAGATAAAATAGCAGCCTCTGACTGGAGCAGCCATTTAGGGCATTCAACATCCCCGCTTGTGAATGCATCAACTTGGGCATTGGTCCTGACCGGAAAGGTCCTTGATGAACAAAGTCCCGGCGTCATCGGTCATCTGCGCAATGTTGCCAAACGTCTTGGAGAACCGGTGATCCGCAGGGCCGTCGCCCAAGCCATGCGCGAGATGGGACGCCAATTTGTACTTGGCGAAACGATTGAAAGCGCCATCGAGCGAGCGAAGGGTATGGAAGCAAAAGGGTATTGTTATTCTTACGACATGCTCGGGGAAGCAGCCAAAACCAGGGCTGATGCCGAGCGATATCATCTTTCCTATTCGCAAGCCATTACTGCCATTTCAAAAGCTTGCTCCTTTGAAGATATACGTCAAAACCCCGGTATTTCGGTCAAACTTTCCGCCCTTCATCCTCGGTATGAATTGGCCCAGAAAAAACGTGTGATGAGCGAACTGGTACCCAGATTGTCCGCCCTAGTCCATTTGGCAAAATCTGCCCATATGGGGTTAAACATTGACGCCGAAGAAGCCGATCGTCTTGAATTATCGCTTGATGTTATCGAAGCCACACTTAAAGATCCTGCGCTTGCTGGCTGGGACGGGTTTGGCGTCGTCGTGCAAGCCTATGGAAAGAGTGCTGGTGCCGTGATTGACCATCTTTATGATCTGGCTATCCGACTGGATCGCAAAATCATGATCCGTCTGGTCAAAGGGGCCTATTGGGACACCGAAATCAAGCGCGCGCAAGTAAAGGGACTGGCAGAATTTCCAGTCTTTGAAACCAAATCCATGACGGATATTTCTTACATCGCCAATGCGCGTAAGCTTCTTTCAATGAACGATCGGATTTACCCTCAATTTGCCACCCACAATGCCCACACAGTTGCCGCTGTTCTGGAAATGGCCAGCGCGGATGCTGTTTTTGAATTTCAACGCCTTCATGGGATGGGTGAAGCGCTCTATGAACAGATGCGCAGAAGTAACTCAAAACAATGCCGGATTTACGCTCCGGTCGGAGCCCATAGGGATCTGCTAGCCTATCTTGTGCGCCGCCTTTTGGAAAACGGTGCAAACAGCAGTTTTGTGCACCAAATCATGGACAAAACTGTGGACGCGCAAGTGATCTGCGAAAACCCTTTTACTAAAAAGGATCAAATGGCATCTGCTCTTATGAAAGGAACAGAGCTTTTTGCTCCGGCACGCAAAAATTCCATTGGTTTTGATCTTTCTGATGCGAATACGCTGAGCAGGATCGAAAATGCGATATCTGCCCATAAAACGCGCGATTTTACTCCTCTGAAACACAACGTATCCGACGCAGAAAGAACCGCCGTTTTAAATCCCGCAGACCCCAGAGACCACGTGGGCGATGTGGTTTTTTCTTCGGCGAAAACCGTGTCTTTTGCGATTTCAAAAGCTGCCATTTGGTCTGCCACATCCGCCGACCGTGCGCGCATCCTCAACGCCTCTGCCGATCTTTTTGAAAAACACTATGCGGAAATTTTCGCACTTCTTATCAGAGAGGCGGGAAAAACTCTTCCTGATGCGCTTGCCGAATTGAGAGAGACCGTAGATTTTCTGCGCTATTACGCCTCTTTGGCCCCTGACACACCGCCAGTTGGAGTCTTTGCATGCATCTCGCCTTGGAATTTCCCAATGGCTATATTTTGCGGCCAGATTTCCGCAGCATTGGCTGCAGGAAACGCGGTGATTGCAAAACCCGCAGAACAAACGCCTCTGATCGCCGCATATATAGTGGATCTTATGCATCAGGCGGGCGTGCCCCAAGATGTACTCTGGCTGGTTCAAGGAGCAGCTGATGTAGGCAGCCTTATTACGTCTGACCCCCGTGTCCAAGGTGTCGTGTTCACCGGATCGACTGAAACCGCAAATATCATCCGCCGATCTATGGCGAACCATCTGCCACCTCAGGCACGCCTAATTGCTGAAACAGGTGGGTTGAATGCGATGATCGTGGATAGCACGGCGCTTTTGGAACAGGCCGTCACCGCGGTTATAGAAAGCGCGTTTCAATCTGCCGGACAACGATGCAGCGCGCTGCGTTGTCTTTATGTTCAAAAGGACATCGCACCCGAGTTCAAAAAAATGCTAATTGGCGCAATGAAAGAGCTTTGTGTTGGTAACCCATGGCGCATCAGTACGGATATTGGCCCTGTGATTGATGCAGAGGCCTATCGCAATATTTCAAACTATATCGAACAGGCCAAACTGGAAGGCCGCGTCCTTTGCGCTTTGGATGTGCCAGATCAAGGGTTTTTCATACCCCCTACCCTGATTGCCATCAGAGGCATCGCAGATTTATCCCGAGAAATTTTTGGCCCAGTGCTGCATATGGCCGAATTTGCAGCAAAAGATCTTGAAGAGATCGTCCAAGACATCAACGCAACCGGCTATGGCCTGACTTTCGGCTTGCAAACCCGCATCGATGATCGCGTGCAGTTTATCTCTGAGACGCTCGCGGCGGGAAATATTTATGTAAACCGAAATCAAATCGGGGCCATTGTTGGAAGCCAGCCCTTTGGCGGCGAAGGTCTTTCTGGGACCGGCCCCAAAGCGGGGGGGCCTTGGTATCTTAGTCGATTTATATCGCAAACAAGACCTGCGGTGCATGAGAGATGGGAGAATGAGGAAACCTGCGACGATCTCCAAAATCGCTTAAACAGTCTTGTCCTGTCCGATTTCCGTGACGAGACAGCGCTTCCCGGCCCAACGGGAGAGTTAAACCTTCTTTCACATCATACCCGCGCACCTATCCTTTGCGCAGGACCAGGGAAAGAAGCAGCACAGGCGCAATATGACTCTGTGTGCCAATTGGGTGGCACAGCGTTGCCTACACAAGGGTTTGTGCATGAGCAAAGTCTGGTCTCACTCTTTCCGATAGAAGGCGTGGTTTGGTGGGGAGACGATGATCAGGCCATAGCCTATGCCAGTGCGCTTGCGGATCGGGAGGGGCCTATTGTGCCATTAATACTGACACACCCGCAAAAAGCAGACGTGCTTTTGGAGCGGCATGTCTGCATTGATACAACCGCCTCCGGTGGCAATACGGATTTATTGAACAGGCCATCTTAGACAGGCATCCTATTCAGGTCCCACGTTCAGTTAAACTTTTTGATCTCACCTGATTTGAAGCACGATGTTTAACTGCGCAGCTCTTCTTTGACGAGGGGCATCAAGAAATAGAGCGCCGTTATATTCACAACTGCCATCGCAAAAATCGCCGCATCGGAAAAGTCGATAACAAGGCCAAGGCTTGCCGCGGCACCGATAACCAGAAAAATGCAGAATTGATTTTGAATACCAATTCTTGGCCCTTCCCCTCACCGCAAAAAATTCAGAATTTCACGTAGTTACGAAATTTTCTGTACCTAATATCACTCTTGAAAAGCAAAGACCAAGAGATCAAATTGATAACTCGTAAGATCGCTTCATTTCTTCCATCGAAAGACTGGATGATACATCATAGATTGAAATCTTTGACACAAGGGCTTTGTAAAAAACATCAAAAGCATCGGTGGAAGGCACTTGTACCTTCAAGAGATAATCAAGCGTTCCTGCAAGTCTGTGCGCTTCGGTAATTTCAGGAAGGCTGTCGATAGCTTTTTTAAATTCTTCCGTCCATTCAGCATCATGACGTGATGTACGTATACTGACGAAAAAGGTTTCTTTCAGTCCAACTTTTCTCGGATCCAAAATCGCGGCTTGGCGCAAAATAGTTCCATTTTGGATCAGTCGTTGGAGTCGGTTCCACACCGTGGTTTTCGACATCCCAACAAGATTTGCGATTCGCTCCATGGAACGGGTGCAGTCTTTTTGCAGTATCCGCAAAATAGCGCGGTCCTCATCGTCTATGGGCGGCGTTCGGTTTGTCATCAGGCAAATGGGACATTGGTTAATCTTACGTCCCATTATGGAATATTTTCCCACACCTAGGCAAGATACCTTGTGCAAATTAGGAAAATGTCCCCTATTTCCACCAATACCGCTTCATATGTTCGCGGTTACGAAACCGAAAGAGGACAGTATGCGCTATTTTCCGATCTATATTGATACCAAAGATCAAAAACTTGTGGTCGCAGGTGCCGGTGAATGCGCTGTTGCCAAACTTCGCTTGCTTTTGAAAACCGAAGCAAACATTGCCGTCTTTGGCAGTGATCCGCAACCAGAGGTTTTAAAATGGCAGCAGGAAGGCGTGCTTCATTTTGAACCCCGTGAAATCAGTGCTGAAGATGTGATCGGAGCGCGCCTTCTTTATGCAGCGAACGATGATGAAGATTTAGACCGTGCTGCCGCCAAATTGGCGCGGGAATATGGCGTTCAAACCTTGATTGTAGACAATCTTGAAGACAGCGATTTCATTACGCCGGCAATTGTCGATCGCGCTCCTGTGACGGTTGCCATCGGCACTGAAGGGGCCGCCCCTGTTCTGGCCCGCAAAATTAAGTCTGACATCGAAGAAATGTTGCCCGCCTCCCTCGGCATTTTAGCGCGGGTGGGGAAGGCATTTCGCCCGATGGTGAATCGGCTGCCCTTTGGGGCTGCACGGCGTGAGTTTTGGGCACGGTATTATTTTGATCAAGGTCCAGTTGCAGTGTCCGAAGGCGAATGGGCTCTTGATCACGTCTTGAATTCGCTGCTCTCAGAAATGGAAAATGAAACGCCCTCAAAGGGTCATGTGTCATTCGTGGGCGCAGGCCCCGGTGATCCAGAGCTTTTGACGTTGAAAGCGCGCAAACGGCTGCACAAGGCTGATGTCGTGATTTATGATCGACTGGTTTCCACAGAAATACTGGAACTCGCCCGCCGCGAAGCGACCCTTATTGAGGTTGGAAAAACACCCTTTGGGCCCTCATGGAAACAAGAAGAAATCAATGCCCTTTTGGTCAATCACGGCAAAACATCAGACGTCATTCGTTTAAAGTCCGGAGATTGCAGCATTTTTGGTCGTTTGGATGAAGAAACAGAGGTGCTGGATCTGGCGGGCATTGAATATGACATTGTTCCTGGGATCACATCGGCACTTTCTGCGGCGGCGGAATTAAAGGTCAGCCTCACTCGGCGGGGCAGAAATCGTACGCTCCGCGTGATCACAGGATATGACGCCAAGGGGTTCGCTGACCACGATTGGCGTACCCTCGCTGCCCCTGGGGAAATTGCTGCCATTTATATGGGGAAGGCATCGGCGAATTTCATGCGGGGGCGATTATTGATGCACGGTGCCCATCCTGAAACCCCCATCAGCGTGGTAGAGAATGCGTCTCGCCCCGATCAAAGGATTATTCCAACAACACTCTTGCACTTGCAAGATGCACTTGTTGATGTGGAAGGTCCTGCCGTCTTAATGTTTGGCCTCGCGCCTCACAACGCAACATTTAAGACCGTGAAGGAGGCACTCTGATGGCCACCCTGTTTAAGCCTCAAATCGTTACGAGCAACCATCTGCTTGAAGGTGACGTCATTTATTTCAAGGCCCCCGCATGGACCCGTAACATTGAAGAAGCCAAGGTCGCCCGCTCACCCGAGGAGGCAGAAAAGCTTTTGGTGGCGGCAAAAGCATACCCTCATGAAACTGTTGGCGTTGAATTCACCGAGGTAGATGTATCTTCGGGGGTTCCAAGGCCCGTCCATTTCAGAGAGGACTTTCGCACAAAAGGTCCCTCCAATTATTTCCACGGAAAGCAGGCAGAAAATGTATAACTATTCAGATTTTGACAAACAATTTGTGCGTGCCCGTATTGAAGAGTTTCGCGGGCAGATCGCGCGCCGCCTTGACGGATCACTGAGCGAAGATGAATTCAAACCGCTTCGCTTGATGAATGGGCTTTACTTGCAATTGCACGCTTACATGCTGCGCGTTGCCATCCCCTATGGCACGCTGAACTCTGCCCAGATGCGCCAGCTTGCTTTTATCGCGGAGCGTTGGGACAAAGGATATGGCCACTTCACGACGCGCCAAAACATCCAGTTTAACTGGCCCAAATTGCAAGACGTGCCTGACATGTTGTCTGCGCTGGCCGATGTAAACATGCACGCCATTCAAACCAGCGGAAATTGCATTCGAAATGTAACAGCAGACCATTTCGCAGGCGCCACCGCAGATGAAGTGGAAGACCCGCGCATTACCGCTGAATTGATCCGTCAATGGTCAACAGATCACCCCGAATTTGCGTATTTGCCACGCAAATTCAAAGTCGCCGTCATTGGCAGCGACACCGACCGCGCTTTGATCCGCTTTCATGACATCGGATTGCAGTTATCCAAAGAAAACAACGAAATCGGTTATAGGGTCGTGATTGGCGGCGGTCTGGGTCGCACACCTTTGATCGGCAAAGTAGTGCGTGATTTTCTACCTAAAAAGGATCTTTTGGCCTATCTTGAAGCGATCCTGCATACCTACAATAAGCTGGGCAGACGAGATAACAAATATAAAGCTAGGATAAAAATTCTGGTTCATGAAACGGGCCTTGAGGAACTGAAAGAAACTATTGAACGTAATTTCTCCGCCCAAAAACGTCTTTTACCAGATGTGTCTGAAGAGATAGTCAAAAGGATTACCCAAGATTTTGTGAACCCCCACTTTGACCCACGCCCAGTGGCCCATCACCAGATGAGCAGCGAATTAAACACCTTTATCAAAACCAATACAGCGCCACATAAAGACCCAAATCATGTGATTGTCACTGTATCCATCAAACCCATAAACGGGACACCTGGCGATGCGACATCGGCGCAGATGCGTGTTTTGGCAGATATTGCCGAGCAGTTTGGTTATGATGAGCTGCGCATCAGCCACGAACAAAATGTGATTTTGCCGCATGTGCACCGCAATGACCTTCCCCAAATTTACCAAAAACTAAAATCAGCGGAGCTTCATACATCCAATGTAGGGCTGATAACTGATATCATTGCCTGCCCGGGGATGGATTATTGTGCATTGGCAACTGCGCGTTCTATTCCAATTGCCAAAGAGATCAGCAAGAGCTTTTCGAAAATCGAGGTCCAACACCATATTGGCCCGCTAAAGATAAAAATAAGTGGATGCATCAATGCCTGTGGGCATCACCATGTGGGCCATATCGGCATCTTGGGATTGGACCGTGCCGGTGTCGAAAATTACCAAATTACGCTCGGCGGTGACGGCACGCAAGACGCGCATATTGGAACGCGGGCCGGTCCAGGGTTTTCATATGATCAGATCGTGCCTGCAGTTGAGCGGATCGTCCATGCATATCTGGATTTGCGCATAAACGCCGAAGAAACTTTTTTGGACGCTTATCGTCGGCTTGGTCTGACACCGTTCAAAGAAGCACTGTACGAGAATAAAAATGCTGCCGCAGCCTAAAGATATTACTCTTACACGTCTGAACGCACGCTTTGGTACAGCGCCAGCGGAGGCGGCTTTGGCTGTGGCTTTGGACCGATATGAGGGACAGATTGCCTTGGTCTCCTCTTTTGGTGCGGAAGCGGCGGTATTACTCCATATGCTGTCACGCATCGATGCGGGCATTCCCATCTTACTGCTGGACACACAGCTTTTGTTTCCAGAAACCCTGTCCTATCAGCTTCACCTGACAGGCCACTTGGGGCTAAAGGATGTGCGCCGGATAACTCCCGTGGAAACTCAAGACCCGGACAGATCCTTACACCTGACGGACACAAGAACCTGCTGTCAACTGCGTAAGGTCGAACCCCTTGAAAGGGTACTACGCGGATTTGACGCTGTAATTACTGGACGCAAAAGGTTTCAAACAAGAGAGCGCCAGAAAATGGAGCGTTTTGAACACCATAACGGTCGTGTGCGGATCAATCCGCTCGCTGACTGGACGGCAAACCAAATCGCTTGGTATTTTGATACGCATGATTTACCCAAACACCCGCTGGTGGCCAAAAACTATCTCTCTATCGGCTGCGCGCCCTGCACCACCAAAGTCGCACAGGGTGAAGCCACCCGTTCAGGTCGTTGGCGGGGCCAAAACCGCGAAGAATGCGGCATTCATTTTGGCGCAGATGGAACACTCAAAAGGACTACAGGATGACCCAGGTTATTGATCAAACAGGTTTTATTGAAAATGTCTTTGGTGATGTTTCAATACCCTCTCTGACCGATTATGTCGGTGGAAACGCCTTATTGCTCCAGAACAATGATGATCCCACAACGGCTGCGCCTTTTTTCGAAACGCTAGATCTTATCATTGTGCCCTTTCCCTCAAGCGCGGATGGACGTGGCTTTTCTATTGCCAGAGACCTGCGTGCGCTTGGCTACCGTGGCCATCTGCGCGCCAAAGGCCATATTCTTGTGGATCAGTTTCGAGCAGCCTTGCGCTGTGGTTTTGACGATATCGAAATCGAAGATACACAGTCCCAACGCAATCCAGAGGATCAATGGAAAATGGTCTCGCAAAACGCTGGATATCAGACGCGCCTTATGCCAAATGGTCCCTGTATTTAGGCCGATCTTTTACAACTCAAGTGAGATCGGCGCGTCGCCAAACGTTGCGATCGTGGTCAAACACTCGCCTAGGCGATCATCGCGTGAAAACCTTATATGTTTGGATGGTATTGGTGCGTTCAATCCCTTCGATATTCAGTAAATTGTCATTGATATATCGACCGATATCTTCGTTCTCCGGCACCAGCATCTTAAGCAGAAGATCAAAATTGCCGCTGACCGAATAAAGTTCGGAATGCAACTCACGAAGTCCAATTTCATCGGCAACATCATAAGACGTGCCGGGCTTACAACGGATTTGAATAAATAAAGTTCTCGCCACCTTTGGTCCTCCAAATTCTAAAAGCCCTTAGCCCAACTTATCAATTGCGGACGCCAACACAAGGACAACAATTTTAAGAAT
>MDSW01062437.1_pt1 | contig 11063 bp, 10 predicted proteins | sample 811171 | NCBI WGS metagenome assembly MDSW01 (sample SAMN05326641, study PRJNA326480) | marine metagenome | isolation source: seawater | place: Atlantic Ocean: North West | collected 2012 | reverse complement strand
TTACACAATAGGTAAACCAAGACCAGGAGTGCAAGCGAAAATACTCGGTGAAGATGGGGATCTTGTTAACACTGGGGAGATTGGAGAACTATTTCTTAAAACTCCAAGTTCTATGAACTCATATTGGCGTGATCCAAAAAATACAAAAAAATTTCTAGTTGATGGATGGTTAAAAACAGAGGACTTGGCAAGAGTAGGAGAGGATGGGCTTTTCAGACTTGCTGGGAGAACTAACGAAATGTTTATAAGGGGTGGTTATAACGTCTACCCGCAAGAAGTTGAATCGGTTTTAAGCACTCACCCTAAAATTGAGCAAATGGTATTGATTCCAAAAACTCACCCTGTCTTAGGTCAAGTGGGAGTCGCTTTTGTCGTGCCTTCACAATCTGGAGAAAATCTGACTCTGGATGATCTGGTTGAATTTGGAAAAGACAAACTAGCTAATTACAAACTGCCAGAAGAAGTAAGCATTGTCGATGAATTGCCATTAAAGAATGGTTTTAAAATTGATCGTTCTTTTTTGAAGAACCTTACCCAACAAGAAAATAACTAGCACTAGCAAATGTCATCTGTTTTTACGTTTTGAGGTTTTCGTCTGTTGATCTGAAAGTTCCTTCAAAAGAGCCCGATACCTAGTCAGTCTCCTCTCGTCCACTAGTCCCTTTAAAACATCTCCAATTACTGCACAGTCTGGTTCGCTATCGTGCATACAGTTACTGAAACGACAATCCTTGGAACGTTTTTCCAAATCAGCAAAAACTTTTTCTAAAGATTCTTTAGCATCCCATATACCAACAGAGCGCAAGCCTGGTGTGTCGACTAGCAAACCTCCATCAGGACAGAGAAGCATCTCACGGGTAACTGTTGTATGCCTGCCTCTTTTGTCACCTGGTCTAACTTCGCCTGTTTCTAAAATTTCGCCACCAAGCAACGCATTCGCAAGTGATGACTTGCCAGCACCAGACTCCCCTATTAATGCGGCTGTATGACCTCGTTTTAGCATTTGTTTTATTTCTTCTAATCCCGAATCAGAAGCATTGGCTGAATCAACTGTGAGAGTTAACACCCCCGGAGCTATGGCTTTAATCGTTTGCATTGTTTCTTCTAACAATTTGTCTCTTTCTTCAACTTTTGTTAAAACAACGATCACTTGGCTCCGACTACTCCAAGCTAAAGTCAAAAGTCTTTCGATACGGCCAGGCGGGAGTGGACGGTCTATACCGTGGACTATCATCACTAAATCCAAATTAGAAACGAGAACTTGCTCTACTCTTTCATCTGAGGGGTCGCGACGAGATAATTTATTCTTGCGGGGTAAAACCTCCTCGATAACAGTGCCGATCTCCGGAATATCTGCCAATCTGACCCAATCACCTGTTACCGGCGCTACTGCTCCCTGGGATCTATTGGAATCTGATACAGCTCTTACTATTCCTTTTTTTGATATTACGTCGCACTCACCACGATCAACCCGAATAATTCGCCCAAGTTCGTGATAGAGCGATACAAGATCCTCGGTAGCCCCATAATCCAAAAGGTCGACAGTCATATAGAAATATTAGATCCAAATCATGTTAACCAAGGCGAAGGGTTTCCAAAGGTTCAAGACGTGCCGCTTTCATAGAGGGGTAGAGACCAGATGCGACAGCCACCGCGACTGAAACTAAACTCCAACCTGCTAAAGAGGGCAAAGAAAGAATCATTACATAATCACGGGACCAAGAAGTGAACCAAACAACACCCGCTCCTGCTAGCGCCCCAAAGATTCCCCCCAATACACCTATCACCAATGCTTCAAAAAGAAACTGCATTGCTATTGTCGTACGCGTATGCCCCAAAGCACGCCGAATACCTATCTCGGCAGAACGTTGAATCACAGAGATAGACATAACATTGGCTATTCCAACGCCACCTACTATTAGGGCCAAACCGCCCATTAATTTCGTTAAATTATTCAAACTCTCGTCTACTTGAGATTCTGCATCAAGAAGATCTGTCGGCACACTAGTCCGAGCTCCGTCAGGCCCTCCCAAACTAACCACGGTCGGTATTTCTTCTGCCACTAATTGGGTATTGGTAGGGGCGCGAACATATAGTCGAGTCGGGTCTTGGTTTTCTATTTCCCAGTCTTTTTCCGCCGTTGAAAAAGCTATAAAAACTGCAGAATCCATTGAAGGTTCAAGCAAAACCCAATCAAGTACACCTACAACACCATAATCAATTCCATTCAAAGAAATAGTTCGTTGCTCTCCTCTTAGATAACCGTATTCATCTGCCAAATCTCTTCCGATTACAGCAACGCGGGCGGCGCGATCATAGTCAAATTGATTGATAAACCTTCCGCTCACCATCGGGACTTCCATGGTTTCTGGAAGGTTTAAACCAGTAGCAATAATTGGGACCGGAAAAGCCCTGTAGTAGTCTTCTGCAGCATCAAAAGGCAACGTCACTACATTAGAAATCTGATACGTGCCAGTCACAGATGAAACGTCGGGAAGACGAGATACTCGCTCAGCAGCATCTGCAGGTATCCGTGGAGTTTGACCGAAACCTCCCAGAGCATCCTGAGCATTGGCCACTATCAAATCTGTACCTAGTTCTTGCAGCTGAGCCTTTAAATAGCCTTTTGAGCTTTCATTTATGCCAATAGCCGAAACAATCGCGCCCACTCCTAAAATCGGGCCGAGCAGTATTAAAAGAGTTCGAACTTTTCGAGCTGTGAGTCCAGATACAGCTACTCTCACCAAATCAATGAAACGCTTCACTTTTCAGAACCCAGTATCAAATCTTCAACTATTTCTCCATCTTTCATGGAAATTTTTCGATCAGTCGAATCTGCTATTTCCATGTCATGAGTGACTAGACAAACAGCTCTTTCTGGGGATTTTAAATCTGCAAAAACTTCCATAATATTTTCGGCATTTTCGGAATCGAGTGCTCCCGTTGGTTCATCAGCCAGCACCACTAAAGGATCTGTGACTATAGCTCTTGCGATTGCAACTCTCTGCTGCTCTCCGCCCGACAACTGAACCGGTCTATGATTTTCCCTGCCTCCAAGTCCTAACTTGTTCAAAGACTCCGCAGCTTTTTTCTTACGCTCTTTAGGCGATAAGCCCCTATACAACAGAGCGGTTTCCACATTACCCAATGCGCTCAAGTGTGGGATCAAATGAAACTGTTGAAAGACAAACCCTATTGCGTCTCCGCGCAAACGTGAACGTTGAAAATCGTTCATACTCGTTGCATCTACGCCTTTTACTTTGACATTTCCTTTTGATGGAACGTCCAAAAGCCCCAACAGCCCCAACATGGTTGATTTACCAGACCCAGAGGGACCCACTATTGACATGAAATCACTCGAAAAAATATCTAACGAAACTTGATGCAAGGCATGCACTTCAACATCAGTTCCATAGATACGCGATACAGACTCCAACGAAAGCAGGCTTTCAGACATCTAGAAACACCTCTTAAGAGCGATCAATTTCTATTATCACGAACTCTTCTGGTGAAACTCCAGAAATTATTTCCACCCAGGCACCATCTAACATGCCTGTTTGAACAACTCGTCTTTCAATCGTTCCGTCTCTACTAACAACCCTAATTTTCTCGGAAGAGTCCTCCGTTAGAACTGCTGCAATTGGCACAACTATCGCATCAACCGCTTCAGCTACGACCACATCTATGGCTAATACAGCCCCTTCAACGGCAATCAATTCCTTGAAAGATTCAATCTCACCTTCGTAAAGTTCACTTGCCCCATTTCTGGTAACTGCATCATCAAGTTGCGCAATAATTCCATCTGATTCTTGATCCCCTGCATCCATTTCTATTACTACTTTTTGACCTATTTCTAGTTTTGCTCGATCTGATGGTCTTGCGAATAACACCACTTTAAAAGTTGGCTCTGTAAGAGCTAGTATTTCCGTACCCGAAGGAACAAAGTCTTCTTTTTCAAAATTTACTCTTCCTACTCTTGCGGGCCAAGTAGCAACAATCATGTCTCCCGGCATGAAGAAAACATCATCACGAAGCGAACGTATAGGCACTTCGACTGATACTTCTCCTGCTTTCATAAGAGCAGAACCTTCTAAGACCTCGTAATCAACTCCCTGCTGAGCGGTACCTGTAACGGAATAATTAATGGAGGTATCTACTGTTACGGCTTGATCTGCCCTAACAGTAACCACCGATGTCTCACCTTCAAGAATAGTTCCACCACCTATTATGCTCAGTTCAGGCAAGTCGGGAGACTGCACTAGCACAGTGGCTTCCATTTGACTACTCAATTGGTATTCTGAATTCTGGGCCTCCAAAAGACGAACAGTCAAACTTTCGTCAACTTCTACAAGGTCATCATCCCTGATCTCTATAGATATTGAAGTTTTTTTACCACCCTTGGGAATGGTTATGTCACCACTCGGGATTATGTAATCAGCACCTGCTTCGACCTCACCTACTATTTCAAAAAAAACAATTAATTCTTCAGCTAATTCGTCGGTCGTTTCTAAATAGAAGGAAGCCATTCCCGGTTCTGATACATAATCACTTGATGATGCAAGAAATAAAACCGGCATATCAGGAGCTTCAGGATCATCTATCACAACAGTCGCCATATCAGATTCTGCCAAAACCCAACGGGAAGCTTTAGCAACTCTCAGTTCTTCAGTTTTAGATTTGAGCAAAGGAGCCAGTCTCTCAAATTCTTCCTGTTCACTATCCGTTCGTTCTTCTTGTGCTTCTTCTAAGGCATCTTCGTAAGCGTCTAATGCTTTTGCCCTAGCTGCAGCGGTAATACTCTGATTACGGTAATTCCGCTCGGCGTCGTCATAAGAGTCTTTTAGATTTAACAAGTTTTCAGCTTCGGAAGGTGAAAAATCATACTCCCAAGCTTGAGATCCTGAAATAATTAGTTCGTCTACAAGCTCTTGTTCCACATCAGTAAAAATTTTTTCAGAATCAGATAATTCCGAGTACCTTTCATCTAATTCTTTTATCTCAGTTTCCAAGTCATAAATTTTTAAGTCTTGAGGGGCGATACTTTCTGTATTCTCAAACCCTCCGAGAATCGAAATTTCTAGATCTTCGTTAGCTTCCAGATCATCATCTGACAAAATGTCTATTTCAAATGTCAATTTTTCTGTACCGGCTGGAATTAAAAATTTATTATCACTTACTTCAAAATCTTTTCCTTCACTTGTATCACCAGAAAAACTAATACTTACTTCTATATCTTCTTCCGGTGCTGGAACGGAAGTAACTTCAACTGACACCTTTCCACCCTCTAAAACCACTGAAGGACTAGCTGAAATTCCAACTATGGGTATTTCCTGAAGCTCAGAAACCGCTATACCTTGCCGTTCTACCAGGTCCTGAATTCCCTCACTCAAAGGAGAACCGATTGTAACCCCTACGGTATTAACCGCTCCCAACCTGTAGCCGTAAGGGTTGGCAACTAAAGAAAAATTTACCAACTCGTCGACTTCAGTTATGCCAGTCTTAAAACCAAAATCGTCCTGCCATTCTGCTAAACCGTTTCTCGTTTCTTCAGTAAAAAACTGATCGACAATTCCAACTTCATAGCCTGCGTTTGTGAGAATATTTTCGAGTTGTTCAACATCAGGACCTTGGGCTCCAACGTTTAACTCTCGATAGAAAGAGAAATCTCCATTTACAGCAACAGATGGTCTACCGTCTAAAGAAAAAAGCTCAGTTGAAGCATTAACCGTGTCACCTTCTTTCAGGTTTAAAGAAGTTAAACGTCCTGCGGAAACTGAGTTTATTGATTGAAGCTCTTCTCTGCGCATTTCACCATTTATTGTTATTTCTTCTGTCAAAGTTCGAACGCTAACTTTTTCTGCAATAAGACGATCAACGCTAACGTCGCTCACTTCGTCACTTTCTGAAGAGAGCAAAATAGCTGCTGCTACCCCCGCTCCAAGAAGCAAAAAAACCAGAATAGTAAATACCCGCTTCAACATTTTTCTCCTTTAGACGCTCTCTTATATTTGTATTCTCTTGTAGGGAAATTTTCTCTAATGTTATTTTTCACAATCAATCACCGTCCAATGAAAGTTCAGATGCACATGATCGAATGTCGTCGGTGTTTATAGAACCATCTGGACTCTGAAACTGACTCGGGTTTAATAGCCCATTTTGATCCGGAGAAAGATCTCCGACATCCCAACCTTTTCTATTAAGGCATTCACCTAGCGCTATTGTTTGTTCATTTTGTTCTTTTATCTCGTCGGGTGTCATTTCATTTCGAGACTCTTGGAACTCCTGAAAAGTGCTCGCTATATTTGTTCGACTATTACAAAGCACTAAAGCTTGCAGGTAGTCAGGGTTGTTTGCTGGATCTTCAGGCCCTCCTTCTTGGTTGGGCAGCCCAATAAATTCATAACCTTCAGAAGATAGGCAAGAATTAAAGTCGTCTAGCGTGTCCATCAGTTTCACTCCTGCGTTTTCTTCTTCCTCGGCTATAGGAATGGTAACTTTTGGAGGTTCCGTTGTAGTTGTCGTGCTTGTCGTGCTTGTCGTGCTTGTCGTGCTTGTCGTGCTTACAGCAGCTGCTTTTCCTGAAGCTATTGTGCTTGGTAGTTCTTCTAACGATTCAGGAGCATCTGTGGAAACTTCTTTCAACTCTTCTACTGTTTCTTCAACTTTCTCTTCAACAACCTCGGTAAGCATATTTGTGGTAGTGGGTGGCAAGGTCACAAGAACTTCATTATCGAATGCCCCAGGAGGTAATACTATTTCTCCAACTTCATCAGGCGTCAGGATTACGACTGTTCGCGAACCAACAGAGTCGCCAGTGTCACTACAAGAAACTCCAATAAATAAGCTTACGAAAAGCAAAAAAATGGAATTACGAAACATTAAGCATCCTCTTGAGTTATTTTAGATTTTTTTAATCTACTAACTTTACATGTCTTACTTTTTGAAACACTTCGTGCAGTAATCTTTTCATGCTAGGGACGAAACTTTTGTGGAGATGATGGGAATCGAACCCACGGCCTCTACGTTGCGAACGTAGCGCTCTAGCCAACTGAGCTACACCCCCTAGCGAGTGAAGCGTATCTACGAAGCTGCACTTAGTGGAAAATTTTTATATAGCTTCGGGATAGTCGTAATCTTCTTCCATTGAACTAGCAATAAAAGAATGTGTAAGTACAACAGAAGTTTGGTCTGTCTCCAGATCACGGCGCTGTGTGATAAGAGCCACGAAACCAACTAAAACTAAATCAACGACAAAATGAACGGTCCAAAGAAAAATACCGCCTACCGCTACAGAAGCTAAAAAAGTGAAAACTGCTATACCGCCCAAAATAATAGACACGTCTCTACGTCTTCTTTTTGCTGAGAGCGCACTTTGCGGCGATGAAACCTTATAGCCCTTTATTGACGGAACGCTATAAACGTCAAGGTGATTAGCGATACCTGGAGCAGAAGATCTTGATGAAATTTGATTTCTTATTATCGGAGGAACCAGAACTGCTGCCCATAAAGCTCCCAGACCAAGAAGTATCAACATCCTATCACCCTTAAATTCGCCGCAATAGAAAAACAATAGTATAGGTTTGTTGCAATTACAGGGATAGTTTCGCGCTTTAAGCGCGATAAAGATTACTTAAAGCGCGAAAAAAACTACTATTAAGATCTATACCAGTTTCCAGACTTTCCACCGGTCTTTTCTAATAGTTTGACTTCTTCAATAGTAATTGACTTATCCACAGCCTTACACATATCGTAAATAGTCAACGCTGTGACAGAACAAGCTGTTAGGGCTTCTATCTCAACGCCGGTTTTTCCAAATGTTTTGACAGTCACCTCTATCTCGACGTGCCTTTCTTTGATTTTAAAATCCACAGAAACGAAATTAATTACCAGCGGATGGCAAAGCGGAATCAAATCTGATGTTTTTTTCGCAGCCTGAATTCCAGCAACTCTTGCGACTCCCAACACATCACCTTTTTTAAGCTCTTGCTTCTTCAAGGCCTCTATAGTTTCAACACCCATAAAAACTTTTCCGGATGCAGTCGCACTTCTATTCGTATCGTCTTTACACCCAACGTCTACCATCTGCGCTTTTCCGTCTTCGTCTATGTGCGTCAATTTCTCACTATCAGGCTTCAAAATCTTTCCTTTTCATCCACCGATTTGAGACATACTTCTAGCAGGACGGATGAAATCAACATTTCCGATCCCATGACCTTCACGCTTTGCTCGAACCGCCCGCTCTAAGAGCTCGCATATTTCTTTATCAGTACTTTCAGATCTAAGTACTTCCTTAAGGTCGAATTCCTCATTTGAAAACAGACAGTTTCGGAATTGTCCGTCTGCGGTGATTCTTATTCGATCGCAAGTGTCACAGAATTTTTCAGTAACACTAGCCACGATCCCAATTTCTCCCCGACCATCTAAATATCTGAATCGACTGGCCGGTGCGTTTGAACGTTCAACAGGCTCTAAAGGATAAACAGCATTTATTTTAGAAAATATCTCTTTTAAAGAAACAACCGAAAGAGTTGACCACTTTTCGTCAGCATCAAGAGGCATAAACTCTATGAATCTAACGATTACACCCAGTTCTCTTCCAAACTTTGCAAAATCTATTATTTCGTCTTCGTTAATTCCGCGCATTACCACAACATTTATTTTCACAGGAGATAAACCTGCCTCAATAGAAGCTTCGATGCCGGTTATCACCTTTTCCATCTCATCTCGGAGAGTAATTTCTTTAAATCTTTCTGCTTTTAAAGAGTCGATAGAAATATTGACTCTATTTAAACCTGCGTCAAAGAAAATCTGCGCATTCTTGCTTAGATTTATTCCGTTAGTGGTAAGAGCAATTTCTATCGGCAACTCGGAAAGCATAGAAATCAAATCTGGGAGATTTGCGCGCAGGGTTGGTTCGCCCCCAGTAAGGCGAACACTATTTATTCCGTAATTTTTAACCAGAATTTTGGTTATACGAGTAATTTCCTCAAAAGTTAAAAGTTCTTCTCGTTTTAGCCAATCTAGACCCTCTTCAGGCATGCAATACTGGCAGCGAAAATTACATCTGTCTGTTACAGATATTCGAAAATCTTTATGAACTCGACCAAAAAGATCAACTAGTTCTTTACCCATAAATTAAGCGTAGAGGATCAATTTATTTCTGGCTCGCTTAATTGCATGACATCAACTAAATCTCCCTCTTTTACCCCTTCTCCATTTGGCAAAACGGCAAGACCTTGAGCATTCGCCATTGCTGCGAGTTGATGTGACCCTTGTCCTTCCAAAAATGACACTTCATAAGAGTTGTTATTTCTCGCAAGGGTGACTCTGGCAAAATGAACTTTGCCGTCTTTTCGGCGTTTTAATGAAGTAGTTGCCTTAGCTTTCAGGTATGGTCGCCAAATTTGTTCGTATCCCATTATTTTTAGCAAAGCCGGTCGCATGAAAAGCTCAAAGGAAACCATAGCTGAAACGGGGTTGCCCGGTAAGCCAAAAATTGGCACACCATTTAGCAAGCCAAAAGCAAGAGGTTTCGCCGGTTTGATAGCTACTTGCATCCATTTCATTTCTCCTAGGCGATCGAGTACGACTTTGACGTAATCAAAATCTCCCATGCTCACCCCACCCGATGTCACTATCGCATCACATTTTTCAACACCAGAAAAAAGTGCGGATTCTATATCTTTCTCGTCATCTGGGATTAACCCCAGATCAATAACTTCAACTCCCATCTCATCTAAAAGAGCTTTTATGGAGTGACGATTGGAGTCGCGAATTTGTCCAGGTTTCAGATCTGAGGCGCCTTGAACTAATTCATCTCCTGTTGACATCACCCCTACTATCGGTCTTTTAAATACAGTTACTTTTTCAAGTCCTATTGTTGCAAAGACACCTATATGCGCAGCGCCGATTAAAGTTCCCGGATCAAATAGCTCTGTACCTTTAACAAAGTCCTCTCCTGGTTGACGGATGAAGTTTCCATTTTTAACACCTTCTTCCACTATTACTGAATCACTTGTTTCAACTTCTCTGGTTTTTTCGACCATTACCACAGAATCTGCCCCTTGAGGGATTACAGCACCCGTCATAATTCTGACTGCTTCACCGGATCCAACTTCAAAATCAGGAACTTTTCCAGCCGGTAAAGTTCCTATAACTTTTAATTCGACTGGTGCACTTTCCGTGTCAGACGCTCTGACCGCGTAACCGTCCATTGCCGTGTTTGGAAATGGCGGAATGTCATCATTTGAAATAACTGTTTCAGCTAATACAAGTCCGCGTGATTTCGAAATCTCAACCTCTTCAGCAGAAAGTTTTGAACACTTGCCAAATACGAATTCTTGTGCTTCTTCTAATTCGATCACAGTTCGAGAGTAGCGACTAAATGCGCTTATTCACCAGTCCCAAGTGAATGTTCCGAGCCTTTCAATAACCTTTTAAAATTTGCTCGGTGTCTTACAAGAATCAAAATAGACAAAGAAAGCGCTGCGAATAGTTCTTCTAGATCAGATTCAAACAGACCCACACACAAAGGCATCAACATTGCAATTGAAATAGATGCTACAGAAACCTTTTTTGAAATTTTTGCTACTAATAAAAAACCTATTGTGCATAATCCCCCGACTAAAGGAAATAGCACCCAACAGCCTCCTGCTCCTGTTGCAACTCCTTTTCCTCCACGAAATTTTCTTGTTATTGGAAAAACATGCCCTAGTACTGATGCAAGCCAACACGTAAGACCCAGTGAGGTGTCATCAATCAATAGCCCGATTGCAGCGGCAATAGATCCTTTACTGAAGTCAGCAAGAAGAACAAGTATCCCTGCACGGCGGCCAACTAAACGTAAAACATTTGTCGCCCCAGGATTGCCAGAACCTGACTGCGTGGGATCAAAACCTTTTCTGTTAGAAACAAGATGAGCAGACGGAAGGCTCCCTAAAAAATAACAAAGAGAAATCGCCAACACCCAAAGGAAGACCATCCCTATAGCATGACCGATAATTAAGAAAAAATCATGTCATTGTTTAATAGCTGTATCTTTTATAGTTCAGTTCTTAAAGAAT
>MDSW01193240.1_pt1 | contig 11064 bp, 14 predicted proteins | sample 811171 | NCBI WGS metagenome assembly MDSW01 (sample SAMN05326641, study PRJNA326480) | marine metagenome | isolation source: seawater | place: Atlantic Ocean: North West | collected 2012 | reverse complement strand
TTAAATTAGAAAGATTTATTTCAGCCTTGGTAGAACGCATTATTTCTTAATCTAACATAGATGTCTTTATTTCTCGAATAACCTAGTTTGATTATTTATTTATGATATATTTCTCTTACTCAAATGTCATTCTCATCCCTAGAAAAGAAAGTAACTGGAATAGTAAGTCTTATATTGTCATTAAGACTTCTAGGTCTTTTCATGTTATTGCCAATATTCAGTATTTATGCAATCGATTATGAAAACTCCACTGCCTTCTTGGCAGGTCTAGCTATTGGGGTTTATTCCTTATCTCAAGCAATAATGCAAATTCCCTTGGCTTATCTAAGTGACAAAATTGGCAGAAGAGTTGTTGTGCTGATAGGATTAGCTTTTTTTACAGTGGGAAGCTTAATCTGTTATTTTGCTTCTGATATAAATTTATTAATCTTTGGTAGGGTAATCCAGGGATGCGGAGCAATTAGCTCAGTAGGAGTTGCCACTTTAGCAGAGAATACAAATGAAGAAAATCGAGCAAGTGCATTTACAATTGTTGGTCTTTCGGTCGGCATAGCATTTGTCATTGGGTTTCTAATAGGACCATTCTTGTCTTATTTGTTTAATTTTCAATTTTTGTTTTTACTTTTATTTGTTTTCGGTATCTTGGCATTTTTCAGTGCTTCGATTTATTACCCAGAGGGGAAAACAACTTCTAAGAACATAGAAAAAGAACCATTCAAACTAAATTTTGATATGATCCAAATTTATTCTGCATCTTTTATGCTATCAACAATATTAAGTATATTTTTGTTTGTTTATCCGTTAATGTGGAGGGATCAAGGTAAGTCAACAAACGAACTTAGTATTGTATATTTAATTGTCTTTTTGCCAGCTGCTCTCTTTGTTTATCCGTTAATTAGATATTTTGAAAAAATAAAAAAAATAGATATATCAACAAAATTTGCCTGGATATTTTTATTTGTAAGCTTTTTGTCGTACCTTCTAGCAGATCATGGTACGTTCTCTCTTTATTTATTGGCAATATTCTTCTTTCTAGGAAGCACAATATTTCATTCAACCTTACCTAGCCTTCTGTCGTTAAAAGTATCAGAAAAAATGCGAGCGACTGGTAATGGACCTTATTATATAATGAGCTTCCTTGGTCATGCAGTAGGCAGCATAATAGCTGGATATTTCTATTCTAAACCGGAGTATTTTGGTTTTACTAATTATACTGCTCTCATATTTATATGCATGGCAATATTAACAATATGGACTTTTATGGGACTACCTAAACATGATTCAATCAAACAATAAATTCTTAAGGTATTATTAATTTCATGTCATCAATAATAATTATCAATGAGCCTCCCTCTTCATCAAAGACCTGGAATGCTTTACGTATTGCGGCTGCATTATTAGGTAACGATGAGCAATTAGAAGTTTTTTTTATGAATGATGGTGTGTTTAATATTTTAGAGAATCAAAAACCACCAAAAGAAATTGAAGGTCAAGCGACATGTAGCAAAATAAAGGACTTAGTAAACATTGGAGCTAAGGTTTTTTATTGTAGCCAATGTGTAGAAACAAGAGGAATTACTGAAGCTCAGATAGCTAGCGTGGTAGAGAAATCCAACTTAATAGAGCTTGCTAAAAAAATTCAAATGTCGTCAAAAGTAGTTAGTATGTAACCGAGACTTAGTTTACGACTAATTTTCCGTTCATAACTCCCCAATGACCTAAAAAACTACACCAAAAAATATAATCTTCGCCACTTTTAAGTTTGGCTGTGTCTATAACCAAAGTTGTTGATTCATCAGGTCCTAAGAATTTTGTTTTATATATAACTTTGTCACTCTTAGGTAAATATCCTTCATCTAGACCAACAGATGGGTCAACTGTTGCAGTTAGTGAATCAAAATCAGACTTTTTTGAAATGACAATATTGTGTCCTGCTAATGCAACATCTAAAGTGCCAGTATTTTTTAAATTTATTTTAAATTCAGCACAATCTGATCCAATAGTAATTTCATTAGTACTGTATTGCATCATGCCATCAGCCTCCAAGCTAAGCTCACATTTGTTAGCGAGAGCAAATGAACTTAATGAAAACAGTAGAGTTAGAACATAAAAAAGATTTTTCATAATATCTTCTCCTTTGTTGTGAATTTAGTTTAAAGGCTTTAAGGCCATTAATCTTTTAATTCTTTCTTCAACTGGTGGATGAGAGCTAAACAACTTCCCAACGCCACCAGCAAGAGGGCTTATAATAAACATATGACTGGTCGCTGCATCTCTTTCTTCGTGATTAGCTCTAAGCGTCTTTGCCTTTTCGGATGAACAAAAATCACTTATTTTTCTCAAAGCAGAAGCTAGATGCTTCGGTTCATTGGTAATTTGAGCAGCAGTATAATCTGCTTTATATTCCCTTGTCCTAGAGATTGCCATTTGGATAATTAAAGCAATAATAGGAGCTAAAATTGCAATTAATAGATGCCCTATCACGTTGCCAGTACCTCTATTTCCTCTAAAGGCACCAAAAATCAAACCCCATTTTAACATCGAGGCAATAATACTGATTGCACCAGCGAAAGTGGCAGCAATTGATGCTATTAAAATATCTTTATTTTCTATATGTGCTAATTCATGAGCAAGCACACCTTCTAATTCGTCTTCATTCAGTGTATCAATAAGTGATGTAGAGACAGCAACAACTGAATTTTTCTCATTTCTTCCAGTTGCAAAAGCATTAGGTGTATCATCTTGATATACAAATAATCTTGGTCCATCAATATTAGCTTTTTTGCAGAGATTATTAAAAATATCTAATAGGGATTTATGGTCAGATTCATCAACTTTTTTCGCTTTGAATACTTTTAAAACAATTTTGTCTGACATCCAATATGAACCTACGTTCATTATTATTGCGAAAACAAATGCGATCCACATCCCACCTGATCCGCCAATAAACTTGCCTATTAGAATAAAAAAAGAAGTCATTATTGCTAAAAGGAAACCGGTTTTTAAAGCATTCATACTATCATCCTCCACATGATTCTAGATTATTCTTTAAAATATATTTCTGGTGATAATCTTCCGCAACATAATAATCGGTTGCTATATCTACTTGGGTAACTACTTTACCGATCAAATCATCCTTGGAGTTCATTTCTTTTATCAAATCTAAAGCAATAATCTTTTGTTCATCGTCATAGTAGAAAATTGCAGATCTATATTGCGTTCCAATATCTGGTCCTTGTCTGTTAAGAGTTGAAGGGTCATGAATTTGAAAAAAGAATTTACACAAATCATTAAATGAAATTTTTTCAGGATCAAAAATAACATTAACAACTTCAGCGTGCCCTGTAAGTCCAGAACAAATGTCAAAATAGGTAGGGTTTTTGAATTTCCCTCCCATATATCCGACGCTAGTTTCAACTACTCCATCCAAACTCATAAAGTTGTTCTCTACACCCCAGAAACATCCTGCTGCAAAAGTAGCTAAATTTTTTGAACTCATGATTATATTATAACTAGTTCAGATTATTTTTGTCAGTTCTAAACTATCCCCCCACATCCTGTAAACTAAATCAGATATAATTTTCTTTTCTTTTTTATAAAAATCAAATTTATCTATAGAATCTGCAGCCTCTTTAGCCTTTTTAAGTATATGGAAATCTCTTTTTAGGCTTGCCATATACAAATTCCAGAATTTTCCTGATTGCTCTACTCCAGCGCCATAAAATGCCCCAGGCCCTCTTATTTGTAAATCTTTCTCAGACAACTGAAACCCATCTGATATTTCTTTAAAAATCAACAATCTTTCATTAATAGAATCATCCATTTTGTCAGCAATTAATATTATGCGAGAGTCAGCAGGTCCTCTACCAATTCTTCCACGTAATTGGTGTAATTGAGACAAGCCAAATCTGTCTGGATTGTTAATTAAAATAAAGGTTGCATTAGGTATGTCAACTCCCACTTCGATAACAGTTGTTGATACAAGTAAATCAATTTTTTTGTTTTTAAAATCTTGCATTATTTTTTCTTTTTTATCTGATTCAATAATCCCAGACAACATTTCGACATTATATTCTTTAAAACGGTTTTGTTTTAAATCTAAATATGTTCTTTCAACATCAGATAGATTCGCATACTCTATTAGTTCGGATTTTTTAATAATTGGGCATATGATAAAACCTTGCCTTCCTTTTTTAAGTTCTTTCTCTGCAAAAGTGTAAGCTCGTTCAATGTTATTTGAATTAATTATCTCAGTATCTGTTTTACCTCTACCAAGAGGCAAAGAATCAATAGTTGAAACATCAAAATCACTAAAAAAAATAGAAGATAAGGTACGTGGTATAGGAGTGGCAGTCATAGTTAATATGTCAGGGTTGTGACCTTTTTCGGTCATTAACTTTCTTTGTAAAACACCAAACCTATGTTGCTCATCAATTACAATAAGACTTAAATTTTTATACTCAACCTTTTCTTGAAATAGCGCATGTGTTCCTACAATAAATTTTGCTTTGCCTGATTTGATAGCAAAGCAAGCGTCTTCTTTTTCATTCGTTGTTAACGAAGACTTTAAAATGATTAATTCATCTTCTTTTATATACTCTTTCAAGAAATAATAATGTTGGTCTGCTAATATTTCTGTTGGTGCAATAATTGCAGATTGATAATTGTTATCATAAGAAACGGCCATGGATAATAGCGCTATTATTGTCTTGCCGCTACTTACATCCCCTTGCAATAATCTATTCATTTGCTTTACGGAGTTCATATCATGCAGAATCTCAGTTAGCACTTTATTTTGTGAGTCTGTTAAATCAAATGGAAAGTCGTTTTTTATCTTGATGTATAATGAGTTGCTTTCCACAATACCATGAGATCCACCCTGAATAATTTCTTTAATTGAATTTTTTTCTTTAAGACCTAAACATAAAATTAAGAATTCGAAAAAGATAATTGATTTATGCCATCTTGTTATATTAAAAGGGTCCATGGTTTGCGAATCCCAAATCTCATCATCATTAGAAGGTAAGTGGACATGTAATAGTGATTTTGAAACTTGTTCTAAATCGTATGATGCTAAAAAACCCTGATCGAAAAAGTTCAAATTATCTAGATCAATATTTTTGAGTAAATCGATCATAATTTTCCTTATACGAGACTGGGACAATCCTTTTGTAAGTGGATAAATAGGGGCTATTCTGGAGTAATTCTCCAAGTCTGGCTCATAATCGAAGAGCATGTAATCTTCTGGGCCTGGATTTATTATTTGTAAAATTTTAGAAGAATTAGATTTATATGCTTTCCCAGACAAAACTACCCATTTGTTTTCTTCAAAATTCTCTTTCAAATATTTATAAATTGGATTAAACCAAATTACTTTAAATTTAGAAGTACCATCATCTAAAAGGACCTCATATATCCTTTTTCTAGACCGTAACAAATTGGATTTTATTATTTTTCCTTTGATTGTAATATTTTCATTCTCAACAATAGATTCAAGGTCAGTTGTTTTTCTATAATCTTTATAATCACGTGGAAAATAAAACAGTAAATCAAAAACTGTATAAATTCCAAGCTTATTGAAGATGCTTATCAAGCTAGGACCAACACCAGGTAGAACAGTAAGCTCTGAATTAATAGTATACTTTTTAGTCGACATTTGATGGATGAAAACCAACGTTGCTATAAAAGAAACCTAAGTCAGCGAGTTTTTGTTCATCATACAAGTTTCTCCCATCAAAGATTACCGGGTTCTTTAACAGTTTTTTAATTTTAGCAAAGTCTGGTTGCCTATACTCGCTCCACTCAGTATTGATTATAAGTGCATCACATCCATCGAGAGTTTCGTAGTTGTCAGAAAAAAATTCTATATTTTCACTAAATAACTCTTTAAATTTTAGAGATGCTACAGGATCATGTGCATTTACAAGGGCTCCATTTGAAATTAGGTTATTTACGATATCTATAGAAGGAGCTTCTCTGATATCATCAGTATTAGGTTTAAAAGATAAACCCCAAACCGCAAATCTTTTATCTGTTAAATCTTGAAAATGATTTTTAATTTTTTTGAAGAATTTCTCTCTTTGGAGATTGTTAACTGAATCAACTGCGGTACATATTTCTAGATTAATTGAATTATTCATTGCAATATTTATTAAAGCTTTAATATCTTTAGGGAAACAAGAACCGCCATACCCTAAACCTGGAAAAATAAAATGTCTACCTATTCTTTGATCTTGAGACATTATTCTTCTTACGCTACCAATATTTGCACCAACTTTTTCACAAAGATTCGCTATTTCGTTAATGAATGAAATTCTTGTTGCTAACATTGCATTTGATGCATATTTAGAAATTTCTGATGATTGAATATCAACACATACCAATCTATCTTCGCGTCTTATGAATGGTTCATAAAGTTCTTTAAGAATCTTTTCAGCTTTTACCGATTCAACACCAACAACTATTCTGTCAGGAAACATGAAATCGTTCACAGCCGATCCTTCTTTTAAAAACTCAGGATTAGACGCTACATCAAATTCATGATTAGTTTTTGATTTAATTAAATCTTTTATCATTAAAGTAGTACCCACAGGCACTGTACTCTTAGTGACAATTATTTTGTAATTAGTAATATAGTTTGATAACTCTGTAGCAGCATTTTTTATATATTCCAAATTTGCAGATCCGTCTTCATTTGGAGGAGTTGAAACAGCAAGAAAAATTATAGTGGATGATTCAATAGCTTTTTTATAATCAGTAGTGAATTTTAATCTCTTTGCTTCAAAATTTCTTTTGACTATATTAGATAAGCCAGGCTCATAAATACCCACTTCGCCTTTTTTTAAAAGATTGATTTTTTCTGTATCAATATCCAGACAGGTAACATTATTTCCTGAATCTGCAAGGCATGAGCCTGTGACTAGGCCCACATAACCTGATCCAATTACACAAATATCCATAAATTAATTTTATTATCCTTGATAAGGACAATTTATCAAATTATAGATTTAGCTATTTTGTTGCTGGTTCTTTACCTTCATAATCAAAATCTTTTGCTTTATCAAGAAAACTTGCCCATTTATCAGGAAGCTCGTCTTCATGATGTATAGCAGTTACCGGACATGGGTCTACACATGCACCACAATCAATGCATTCTTCCGGGTTAATGATTAAATGATCACCAGCTTCGTAGATACAGTCTACAGGACAAGCATCTACACATGCTTTATCTTTAGTACCTACACATGGTTCTGCAATTACGTATGGCATAAATAACCTCCTTGATACTAATAATTTAACAAACTAGAGAAAATAATGCAAGGAAAAAAGTCAATGATTACAGTACTTTGTGGATGCGTAAGGTCTACAATGTCTTAATTAATTTATATCTGTAACTTCTTCTTTTTGTTCAAATAAATCTACTTTTTCTTGAAGAACAGACTTTTTATCATATTTTATGTAAATATATCCCAAAGCTAAACTAGTTATGAGAAAAATAGTAGCTAACCATTTAGTAAGACTTCTAAGGAATGAAGAGGAATCGGCTCCAAAGACGGACTCCGAAGAACCGCCAAACATAGAACCTAAATCATCAGTTTTAGATGGACCAAATAGTATGGCTAAAACCAAAATAACGGAAACAACTCCATGAAATACAATTAGAGAACTTTTAATAGTTTCAATCATTACAAATTACCTACAGTTAATACAATATCACAGAATATTTCACAATCTAGGCTAGCGTTTCCGATTAAAACACCGTCAACATTTTCTAATGAGACTATAGGCTTGATATTTGTTTGATTTACACTGCCGCCATATACTATTCTCGGCAAGTTCTCAGAATCAGGAAACATAGAACGAAGTTGATTATAAATAAAATTATGTACTTCCTGGATATCTTCAACTCTTGCAGCTTCTCCGGATCCTATAACCCAAATAGGTTCATACCCTATGACAATTTTTCCTAACATTTTCTGATTAACTTCACGTAATCCTCTTGTAAGTTGATCGGAAATTCGCTGGAAAGTTTTGTTCTGTCTTCTTTCATCGAAAGTTTCTCCTACACATAAAATGACATTTAAATTATTGCTTGTGCATAATAAAACTTTTTTGTTAATCATTTCATTAGTTTCTAATAAGTGTTGTCTTCTTTCGGAATGACCAATCATAGTCCAAGAACAACCAACATCAGTAAGCATCAAAGGAGAAACTTCACCAGTGAATGCACCCGATTCTTCAAAGAAAACATTTTGTGAAGAAACATGAATGTTTGTATTCTTTGTCATATCAGTAACTTTAATTATGTAAGGAAAAGATGGAGCTAAAATTATGTCGACATTTTCAACTCTTTTTAACTTATTTGAAACGTCACTTACAAGAGTAGAAATAGAATCTGCATCTAAATTCATCTTCCAATTAGCAAAGACTATTTTTTTGTTTATCATTTTTTTATAATAACTTCATTTATACATTAAGTATATTCTAAAATATATTTGTTTAATTTTTCAAGTCCAACTTGTAAATTGTCCATTGAACTAGCATAGGATATTCTAATATAACGATTATAATTAGGTCCGAAATCTTTTCCTGGTGCAACAGCCAAACCAACTTTATCTAACATGTCTAAAGATAATTCTAAAGAATCAATATTAAACTTTTCCATATTACATAATACATAAAATGTAGAATCCGGATTGTAGTCTATACTCATCCCTATTTCATTTAATTTTTTAATTACAAAGTTTCTTTTTATTTTATAATCATTTTTCATTTTTTGAATTTCTTCATCGTCTATTTGGAAAGCTCCAATTGCCGAATATTGAGAAATCGTAGGTGCACAAATAAACATATTTTGTTGTAATTTTTGCATATTTCTAATCATGTTTTTTGGTGCAATCAAATATCCCAGCCTCCATCCTGTCATTGAATAGAATTTCGCAAATCCATTTACAATAATTGCATCGTCTTTGTAATTTAACATTGTATCAATTTTGTATTTATAATTTAGTTCTTGATAGATTTCATCTGAGATAACTTTAATCCCTAAATCTGCTATAGATTTCAATACTTCTGGACTTTGAGTGACTCCAGTTGGATTTGAAGGTGAATTAACAATAATAAGCTTGGTTTTTTTTGTTATTATTTTTTTTAGCTTATTTATGTTAATTTGATAATTTTCTTCAGAGCTAGTTGTAAAAAGTTTTATTTGTCCTCCAAAAACTTTTACAAGTTGAGGATAGCATGGGTAATGTGGTTCAACTATTACTACTTCATCGTTTTGTTCTATGGTTGAAAGAAGTCCCAAAATAATTGCTCCAGATGATCCAGTTGTTATAACAACTCTTTCTTCTGAAATATTTACCCCTGTATTTTTTTTATATTTTGCAGCAATAGCGATTCTTAGTTCTTGCAATCCCAAACTGTGCGTGTATCTATCGTTGTTATTTTTTATAGCTTCTATTGCTCTCTCTTTTATTATTTTATTAATTTTTTCAGTGGGCTCACCGATTTCTAAATGACTTATATTAATACCTTTTTTCTCATATTTCTGAGCTTGCTCCAATATCTCCATAACGTAAAAAGGCTCAATAGAATCTAAAATTGCTGAATTCATATATACTATTGTAAAAAAAATAAAGATAATAGCAAAAAGAATTGTTTTAGATTAATTATATGGGTATTATAAATTTCTTATTTAGGAGTTCAAATGTCTAAAGTTTGTGAATTAACAGGGAAAAGATTTATGACAGGTAATGCCGTTAGTCATGCCAACAATAAAACTAAAAGGAAATTTGATGTCAACTTACAGCCTGTAAGTTACAAAAGTGATATTTTAAAACAAACCTTCAAAATGAAAATTGCTGCTAGCACAATAAGGACAGTATCTAAATATGGAGGATTTGATCGTTTTTTAATCAAATCTGCAGAATCTAAACTATCAAATGAAGCATTAAAAATAAAAAGAAAAATTTCAAAGAAACTATCCCCTAAGAAATAATTTTCAACCCTTAAACTCCTTTTTTATTTTTTTTAAAAATATATCTTTTTTTATATTGGTCATCCTTTCAGGAAATAGAATTCCATCTAAATGGTCAAATTCATGTTGGAAAACTATAGATTGCATTCCATCTGATTCGAAATATTGTTCATCACCATTTATATCTAATGCAACCATTGAGATAGTTTCGTGTCTACTAACATAGTCATAAAAACCGGGGATACTCAAGCACCCTTCTCTAGATTGAACTTTACCTTTATAGCTTGTTATTTTTGGATTAATTAGAATTAAAGTTTTATAGTTATCTTCATCTGAAAAATCTTTGCATACAAATATTCTTTTAAGAATACCCACCTGAGGAGCCGAAAGACCTATTCCATCAGAATCAATCATTGTTTCAATCATATCTTGTGAAAGTTTGATAATGTTCTTATCAATCTTTTTTATTTCATCACATTCCTTTTCTAATATTGGATCAGGAAATATTTTTAATTTTAATTTTCCCATTAAGCTTACTTGTCATTTAGTTTATCTAATAAATCTCTACTAGGTCTATAAAGAGGTAATATTTTTTCGGGTACTTGTATGCTTTCTCCAGTTTTAGGGTTTCTTCCTTTGTAGGATTTGTACTTCTTAGGATAAAAGCTACCAAAACCTCTAATTTCAACTCTATCATTTTCAGATATAGCCTTAGACATAGAGGATATTAATAAATCAACCACTCTATGAGACAAAGTCTTTTCTAGATTAAAAGCTTTGGCAATTTCATCTTCTATTTGAGATCTAAGCATAAGTTATATTATAAATTCTATATGAAAAAAGCAAGTTTAATAAAAAATACCCCAGATAGGATTCGAACCTACGACTCTATGTTTAGGAAACATATACTCTATCCACTGAGTTACTGGGGCAAGGGAAATTAGTATAACAGTTCTTTTGTAGGTAATGAAAATCTATTACCATTCACTCCTATGCATGATTAATTATATTGAGCATGCTAAAATGAAAGTATGAAGTTTCGAAATCCCCAGAATGGTTATGTTGAAGAAGTATATACAGGATGG
>MDSW01121668.1_pt1 | contig 11064 bp, 14 predicted proteins | sample 811171 | NCBI WGS metagenome assembly MDSW01 (sample SAMN05326641, study PRJNA326480) | marine metagenome | isolation source: seawater | place: Atlantic Ocean: North West | collected 2012 | reverse complement strand
TTGAAATTATATCAGGAGCAGAAAGTTTATAATTATGAGAAAAGGAAAAATTACACAAATTATTGGAGCAGTAGTAGATGTTAAGTTTGAGGGAAAATTACCAGAAATTTTAACCGCACTAGAATGTGATAACAGTGGAAACAGATTAGTTTTAGAAGTTGCACAGCACCTTGGAGAGTCAAGTGTTAGAACAATTGCTATGGACGCTACTGAAGGTTTGAAAAGAGGCGATGAAGTAACCGACACTGGAGCTCCAATAAAGGTTCCTGTAGGTCCTGAAACTTTAGGAAGAATCGTGAATGTAATTGGTGAACCTATTGATGAAAAAGGAGAGGTTAAAACTAAAGAAAATTGGCCTATACACAGATCAGCACCTGAATTTAATGATCAATCTACAGAGACAGAAATTTTAGTAACAGGTATAAAAGTAGTAGACTTATTAGCGCCATATGCAAAAGGTGGGAAAATTGGTTTATTTGGTGGTGCAGGAGTTGGAAAAACAGTTTTAATTATGGAATTGATTAACAATGTTGCTAAAGCACATGGGGGGTTTTCAGTTTTTGCAGGTGTTGGTGAGAGAACTAGAGAAGGAAATGATCTTTATCATGAAATGATAGAGTCAGGAGTGATAAAACCTGATGGCGAAGGATCAAAGGCTGCCTTAGTTTATGGCCAAATGAATGAGCCTCCGGGAGCGAGAGCTAGGGTTGCGTTGTCGGGTTTGACAGTTGCGGAATACTTTAGAGATCAAGAGGGTCAGGATGTGCTCTTTTTCGTGGATAATATTTTTAGATTTACTCAGGCTGGTTCAGAAGTTTCAGCATTATTAGGAAGAATTCCATCAGCTGTAGGATATCAGCCAACACTTGCTACTGATATGGGAAATCTTCAAGAGAGAATTACAACAACCAATAAAGGTTCTATAACCTCAGTACAAGCCATATATGTTCCTGCTGATGATTTAACTGACCCAGCTCCAGCAACATCATTTTCACATTTGGATGCAACTACCGTCTTGTCAAGACAGATAGCAGAAATAGGAATTTATCCAGCTGTAGACCCATTGGACTCAACATCAAGAATTTTGGATCCAAGGATAGTTGGAGATGAACACTATAGAGTTGCTAGAGAGGTTCAAAAAATTTTACAAACATACAAATCTTTACAGGATATTATTGCGATTTTAGGTATGGATGAATTATCAGAAGAAGACAAATTAACAGTAGCGCGAGCTAGAAAGATCCAAAGATTTTTATCGCAACCTTTCTTTGTTGCTGAGGTTTTTACTGGCTCTCCCGGAAAACTTGTAGATTTAGAGTCTACAATTAAAGGTTTTGATGCAATATGCAAAGGAGAATATGATCATCTACCTGAAGCAGCTTTTTATATGGTAGGAACTATAGAGGAGGCAATTGAAAAAGCTGAAAAAATGGCGAAAGAGGCAGCAGCATAATGAGTGAAAGTTTTAAGCTTGAAATTGTAAATCCTGAAAGCTCTTTTTTGTCAAAAGATTCTGTCTCAGAAGTTGTGGTGCCAGCTTTTGAAGGAGAGATGGGAATTTTAAAAAATCATGTATCAATAATATCCTTTTTAAAACCTGGAATAGTAAGAGTTTTTGAGGGTTCAAATGAAGAAAATTACTATGTTGATGATGGTATATTAGAATTTAAAAACAACTGTTTATCAATATTAACAAGTAATATTTTTGATGTAAAAAAAGTAGATAAAAATGTTTTAAAAGATACTTTAAGTAAAGCTGAGCAAGACTCACAGAAAAATGATGTTTCTGATCAAAAAAAGTATTTACTTGATCAAAAGATCGAAGTTTTAAGAAGTTTAAATCTAAATTAGGATAATATTTCTAATAATTCTTGTTTAAGTCTTTTATAAACATTAAGCTTAAAATTTACAGCTATTTTTGTTAAATCATTTATATCAATCCACTTCCAATCTAAAAATTCAGGTTTTTTTGTGTTGATATTAATTTCAGAATCATCTCCAAAAAATTTTACTATAAACCATTTTTGAATTTGTCCTTTAAATTTACCTTTCCAGATTATTCCAATTAATTCTTCTGGCAATATATAGGTGAGCTTATTATCAATTTCTTTAATAAATTCTACACTAACTATACTTGTTTCTTCTTTTAATTCTCTCAGGGCAGCCTCATAGTATTCTTCACCATCATCCATACCTCCTTGAGGCATCTGCCAAAAATTTTTAGGATTATCAATCCTTTTGGCAACAAAAACTTTATTTTCGTTGTTTAGCACTATTATTCCTACCCCTTTTCTTAATGGAAGTTTTTCAAAGTTTTTATTTTTCTTAATCATCAAGAAGCTTTAATGCAAATTTGAGTTGATTATCGCTTTCTGTATTAATTTTAAAATCCTCAGTTTCTTCAGTTACTTCAATATCAGGCACTACCCCTACTTCTGAAATTGATTTTCCTGATGGAAGAAAATATTTTGAAATAGTAAGTCTTATAGCCCCCTTATTTTTTAAAGGTATAATTGATTGAACTGAGCCCTTTCCGTAACTTTTTTCACCAATAATTATTGCTCTTTTATGATCTTTTAAAGCTCCTGCCACAATTTCTGATGCTGAAGCTGACCCATAATTAATCAAGACAATTAAGGTTTTTCCATCAATTATGTCCCCATCATTTGCAAAAAATTTTTTATTCTCTATTTTATTTCTACTTTTTGTAGATACTATTTCTCCTTCATCTAAAAAAAAATCTGAAATTTTTATTGCTTGCGAAAGTAAGCCACCAGGATTATTTCTTAAGTCTAAAATATAACTTTTTACCTTCTTGTTTTTTTTAATTATATTTATTTTTTTTTTAATCTGATTGCTGCTATTTTCATTAAAGGCATTTAATTTTAAGTATCCAATTTTGTCCTCTAATACTTCTGATTTTACTGATTGAATTTTTATAACTTCTCTTGTTATATTAAAAATTAATGCTTTTTTAACACCTTTTCTTCTTACTGTAATTTCAATATCTGTTCCAACTTTTCCTCTCATTAACTCTACTGCGTCAGACAGCGATTTTCCTTGAACTTGGACATCATTAATTTTAACTATGTAATCACCAGCTTTTATTCCGGCTTTTGATGCAGGTGTATCCTCAATTGGGGCAATTACTTTTACTACACCAGCTTCCATGCCTACTTCAATCCCTAAGCCCCCAAATTCACCGCTGGTCTCAGTTTGCATATTAAGAAGCATTTCAGGCGACATGTATGAAGAGTATGGGTCTAAAGATTGTAAAACACCATCAATGGCCGCATCCATTACTTCGTTTTGATCAATTTCTTCTACATATTCATTATTAATTTTGTTAAGTACTTCGCTAAACAAATCAATTTTATCATATAATTTTGTATTATTAGCAGATAAGCTTTGGTTAAAATAAATAAAGAAAAAAATTACAGTTATATAAAAATATTTTTTCATATAGTTACTTTTTCTTTTGGTATTAATTCAGACCACATCTTCTCTAATTCATAAAACTTTCTTTTTTCTGGATTAAAAATATGGACTATAAGGTCTATACCATCTATGAGTTTCCATTCACTACTGTCTGATCCTTCTATTTTACAATTTTTGACCCCACTATTTTTTAATTTAATTAGTACTTGTTCAGATAGAGCCTGGATATGTCTCGAAGATGTACCACTCGCTATAATCATGTAATCAGCTATTGAGCTCTTATTCGAAAGATCTATACTTATTACGTCTAGCGCCTTATTATTATCCAATGTTTTTAAAATTGCGTTTTTAAGATCAGTAATTTTATCCATTAAATATCAAAACTCTATCAAATTTTTCTCAATTTAGAAGACGAAATATTGACTTTTTTAAAATTAACAAACTTTAAATTTTTTCGTTTTAGGTGCTTAAATGCAATTGATTTTAAAGCCTTAGATTTATATCCAGATCTATCAAAAACTAAAATATTACATTTTTTTGATATCAACTTCCATTTATACCACTTATGGAAATCAATCAGATTATCTGCTCCAATAATTAAAAAAATGTTATAATTATTACATCTTTTTAAATAATTAATTAAATTAATCATTCTTTTGGATTTTATTTTATTTTCATAAAATTTTACTTTAATAAATTTTTTAAATTTTGTTATTTTTTCTGATAATTTAACTCTTCTATTTAAACTAAATATACTCTTATTTTTAAATGGATTTTTTTTGGTAACGGCCCAAATTATATAATCTAATTTAAATTTTTTTTTGCTTTCAATAGATATTGCTAAGTGCCCTTTGTGCGGAGGATCAAAGGTCCCACCTAATAATCCTATATTTTTCAATTTTTTTTTTGTTTTTATTCTCAATTTATTTCCTGGTATGCCCTCTTCCAAAGACTTCATACTTGTATGAAACTAATTGCTTAAGCCCAACAGGCCCTCTCGGCGGCAGGTTATTCGTTGAGATTCCAATTTCTCCTCCAAACCCAAATTCTCCTCCATCTGCAAACTGGGTAGATGTATTATGCATAACAATTGAGCTGTTTATATCCTTTAAAAATTTTTTTGCAGTTTTTTTATTTTTTGTAATTATAGACTCTGTATGCATTGTTCCATATTTATTAATATGTTTTATCGCCTCTTCACAACTTTTTACGCATTTTGCAGAAATAGTTGCAGATAAATATTCAGTTGACCAATCTTTATTTTTTGCTGTAAAAACTTTTCCTTTAAAAAATTTTCTTATCTGACTATCTCCAATAATTTTACAATTACTTTCTTGTAAATTTTTTAAAACTATATTGCAAAACTTTTTAACTATTTTTCTATGAAATAAAACAGTTTCTGTTGCGCCACAAATACTTGTATTCCTTAATTTTGCGTTATGTAAAACTTTTTTTGCCATTTTTAAGTCTGCATCCTTATCAATATAAGTGTGGCAAATGCCTTCCAAATGTCCAATAACAGGTATTTTCGAGATGGAATGAACTCTTTTAATTAAACTTTTTCCACCTCTAGGCACAATGACATCAATTTGGTTAGCCATTTTTGATAACATAAAGTCTACAATTTTTCTATTCCTATTATTTATAAATTGAACAAAGTTTTGATCTACGTTATTTTTTTTCAAAGCCTTTCTAAATAATGAAACTAAAATATTGTTTGTATTTAATGCCTCTGAACCCCCTCTCAAAATAACTGCATTACCAGATTTAAAGCATAAAGTAGATATATCTGATGTTACGTTTGGTCTACTCTCATAAATAATACCAATCACACCCATAGGAATTGAAACTTTTTTAATATTTAATCCATTAGGCCTTTTCCATTTTTCCAAAACTTTGTCTATTGGGTCTTCAAGCTTAATGATATCTCTTACCGATTTTTTGATTACTTCAAATTTTTTTGAATTTAAAACTAATCTATCAATGAGATTTGGCTTAAGTTTTCTACTCTTAGAAAATCTAATATCTTTTTTATTTTGAAGTAAAATTTTTTCTTTATTTTTTTCTAACAAAAATAAAAAAGTTTTAAGAACCTTATTTTTTATATTACTATTAATTTTTTTTTCTATTGCTTTTTTGGCTTTTTTTCCAATTTGTCTGATATATTTACTCATTTTACAACTCTACCATATCATCTTTATGAACTACTTCAGATTTTGAAAAATAACCAAGTATTTTTTCAATTTCGTTAGAATGATGACCCATAATTTTTGTGATCTCAAAAGAAGAGAATGAACTTAGGCCTCTGGCGCATTCTTTATTATTTTTATCAACAATTTTTATATGATCACCTTTATTAAACCTACCAGTTACTTTTTTAATTCCAGCTGCTAATAAACTTTTACCTTTTTTTAAAGCTTGCTTTGCTCCCTCATCTATAATTAATTCTCCCTTTGGAAAAATAGAACTTATTATCCATTTCTTTCTTGCATCTAATTTAGAAATTTTTGGTAAAAACCATGTACAATTATTTTTTTTTATAATATTTTTTATAGGTCTTAAAGGCAGTCCATTTGCTATAACCATTTTACATCCTGATAATTGACAAACCTTTGCAGCATCTATTTTTGTTTTCATGCCGCCTGTCCCATGTTCTCCAATACTTTTTGTAGCTATGTTTTCAATATTTTTATTAATAATTTTAATTTCTTTTATAAGTTCAGCAGTTTTATTTAATTTTGGATTTTTAGTATAAAGACCATCTACATCAGACAATAATATTAATACATCGGCTCCAGAAATTTGTGCAACCCTTGAAGCAAGTCGGTCATTATCCCCATACTTTATTTCTGTAGTAGCTGTGCTATCATTTTCATTAACTATAGGTACAAAATTTAATCCAAATAAATTTTCAAAAGTTCTTTTTGCATTAAGAGCCCTTCTTCTTTGTTCAGTATCTTCCAAAGTAAGTAATATTTGTGAAATATTAATCTTATTTTTATAAAAATTTTCATTAAATAAATTCATTAACTCTATTTGACCTATAGATGCAACAGCTTGACTTTTTTCTAATTTAAGATTTTTTTTACTTAAATTTAATTTTTTACAACCCATCGCAATAGCACCAGAACTCACAATAATAACTTTTTTGTTTCTTTTTAATAAACTTTTTACATCCTTAGAAAACTCAAATAACCACTTATTTCTTATTTTTTTTTTATCATCAATAAGCAAAGATGATCCAATTTTTATTACAATTATTTTTGAATTATTAAGATACATAGGATAATAATTTTGCCTTTATTTTTGAAACAGATTTTTTATCATAAGTTGAAAGTATAGTTATTTCAGATTTTGTTTTTTTTGAGAAACTATCCACTATCTTTTTTACTTCATTTTTTTCGATAAGGTCGATTTTGTTCAAAACAATAATTTCCTTTTTTTTCAATAGATCCTTACTATAGCTTTTAAGCTCTTTTTTGATTTTATTATAATTATTTTCTAAATTCTTTTCAGTAATATCAATAAGATGAAGCAAGATATTGCATCTTTCTATATGTTTAAGAAATTTAATGCCAAGTCCAATTCCTTTATGGGCACCTTCAACTAAACCTGGAATATCGGCAATTGTTATTTCTTTATTATCGTATATGGCAACGCCAAGATTTGGATTTAATGTAGTAAATTTATAATTAGCAATTTTCGGGGTTGCGCTTGTTATAACTGATAATAAACTAGACTTACCTGCATTAGGTAATCCAATAATTCCAATTTCTGCAATTGTTTTTAATTGTAACCAAATTATAAATTCTTCACCTTTTTTGCCCTTGGTAAATTTTCTTGGAGCTCTATTAGTAGCGCTTTTAAATCTAACATTTCCTAGACCTCCTTTGCCTCCATTTGCTACAACAAAGTCATCTCCCTGTTTTTTAAAGTCAAAAATTAGAGTTTTATTATCCTCTTCAAAAACCTGCGTTCCAACAGGAACTTTTAAAAAAAGATCTCTTCCACTTCTGCCTGTACGTTTTTTTCCTGCACCATCAGTTCCTCTCTCGGCTTTATGGTGTTGTTGGTATCTATAATCAATAAGTGTATTTAAATTCCTTTCTGATCTTAAGATAACAGATCCTCCTTTACCTCCATCTCCCCCGTCAGGACCACCAAATTCAATAAATTTTTCTCTTCTGAAACTAGGAGAGCCACTACCGCCGTCCCCAGCTTTAACATAAATTTTAACTTGATCTAGAAATTTCATAATACAACTCTTTTTTATTTAGCTGTACTGACTAATTAGGTTTTACTGAAACAAAAGTTCTATCTGATTTTGTTTTTTTAAATTCAACTTTACCTTCGACAAGAGAAAAAATTGAGTGATCTTTACCCATTTTTACATGTTCTCCAGGAAAAATTTTTGTACCTCTTTGTCTTACTATAATATTACCTGGCAAAACATATTGGCCACCATATTTTTTAACACCAAGTCTACGCCCTGCACTATCTCGTCCGTTTCTTGATGATCCGCCTGCTTTTTTTGTTGCCATAGATTACCTTATAATTTTTTTTGCTGAATTTGCTTTTTTGAAACTTTTGTCTTGTTTGGTTCGATCATTTTTTCTGCTTCAGATAGCAATTTACCATCTTTTGAAAATATTTTATTAACTCTAATTAAAGAATATTGTTGTCTATGCCCATTTTTTCTTCTTGAGTTTTTTCTTCTTCTTTTTTTGAAAATTAAAACAGTTCTATTTTTTGAATTTTTTATTAAGTTTGCCTCAACTTTAGCTCCACTTATTAAAGGTGTTCCAACTTCAATATTATTGTCATCCCCGTATGCTAGAACTTCTTTAAAATTTACAATAGATGAAGACTTAAGTTCTTGGAGTTTCTCTACTTTTAAAATTTCTCCAGCTTTTACTTTATATTGTTTTCCACCGGTTTTTATAATAGCGTAAGACATTGTTAATCAAAAAATTTATAGTCAGCAATATAATCTGAGACCTCTTTTAGTCAAGTTTAATAAATTAAAAATTATCCTTTAAATCTCTTAGTTTTGAAAACTTTTCCAAGTTTTCTGACCTTAAGAAAATATTACATTCAATTTCGTCTTTTATTGTTGTAGGCATTGTTGATAAATTTCTATTCAATCTGTCTTTAATTCTCCGAATTTTTTCTTTAAGATTTTGATTATTTGAATCATGCACTAAACAAAATTCAGAATTTTTAAGGGTATATTCATGTCCACAATAGATATTTGTTTCATGAGGTAAGCTTTTAAAAAAATTAAGAGAATTAAACATTTGAGCATAAGTGCCCTCAAAAATTCTACCACATCCTAAAGAAAACAGTGTATCACCTGAAAATATTTTTTTTTCATTAAAAAAATAAAAACAAATATGACCACTCGTATGGCCGGGTATATGTACTATTTTAGCTTGAAAATTTTTCTCCTTCCAAATTTGATTATTTTTTACAGTAAAATCAATTTCAGGAATTCTTTCCTTATCATCTTTATATCCAACTACTTTTGCACCATACATTTCTTTTAATTTTTTATTACCGCCCACATGATCATAATGGTGATGAGTATTTAATATAAAACTCAATTTAATTTTATTTTTTTCTAAAAACTCTATTATTGGAAAAGCTTCACTTGGATCTATTACACAAGAAGTGTTATTTGAATCATCTATTAAAAGATACGAATAGTTATCTTTAAGACAAGGTATGATTTCTACTCTCATTTTGTTTTTCTATAAGAAAAATTCCTAATTCGGAAGATAAATTTTTCCAATTTAAATTAAGATTGTTTATTTCAGATATTTTTTCGCCATGTAAAGCTAAAGATTTAAATAATTTTATTTTTTTTTTTGAACAAAAATTAAAAAAATCTTTAATTGTGCACATATGTAAATTTGGAGTATTATACCATTCATCTGGAAGATTTTTTGTTACAGGCATAGTTCCTTTAATTAAAAGATCTAATCTCACTTTCCAGTAACCAAAATTTGGGATTGTTATTATAGCTTTATCAGCAACATTTAGAAGATTGTCTATAACTTTTTCTGGATCATAAAACGCCTGGAGTGTTTGACTTAAAATTACGTAATTAAAAGAGGAGTTTGGAAATTGTTTTAAATCTTCCTCTGCGTTACCTTCAATAACAGTAAGCCCTTTCGATATACATATTTGAACTTTTTTTTTTGAAATTTCTAAACCACGAGTATCAACCTTTTTCTGGTCTTTTAAATACTTCATCAGTATTCCATCTCCACATCCCACATCAAGGACTCTCGTATTATTTTCTATTAATTCAGAAATTATTTGAAATTCTTTTTTCATAATTTTTAATAATTTGCATCTAAAAAATTTTTTACTGTTTTTAAAAATTCTGGGACATCTAAAAGAAAAGAATCATGACCTTTGTCACTAATTATTTCTATAAAGCCAACCTCAGCACCTGATGCATTTAAGGCAATTACAATTTCTTTATTTTCTGCAGTTGGATATAACCAATCAGAGGTAAAAGAAATAATAAAAAATTTTGTTTTAGAATTTTCAAACGCCTTTGACAAATTTCCATTATACTGCTTTACAAGATCAAAGTAGTCCATTGCTCTTGTTATATATAAATAACTATTTGCATCAAATCTATCTACAAACATTGAACCTTGATATCTTAGATAGCTTTCAATTTGGAAGTCTGCATCAAAACTAAAATTTAAATCATCTTTTTCTTGAAGTTTTCTACCAAACTTTTCTTGTAAGCCTTTTTTTGATAAATAAGTGATATGTGCTGCCATTCTTGCAACTGCTAAGCCTTTATCAGGTGAAGAATTTAAATAAGAATAATTTCCATTTTTCCAATTAACATCCGCCATAATAGATTGTCTACCAAGTTCATTAAAGGCAATATTTTGTGCAGAGTGACTTGCAGTACAAGCTATAGGAATTGCAGTTTTTGTTTTGTTAGGAAAGTTCGCAACAAATTGAAGTACTTGCATTCCACCCATTGACCCACCTATTACGCTATGAAGTTTATCAATTTTAAAAAAATCTAGTAGGTTGTATTGAGCATTTACCATGTCATTAATTGTTATGACTGGAAAATCTGTTCCAAATTCTTTATTTGTTTTAGGGTTAATATTTCCTGGACCAAAAGATCCCATGCATCCTCCTATAACATTAGAACAAATTACAAAAAATTTGTTTGTATCTAATGCCTTAGATGGACCAATTACATAGGACCACCATCCTTGTTTTTTAGTGATTGGATTTGTGCCAGAGGCAAATTGGTCACCTGTTAAAGCGTGAAACACCAAAATTGCATTATCTTTTTTTTCATTAAGCTTACCATAAGTTTCATACGCTAGAGGATATTCGACTATTGTCTCTCCACAATCTAGCTTTAGTGGCTTTTTGATAATAATTTTTTTAATTTTATCTTTAATATTCATATAGTTTAGCTGATGATTGAATTGTGAGAAAAAAACTTGTTTAGCGGTTTTTTTTAAGCGCTCGCAATTCAGATAAATCAGCGCATATTTTTTTTACTAGAACTTATTTATTATGTCAAATTTTTTGAAAAATCCTCTTATTCCCTATAAAAAATTGTAATTTTATCTATAA
>MDSW01094773.1_pt1 | contig 11064 bp, 9 predicted proteins | sample 811171 | NCBI WGS metagenome assembly MDSW01 (sample SAMN05326641, study PRJNA326480) | marine metagenome | isolation source: seawater | place: Atlantic Ocean: North West | collected 2012 | reverse complement strand
TCTACAATTAAAACTCCAGGCATAACAGGTTGACCAGGAAAATGTCCGTCAAAATAGAAATTTCCTTTTTTTACTTCTACAATCGCAGTAGCTGACTTTAATGGAACTATATTAATTAACTTGTCAATTAAAAGCATAGGTTCTCTATGAGGAAGTAATTTTTTTATCGCATCTTTGTCTATTGAATTACTCATTTTGAGACTCTTTTTTTTAAAAATTCCCTTAAAGGAACTGCTGGATATCCCATGACAGTAGTATTGTCATTAATATCTTTAACTACCCCACTGCCTCCACCAATTTTAACATTGTTACCAATTTTTAAATGTCCAGAAACTCCAGCTTGACCACCTATAGAAACGTTATCTCCTATAGATGAGCTTCCAGCAAAACCTACTTGTCCGGCAATCATACAGTTTTTACCAATTTTTACATTATGAGCAACATGAACTTGATTATCTAAAAATGTGTTATCTCCAATAATAGTGTCACCAATTGATCCCCTATCAATAGTACAATTTGCACCTAATTCAACATTGTCACACAACACGACTCTACCAATGTGCGGAAATCTTAAATTTTTACCTTTAATTGGAATAAAACCAAATCCTTTTACTCCTATTTTGCATCCGTCTTGTATCACTACGTTATCACCGATAATTGTATTTTTAATTGTTATATTCGAACCTATTAAACAATTCCTTCCTATAATAACACTTTGTTCAATGGTTGTATTATTGCCTATACTTGTTTTATTACCTATTTTTACTTTTTTTCCAATAAAAATATTCTTACCAAGTGTGACAGTCTTAAATTTTGAGGATAATTTTTTCGCTTCAATCAAACTTTTGTCGGGGTAATCAAGATCGGCGTTGGGATAGAATTTTTTTGATATTAGTGCAGTATTTAATAAAACATTTTTAACTTCTATTTTAATACAACTACTTGGTAAAAACTGTTCAAGTTTTTTACTTGTAATACAGGCGATGGCTTTTGTTTTTTGGGCTTGGTCTTTATAGTCGATTGAATTAAAAAAAGTTATATCTTTATTAGAAGCTTCACTTAAAGTTTTAATGTTATAAATTTTAACACTTGATTTATTTATTTTTAAATTTTCTAATAACTTATTTAAATAGAACGGTCCTTTTGGTTCAAAAAAATTTACTTCTGACATTAAAATTAATTTAAATTTATAGATTTAAGCTGTTGATCTAAAACTTTTAATATTTTATCTGTTAAATCAATTTCTGTTGTGGCTACAACTATACTATTTTTTTTAATTATCATCTTAATATTATTTTCAGACATATATTTTTGAAGAATTGGATTTAAAGCTTTGTAAAGTTCAGCTCTAGCCTTTTCTTTCTGTCTAAAAATATCGTTAGCTGCTTTTTGTCTTCTTTTTTGATAATCAATATTTTTTTTTCTTAGATCGTTTATATTCTTTTTGTATTCTTCGGGTGATACAAGTTTCTTTTTAGCGATTAAATCCTGCTCTTCTTTTTTTAAAGAAGATCCCTCTTTTTCAAATTTCTTATTTCCATCATTAAGTTTTTTCTTTAATGTTTCTTGTGCTTTTTTACCTGCTTTACTTTCGTTGAGTAATTTTTTCATATCAATAATGTAAATTTGCTCAGAAATTGCATTGGTCTGAAAGTTGGATAAAATAAAAACTAATAAAAATAATTTTAAATATCTCATATTAAAATGACGTTCCTATTTGAAAGTTAAAAGATTGTGTTTGATCTGAATCTGCTTTAGACAAATTTTGAGCTAATACAAAGCTTAATGGGCCAATTGGTGTATACATATTTGTTGCAACTCCTATTGAAGATCTAATTTTATTAGAATCTTCAACATCGCTCGAATAATCTACATGCCAAATATTTCCTAAATCCACAAATACAGATATATCAGTTTCTGTACCTTCTGGGAGTAAATTTGGCAATGCTGCCTCCAAATTTATTGCAGTGGCATAGTTTCCTCCAACATAATCAGCGCCATCTTTTGGTCCCACTTTTCGAGTTTCAAAACCCCTCAAGACATTTCTTCCTAGATGTAGTCTTTTACTTAATCTAACATCTTCGTCGCCTACAGTATTAATTGCTGCTCCATAAAATTTAAACGCTCCAATAACATTTTCACTAAAACTATGGTACTGCCTGTATCTAATCGAATTGAGTATACTTTCTGAGTCACTCATTAATGGAAGGTTTTGTCTAAAGGAAACAACACTTCCGTCTGTTGGCATAAATTTTCTATTTCTCTCGTCTTTTGTTATCACATATCCAAAAGTCAAATCTGTAAAGCTACCAGCTTGTTTTTTTAATGATTCTGATGCAGAACTATCGACTGTTAAATCATCAACCGTAAAGTTTAAATCAGGTGCTAAGAAAATATTTTTGTACTGTTCAAATTCAGTACCAAGATTAAGATTTACAATAGTGTTTTCGTATCCTGACTCTGGTCTATCAGTTTTTTTACTTGAAAAACCACCAAAAACTTTATTTCCACTGTAGTTATAATTTGGATTAACTATATTTAAACCTCCCCTCACAGATTGGTTGCTTACTTCTGCATTTGCTGAAACTTTTAATCCCTTACCTATATAATTATTTTCTTTTATTGAAAATGCAACAACTCCACCCTCTGTTCCATAACCAGCACCAGCACTTATTTCACCAGTTGGTTTTTCCTCAATTGAAATATTAATATTTTTTAAACCTTGTTCAGATCCGTCAAGTATTTCATAGTTTACTTTATTAAAAATATTCATTGCCTTAAGACTAGAAATAGATTTTTCTATTTTAATTTTACTATAAGGATCACCTTCATCTATCAACAAACCAGATCTGATTACTGAGTCATTTGTAACTGTGTTCCCATTTATATTAATTCTTTCAATTTGAACTTTGGCACTTTCGAATATTTTAAACTCAACATCCACACCATCTTTACTTGGTGTTTCTTTTACTCTGTGTTGAACAAATTGTAATTGATTATTATCTATAATTTCATCAATATTTTCTAAAATTTTTTTAATAGAAAATGGTGAATAATAATCACCAGCATATTTTTCAAATATAATTTTTAAATCTGAAAAAATTGACTTATCAAATACAGGATCTATATCAGTAGAAAACTTTTTAAATCTATATCTTTTACCTGCATTTATACTGAAAGTTAAATCTATACTATTCTCATCTGTAATTTCGGCGCTTGTAGATACTACCTGTACATCGTAAAATCCTCTACCCAAATAAAAGTTTTTTAATAATCTTTTATCTAATTCTATCCTTTCGGTATTTAAATAAATATTTCTACTCAAAAATTTCCAAAATTTTGCTTCTTCAGATGTAATAACGTCTCTAAGTCTTTTACTTTTAATTTTTTTATCACCGATAAAATAAATTTTCCTTATATGACTTCTTTCACCTTTCTTTACATCAAAAATTAAATTCAATGTATTACTTGCCATATCTACAATTTCTTTTTCTGCCTCTACATTTACTGAATAATAACCAAGTGACTTATAAAATCTTTTAATCATTTCCATGTCTGATTTAACAAAATTTTCTATAAAAGAACTTTTTTCTTTTAAAGAAATTAACTTAGTAATTTGTTCTTGATATTTTTTTGTTTCCTCGCCTTTTATTATTATTGAGTAAATTATTGGATTTTCTTTCACTTTGATTGTTAAAATCCCATTCTTAAAATTTGTAGATATGTTTGAAAAAAAATTTGTATTATAGAGTTTCTTTATAATGTCGTTAATATCATCATTTTTATAATTTTTATTTAATTCTATTTCACCATAAACTTTAATAGTTTCATTTGAAATTCTTTCATTACCAACTATTTCAAGTTTCTTTAGAACTTCAGCAAAAGCACTATTGTAAAGTGTGAAAAATGAAATAAAAAATAGAATTTTAAAAATATATTTTATCATTGTTGTTTTGCACAAATTTTAAGAGTTACTTGCCTTGCCCAAGCATCAATTTTATATATTTCATTAATGTTTGGGGACCTTTTTATAGCATATTTTTTGAAATCTTTATGCTTAAAAACTCTTTTTAGACATGGAAATATTGAGTTAAAAGTTAATCTTTTTTTCAAAAATTCATTTACTAAAACTTCATTGCTTGCATTGAGAATAATTGGACCTGAATTTTTATAAATCTTATCATTTAAAAGAGTAACAATTGGAAACTTTTTTTTATCAATGTTTTCAAAATTTAAATCGCTGAACATATTAAAATTTATTTTATTTTTATTTTTAATGATTTTTTTTATATTTATTTTATTATTATATAATGCATTTGCAATCGGTATTCTCATATCAGGTTCATGAAAAAGTAACTTGGATTGTCCGTTTTTAAAAAAAACTATTGCATGTATTAATGATTGTGGATGTACTATTATTTGATACTTTTTTTTATCGAAAGGAAAAAGATGATATGCCTCTATAACCTCTAATACCTTATTCATCATAGTTGATGAATCAACAGAGATTTTTTTTCCCATACTCCAATTCGGATGGTTAATTGCATCTTTTATTTTGATACTTCTAAACTTTTTTAATGGTTTTCTTAAAAAGGGACCTCCTGAAGCAGTTATTAATATTTTTTCAATATCATCGTCATTACAATCACGTGTTAATTCATTGATTGAAAAATGTTCAGAGTCAATTGGAATAATTTCAGTTTTTTTTTGTAAACAAATTTTTTTGATTATATGCCAACCGCATATGATTGACTCTTTATTGGCTAATAATATTTTTTTACTTATTTTAGTAAAATTAATAGTTGGTTCAAGACCAGCTATTCCAACTATTCCACAGATTGAAATATCAATTTTAAGCTGGTTTATTTTTAAATTCTTAAATTTATAAATTATTTTAGTTTTATGATTTTTATATTTTCTTTTAACTTTTTTAAAAACAAAAAAATTATTAATAATAAAATATTTGGGTTTAAACTTATTAATTTGTTCAGAAATTTTATCAAAATTTTTATTTGCTGATAGTAATATAATTTCATATTTATAAATATCAGATTTAATAATACTTAGAGCTGCTTTCCCAATTGATCCTGTAGAACCAAGAATTGCAATTTTTTTTTTCATTATGGGAACAAATTAAAATTATTTAGTAAGAATGCTAAAATTACAACAAACATCAGACTATCTATACGGTCAAATATTCCTCCATGTCCTGGTAATAGTTTTCCAGTATCTTTAATTTTTTCAATTCGTTTAAAATAAGAAATTGTCAAGTCACCGATTTGAGCCGCGAAGGAGAATATTATAGCTAATATAAAATATTTGGGTTTTAAAAAAAAATTGTTTGAAAAACCAAACATTATTTTTAACACAAACTCTAATATAAAAACTGTTGATAGGGAAAATAAAAAAGATCCTATAGATCCAGACAAGGTTTTATTTGGACTTATTTTCGTTAATTTTTTCCATTTAAATATCTTTCCAAATACATAACCACCGATGTCAGAAAAAACTGTCAATATTATTACCCACATTAACAATATTAATGAAGAGGTTGTTTCATTTCTTAATGAGAGTATTGATAATAAAGCAGAAACTAAAATTAAATCTAAAATTATTATTGTTGTTTTTCTTTTAAAAACAGAAAAAACCTCAAAATTTCCTAAAATCAATATCGCATACAAAAAAGAAACTATTAAATTTCCACCCATTAAAATAAAATAAAGTGAAATTGGAAAAATAATTACAGAAGTAATAATTCTTTTTTGAAGATTACTCATATTTTTCCAAAGTTCCTTTTTATATTTTTAAATTTATTTAAAATTTTTTTAAAATCATTTGTATTAAAATCTGGCCAAAGTTTATCTAAGAAAAAAAGCTCTGAATAAGCTAATTGCCATAATAAAAAATTACTCAACCTCTTTTTTCCTCCTGTTCTAATTAAAATATCAGGATTAGGTAGATTACTTGTATAAAGATTTTTTTCAAAATTTTTCATAGAAATTGATAGTTTTTTAAATTTCATTTTACGTATAGCATTTATTATCTCATCTTTTGATCCATAATTTAAAGCTAAATTTACCGTTATTTTTTTACTATACTTTGTTTTTTTTATTGTGCTAATTAGTTTTTGTTTAATTCTTTTTGGTAGTCGGTTCATATTACCAATTATGTTTATTTTAACACCATTTTTAATTAAATTTTTAATTTCCTTTTCAAAATAGTTTTCTATCAATTTAAAAAGGAAACTTATCTCTGATTTTGGTCTTTTCCAGTTTTCAGTTGAAAATGTATAAAAAGTTAAAATGGGAATTTTCTGATTAATTGATATTTTTACAATTTTTTCTATAACTTTTACTCCATTAGCATGACCATATTTTCTTGATTTTCCTCTTTTTTTTCCCCAACGTCCATTTCCGTCCATTATTATGGCGACGTGGTTTACTCTGTTCATAAACTTAGAATTTCTCTCTCTTTTTCTGATAAAGTTTTATCTATTTTAGCAATATTTTCATCGGTTATATTCTGAATCTCTTTTTCAAAATTTTTACTTTCATCCTCACTTATAACTTTCTCTTTTAATTGCTTCTTGATTATGTCGTTCGACTCTCTTCTAATATTTCTTATAGAAACTTTTCCCTTTTCACCTAAACTTTTTAGATTTTTAACTAATTCAACTCTTCTTTCTTCTGTTAGTTGAGGAATATTTATTCGAATAGTTTGTCCATTAATTTGCGGATTAACACCTAGATTAGACTTTTTAATAGCGCTATCTATCAGCGCTACATTGCTTTTATCCCAAACTTGTATTGAAATAGTTCTAGCCTCTGGTGTTGTGACTGTGCCAAGTTGATTAATTGGCATTTTTTTTCCGTAAGCTTCAATTGAGACTAAATCTAGCATCGAAGTATTAGCTCTACCGGTTCTAATTGTAGATAAATCCTTTTTTAAAGAGTTTAAAGCTTTGTCCATTTTCATTAAAACGTCTTTTTTGTTAAAGATTTCACTCATATGTCTATTCTATACCTTCCCCTACTTTATATCTTACAAAATCAAGAATTTTAATACTGCTGCTATTTGAATAATCTTTTAAAACATCTTTTACTTTTTTTTTAGTATCCATTATCCAAATTTGGTTTAAAAGAGTATTGTCTGAAACAAATTTATTTAATTTTCCTTGTGAAATTTTATCAATCATGTCTATCTTTTTTCCAGAATTTTTAAGCTCTTCTTTAATTATTTCCAGTTCTTTATCCAATATTTCTTTTTTAATGCCATCTTTATCAATTGCTATTGGGGCTGAGGCAGCAATATGCATTGCTAATTTTAAACCAATGTCTTTAGCATCAAAATCTTTATCAGTTTGTAATTTTATAATTGAAAGAACTTTTCCTATATTTTTTTCTAAAGAATTGTGAACGTAGTAAAAATTTTTTCCAGTATTATCAAAATATTTACTTCTTCTTAATGTTATTTTTTCACCAATTTTTGATATTAAATTAATAAGTGACTCATCTACTGTTTTATTATTCTTCATTTTTGCTTTTTTTGTTTTTTCTAAATCACCATTATTCTTGTGATTTATTTCTGAAACTTCTTTGCAAAAATTAATAAAGTCTTTGTTTTTAGCTACAAAATCTGTTTCACTGTTTATTTCAAGCGCTGAGGTTTTATTGTTTGAATCGTATATTAAGACTAAACCGTCAGCAGCCGTCCTGCTCATTTTTTTTGACGCTTTAGCTATACCTTTCTTCCTCAAATACTCAACGGATTTATCTATATCTCCGTTTGTTTCGTCAAGTGCAATCTTACAATCTTTAAAACCAACTCCGGTAATTTCTCTTAATTTTTTTACATTTTCAAGATTTTTACTTTGTGACATTTTTAGAAATAAATTTTTATTTTTTATTTAAATTTTTATTTTTTTCTTTTGAATTTTTAGATTTATTTTGATCTTTTTTTTCTTCTTTAATTTCAACAACTTTTTCTTTTGCTATATACTTTTTGGCATCCTGAATGGTTTCTTGCAAAAGTTCACAATATAGATTAATAGATCTTCTTGCATCATCATTGCCTGGTATTGGAAAATCTACCCCGAAAGGATCTGAGTTAGAGTCTAAAACACCAACGATTGGAATTTTTAATTTTACAGCCTCCTTGATAGCAAGTGACTCAACATTGGTATCTATGATAAAAAGCATATTTGGAAGTTTGTTCATGTCAGCTATACCTCCGAGAGATCTTTTTAATTTATCTCTTTCTTTTCCGAGTTTAAGTAGTTCTTTTTTTGTAAAACCTATGTCCTCTTTAGATAAGTCTTGATCTAATTTTTTTAATCTCTTGATAGAATTTTGTATAGTTTTCCAATTTGTAAGCATCCCCCCTAACCATCTGTAATTCACAAAAAATTGACCTGTTTCATTTGCTACCTTAAAAACAGTTTCTGATGCTTGTTTTTTAGTTGAAACAATTAAAATTTTACCTCCACTTGAAATACATTTGTGTACTTCAACCAAAGCTTTTTTAATTAATTCAACTGTCTGAGTTAAATCAATTATATGAATAGAGTTTTTTTCTCCAAAAATAAACTTCTTCATTTTTGGGTTCCAACGCAGTGTTTTATGTCCTAAATGGACACCTGCTTCTAATAACTGTTTTATTGATACTTCTGGTATATTCATAATTTTTCCGGTTAAGCCTCCACAGTTTTCCTCTCGGACCGGTAGGTTCTCACCTTATACTGTGTGCGTAATTTACATGTTATTACTTACTATTTTGGTAAAAATCAAGGTATTAAAAGCTAATTTTTTTTATAAAAGATTTATCCTTTATACTGTTAAATGTATTAAAATTAAATTTTCTAGGGTTTTTAAGCTCAAAAGTATACACTTTTGTCTCATCAGCAATTTTTATTCTTACTTTTGTACTACCTTCTTCTTTTAATAATTCTTTTAACTGACTAAAATCCTTTTTTTCATTTATTTCAATTGTAACATTTTCATGAGTAGTATTAATTAATTGATTAAGTTCAATTATATTTTTTATATTTATTCTTTTTATATTTGAACCATTGGAAAAACTGTCTTTTTGTAATGTCAATGCAAATGAATTAGAAGGTTTTAAAAAGTTTCTTTTTTGAATTAATAAATCTGAAAATAGAAATAACTCAAACTCAGTTTTTAAGTCACTAAATTTAATTATTGCAAAAGGATTACCTTTTATACTCTTTTTTTCTTGTATAGACATTATCGTTCCCGCTATAACTCCATTATTTTCTTCAGAATTTTTAAAATCTTCAAAGGAGGTTATTTTAAATTGCTTTAAATAATTTTCATATGTTTTTAATGGATGGTCTGACATATAAAAACCGATAGATAAAAATTCATTCATTAAAATTTCATTTTTTGTCCAGTCTTTAATCTTTGGAATTTTGATATTGTCAAAACTTTTATCATTATTTTTCTCAAACAAATTAGTCTGCAAACTGTTTTTCTCTTCCCAGCTAGATTTATTTATTTGTATCATTTTTGGAATGAAGTCATAAAGTGAAGCTCTGTTTTTATTGAGTTCATCGAAAGCACCAGCTTTAACTAAACCCTCTAACTGTAATTTATTAATACTTTTTGGCTTAACTCTTTTTATAAAATCTTCTAAAGATTTAAAATCACCATTTATTTTTCTTTCCTCAACAATTTGCGAGATTGCTTCATAACCAACACTTTTTATTCCAGATAAAGCATAATAAATTTTATTTTTTTCAGCTTTAAAATCTGCGAAACATTTGTTGATGGATGGTCTAACAATTTCAATTTTAAGTCTTCTTAATTCTTGAACGAACTCTCTCAATTTATCTGTATTTGATAGTTCGGTTGACATTGTAGCTGCAATAAAATCTTCTTTGTGGTAATTTTTTAAGTATGCTGTTTGATATGCTATCAAAGCATACGCTGCAGCATGACTTTTGTTAAAACCATATTCGGCGAATGGTTTAATTTTTTGGAAAATAAATGATGCAATATCTTTTTTTATACCATTATTAATTGCTCCTTTTATAAATTTTTCTTCTTGTTTTTCTAACTCTTTCCTCTTTTTTTTTCCCATTGCTTTTCTCAATATATCAGCTTCCCCAGGAGTAAAATTTGCAAGAACTTGGGCTATCTGCATAACTTGCTCTTGATAAATTATAATGCCATATGTTGGTTTCAGGATTTTTTCTAAACTTTCATGTATGTAATCAGGTTTTTTTAATCCATTTTTACAATCATTATAAATTGGAATGTTGTTCATTGGTCCAGGTCTATAAAGAGCGACCAGTGCAATTATATCCTCAAACTTGTTTGGTTTCATTTGTTTCAAGGCTGAGCGAACTCCTGAGCTTTCAAGTTGAAACAATCCTGTGGTTTCACCGGTTGATAATAATTTGAAAATTTCTGGATCATTTAAAGGAATTTTACTTATATCTAAATTAATATTTTTATTTTTAAGCATTTGAATCGTTTTGTGAATGACGGTTAATGTGTTTAATCCTAAAATATCAAATTTTACTAAACCAGCATTTTCCGAGGAATGCATATCATATTGTGTAGATGGCAATAGTAGATTAGAACTTTTATCTTTGTACAAAGGTACTTGCTCTGATAACTTTTCACCTGCAATAACTACACCCGCAGCGTGAGTTGCTAAATTTCTATTTAAACCTTCTAGTTTGAGTGATAATTCAATTAATTTTTTAACTTTAGGATTATTATCTTGTTCATCCTTTATTCTTGGTTCTCTGGCTATTGACTCCTTTAAAGTAAGTGGTCTTGAAGGATCAAAAGGTATCATTTTGCATATTTTATCTACATGTCCATATGGAAGACCGATTACTCTTCCGATGTCTCTGAGCGCCATTCGAGCCTTTAATTTTCCAAAAGTTATAATATGTGCAACACCATTTTTGTATTTTGATCTTAGATATTTAAAAACCATATCTCTTTTTTCTTCACAAAAATCTATATCAAAATCAGGCATTGATATTCTGTCTGGGTTTAAAAATCTTTCAAATATTAAATCAAATTTAATTGG
>MDSW01183728.1_pt1 | contig 11065 bp, 9 predicted proteins | sample 811171 | NCBI WGS metagenome assembly MDSW01 (sample SAMN05326641, study PRJNA326480) | marine metagenome | isolation source: seawater | place: Atlantic Ocean: North West | collected 2012 | reverse complement strand
TGACGGAGATAGATTTTCTCAACAAGGAGGCACAAAATCTCAAAATAAAACTCTGACGATGTTCGATAATTACCTTAAAAGTAAGCAGAATAGAGCTGAGTCAAAAAAAGCTTCAAAAAGCAAAAACACTAATATAAGCGCTAGCTCTTAATCTTTTAAAAATATGAATAAAATTAAATCTCCATCAGATGTAGATTTAAAAAAATATGATCAAGGATTGAATAATCCAGAAGTCTATTTTGGTTTACCTAGTACAGTTAAATTTTGTAAGAAATGTACTTATAGTAATCAAAAACCTTTATCTGAAGTTGAGTTTAAACATAGTAAAATTTCAAAAAAACCAGTAGTTCAATTGAACAATGAAGGAGTTTGTTCTGCTTGCGAGGTTAATGTTAATAAAAAGAAAATTAATTGGGAGGAAAGAGAAAAAGAATTAATTGAACTTTGTAAAAAATATAAAAAATCAGACGGATCTTACGATTGTATTGTTCCAGGTTCAGGAGGTAAAGACAGTTTTTATGCATCTCATATACTAAAATATAAGTATGGCATGAATCCATTAACGGTTACATGGGCACCACATATATATACTTCGTGGGGATATAAAAATTTTCAATCATGGCTAGCAGAAGGTTTCGATAATTATTTGTTCACCCCGAATATTAAAACTCATAGATTGTTAACTAGATTGGCACTTGAAAATCTTTTTCATCCATTTCAACCATTTATTCTTGGGCAAAAAAATTTTCCTGTAAAAGTCGCCGCAAAATTTGATATTCCTTTAGTATTCTACGGTGAAAATCCTGTTGAGTATGGAAATGATAAATTAGAATATTATAAACCAAATAAAGATAATAAATTTTTTTCGGAAACTGGAAGTGCTAAGCAGTTTTTTTCAGGATTTGATACATATGAACTCAATGAATTCGGAATTAAAACTGAAGACCTTAATCCTTATAAACCATTAGATTCAGAAATAATTTTAAAAAAAAAAATAGATGTAAATTATTTGGGTTATTTTTTGCCATGGCACCCACAGAAAAATTATTACTATACTGTTCAAAACAGTAATTTTACTCCCTCACCGGAGAGGTCGCCAGGAACATACGACAAGTATAGTTCCCTTGACGATAAAATTGATGATTTATACTGGTACACACTTTTTATAAAATTTGGAATTGGACGTGCAACTTATTCTACTTCACAGGAAATAAGAAATGGTGAAATTAATAGAGACGAAGGAATAAGTTTAGTTGGCCAATTTGACGGGGAATATCCAAAAAGATTTGAAAAAGAAAATTTTCAATACCTTTCAATAGACAAGCAAAATTTTCCAAAAGCAAATAAAAAATTTGAAAACCCTTTAATGACAAAAAACTATTTTGATTTACTCACAAATAAATTTAGGTCACCTCATATTTGGTATTTTAATAAAGATTTGAGGACATGGTCTCTAAGGTCAAAAGTTTCAAAAAACTCTCTTCAAAAAAATTAATAAATAAATTTTCTTAAAATTTTTAATGTTCCAAAAAAAAATAAGGATTATCCCCAGGTTGGATATCAAAGGAAAAAATCTAATTAAGAGTATTCAATTTGAAGGATTAAAAGTTATAGGCTCTCCAAATGAATTTGCATTAAAATATTACGATGATGGTGCAGATGAAATAATTCTAATAGATTGTGTAGCGTCACTTTATAATCGGGATAACTTAAAAAGTATTATACAGGAGGCTGCAAAAAACATTTTTGTACCAATTACAGTAGGTGGAGGTATAAGAAATTTAGAAGATGCAACAAATCTCTTAACGGTGGGAGCTGATAAAATTGCAGTAAACACCGCAGTAATCAAGAATCCTGAATTAATAACAGAATTGGCCAACAAGCTTGGATCACAGTGCGTTGTCCTATCTATTGAAGCAAAAAGGACAGAACAAAATAATTGGGAAGCATTTATGAACTATGGCAGAGATCATACTGGTTTTAATGTTCTGGACTGGGCAAAAAAAGGGATAGATTTAGGTGCCGGAGAAATTTTGCTGACCTCTGTTGACAAAGAAGGAACTAGAAAAGGATTTGACGTAGACTTAATCAAAAGCGTATCAAATAAAATAAATACACCTATTATTGTATCAGGAGGCATGGGCAAACTAGAAGATATCGAAGAAATCTCAAATATTGGAAACATTCACGGGATTTCAATGGCCGACATCCTTCATAATGGCAGGTCCTCAGTAAATGAAATAAAAAAATTCTCAAAAAAAGTTGGTTTTACTGTTAGAGAAAATCTATAAAAAATGTTTACTTTAATAAAAAAACTATATTCTTTTCTTGATAAAAATCTAAAAATTAATTTATTTTTATTATTTTTTGTTTTTCTTATAGCTATGATACTTGAGATCATTGGTGTAGCAGCTATTATTCCTTTTATTCTAATAATTATAAAAAGTGATTTTATAGTTGATTACCCAACCTATGCCTCATATTTAATTTCACTATCTCCTCTAAACTTATTTTCTACATCCTTTTCAAATTCACCCCAGTTAAATTTAATTGCGGGAGGAATGTTAGCTTTTTTCTTAATTTACCTGATTAAATCGGTATATATGATCTTTGCTGTTTATCTAAGAGGTTTATTTGTTTTAAAAATAAATGTTTCAATCTCTAAAAAATTTATTAATGGTTATTTGGGATTACCGTATTCTTTTTTCTCTAGAAAAAATTCTTCAGAATTAATAAGAAATACTGCTTACGAAACAGTCTCAATAGCAAATTCAATAGACTTATTGATGATATTATTATCTGAATTTATGATTCTATTGGGAATAGTTACATTTCTTTTATACTACCAACCTATGCCAGCTGTAATTTCACTCACTACTTTTTTATTAGCAGCTTATTTCTTTTATCATTTTACAAAAAAAAAAATCCTACTCCTAGGTGAGGATAGAAAAATTTTTGAAGAAAGAAGACTTAATTTTCTAAATCAAATTTTAGGAGGAATTAAAGAAGTTAAAATTTACAAAAAGGAAAATGAGTTCACGAAGAAATTTATTACTTCATCAAATAAAGTTTTTAACTCAAATATGTTAATGGAATTCATTAATGCTTTACCAAAAATCTGGCTGGAAGTTGTTGCTTTATTTTCACTTTCAGTTTTAATTATTTCAGTGATACTTTTACAAACAAATTACACAAGCGTGATCCCAACACTCGGATTATTTGCTGGTGCAGCATTCAGAATATTACCTTCTATAAATAGAGCGGTAGGTTCAATACAAAGATTCAAGTATTACTCACCTGTTATTAACGAACTCCACACACAGCTAGAAAATATGAAAAGAAATTCTAAACAAATTGAAGATAAAAAAATTAATTTTTCAAAAACCCTTGCATTAAGCAATCTAAACTTTGTTTATAATGGAAGTAGTAGTAAAATTTTAAACAAAGTTGATTTAAATATCTCAAAATTTTCAACGATCGGTCTAATGGGTGAAACAGGTTCTGGCAAAAGTACTTTGGGAAATATATTAATTGGATTAATAGATTTTAAAGAGGGAAATATTATTTCAGACGGAATAAATACAAAATTGAAAAAAATTAATTGGTCTAATAGAGCTGGTTATGTTCCTCAAAATGTTTTTTTAATCAATAGCTCAATAAAGGAAAATGTAGCATTTGGTATTCCTAAAGAAGAAATTGATGAAACAAGAGTTATTAAGTCAATTAATCTATCTCAGTTAGATAAATTTATAGATAGCCTACCTGATGGTTTAAATACAATAATAGGCGAAAGAGGATCTAAATTATCGGGGGGTCAAATACAAAGGATCGGTATAGCAAGAGCTTTATATAATGATCCTGAATTTTTAGTTCTTGATGAACCTACGAGTGCTTTAGACTCAAATACTGAGAAGGATTTTTTCAATTCACTTAAAAATTTGTATGGAAAAAAAACAATTTTCATTATTTCTCATAGACCAAATGTATTGAAAGAATGCGATGTAGTATATAAGTTAGAAAAAGGAAAACTTAATAAAATGGAGCTTTCTTAGTGTTTAATAATAAAAGTATACTAATCACAGGCGGAACTGGTTCTTTCGGGAATTTATTTGTTGAAAGAATATTAAAAGGTTTTAAACCTAAGAGACTTGTTATTTTTTCTAGAGATGAACAAAAACAATCTCAAATGGCACAAAAGTTCCCCTCAGAAAAATATAAATGTCTTAGATACTTTATTGGAGATGTGCGAGATCTAAATAGATTAACATTAGCCATGAAAGATGTTGATTATGTTGTTCATGCTGCCGCTTTAAAACAGGTAAATATAGCAGAATATAATCCCATGGAATGCATAAAAACTAATATAGGCGGGGCAGAAAATGTAGTTAAGGCAGCTATAAGTTCAAATGTTGCAAGAGTTATAGCTTTGTCAACAGATAAGGCATCAGATCCAATTAGTTTGTATGGCGCTACAAAACTTACTTCCGATAAAATTTTTGTTTCTGCAAATAACATAGTTGGGTCAAAGAAAGCAACACGTTTTTCAGTTGTTAGATATGGAAATGTTGTTGGTTCAAGAGGTTCAGTTATACCAATATTTCAAAAGCTGATAAATGATGGCGTTAAAGAACTACCCATAACAGATAAAGGCATGACAAGATTTTGGATAACATTAAATCATGCTGTTAAATTTGTTTTGAGGTCTTTTCAAAGAATGAAAGGCGGTGAAGTTTTCGTGCCAAAAATACCATCAATTAAAGTTACTGACCTGGCTTTAGCTATGGCTCCAAAACTAAAGCAAAAAATAATTGGTGTAAGACCTGGCGAAAAAATTCATGAGAAAATGTGCTCGGTTCATGAGGCCAGATTGACTTTAGAATTTAAAGATCATTATGTAATTAGACCTAGTATAACTTTTTGGGACTATAAAATTGATTACAAGAAAAACGGTTTGAACGAAACAGGAAAACAAGTTCGTGAAAATTTTGAATATAGATCTGATAATAATGAAGACTTTTTAAGTGTTTCTCAAATAAAAAATTTATTCGATTAAAAATTATTTAATAAATTTCAAATAATGCAAAAAAAAAAAATTTTAGCAGTAATACCTGCGCGTGGTGGAAGCACTAGAATAGTAGGCAAAAATTTTAAAAAATTTAATGGCAAACCGATCATTGCCCATACAATTAAAATATTAAAAAAATCAGAAATTTTTGATAAAATTGTAGTTTCAACTGACAGCAAGAAAATTGCTTCAATAGCTAAAAAATACGGTGCAGAGGTACCTTTCTTAAGACCAAAATCGTTAGCAAATAATATAATCACAACAAGACCTTCAATTAAACATTGTATAAATTATCTTGATAAAAAGGGATTAAAATTTGATTTTGTTTGTGAAGTTTTTGCTCCGAACCCATTTTTAAAAATCTCTGATTTAAAAAGGGGTTTAAAAAAAATAAAAGCTCAAAAAACAGACTATGTGTTTTCAGCTACAGCTTATATTTTTCCTTTTTTTAGATCATTTACATATTCAAAAAAGAAGGGTCTAAATGTGATATTCAAAAAAAATATTAAAAAAAGATCACAAGATTTAGATCGGATTATGTGTGATGCAGGGCAGTTTTATTGGGCACATAAAAATACTTGGATTGGAAAATCAAAATCAAATTTTACCAAAGGTTCATCAATAATTGAAATTCCACTTACTAGGTACCATGATCTCGATACCCCTCAAGATTGGAAAAGAGCAGAGTTATTTAGCAAAATAATAAAAAAAAATTAATTTTATAAATCTACTTGTAAATCATGAAATTAAAAAAACTTTCTGAAAAAATCAAACTTAATGGTAAAGAAATAATATCATTTAAAAAGAAATGTTTTATTGTTGCAGAAATATCTGCCAACCATGGAGGTGATTTGAATACAATGCTGAAGACGATTAAAAAAGCTAAAGCAGTAGGGGCAGATGCAGTAAAAATACAATCTTATCAACCAGAAACAATGACACTGAATGTTAAGAATAAACATTTTCTTATAAATGATAAATCAATTTGGAAAGGTAAATATTTATTTGATTTATACAAAGAAGCTTTTACGCCCTTTAAGTGGCACAAAAAAATCTTTCAAGCAGCAAAAAAAGAAAAAATTTTATGTTTTTCTGCTCCGTTTGATATAAGTGCTGTGAATCTTTTGGAAAGTCTAGGATGTCCAATTTACAAAATTGCTTCACCAGAAATTGAAGATTTAAAATTAATTGAAAGAGTTGCAAGAACTAAAAAACCGATAATTATAAGTACTGGAATTGCAAGCGAAAAAGATATTAGCGTTGCTATAAAAATTTGTAAAAAAAATAAGAATTATAATGTGATTTTATTAAACTGTATATCTAGTTATCCAGCTAGTCCCGAAGAGTTAAATCTTAAACATATTAATAAACTAAAAAAATATTCAAGAATTGTAGGATATTCTGATCACAGTAATACCGACGAAGCATGTTTAACGTCAGTAGCATTAGGCGCTAAAGTGGTAGAAAAACATTTTATTTTAAACAAAAAAATTAAAAGTCACGACAAAAAATTTTCTTATGATGCCAGTGAATTTCTTAATTTAGTAAAAAATATTCGAAGAGTTGAAAAAATCCTTGGAAAAGAAGATGTTGACAAAAAAAAAATACTAAAGAAAAAACTTAAAACAATAACGAGATCAATTTTCTTTTCGAGAGACATAAAAAAGGGTCAGACAATTTCAGAATTTCATATCAAGTCTGTAAGACCTGGCACTGGATACCCTTTAAAATATTTTGATAAAATTATAGGAAAAAAAGCTAAAAAAAATTGTTTTAAAGGCCAACCAGTAAAAAAAGGAGACTTTTAACAAATGAGAATTATAGGTATTGGTTTTTTATCCGAGTCCTCAGTTGCATTATTAGAAAATGGAAAAATAAAATATGCCATTAGCCAAGAAAGACTTAATCGAATAAAAAATTGGTGGGGTAATCCTATTGAGACTATAAAATTTGTTTTAAAAGAGACAGGGTATAAACTTAAGGATATAGATTATTTCGCTACCCACGGCCTTACTGCATATACAAAAGATATACCAAATATTTCTTATTTTAGAAAAAAAATAAATATAGTGAAAAAATCAACTCTTAAAAATAAAATTAAAAATAGACAAATTAAATATTTAAAAATGCGCTTTGCACATGAAATTAAAGCAAACAAAAGAGTCTTTAAAAATATTGAAGACCTTAGGAAAAACTTTAAAAATTTACATGTTTACGATCATCATGATGCACATGCTGCAAGTGCATATTATTATTCTGGTTGGAAGAACTGTTATGTACTTACTATTGACGGTTGGGGGGATAACGCTTCATCAAAATTTTATTATGCAGAAAACGGTAAGTTAAAAAATTTAACTAGGTCTGACACTATCGATTCATTAGGATACTTTTACGGAAGTATAACAAAGTTACTTGGTTTTAAACCACATAGACATGAAGGAAAAATTCTTGGACTTGCTGCATTTGGAAATTATAAAAAAGCATACAAAGTAATATCAAAAATGATCAGTTATAATAGGTCTACAAAAAGTTTTTCTGGAAATTTTGAAAAAGGATATTTTATTTCAAAATTTGAAAATCCTAACTTGAAATTTTTAAAGAAAAGATTTGTAAGAGAGGACATAGCAGCAGCAGCACAAAAAAGAATTGAGGAAGTAATAATTAAATTTATAAAAGATAATGTCCCAAGAAAAAGTAAAATAGCACTTGCGGGTGGAGTATTTTCTAATGTAAAAATAAATCAAAAAATATCCGAATTAGAAAATATAAAGGATATTTTTATTTTTCCTAATATGGGAGATGGTGGATTATCAGTAGGAGCAGCATCCTTATGTTATAATCAAAAGTCAAAATTTAAATTACAAAAACTTAATAATGTTTATTTAGGTCCTAAATTTAAATCAAATGAGATTTTAAAAAAAATTAAAAAATATAAATTAAATTATCTTAAACTTAAGAGACCACAAAAGTTTATCGCAACGAAACTTCATCAAGGTAATGTAATTGCATGTTTTCATGGTAGAATGGAATTCGGTCCTAGAGCATTAGGAAATAGAAGTATTCTTGTAAAATCAACAGACGCATCCGTTAATGATTGGCTTAACAAAAAACTTAACAGGACAGAGTTTATGCCATTTGCACCCATAACTTTAGAAAGTCATGCAAAAAAAATGTACTACGATATTAATAAAAAAAAAAATGCAATGAAATTTATGACTATTACCTGTGATTGTAAATCAGATGCAATTAAATTTTCCCCCGCAGCTGTTCATATAGATAAAACTGCAAGACCACAAATAGTAAACAGTAAAACTAACAAAAAAATTTACGAAATTTTAATTGAGTATTTTAAAATTTCAAAAATACCTACACTAATAAATACAAGTTTTAATGTTCATGAGGAGCCTATAGTATGTGAACCGGATGATGCTATGCGTGCTTTTTTGAAAAGCGGTTTAGATTATTTATATATTGAAGATTATATTGTTTATCCCTAGAAAGAATTAATGATAGAAAATTTTAAAAATTTTTTGTTTGTTGTATCGCACCCAGATGACGAAGTTCTGGGATGTGGCGGGATAATAAAAAAACTTTCAAAAAAAAACAAAAATATTAAAGTGATTTTCTTAGCGGAAGGATCCTCTTGCAGATATAATCAAGAAAATTATGATCTTAAAAAAATTAAAAAAGAAATTGAATACAGAAAAAGTTGTGCAAAAAAAGCTCTTAAAGATCTGGGTGTAAAAAAATACTCATTTTATGATCTTAAATGCGGAAATTTACACTTATATTCAATCTTAGATCTTGGAAAAATTATTGAAAATGAGATTACAAAGTTTAAGGCAGATGTAATATTTACACATTCCAATATTGATGTTCACGTAGACCACAGAACTGTATATCAGGCCTGTTTACAGGCTTCCAGACCCGTGCCGAAAATGAGAAAAATAAAAGCATTAATTTCTTTTGAAACCCAAAGTTCAACCGAGTGGAATTATTCAGAGCCATTTATTCCAAATCTTTTTATTAATATTGATAAAGAAATTAATTCCAAAATTAAAGCTATAAAAAGGTACAAATCCGAAATAATAAAATTTCCACACCCAAGGAGCAAAACTGGGATCGAGTCTTTGGCAAAATTTAGAGGATCTCAGTCATCCAATAAATATGCTGAAGCTTTCATTGTAAACAAATACATTAATGAATGAAAATTCTTTGTGTTGGATATAGAGATTGGTCTAAAAATATTTATTACGGACTAAAAAAATCGTTTATAAAATCTAAATTTAAATTTATTTTTCATTTTAAAAAAAAATCACTTTTAAAAAAAATAAGAATCACCAAACCAGAATTAATTTTATTTTATGGATGGAGCTGGATTATTAAAAAAAAAATTTATAAAAATTATGAATGTTTAATGCTTCATCCATCACCTCTACCTAAATTTAGAGGAGGTAGTCCAATACAAAACCAGATTATAAGAAATAAAAAAAAATCAATGGTAACAATATTTAGAATTAATAATATTTTAGATGGAGGAGATATATATTATCAAAAAGGATTTTCTCTAGAAGGATCATTAAATCAAATCTTCAACCGTATGGTAAAAATTGGTATAATCGGAACTAAAAAGATCTTGACCAAAAATATTGTACCAAAAAAACAAAATCATAAACTAGCTACATATTATCCTAGAAGAAAAAAAAAGGAGAGTGAAATTTCTCTTAAAGAGTTAAAACATAAGTCGGCTACTTATTTGTACAACAAAATCAGAATGCTCGAAGATCCTTATCCGAATGCATATTTGAGAATCAATAAAAGAAAAAAATTGTATTTTAAAAAAATTAATATCGGGAATTAAGTGAATATTGGATTTAGAGTAGATGCTTCTAATAGAATTGGCTCTGGGCACTGGAGCAGATGTTTTTCTATTGCAAGTCAGATTAAAAAAAAAAATAATATTTTTTTTATATCAAGGAATTTACCTGGAAATAGATTAAACCAAATAAAAAATTCTTTTTCTTTAGTTAAACTAAAAAAAATAAAAAAATATAAATTTGATCAAAATTGTCACGAATCAAATAATAATCTTGGCTTACCCGAAGAAATCGATTTTCTAGAAACTCTTAATGCAATAATTAAATATAAAATCGAAGTTTTAGTAATTGATCATTACTCAATTAATGAGACTTATAAAAAACTAATTAAAAATTTTTTAAAATATTTAATTGTAATTGATGATTTCACGCATAAGAAACATTATGCAGATTTATTGATAAATAATAATTTTTTATCAGAAAATGATAAAAAAAAAATCAAAACTCTTAATCCTAAATGCAAGTTTTTACTGGGTTCTAATTACCCATCTGTAAATCTAAATTTTCATAATTTAAAAAGAAAAGTTAAGGAAAGAAAAAAAATCAAAAAAATATTAGTATTTTTTGGCTCTATAGACCCAACTGGAGAAACCTTTAAAGCTTTATCAGTTCTGAAAAAAATTCCAAATATCAAAACAATAATGGTTACTTCCAAGTCAAATCCAAGGTTTAAAATGATACAAAAAATAATAAAAAAAGAAAAAAATTTAAGATTACTGGCGGATATTAAAAATTTAAATTTTGGAAATCTAATTCTTAAATCTGATCTCGCCATTGGATCCTGTGGTGTCAATATAATAGAAAGGTTATATCTAGGTTTGCCTTCTTTAGTAATAACTACTGCAAAAAATCAAATCATAGGTGCGAAAAATTTAAAGAAACGAAAACTAGTAAGATATTTAGGAAAAAATATTAATGTAAGTAGGAGCGACATCCGGTCTTCTTTAGAAAAATTACTTTATAATGAGAAGAAGTTTAAAAAATTTTCTAGGAGATGCTTTTTATCCATGAAAAATCAAATAATTTTCAATTTGAGTAAAGAAATAAATTTAAATTTAAAAAAAAATAAAAAATTAATTTATGAAAAAAAATATCTGTATTTTAGATTATGGAAGTGGGAATG
>MDSW01046427.1_pt1 | contig 11065 bp, 5 predicted proteins | sample 811171 | NCBI WGS metagenome assembly MDSW01 (sample SAMN05326641, study PRJNA326480) | marine metagenome | isolation source: seawater | place: Atlantic Ocean: North West | collected 2012 | reverse complement strand
GGGGGGGGGGGGGCGTCCGCGCGAGGCGCGAGAATGCGGCCGGACGGGGGCGAAAAAGCCACGACGACGCGGGCGCGTGATTTTTGCTGCTTGCGCGTTGAGACGTCGTCACGCGGCGGCACACGACAAAAATTGGCTCCCGGTCGCCGTTGATCGGCGTCGATTGATCGTTCCCGAGATTTCCCGAACCCGCCTCGAAGTTGCTTCGGCGGCCGGATGCGTCGATCGACACACGCGCGCGCGCGGCGCCCTCGCGCCCACGCCCCGCGCCCCCATGGTCGGCTCGGCCGCGCGCCCGACCTCGCCGCCATCGCCCCGGCGCGCGGTGGGCGCGGGCGCGGCGCTGATTCGCGGCGTCGCCGCGCCGCGCGACGCCGAGCTCGGCGGGTCGTCGGCGGACGACGAGAAGACGCGCGTCGTCGACGACGACCGTCGCGCCGCGACCGGGCTCCTCGCGCGGTACAGCAGGTGGTCGCACGACCGGCCGTGCGCGGTCTTCTCCGCGATCGCCCTCGTCGTCCTCGCCATCACCGTCGTCGTCGCCGCGGCCGACCTCGCGCGGTTCCACGCCGACGAGAGCGACAAGGCGCGTCCCCTCGACGCCCCCCACTGCGGGCACCGCGAGCGCCCAACGCGCGCGAGTCTCCGCCCCAGGCGTCTGCGCGCGTTCGACACGCCTGGTCTCTGCCGAGAAAACCGATCGTCGCGGATGACGAAACGCGGCGTCACGCGCGGCGGAGGCCCGTGAACGGAAATTTTCCCCGGGGGGGGCGTTTGTGTTGTCGTTTTTGGGATTACCAAAAAATATTTCCCCGTCCCGGCCTCCGACCCTCCCCCGACCCTCCTCGCTTCCCCGCGGACGGACCCGATGCTGACGATGCCCCGCCGAATCCGAATCCAATCCTCTTTACATACAATCCACAGGAATGGGTCATTTTGCGCGATCCCGCGACGTCGTTCGCGGACGCGAGCGAGGCGGCGCAGGCGCTCTCCACTCGCCATGGCTCCGGCGTCGCCGCCGCGCGCGAGCGATCGGACGAGTCCGAGGGCGGCACGCTTCGGTTCCAGTTTGAGGCGCGGGACGCGGGAGGCTCGGTGTTCACGCGCGAGTCGCTCCTCCTGATGCGCGAGATCGACGAGCTGGTGATGAGCGTCCCGGGCTACGAGGACGTCTGCCAGCTCGAGTACGCGGCGATCGACGACGACGACGCGGCGGACGACGCGGCCTCGCGCGTCGCCGTCGGGTGCGCGCCGCGCGTCACCCCGGTCCTCCACTTCTTCCCGAGCGTCGCGACGCTCGCGAACGGGACGGTCGTTCGGGTTCCCGACGGGCGCGGCGAGTTGGTCGCGGACATCGACGCGACGGTTCGGGGCTTCGCCGCGGACGAGCGCCGATTCGGGTACTTTTTGGACGGCGACTTCGACCCGGCGAATCCCGCGCGCGGGCTGGTGAACGCCATCACGCGGACCAAGTATCCGATCGGCGCGCCGCGCTTTGGATTCGCCGCGCCGGACGATAGGGAGGACGAGCAGGAGGCCGAGATCGGGGCGGCGTGGCTCGACGCCGTGGAGGCGAAGCTGTTCGAGCGGTTCGGGATGAAAGCCGGATTTTTGAGTTCGCCGTACATGGGCGTCCCGGTGGACGAGTCCTCGGGCACGATCGTGCGTTGGTACGCGGGGTATTTGCGTTCGAAGGATTCCTCGCTGGTGATCAACTACGACCTGAGCTGGGCGGGCGCGAGCGTCGCGGCGGTGTGGGCGTACATGTGCGTGCACACGGGCTCGGCGTTCGTCGCCAGCCTCGGGATGTTCGAGATTCTGATGTCTTTCCCGGTGAGCGTGTTCATCTACCGCGTCGTCTTCGGGGTGCGGTACCTCGGGAACATTCAGATTTTGTCCATCTTCATCGTCCTCGGCGTCGGCGCGGACGACGTGTTCGTCTTCTTCGACGCGTGGCGGCAGTCCGAGACTCTGAGGGAAAGGAGTGGTCGAGACGGCGGAAATACGGCGACGACGCTCGCGCGCGTGACGTACACGTCCGAGCGCGCGAGCTGGGCCGTTTTCGTGACGAGCGTGACGACGATGATGGCGTTCGCGGCGACGGCGATGAGCGAGGTGATGCCCATCGCCGCGTTCGGGATACTCTCCGCGACCATGATCTTCGTCCTCTTCGTCGTCAACGTGCTCTTCTTTCCCCCGGCGCTCGTCCTGTACGAGCGAAGGCTGAAGCGGTGGAGTCTGTGGGGATTGGTGCCGAAGATGCGACGCGGAGACGGAGGCGCGGACGAACGCGGAGAACACGGAGGCGGAGGCGGAAAACGTCTCGGAGGGAACGACGACGACCCGGACGGAGAGAAGATCGGGTCGGGCGTCTCGGGCATCCCGACCCTCCCTCCCTCCCCCGACCTCGCTCCCTCCCTGGACGTCTCGTCCCTGGGCCGGATCGAGCGGTTCTACCACGGCCCCTTCTTCCGCTTCATCTCGCACCGCGTCGTCCGCGCGATCGTCGTCCTGGGCTTCGCGTCACTCTTCGTCGCCGGCGCTACGCTGGCGTCTTCGCTCGAGACCCCCGCCGAGCAGGAGCGGTGGTACCCCTCCCACCACGCCATGCAGGCGTTCAGCGATAACCGCCGGCGGTTCATGTCCAGCGACGAGGACAGGGTCGTTCTCGTGGACGTCGCGTGGGGCGTCCGCGGGATGGACCTCACCGGCGTCGACCGGTGGACGCCGAGCGAGCGCGGCGCGCTCGTTCGCGACGAACGGTTCGACCCGACGGCGCCCGACGCGCAGCGACACCTGAGGGACGCGTGCGACGCGGTCAAGCGCGCGACGTGCGACGCGGAGGGGTGCGGCGGGGCCGGCGGCGGGCTCGTCAGGAACGGCGTCGACGGGGAGGTGCACTGTCCGATGGAGGCCTTCGCGGCGTGGGTCGAGGCGGGGGGGGCGTATAACTCGGGGGTGTTTCCCGTGCGACGCGACGAGTTTCACGAAGCCGTCGCCGCGTTCGCGAGGAGCGACGCGGGCGCGGCGTACAGATCGCACCTCGGGTTCGAGGAGGAGGAGGAGGAGGACGCCGGGAGAGATCTCGGAGGAGAGTCCGAAGACTCCACCTCCTCCTCCTCCTCCTCTTCCTCTTCCGCTTCGTCTTCTCGTTTGTTTTACGTTCGGATGACCGCTGAGTCGACGCTCGTCTTCCCCACGACGGCGCGGGTGTCTCGCCCCGTGTTCGACCGTTGGGAGGCGTGGGTTTGGGACGAGCTCAACGCGAACGCGCCCGCGGGCGTCGCGAACGCGCTCCAGACGGGGTACTTCACCTGGACGTGGATGCGCACGCAGGAGGCGCTCGTCAAGAACACCGCGCAGGGTCTGTTCATCTGCTTCACGATGGCGTTCGCGGTGCTCCTCGCGAGCACGCTGGACCTCCGCGTGGGCGTCTTGGCGACCGTCACCATCGCGGGCATCGTCGTCACCGTCATGGGCGTGGGCGTTCGCGGGATCATGCGCTGGGACCTCGGCATCGGCGAGAGCATCGCGGCGGTGATTCTGATCGGGCTGAGCGTGGACTACTGCGTGCACCTGGCCAACGCGTACTGCGAGGCCGACCCGCGCGAGTGCGCCACGAGCGAGGCGAGGACGCAGAGGGCGCTCGGCGTCATGGGCATCTCGATCACCGCGTCCGCCGTCACCACCGTGATCAGCGGGTCGATCCTCTGGCTGTGCGTGCTCAACTTCTTCGCCAAGTTCGCGTTCTTGATCACCGCCACCATCGCGAGCTCGTTCGCGTGGAGCGTCTTCTTCCTCCCCGCGGCGCTGTGCGCGTTCGGGCCGGACGGACGCGAGTCGTGGAGCAGCCTGAGGCCGCTCGCGAGGGTATTGGCGAGGAGGTGGGAGGAAGGGGTGTGTTTTTGCTTCGAACGCGGGAAACGCGCGAGCGCGGAAAAGACGACGAGAAAGATGAGGCCCGGCACCTCGGTGGAGCGCGCGTACGCGCTGGGGTAACGACCTGAATGAAAAGGAGGGCGGAAGGCGGCGAGAGGGGGCGGAGGACGCGAACGTGGACGCTCGGGGGAGCGGGAGTGACAGTATTCTCGGCGTCGCCGCGCGAGCGAGCGATGTCGCCGCGCGCGGCAGAGTGCTGGAGCAGAAAGCTTTCCCCGGCGGGCGAGCGCGAAAAGGCTGATTGTGATGAATGACACACTGCGAGGCGTTTTTCTCGGAGTTCTGCTCGTCCATCACCTGCCCCTGGAAACCGTTGACGGTTTTCTCGTCGTCGTTTCGTCTTCAGTCGTCTCCTCGCGCGCCTCGCGCTCGCCTCGCGGTGGCTCGGGGCTCGATGCGCCCTCGTCGCCTCGCCGGCGTCGTCGCCCTCACCCTCTCGACGCTTCTCCACACCCTTCCCTCCGGCGCGGGCGAGTCCCCGACGCTCTCCGCCGGGTCGCGGCACACGTGCGCGATCGACGCCTCGGACGCGCTGCACTGCTGGGGCGACGACGCGCGCGGGCAGAGCTCCCCCCCGCCCCTGGACCCCCCCGGGTCCGGGTGGCGCGCGGTCACCGCGAGCAAGGGCGGGTGCCACACGTGCGGGCTCACGCTCCGCGGCGAGGCGCGGTGCTGGGGGTGCGACGACCACGGCGAGACCACGGGCGTGCCCGCGGTGGCGGACGACCGATGGATCGCGCTCGCGGCGGGGAACGGCTTCACGTGCGGCGTCGCCGCCGTAGACCGCGCGATCCGATGCTGGGGCCGATTCCTCCCGCAGATCCCCGCGCCCTCCCAGCCGCCGTGGTACGGCCCGTGGGCCGCCGTCACCGCGGGCGAGGACTGGGTCTGCGCGCTGAGGCGATCGGACCGAACCGCGCGGTGTCGGGGATGGAGCGCCGCCGGCCAAGCCATCGTCCCCGAGCGTCTCGCGAACGTTGCGTTCGACGCCGTCTCCGCGGGGTTCGCGCACACGTGCGGCGTCGCGTCCGAAGACCGTAGCGTCCGGTGCTGGGGGGAGGACCTCTTCGGGGAGGCGAGCGCCGCGCCGAACGCCGGCGGAGTCGTGTTGTCGGACGACGCGGATACTTCGTCGGACGACGCGGATACGTCCGTCCGCGTCGACCCCTTCCCCGACCGATGGGGCGGCGTCGCCGCCGGCGCGCGGTGGACGTGCGGCGTTCGGGGCGCGGCGCGGTCGCTCCGGTGCTGGGGCCTGACGCGGGACTACCCGGACGAGGCCAAGGCGGCGTACGATGAGTTCGGGCAGGTCACCGCGGTCGCGGGGCTCGCGAGCGCGGGCGCGTGTTCGTTCGAGGCGATCGCCGCGGGAAAGCGCCACGCGTGCGGCGTCCTTAGGTACTCCCGCGGCGACGACGCGCATGACGATGCCGGCGCGCGCGGAGAGGCAGGAGATTCCACGAACGAAGACGGCGGCGCTCCCCCCGGTCACTCGCCGGGCGCGATCGTGTGCTGGGGGTCGGACTCGCACGGTCAGGCGAGTCCTCCGACGGGCGAGTCCGATGGCGTGGCGTTGCCGTTCCGCGCGTGGCCGAGCGTCGCGGAGGCGGAGGACTCGGGGGCGGGATTTTTGGATTTGCGAGCGTCGGGCGCGTTCGACGCGTCGCGGTTCACGTGCGACCGAACCGGCGTCGACGACGAATTAACGACCGCCTCCTCGAGCGACGCCGCCTCGAGGAGGACGCGGGCGGTGGCGGTCGCCGCGGCGGCGAGCGCGGCGATGGTCGTCGCGACGGCGGGACCGCGGGGCGCGTGAGGGGGTTGGTTTGAAACGGACTCCTATTTTAGCGGACGCCAAGGTTCTAAACGATTTTTGGGAAACAAAACGAAAGGCTCGTCCCGCTCGTCACAGCTTGGTGAGCCTCTTGAGCGCCGGAAACCAGTACGCCGCCTCCTCCCAGTGGTTCGTCGAGATCCACAGCAGGTGCGCGTCCACCGTCGCGCGGTCCCCCGCGCGCATCGCCTCGCAGAGCGTCGCGAGCGCGTCCGCCACTGCCCCCGTGACCTTCCTCTCGTCGCCCTCCTCGAGGCCCAGAAACGCCAACAACCCGCCGAGCTTCTGGCTCAGCCCGTCCAGCTCCTTCCGCCGCGCCGACGTGTTCGCGCCCGCGGCGCCCTGCTCCTCGCACCGCGCCACCAACGCCGCGTGCTTCGCGCGAATTTCCCGCGCGATGACGGCGTGCCGCGGGGCGACGCGCGACGCGTCCGCGGATTCGAGCGTCGCGTCGGCGGGAGGGCGAGGCCACTCCGGCGCCGGACCGACCCACGCGCCGCCGGAGCAGTACCGCTCGCGGCCGCGAAGCGATATGGGAGGCGCGGAGGGGGGAGGGGGGGCGGATGAGGAGGTGGAGAAAGAAGCGGAGGGCGGAGCGACGGTGGAAACCCCCGAGGGTGCCAGGCTCGTCTGCGGCGGGACGAAGAGCGCCGGCGCCGGCGCCGGCGCCGCCGCCGCGAACGGCGCTCCGAACGGCGCGGCGCCCGGCCCGCCGTGGGCCTGCGCCGGGACGAAGAGGGTCGGCGACGGCGCCCCAGCGGCGGCGTGAGGCGCGGCGTAACCCGGGTACCCGTGCGTCCCCGATGATAGAGGGGAGGGGGCGGGCGGATCGTACGCCGGGGGGGGGTGATGATGCTGCTGGTGGTGCGCCGCGGGCGGGGCCGCGCCGGGGTACGCCGCCGCGTGCGGCGAGGCCACCGCGAACGTCGGCGGCGGCGCGGTCGGGGCGTACGCGGCGGTGGGCGGCGCGGTCGGCGGCGGACCGGGGTGGTGCGCGCGCGCGGCGCGATCGGACGCGGGGACGCCCGCGCCCGCGCCCGGCTGCGCGCCGATCGTCGCGTTCGCGCCGGACGCGAGGGGCGCGGAGGAGGCGAACGGGTTGCGCGGCTTCGGCGGCGCGGCGGTCCCGCTGAGAGGCGCCTGCGTGGCGAACGGGTTCGGCATCGCGCGGGGAAGGGGGGGGCGCCGAGCGCGCGCGCCCCGCCCCGGACGCGTCGGGAGACTCTGGCGAAGCCGGCGGCACACACGCGGCCGAGGGCGAGATCGCGGCACGACGCGCCGAATGATCGGACGTGCCGCGCGATGACCCTTCGGGCGGACGACGGGTCGCGGATGAACGGGAGACGCCTCGATTCATTAGACCCCCGATTCGGGCGGAAGACGTCTCGTTGTTGGTTTATTATTGTCCTGCTCTCTCCAACTCCGGCGGGACGCGGTCACGACACAGGTTCGCGCGCGCACCTCGCGCGCGTCACTCGGTTCGCGCGCCAGCCATGTCTTCCGCGACGCGATCGGCCCTCGGCGCTCGCCTTCCGACCGCGCGAGCGTTCGCGCCGCGCGCGCGCGTCGCCGCGCGCCGCGCCCCCCGCGCCGCGCTCGCCCCCCGCGCGAGCGGCACGCTCGCCCCCGTCAGTCTCGACGACGGCGCGGCGTTCTACGCGATCAAGGCTGTGATTCGCCCGTGGCGCCTCGACGACATCCTCGCCGCGCTGGACGCCCAGGGCATCCGCGGCGTCACCACCTACGAGGTCCGCGGCGCGGGCGTGCAGGCGGGCGCGGTGGAGCGGTACCGCGGCGCGAGCTACGACGAGACCACGCACACGCTCGTGGCGAAGACGGTCGTCGAGGTGGTGCTTGCGAGGGAGCAGGTGCAGGAGATCGTCGACTGCGTCGTCGACGCCGCGCAGACGGGCGAGATCGGCGACGGGAAGATCTTCATCTCCCCCGTCTCGGACATCGTCAGGATCCGAACCGGGGAGGTCGGCGCGGACGCGGAACGAATGGAGGGAGGCAAGGCCTCGAGGAAGGCCGCCGAGGGTCCGTGAGAAGGAGAGAAGGGCGCGGCGGAGGTTTTTTTCGACATCTCGGGAGTTCGGGTTTCGCGCGTGATGTTTTTCTCACATAAAAGTATACCACCGAACAACCGGTACCCTCGAGAGAGACAATACACTCCCCTTCTCGATCGCGGATACCCGTCTCGAGACGCTCCGCTCCTCGTGTCGTCTCCTTTCGTCTCCTCGTCAAAAAGAAAGACTCTTGTCCCCTCGAAACGAACCACTCATCGCCCCGCCTCGACGTTCCACACCATGAGTATTCCGTCGTCGCCCCCGCTCACGAGCGTCTTCCCGTCCGCGGAGAATGCGACGGCGCGCACGGCGGCGCAGTGCGCGTGCTCCGCGGCGAGCGCCCGCCCCGTGCTGAAATCGAAGAGCTTCACCGTCTGGTCCGCGCTCCCGGTGGCCAGGACGCCCTCGGGGCTCAGCGCCACGCACGTGCACTCCTGCACGTGCGCGCCGGGCACGATCTGCAGCGGCTGCGCCTCCATCAGGTCCCAGAAGGAGAGGCTCCGATCCTGCCCCACCGACACCATCTGCACGTCCCGCTCGCCCTGGCTCAGCTCGAAGGCGTTGATGCCCCCGACGCGCTGCTGGTGCTGGCTGACGCGCCGCTCGCGAATCAGGTCCCAGGTGATGATGCTCCGGTCCCGGGACGCGCTCACCACGTGCACGTCGTCCCGAAGCACAGCCACGCCCATGACGCGGCCGCTGTGCTCCTTGAGCGTCGAGATCATCCCGCGCGTCCGCATGTCCCAGACGCGAACCTCGCCGCCCTCGCCGCCCGACACGAAAAAGTGCTGCCCGTTGGCGACGGCGATCGCGCTCCCCCCGCCGGTGTGCGCGTCGGGAAGGGTCCACAGCAGAGCCCCCGTCGCGTTGTCGTGGCACCGGATGTGCCCGTCGCCCCACCCAGAGACAAACGCCTTCTCCGTCGCCGCGACGCACTTGGGCCCGAGCCCGTTCTTGACGATGGCGCGCATCGTCGGCTCCGGCCGAGGCGTCAGCGTCCAACCGCGAAGGCGCCCGTCGGAGGACGCCGAGATCATCCCCTGCATCGCCCCGCCGGGCGCGTTCCTGATCTTCTCCGCAGCCTCGGGGCCGAAGTCCGCGTCGGGAGGCGCGAAACAGACGTTGGTCACGGGGGCGACGTGCGACTCCTCCAAACACACCGGCTCGCGACCGCCCTTCGCGCGCGTCCTGGGGACGAGGTACTTGCGCCCGTCGGCGGTGCACGCCACGAGGTCGTCCGAGTCCGCGATCGGGGACATGCTCGTGACCGCGCCGACGAGCTGCCAGACGTGGTCGAGGGAGTCCAGCACCGTGGGCGGTTTCAGGGGGTTAAACACGCTCACCGTCCCGTCGCCCCCGCCGACGAGGTAGTACCCTCGGTTTCGCCGCCCGCCCGCGTCATCCGCGCTCGACGCGCCGTCGCCGACCCTGACGATGACCCGCGCCGCGCCCTTGCAGCACTGCGCGGTGGTCCTGAGGACGCACCCGTTCGCGGTGAACGTGGCGACGTCGCCGGACGTGGACCCCGCGTAGACGCACGCGCCGTCGGGGCTGAAGACGGCGCTGCAGTACACTCGCTTGGTGTGCCCGACGCCGCACTTTTGCCCGCCGATCAACCCCCTGACGGCGTCGACGCCCCAGATGACGACGTCCGAGCCCGCGGTCGCGAACGTGTAGTGCGCGCCGTCCCTGACGATCGGGGAGAACGCCACCGCCTTGCAATCGGCGGGGGCGCACATGCCGTTCGCGACGATGCACCCGGTCTCGGCGTCCCACGCGAAGATCTTGCCGTCGGGCTCGATCCCGCACGACACGAGCAGGCGCTCGTCGGGGGAAAACGCCACCGCGGCGATCCCCTCGTCGTGCTCGGAGAGGCGGAACTTGAGCTCGCCCGTGGTCAGGTCCCACACGCACACGTCCGCGTTCACGCCGCACTGGCCCGTGGCCATGAGGCGGCCGCTCGCGCTCACGGCCATGCACGACGCGTCGGAGTCGTGCCCGCGGAGGAACGCCTGCTGGCCGGGACGGAGCAGAGGCGCGCTCACGACGTTCGCGCCGGCGAGGTAGTACACGCGCGAGGGGTCCGCGGGGTCGGAGCACATGCCGCCCACGACGGAGGCGCTGCGTAAGCGACGAGAGGAGACCGGGGGGGGGTCGCGAGGAGGAGGTGACGGCGGGAGACGACGTCAGGAACGCGGCGGGGGCGAGGGATCCGCGCGTCGCGTCTCGGGGGGAAGAACAAGGGCGCGGGAGGCTCGTTGACGCCGAGAAGGGACGATCCTCGTCGCGACCGACGCCGAACGCGCACCTCAGGCCGGACGCGTGCGCGAGCGACAGGCGCGCCGCGTGCACGCGCTTAGACTTTGGAGGCGCCGGGGGCGCCCCCGCGGGGACGTCGGCGATCGTCACCGCCTTGGTCGACATCGCGGAAGGCGCGCGGTGGGGTGTGATTGGAGCGACCGACGGATTCCACTCGTTCCCGCGAGCGCCTCGAGTGCCGGTTTTGGGTTGACCGAACCGCCGGGGCGCCGGGCAGTCATCAATTTTTCGCGATGAATGCCGGGGGAGTTTTTCTCCTCGTCGGCTCCGCGAGCCCCCTCCTACGTTCGTACGAGTCGTACACTACCTAAGGTATATCTAAGACGCGGACGCGAGCCTCGACCCCCGTGAACCCCTCAGGCGACCCATCCAGCGACGCGCCCCCGCGAACGCCGCGATCCTCGACGCGTCGCCGCCGCCGGCCGCTCCCTCTCGTCGTTCGCCTCGCCTCTCATCTCGTCACCCCGACGGTCGCGTCGTCACCTCGCGTCGTCGCCGCCCCCCCCGGGGCCCTCGGGGGGAGCGTTCGCCGTCGCCGCCTCCGCCTGCGCCGTGCGGTGCCTCTGCCAGTGGAAATACTGCTGCTGAAAGACGTGCTCGACCGCGCGCGGGTTCGCCATCGCGCGGCGAAACGCGGGGCGCTTCAGCTGATCGAGGAAGTACAGCGCGTGCGGGTAATGCACGAACTTGGCGTACTCGGGCCGGGTCCAGTACGCGAGGTGATCGAGGTACCCGAGGAACGCGGGGTCGTCGAAGTAGCCCTTCGTGGCGAGGTCTGCGACGCGCGAGGGGGAGGGTGGGAGGGGGGATCGGATGACGGGGTGAGCGAAGGAAGGGGGGTGGGGGGTGCCTCGCGGTGGACGCGCGACCCGAGAGGGAAGGAAGAGAAGGGGGGGAGGGGGGGGGC
>MDSW01024693.1_pt1 | contig 11066 bp, 10 predicted proteins | sample 811171 | NCBI WGS metagenome assembly MDSW01 (sample SAMN05326641, study PRJNA326480) | marine metagenome | isolation source: seawater | place: Atlantic Ocean: North West | collected 2012 | reverse complement strand
TCGACGCTTGTATATCTTACTTACTGTGGTTTGCGCGGCCGTAAATATGCTTGGGTGGGACTCTTTGGTTGCGTGGTCCTGGCTCTTGGCGCTACCCACGATATGTTTTTCGCGCATGGTTTCCAAGGCAGTGGGTATTGGACCACTTACTGTTTTGGCGTTTTCGTATTGGTCGAAAGTTATTTGCTTGCTGCGCAGTCAACCCACGCGTTTAAGCAGGTAGAGAAATCCAGGCTGGATAACTTGGAAAAAATAAAGGCTCAAATGGAGTCGTCTCGTTTGGAACGAGAACTCAGCGGTGCCCTGAAGACCAAAATTCATATTTTTTCTAATGTGGCTCATGAATTGAACAATCCGCTGAATTACGTGAGTTTGGGAGCGGATGGGTCCTCGCAACATATCGAGTCCTTGAAAAGCGTTTTAGACCGACTTTTTGAAGGCGCAGCTGAATCGCCAGAGGGCCGCAAAGTCGTGGCAGAAATAGAGGGGCAATTTGATGAGATACGAAAGAATCTCGACATTGTTACTTCGGGCTCTAATGTGGCTGCCAATGTGATTGATGAAATGCGTGGACTGGCCGAGGTGGATGGCAAAATTCGTGAGGAGTTATCGGTTGGGACTTTACTGGATGGTGCCATGCGACGGGTGCGGGCGGATCAGCGACCTGAGATTTTTGAGCAGGTAAACTTCGAAGAATCTCTGGGGAACCTGGACCAATCTGTTGAAGGCAATCCGTATATGCTGATTCATGCCATCAGTCATGTTCTTATTAATGCAGTGCGCTATAGTGTGCTCTCGTCGGATTCACCTACAGTATGGTTAGGGACGCGCGTTAGCGAGAAAGACTGGGTCTTATCCATTCAAAACAATGGGCCTGCCATCGAGGCAAACGCCATTCGTACTCTTTTAGAACCGGGTGAAATTGGTGAAGTGGGTCGTAATTTGCCCGTGGCGCATGCCCTTTTAAAAGAGCAAGGAGCCCGTTTGCGGCTTTGCGATACAGGGCAAATCACTGGGCGTGTGATATTTGAGATCGAGCTGCCACTTGCGGGCAGCCAAGCCGGTGCCCAAGCTTTTGAACCGGGGTGATCGCAGCACTTTTAGGCCCAAGCAATGCTTTCGGAATCTTTCGCTTTTTGGGGCTGTGCTTGTTAGTGTCGGACTGTAGTGGATGAGGAGCCTAAGCTGATGCGGAAGATAATATGGATAGTGTTTGCTCTCATGCTGCCTTCGGTAGCTCTGAGCAGTCCCGCTCGCCAAGCGGATTTACGGGAGTTGACCCAACTGTCTTCCGACATTTTAGTTGGCACGGTCTCCTCCAGTGAGAGTTATTGGGATGGCCGCAGGATTATGACTCGGCATGTACTCGAAACCTCTGATGTTTGGCGTGGTACAGAACGCAGCGGCCCGGTTTATTTTGTGACCATGGGGGGCCAAGTGGGAGAGATAGCCCAGCATGTTTCTGGGGCTCCTGCGGTGCGCAAGGGCGATGAACTTGTCTTGTTTCTTGCCCGGAGCCATCGCAACGAGCTGCATCCTGTTGGCTTGTCACAAGGTGTTTTTTACATGGGGCCGGTTCGGCATACTGTTCGACCCGTGGCCCGAAACTTGAAGGCTTTCGAATTTATCAATGGGCAAGTTAAGCCGTTCCCAGAGCAGCTGCATTCACTGAAGGCCGCAGTATTGGAGTCCATCCAATGATGCGATTTCTCCTAAGTTTGGTGATTGTATCGCTGGCAATACCGCTGCCAGCCTCGGCATTCGTTTGTACTCGGGTCTCAGACGCTGATGGGAATGAAACGGGGCCCTCGCTTTCGTGGTTCTGGAGAGACGGTGGGCGAACGCTTCGCTTTATGGTGCAGCAAGATGGAACCGACGATATCTCAGAAACATCCGAATTCAACGACCTTCGAGAGTCCTTTTTAGTTTGGCAAAACCTGGAGATGGAAGATTCATCGGGGTGTGATTTAGGTGCCGGCACAGATTTAGAATTTTATGCGGCAGATTCACCTGAGAGCTTTGTAAACAACGCGCTAACCAGCATTGACAGAGCAGGTTACGATTATCTTGATTCTGCGCAAAATGAGAATCTATTGGTGTTTCGTGATGAAGGTTGGCCCCATGCAGGGCAAGGGGCGCTTATCATTGCTCTGACAACTTTGACGTATAACTCTTTGACGGGTGAAATTTTAGATTCTGATATTGAGTACAACTCGGAGAAATTTTCGTTTACCGGTAAGTCCGATGCGGACCGCGATACCGATTTGATGAATACGACCGTTCATGAGCTGGGGCACTTTTTGGGCTTGGGGCATACGGCAGATACCGCTGATACGATGTATCCTCGGGCCGACACCGGTGAAATCAAGAAGCGAACCCTCACTTGCAACGATGCGCGTGGGCTCGTGTTTAAATATCCGGCTGACGCTATTACGAACCCTGAGCTACCGCTGGGTGCGCAACGCAATGGTTACTGTAACCCACCATCTGCAGACTGTGGTTTCTGCGCACCGCCGCGTGAATTGGAGCAAAGTCCAACGGTCGAGATCGTCAGTGTGAGCGATGGAAACCTTGAGGGAGGAGGCTGCCAGTCCACAACTCCTGGATCTTTGGGGGTTTTGCTTCTGGGACTTGGTTGGATCACTTTAAGGCGTAGAAGAGTTTCCTAGGTATGAGCACGGGTAAGAAAGCCCCACCAGGTGCTCCAGGATTGGCACCGGGCCAGTCCGGGATGAAGATAGGGCAGTCCTTTAAATTTGTGCACAAAGATGACATGCCGGGGCTTGAGGCTCATCGCATTTCTCAAGCTTGCGATAATTTGGCCAATGCAACCGATACCTACAAGAGCCTGCTGTATTTAAGTCGAGCAAAGGCATCCGATGTGGCTGCTATTTTTGAAGCTTCTCGCAGTGACGATGTTCAAAAACGGTGGCAACGGCTCTGGGTCCTGTGTCCTATTCTTGCGAGACTCGCGAGAGTGGATGCTGGCAAAGAGGGCATTGTTTCCGATTTTGGTAAGGACTTGGCGGCCTTGCACATGTTCGCGCGTTTTGACCCTTCAAAGAATGTTGCTCCGAAGAAGTTTTTCGAAAGAATGAAATCGAACCTTTTGAAGGAACTTCTGTCTGTGATGGTTTCGTTTATCAGTGATGAGGCGCGTTCCAATTTGGTCGCTGGTATTATTGCGGTGGTCGAAACATCAGGGCCTGCCTTGGAGGCTATGTTGGTTGAGGAATATGGTGCCGAGAAGGCGGCGAAAGTGATGGCGAACTTATTGGTCACAGAGAGCAGTCAGGCGCGACAGAAGGTGCTCTCTCCTCAAGATATTCGACAACGGTTAGAACAGCTGCGAGCCCAGGAGAGTTAACGGATGGCGGGAGGTAAAGTTGGAGGAGGCGGTTTGCCGCCTGGGGCGAAGCAGTTTCGTGACTCGGATGGCTTTGCCGACGATAAGCTGGGTGCGGAGAAAGCAAAGAAAGAACAGGCGCAGCGGGCCGCCAAAGAGGCTGGAAATAAAAGTCGAGCAGGAGAGCTAGCGAAGCAAGTTCAGCAGGTCCAGAAAGCAATGATGCAAGATGGCCGCGATACCCAGTCGAAAGCGGTTCAAAAAGAGACGAAACAAGACACAGGCTTGAAGCCGGGAGCCCAAAGTCAAAAGGATGGGCGCCCGACCATGGACGGGCAGCTTAAAGCCGCTGGCAATCAATTATCGAACTTGCAGTCGTTGCTGCAGCAAATGGATGCCGCTTTGGTGGATGCTACTGAGATTATTGGGGCGAGCTTTGCTGACGATAAGTTGGCTGCAGAACAAGCGACCCGTAAGCAGTCAAAAGAACGGGCAAAGCAAGATGCCGATAAGAAAAGCCGCCAAGATAAGTTGAACAAGCAATTTGCGAAAGTAGGCGAGTCGGCGCAGGCAAGTAAGGACGCCGAGAACAAAGAGAAGGTTCGAAGTTTGGAGGCAGGCGACTTGGGTGAAGACATGGGCCCTGAGCTTGGTAAGCAGGGCTCAAAGCATACGAAAGTCTCGAAAAAGTCCCTCGCGGACACCATCCGAACCATTGAGGATCAAGCAGCAAAGCTTTTGAAACTGGGTAATCTTCTAGGCAAGCAAGCGGCCATGGAAGGCAAGGCGTCTCAGCTGCGTGAAATGGCGGCTTTGATTGCGGCGGCTCATCAGAAATTTAAGGAACTATTGTTGCCCCTCTTGCTCGGGGAGCTCGGAGAGCTTCGCAAAAACAAGTATTTGCAGTTCAAAAGATTGTTTGATGCGACCGAAAACTGGCCTGAGACGATACCGCCAGGGCGTGGCTGCAAAAGCCCCACTGATTGGTCTGAGCAGGATTGGGACGCGTTTTTATCTTGGTTTTTCATTGCCCCGGACCTTCCGGAAGATCTTGAATTGCCGAGCTAGTCAGCCCGCTCCTTTCTCCTGGCACTTAGCTGCGTTATTATGAAACCTCTGAGAGATGTTTGCTTGTGCTCCGATGTAGGTGCTGGCATCATTCCCAGGTGACCCGTGTGGAAGCTGATTTTGGAACGCAGGTGATATGGACGACTTGTTGAGTGTGGCAAAGCAATTGGAGAATTTGAATCCAAAGACACCGTTGGCGCCGGCTAAAAACCCGCGTTCTCCGGGGGCTGCGTCTGCATTGAAGGGACCGGGAACGAAGCCGCCAGAAGCGCGTGGCATGCGAGGGATTTCGTCTATTCGTGTGGAAGCGGTCTTGAGCCGTTTGATTGGCAAAGTCGATTCTCGAATTGTGAGCCTGATGGCTTCTATGCCAGTGTCGGGGTCTCCAGGTGATGTCCGCATTGAGCTTTCGCTTCTGGTTCATTTAAGAGCAGGATTGGTCCGGCATATTGGCGAAGTTCCGCCTGATGTTTCTATTTGTGAGACGCTTAATGAAGCTGTTCAGCACGCCGAAGAAACCTTAACCGAACTCCAAAGTGGTGAATGGTCGTGGATGCTGCGCATGGTAACATTTTTGCGGGAGAGATGTTCTTTGGCTCAAGCGCTTGGTGGTGCACCAGAGGGGGTTCGAGATGAACTCAAGAGCATCAAGAAGTCTTTGCAGCAGGAAGATGTCGTGGCTGATGGCCAAGTAGAGAAGTTGGTCCAGTGTTTTGAAAAGCTTCAGAAGAGCCTTAAGGCCCACGAAAAAGGTGGGGATATTTCGCTCTTAGAAGATGTGGCCAGCCGGATTTAGACTCCGTCTCATTTTGCATGATTGCTTTGTCAAGTTGAGACACAGGGTCCCGCCCGACCTTGATTGATTCTCTTTATTCTTTGTACTCATTTGAAAAATAAAGATTAATGAATGAGGCCTTTCTTTGGCACGAAAGCAGCATTGTTTACTCAATGCGCTTAGCCAAGGAGGTGTTGAATGAAGGAAGAGAGAGATTGTGTATTGTGCCCACTGGTGATCCCACTCTTGCCAGGAGAACAAGATTTGAGTGTATTCCAAGAGGCCAGCTCCCAACCGGTTTCGTTGCGCCGCAAGGCTCAATTCTTTCTTGATCAGAAGCTTTATGGGCGGGCCCGCCAGATCTTGGAGCTTTTGGTAGAGCTGGGGGGTCGAGATGGCGAGTTACAGCTTACCCTTGTCTCACTCCAGATCTTAGAAGGAAATTTAGAGCAGGCAAGAGAGACTTTGGACCGAATGGTTGCGACGCCCCATGACCAGTCCGCTAAAGCCTTGTGCTACGCCGAGATAGAGCGCCACCAGCACGGCGTAAAAGCGGCCATACGTTACCTGGAGCGACAGGGTAATGATGATTCAGCAACCTTTTTAAAGAGAGTGATGGAACTTCAAGTTGCTGATAATAAATAGAATTTTCGATTTGAGGGAGAATCCTCTGACTTTTGTCGCAACCTTGCCAAAATCGGGCCGATACATCTTATACAGCCCGGTATGAACCTCTTGGCTGAGAAAGGAGACATGTCATGCGAATCAAAATAAGAACTCTGTGTTTTATGATGTTTCTTTGCTCTCCGGTCTTGGCCCAGATAGCTCGCGGTCTCTAATTTCCTGTTTTACTTGCCTTATTTCTTCTCGATTCAAGTGCCATTGCTCTGCATTTTTCGTTCATGCCGTGGACAAAGCATCCGGTCACGACTATGAGTTTAGCTCTAGTTACGATGGTGTTTGTTTTAAGAATTGAGGGCTCCAATGCAGACAAACGATGGTCAGTCGACTGAACAGGTTCCCGGGTTTCGCATTTTTGAGTTGGGCCGCCTGGCGACTGGAGGCGGATGCGTGTCTGCTGTTGAGCTGACGGCTGGAAAATTTAAGGCTGCCTTTATCAATTACGGTGCTCGATTACTTTATATGCATATGGATGACCGCCGCGGTGCGGTTGGCAATATCCTGCTGCGCTACGACACGGTTTATGGGTACGAGAAAGACAACGCCTATTTAGGGGCCACCATTGGACGTGTAGCCAATCGAATTTCGCAGGGCCAATTTGATTTTGACGGTGAAACTTACATTTTACCGGTGAATGAAACCAAAGGTGGCAATCATCTACATGGTGGACCCAAGGGGTTGCACACCCATTTATGGAGCATGCGCGTTCTGCGTTTTCATGAAGGTCCCGACCGTATTGGTGTGGAATTTTCGACAGAAGAAGCCGATTCAGCCCAGGGATATCCTGGCCGGGCGAACTTCAAGGCGCGCTATATACTTAGTGCCTCCGGAGAACTCGCCACCGAGTACGTTACCACATGTGGTCAGAAAACCGTTTCTGATTTGACCAACCACGCCTACTGGAACTTGTCGAGCCGGGCCAAAGAGGGGGCTACGGTTAAAGGGCATTTACTCAAAATGAATGCCAGCCAGTACCTTGAGACCGATGGTAAAATGATTCCCACCGGTGAGTTGATTCGGGTGGATGGCACATCTTTGGATTTTCGTAACGTAGCATCCATTGAGCAGCATCTAGATGAGATGGCCGATGGGGAATTGGATCACTATTTCGTCATTGATGACGATGCCCCGGTTTTACACACCTGGGTGGGCGGTGAGAACGTTGAATTGCGGCATGCAGCAACGCTTGAGCATCCTGGGACAGGGAGAGAGCTCGAAGTCTTCACGGACCAACCAGGGCTTCAGGTTTACTCTGCAAACCGTCTGTCACGCATTTCACAAGGGCGGTGGCGCGATTACGGAGCTTTGTGTCTCGAGGCCCAGGGTTACCCGAATTCTGTGAACGAGCCGGATTTTCCTTCCATTGAGGTAGCGCCCGATGTTCCGCGAGTTCAAAGAACTGTTTGGCGGTTCTCACTCCAGGATCAGGATCACAGCGTTTATTGATTGCCTAGACTGTATTCACCCGATTCGCTTTGCTCATCCGGCACATTTTGAACCGTCGTATAGTTTTTATGAAGCATCATAAATGGTCCGTCTGTTTTGAAGAGCCAGTCCAAGACCCCCAGGACACCGTAGTTCCCGCGAACCCTAAAGTGGTGGTAATCGTGGTGGAGTGAATAAGCCATCCATGGGAAATGGTAGCCGGAATGGGTATGAAGTGCGTTGGTAACACCCAAGCCAATCCAAAGTATAAGTGTTGCTGGGTGGGATCCAAGAATGATGGCTCCAGCAAATATCGGTAAAAGATTACTCAGCAGGTGTTCTGCAAAGTGAACATAGTGCGTCACGATGCAGATGGATTCTTTGTACTCGTGATGGATGCGGTGAATGGTGGCGTAGAATCGCTTTTGGTGCAGTATGCGATGACTGGTGTAGAAAAGAATCTCTTCGCACATCAAAAAGAACGCCAGGTGCCAGACGATTTCGACCCAGCCTGGAAAACTTTGCTCGTAGCTCATACCTCGCCAGGTCATTAGAAAATAGACACCAACCAACACGGGCAGTGTTCCCAAGAGCTGGTTTCTCAAAACGACTTTGATTGTGTGTTTAAGTCTACCCGGGGGCAACGTTGACGTGCTGCCGTCCTTGCCGGTTTGAATTTTGTGACGGAATAGAAAGTGCGGCTTCTTGTAGTGGTCCAAGAGGAGATAGGGCAGTGATACCAGCCAAAACCAAACCATGTAGAACGTAAAGCCGCCACCAATGAATAAGATGTCGAGAGGCATGGACTGACTTAGGCTCTGCCAGGCGGCCGGTCCATAGAACTCCAGTGCCGCCAAAATGAAGACCATGGCGATTGCATACGTGATGTTGTTGATGAGTGCCGGCGGCACATACTTAAATTGGTTTCTCATTTGGTTCCCCTCAAACGGTAATCCCCGACCACTTGCTAAATGTGAGCGATTGCTCGTAAAATAAGTGAGTATTTACTCATGTTTCAACTCGCATTTGGTGGCCCCCGTGAAAGAAGAAAAAAGTCCAATAAAACCAAGGAAGTTTCCCACTCAGGCCCGTGCTAGAGCTACGTACGATGCTATTTTGAAGGCAACAGCTCAGGTTTTAGCCCGGGAGGGAATCGACAGTCTCAACACAAATCGGGTTGCGGAAGTGGCGGGGGTGAGCATTGGGTCTCTTTACCAATATTTCCCCAACAAAGATTCAATGATGCAGGCGTTGATTGATAGCTACGCGGACAATTTTGTTCAGCACCTTCAGGGCTATTTGGGCCAATTGAGTGAGGCGCCGGCGTCGGGCGCAGTGCGGTCTTATGTAAAAGCTATGCTGGGACTTCCTCGGGAAAACCCTGATTTGCATCGTGCTTTTGTTTTGGTGGTTTTTAAATTGGGCCACGCCAGCATACGAGCCTTGGAAGAGCAGTTGATGTTTGTGGTTCGGGCTTATTTGGAAACCCAAAGACATCGGATTATCCCTAAGGATTTAGACTTGGCGACTTTTATTTTGGTAACCACGGTCGAGAGCGTCACCAATATCGCGCTTTTAAAGCATCCTGAATACATCTTCTCTGAGGCCTTCGAGATTGAACTCTCGAATATCATTACCCGTTATTTGCTCGGTGAAGAGTCATCTTCCTGAAGTCTTGCCCCCAGGGGCGTGAGCGGGCTATGGGCTGGGTATGCCAGAGCTTCCAGAAGTAGAATATGGGCGCAAACAGGCCGAGAACGCATTGGTCGGTAAGCGCGTTGCCAAAGTCGTTTGCGACAACGATGAAATTGTTTTTGACGGTGTCCAGCCCAAAGAGGTCGCGATCCATCTTAAGGGACAGCGTATCGAGGCCGCTCATCGGCGTGGCAAGTATATGTGGCTTGAGATTCCGAAGGGTCCATACCCTATGTTTCATTTTGGCATGACCGGACGTTTTCATGTTTGGGGTCAAGATGCCATCAAGCTGGAAACTGGGCCGAAGGTTGATCCTGAGTTGTGGCCCCCGAGGTTTTGCAAGATAGAGATTGTGATGGACGATGATACCCGTTTGGCGATGACCAATGCTCGCCGATTGGGGCGCATTCGACTTTTGTCGGATCCCTTAAAAGAGGGGCCTATTGCTAAGCTAGGTTTTGACCCATTGCTTTCCATGCCGCCGCTCAAGGAGTTCGAGAGTCTGGTAGGCGTTCGGAAAACAACGCTTAAAGGACTCTTGCTGAATCAGGCGTTTGCCGCCGGTGTTGGTAATTGGATTGCTGATGAAGTCCTTTATCAGGCAGGTCTTGCGCCTACCCGCAGGGCCAATGCTTTAACGTCGACCGAAGTGAAAGCTCTGCACAAGTCTTTAGGATCGATAGTTCGAAAAGCGGTATCGGTAGATGCCGATAAATCAAGGTTCCCCAAGAGTTGGCTTTTTCATCATCGGTGGGGCCAGGTGGAGGGTGCCACCACGGCCAAGGGTGAGTCTATTGAATATATTAAGGTGGCGGGCCGGACCACGGCTTGGGTACCAGCGGTTCAGTCTTGAACAAGGGTTGCCACAAAGTCGAGGAAGTCACTGGCCTCGTAGTCGCGCTCAATGGCTTGCATGAGGTCGGTGTGACGAGATTTGGAGTCTTTTATGGTTTGAACCAACCGGTGAAGACCTTGGTCGCCCTCGAATTCTTGGATCCATAACACCATAGCAAGACCTTGGTGGTAAGCCAGTCTCGCATCGTCGGTGCCCGTAAATTCGAGAAATGAATCCCCCAGAGAACTGAATGGGATGTACGTTTGGTGCTGAACCATTTTCTGCCAAGATCTACGGGCATACTTTTCTTCTTTGGCAAAAGCTTGAGCCATTCCTTCGGAGAACCAAGCAGGAATGGGTCCAGCCAAAGTATGGGAGAGCTGTGCATGCAGCGTCTCATGAGCGGTGGTGGTTCGGTGCGGTAAAGATTGGAGATTTCTTAAAGCCAGTTTGATGCTGCCATCGTAGACGCCGCCAGTCCAAGTGGGTGTGCAGGTGGTAGCCAAAAGCTCGGCTTTTCCTTCAAATGCCACAATGGTGAGATGGGTCCGTTTTTCAGTGCCAGTAAAGTCTGCGGCAGCCTCGAGTCGCTCGTCTATCCAAACAACAAAGGATTCCCAGTCCAGATGAGAAGTTTGGGGTGGATAGAGCAGGTTGAGGCCTTGGTACTCGATGTTTTGGTATTCAGCTTGGATTTCGTACTGGGTTTGAAGCCGCGCCAAATCTTGTTGCTTAGGGAGATCTGCTGGGTAGTGCTTGGTGTAGACTTCGAGCATGGCAATGGCTGATTCTAGGTCAATGCTATGGGTCTGAAGGTTACCAATGAGAAGGGCTAAAATAGGGTCTTTGGGAAGCCGCCCGTACGCTTCTTGAAAATGCTCCAATGCTTCGCCTTTTTGACCTTGTTTCAAGGTTAGGAAACCTCTCCAGACATGTGGGTAGGGGCTTTCCGGCATTTTGGATTCCCACGTATCGAGATGTTCTTCCATCTCTTGACGCTGATTGTAGAGGCGCCGAGCTGCATTGCCATCTGCGCCGGGAGCGCGGTTGATCAGTTGGCTGATTCCAGGGCGCCTAAAATTAGCAGGCATTTTTGCGCCGCAATACCCGGAATCTCCAATCTTGGGTAGAGAGCTGGGAAGCGTTTCTGAAGCAACATCTAGAGGAGAGTCCGATGGTGTGGGGACCTCCATTTGCTTGAAAGGTGGCGTACTCGGGCTGCTTTTTTGGGCTTGTCGATT
>MDSW01002684.1_pt1 | contig 11067 bp, 15 predicted proteins | sample 811171 | NCBI WGS metagenome assembly MDSW01 (sample SAMN05326641, study PRJNA326480) | marine metagenome | isolation source: seawater | place: Atlantic Ocean: North West | collected 2012 | reverse complement strand
TTGAACCTACGACCTTCAGGTTATGAGCCTGACGAGCTACCAGACTGCTCCACCCCGCGTTAAATTAAATTTTTTTTATATTTATTGCTTGAAGTTTATTCTTTTCTTCTTTTATATCGTATTTAATTTTTTGCTCTTCTTTTAAAACTCTCAATTTAGACTCTTCTAAAGATGTAACATGTAAAAAAATGTCTTTGTTAGTTTCATCGTCAGTAATAAATCCATAACCTTTTTTAGAATTAAACCATTTTACTTTACCTGATGGCATGATTGATCCTCTCATTTATTATTAATACCTATTTTTAAGTTTTTGAAGTTTCTTTATTCTTTTAATATTTTCAGTTTGAACTCTTTTTTTTCTTTCTGATGGTTTTTCGTAAACACTCTTCATTTTCATCACTTTAAAAAAACCTTCTTTTTGAAGTTTTCTCTTCAAAACTCTTATTGCCTGCTCGACATTGTTATCTTTAACATCTATTTTAATAAAAACCTCCTGTTAATTTTTAGTTTGTTACCACTTGCTACATTAATTGTCTATACCGAAGCCTCTTTAGCTTTTTTTTCTTCTCTTATTTTAGCTTTTTTCTCTCTTTCAACTCTTCTTTTTGCTTTATCTAAACTTTTTTGAAAAGACTCTTGAGTGCACAAAGCCAAAATAACTGGATCTCTAGCTTTAAGATTTGAAAAGTTCCAATAACTTCTTTTTCTTATTAAAGAAACAGTACCCTTTGTACTTCCAACTAATTTTGAAATTTGACCATCAGTCAATTCCGGTGCGTTTTTACAAAGCCATAAAATTGCATCAGGCCTATCTTGTCGTTTTGATAATGGAGTATATTTAGGCTTCTTTCTTTCTTTTACATCTACCTCATCTACTTTTTTTAATAATTTTAATTTTTTTTGTGGGTCTTTAGAACATAACTCAATTTCTTCTCTCGACAATTGCCCAGCTAAAATTGGGTTATACGCTTTTATTCCTTTAGCTACATCTCCATCTGCAATACCTTTTATTTCTAATTCATGTAAATTGCAAAAAGTTGCTATTTGCTTGAATGTTAAAGTTGTATTCTCTACTAACCAAACAGCTGTTGCTTTTGGCATAAAAGGTGCTTCTGACATATTTTATTTTTTTTTTCTTAGGTTACTAAATTTTTTATTATACTTACTTACTCTACCTTTATCTAAAACTTTTTGCGCACCCCCAGTCCATGCATAATGTGACTTAGGGTCGATATCTAGTTTAAGAGTATCATTTTCTTTACCCCAAGTAGACCTTGTTTCAAACTCACTACCGTCAGTCATAACAACTTTAATTTTATGATAATTAGGATGTATGTTTTTTTTCATGTTGCGAGTTTTATATTATTAAATGTTTTTACTCAATATTTTTTTTGATGATTAAACCCCTTAATTCATCATGAATTTTAGAATTTGAAGCTAAAATGTTCTTTTTTAGAAAGTCATTATTATCTTGTTCAAAAAAATCAACAAATCCACCAGCTTCTTTTAAAATTATTAAACCAGCAGCTACATCCCAATAATTTAGTTCTCTTTGCCAATATCCATCAAACCTTCCACAGGCAACATATGCTATATCTAAAGCAGCACTACCAAACTTTCTCACATTAGATACGTTTTTAGAAACATTAATGTATTCAGAAAAAATTTTATCTTTAATTTTACTAGACTGCTTTGGTCCTCCAGTAACAAGTAAGGCATCGCGAATCTTATTTTTATTTGATACTCTTATCCTTGAATTATTTAAATATGCTCCGCTTCCTTTTTCTGCAATGAACATTTCGTTCATAATAGGGTTAAATATTACACCACACATGATTTCATTGTTCTCTTCATAAGCTATTGATATTGCAAATTGAGGGACACCATTTAAAAAGTTCATAGTTCCGTCAATTGGATCAATAACCCACCTGTTTTTAATATTTGATTTATTAATAATGCCTGACTCTTCAGTAATAATTCCATACTCTGGATGTGCTTTTTGAAGCTCTTCAATTAAAACTTTTTCGGTTCTTTTATCTGCTGATGAAACAAAATCTCCAGGACCTTTAGTTGATACTTGTAGATTTTCAATCTCACCAAAATCTCTTATAAGTGATCTAGAGGCTTTTAAACATGCTTTTGTAATTAAATTAATTTGAGGAGAATTTAATCTCATTAACTGACTCTCTTCACGTACTCTAAAGTGCGTGTATCAATTATAATTTTTTCCCCGCTTTCTATAAAGGGAGGAACATCTATTTTTATTCCGCAATCTAATAAAGCAGGTTTATAAGAGGATGAAGCTGTTTGATTTTTAATTGCAGCATCGGTACTCTCTATTATACATTCAATATTATTTGGAAGTTCTATTGAAATTGGTTTATCTTCCATAAAAGAAATTGAAACCTCTAAATTTTCTTTAAGTAACTTATACTGTTCTCCAGTCGTAGATTTTGAAATTTCGACTTGTTCAAATGTTTTGTTATCCATAAAATGACAGTTTTCCCCATCAATGTACAAAAAATTAAACTTTCTTTCATCAACTTCTGCTTTTTCAACAGTTTCATTAGATCTAAATCTCTCGTTTAATTTAGTTCCCTTAATTACACTTTTTAGTTCTACTTGATTGAAAGCTCCACCTTTACCTGGTTTCACGTGTTGTGTTTTCAATACATTCCAATAATCATTTTTATGTTCAATAATCATTCCTGGTTTTATTTCAATTGCTGTAATTTTCATTTAAATTTCCTTATAGCATCCTCTGGTTTTAATTTTGGGTTATCCCAAATATAACTTGATATTGCAATATAATTTGCCCCAGATTCTAAAAGTTTTTTATAATTCAAATTATCTACCCCACCAATTGCAATAATTGGTTTTTTTACATTTCGTTTTGCCCAATTTAAAATATCTAAATTAGCCTTTTTAGCTTTAGGCTTAAGTCCTGAATTATAAAAAGAACCGAAAGCTAAATAGCTGGCTTTATTATGAATTGCAAATTTAGCTAAAGATTTAGAATTGTGACAAGTTACACCAATAATCTTTTTTTTAAGATATTTTTTTGCACTTTTAACTGAGTCATCATTTTGTCCCAAATGACATCCATCAGCATTAACGATTTTTGCGATATTAGGATAGTCATTAATAATAAATTTAACTTTGTATTTTATTGTAATTTTTCTAATTTCTTTAGCAATTTTAATAATTTTACTTTTTTTGATTTTTTTTAATCTTAATTGGAAAAATTTTGTATTTTTGACTGCTAAAACTTTTCTTAAATCATTGTAAAAACTATCATTAATTTTATTAGGAGAGATTAAATATACTAATTTTTTCAAAAAAATTAAGCCGCAAATTCTTTTTCTAAATTTTCAGACCATTCTCCTTTTGAAGATAGTCCATTCATTTTTGCCCTATGATCAAAAGCTTTTTGAATTTTGTTCTGATTATTTTGGTCTTTACCGAATTCCTTTAAGGCACTTGCTTGCAAACCTCTTCCATATGAGAAGGTAATTAAAAAATTTGTATCATTAATTTTGTTTATTTCATTAAGGTTCTTACTTGCTTGAATTTCTGATTGCCCTCCTGATAAAAAAGCAATACCAGTTACCTCATTAGGTACATTTTTTTTTAGACAATCTAATGTTTTTTTTGCAATTTCCTCTGAACTTGATTTTTTTGCTGAGTCTAATCCTGGAATAATCATATTAGGTTTTAAAACTGTTCCTCTTAAATCTACTCTATGTATTGAAAGTTCATTATAACATTCATTTAGGACGTTAGTTGTAACTTGGTAGCATTTATCAATATCATGAGATCCATCCATTAATACTTCAGGCTCAACTATCGGAACCATTTTTGCTTCTTGTACAAGCGCAGCGTACCGAGCAAGAGCGTGAGCATTAGATTTGATTGACTGTGAAGACGGAAATTTATTTCCAATTTTAAAAACCGCTCTCCATTTTGTAAATCTTGCACCAAGCTCATAATATTCTTTCAATCTTTCTCTTAATCCGTCCAAACCCTCAGTTATAGTTTCTTCTGGCGATCCAGCGAGAGGTTTAGCACCTTTATCAACTTTAATCCCAGGTATAGCATCGTTTTTTGAAATTAATTCTGGGACAGTAATTCCAAGTGTAGTTTTTTGTTTAATAGTTTCGTCAAAAAGAATAACTCCGCCAATATAATCTTTCATAGCTTTTGAACTAAACAGAGTTTGTCTAAAAATTAATCTATTTTTTTCAGTATTTTCTACATCTATACTTTTAAATCTTTTTGCAATTGTGCCAGTGCTTTCATCTGCTGCTAAAATACCTTTACCTTTGGAACACATTTTTTTTGCAATATCTTCTAATGTCATAGTTGGTATTTATTTTAAAACACTAAGACCGGGCAAGTCTTTTCCTTCGAGAAATTCCAAAAATGCACCACCTGCTGTTGATAAGTGTGTAAAAGAAAATTTACTATTACTTTTATTTATCGCAGAAATAGTATCTCCGCCGCCTAGTATTGATATGAGAGATTTTTTGGTTGTATTTTCAGAAATTTTCGTTGCTATTGCTAAAGTGCCAGACAAGAAGTTCTGATTTTCAAAATAACCTGCAGGTCCATTCCATAGAACTGTATTTGATTGATCAATTATTTTTTCAATATTTTTTATTGTTTTTGGACCAATATCTAAAATTATTTCATTTTCATTAATGGAGTCATTTTTTTTTATTTTACCCGAACCCTCATAATCAGTTGAAACATTACAATCTTCTGGAATTAATATATTGCAATTATATTCTTTAGCTTCAGAATATATTTTTTCAATTATTTTTTTTGAATTTTCCTCTATAAGTGACTTTCCCACTTTCAAACCATTAAAATATAAAAAATTATTAGCCATAGCTCCAACAATAACAATGTTATTTGCATTTTTCATTAAATTGGAAATTACGTTAATTTTTGTTGAGATTTTTGACCCTCCAATAATGCAGGTAACAGGTTCTTTTTTATTTTTAATAATTGCATTTATTGCATCAATCTCTTTTTTTAAAAGTGGTCCTGCATAGGACTCTTTAATATATTTTGTGATTTTATGAATAGAAGCTTGTTCTCTGTGTGAACAAGAAAAAGCATCATTGATATAAATATCACCTAAAGAAGCAAGTTTTTTTGCAAAACTGTCATCATTTTTATTTTCACCCTTAAAAAACCGAATATTTTCTAACAAAATAATTTCTTTATCTTTTAAATATGCGAACTTACTTTTTGTTTCTTCATTTATTTCTCCCATGAAAAAATAAATATTGGTATCCAAATGTTCTTTTAAAAATTTATATATTGGGGTGAGAGACAAATTCTTATTCCTTTCACCTTTTGGTCTACCTAAATGACTTATAATGATTATTTTAGCTTCTCTTTTAATCAAACTCTTTAAAAAAGGCAAAATTTTCAAAATTCTACTTTTATCTTGAATTTTTTTTTCTTTTAGCGGAACATTGAGATCAAGTCTTAATATTATAGTTTTACTCTGAATCTTTAATTTGTCAGAAAAATATTTTATTTTACTCATTTAAATCTTGGTTATTTTCTAAGACGTTCCTGAATTGCAAGCACTATTTTTTCTACTGATAAATCAAGATGTTCGTATACTTTTTTATAAGGAGCGCTTTCTCCAAATTTATTAATACCTAGAGACAAACCTTTGCCTCCTGAATATTTTTTCCATGAAGAAACATTACCAGCTTCAATAGTAACAACTAAAGAATCTTCATCTAAAATTTCTTTTTTAAAATCTTCTGATTGTTTATCAAAAAGTTCTTGGCATGGCATTGATACTACTTTTGACTCAATATTCATTTCTTTTAATGCTGCGTTTACATTCAAAGCTAATTCAACCTCTGATCCCGAGGCAATTAATGTAACTTTATTATCATGAGAGTCCATTTTGACTATATAAGCTCCATATTCACATTTGTTCTTATCGGAAAATTTTGGATTAATGTATGGCAACTTTTGTCTTGATAAAGCAATTGCACTAGGTGTATTTTTGCTTTTCAAAGCTATTTCCCAACATTCTAAAGTTTCATTTATATCTGCAGGTCGAAAAACATTCAGGTTAGGAATTGCTCTTAAGCCATTTAACTGTTCTATAGGTTGATGTGTTGGACCATCTTCTCCGAGTCCAATTGAGTCATGAGAAAAAATATAAATAACTCTTAAACCCATTAAAGCAGAAAGTCTAATAGATGGTTTACAATAATCGGAAAAAATTAAAAAAGTTCCTCCAAAAGGAATTAATCCGCTGTACAATGCCAATCCATTCATTATTGCAGCCATTCCATGTTCCCTTACACCGTAATGAATATAATTTCCGTTAAAATTTTTAGAATTAATTACTTTGGAATTAATTGTTTTAGTGTTATTTGATCCACTGAGATCTGCTGAACCACCAATTAATTGAGGTAAAATTCTTGATATACTTTCTATTGTAGCTGACGAACATTGTCTTGTTGCCATGCTTGGTTTTGACTCAAAATATTTAGTTTTTTCTTTTTTAATTAAACCTTCTAAGTCTGTAAGATTTGACTCCTCATATATTTTTTTTAATTCCTTTATAATATTGGAATTTTTTTTATTTAAAGTCTCTAGCCATCTTTCTTCCAATTGATTTCCTTTTTGACCAATTTCTCTCCAAGCTTTTAAAATATCTTTAGGTATTTTAAATGGCTCATTGTTCCATTTTAGTTTTTTTCGAACTAAAGCAATTTCTTCATCACCAAGAGGAGATCCGTGTGAAGAAGCTTTTCCAGATTTATTAGGAGATCCAAATCCAATGATAGTTTTGCACGAGATTAAAGTTGGCTTATTAGCTTTAGTTGCTTTGGTTACTGCTTTTGAAATTTGTCTTTCATTATGGCCATTAATTTCTAAATAATTCCAACCATAACCTTCAAATCTTTTTTTATAATTATCGGACACACTTAAGGATGTAGAACCATCAATTGAGATCTTATTATTATCAAAAAAAACTATTAAATTCTTAAGTTTCAGATGACCTGCTAAACTCATCACTTCGTGACTGATACCTTCCATTAAATCTCCATCACTTGCTATCACATATGTTTTATTATTGATTAAACTTTGCCCAAATTTTTTTCTTAAAATCTCCTCTGCAATTGCCATGCCTACAGCATTACCAAGACCTTGTCCTAAAGGCCCAGTCGTAGTTTCAATACCAGTTCCCTTTTTATATTCTGGGTGCCCAGCACAAATTGAATTCAATTGCCTAAAATTTTTTATATCCTCTAAAGAAATACTTTTGTAACCAGTTAGGTATAAAAGAGAATATAAAAGCATCGAGCCGTGACCCGCAGACAAAATAAATCTGTCTCTATTAATCCAATTTGGATTATTAGGATTAAACCTCAGGTGGTATTTAAACAAAACGGTTGCGACGTCCGCCATTCCCATCGGCATACCAGGATGGCCCGAATTTGCTTTTTGGACAGCGTCAATAGACAAAAATCTAATAGCGTTTGAAAGTTGATTTAGTTTTACGTTCACAGTTAAATTACCTATATAGACTTAAAGTAAGTATATCAATAATATGATATAAAATAAATACATGAGTATTTTTGAAAAAAAAGAAAAGAATTTAAATGAGTTGATCAGTAAATTGAACACATTGACATCAACTTATTCACACTCTTCATTTGAAACTGAAAAAATTAAATCCGAAAAAAACGAATTACTTAGACAAAAAGCTTTAATAGAAAATAAAAACCAAGAATTAAAGAGAGAACATAAATATTTGAAGGAAAAAATATCTAAACTTCAAGAAGAGGTAAATGAAAGATCAAATTTAGAAGAAAAATTTAATCAAGATATTGAGGAACTAAGCCAAGAAACTGAAAATTTGGTTAATGAAATTGAAAAATGGCAAACGTAAATATAAAATTTAATAATAAAGACTATATTTTATCCTGTGACGATGGACAGGAAGAATCTTTAAAAAACTTAACGAAGTTTTTGGACACTAAATATAATGAATTGAAAAATAAACTTGGAAACATAGGTGAAAATAAACTTTTATTAATAACAACGATACAATTAATCGATGATTATTTTGATCTTAAAAAAAGAGTTTCTAACCAGAAAAGTAAAACAGACGAGTTGGCAAAAAGATTTAAAGAGTTAAAAAAATTAGCTATAATTTATAAAGACAACAAAGATAAGGAAATATCGAAACTTAACACGGAAATAGACAAATTTAAAAAAGAAATTGAGAAAAGTAATAATCTGTACGAAACCATGCTCGATAAAACCACAAAATCATTAGAAAAAATTATATTAAATACCGAGTCAATTTCAAAAATCCAGTAAATGCTTAAAAAGGAAATATTGAGGAAAAAATATTTTTCTAAAAGAAAAAAGAAATATTACGAAGTAAACTGTAATTTTTTCGATCCTTTAGTAGGAATAATTGAAAGAAAATTTAAAAAAAAAATTATTTATCTCTCAAGTTATTACCCATCTTCTTATGAAGTAAACAGCTTAAAAATTTTTGAGAATAAAATAATTAATAGATTTAATATTTTATTACCTGTTATAAAAAAGAAAAATATGATGTCATTTTTGAGATGGAAAAAACGTGATGTATTAAAAGTAAATCAGTATGGGATGCTTGAACCTGCATTTTTTTCAGAATCGATTGTCCCTGATATTATGTTAGTTCCCTTGTTGGCTTATGATAGTCAAAAAAATAGATTAGGATACGGTGGCGGATTTTATGATAAATATCTTAATAAATATTTTAATACCCATAAAGATATTATAACCATCGGAATTGCTTTTTCATTTCAAAAACATAATAAGCTGCCAAAGAATAAATATGATGTTAAATTAAACTATATATTGACTGAGAAAGGTCTTTTTTAATAATGAGGATACTTGTTTTAGGTGATGTAATGGGGCCATCCGGCAGAGATGCAGTCAAAAATAATTTGTTAAAGATTATAAAAGATAATCTTATAGACTTTACAATAATTAATGGAGAAAATGCTGCAGATGACGGAAGGGGAATTACAAAATTAATTGCTGATGAACTATTTTCTAATGGTGTAGATGTTATTACTTCAGGAAATCATATTTGGGATAAAGAAGAGGTTACAGAATATATAAACATTGAGAGTAGACTTTTAAGACCTGCGAACTTGGTTAATGGATCACCCGGAAATGGATACGGAATTTACTTAACAAAAGATAAGAAATATAAAGTCGGAGTAATAAATTTAATGGGAAATGTTTTTATGAGAAAAACAGATGATGTTTTTATTACTGCAAAAAAACTCAAAGAAAAAATTATTTTAAAAAAAAATGTAGATTTTATTATTGTTGATTTTCACGGGGAGATCACTAGTGAAAAGATGGCTATAGGACATTTTTTTGATGGAGCTATTACTGGATTAGTTGGTACACACACACATGTACCTACTGCAGATACCAGAGTTTTAGAAAATGGAACTGCTTATCAAACAGATATTGGGATGTGTGGAGATTATAACTCCGTAATAGGAATGAATAAAGAAAATTCAATTAAAAAATTTTTAAAAGATAAAGATGCAGTGAAACACTTTCCCTCAAATGGAGAAGCAACTTTATCAGGAATTATTATAGATTGTGATTATAAAACTGGTCTAGCAAAAAAGATTACTAGATTAATTCACGGCGGTAGTTTAATTAAATAAATATGGCAGGTCACTCACATTGGGCTGGTATCAAACACAAAAAAGGAAGAGCCGATAAAGAAAGGTCTAAGATTTTTTCTAAACTTTCAAGAGAAATTACAGTTGCAGCAAAATTAGGTGATAAAGATCCAGACATGAATCCTAGATTAAGGGCTGCAATTCAATTAGCTAAACAAGCTAATATGCCCAAAGATAATATCTCAAGAGCAATTAGTAAATCAGAGATAGACAGTAAAAAACATTTTGAAAATTTAAGATACGAGGGTTTTGGTCCATTTAATATTGCGATAATTATTGAATCTCTTACTGATAATAAGAATAGATCTGCTTCAAAGATTAGGACAATTTTACAAAAAAAAGGTGGAAGATTAGGTGAATCAGGCTCAACAAAGCATCTTTTTTTTAATTGCGGGGTTCTACATCTAGATAAAAAAATATGCAGTGATGAGGAAGTATTTGAAATAGCTTCAAGTATTGGAGCAAAAGATTGTTATAATTTTAAAACCTACCATGAGATTATATCTGATAAAGAGGAATTTTATAAGGTAAAAAGTGAATTTGAAAAAAAATTCGATAAATTAATTTACTCTGGTATAGAGTGGAGGCCTCTAAATCTTATAAATTTAAACAAAGATCAAAAAGAAAAAATTTTTGATATTTTGCAAAATTTAGAAGAATTAGATGATGTTCAAAATATTTTTACTAACGCCAATTTTGAAGATGAAACATTATGAAAATTATAGGAATTGATCCTGGGTTAACTGGCGCTATAGCTATTTTGGAAAACAATAAAGTATTAAATATTTTTGAAATGCCAGTAATGTCAGAAGGAAAAAAAAATAAAAGACAACTAAATAGTGCACAGTTAGTAAGATTATTAAATGATAATATCTCTAAAAACGAAGATGTATCTGTAATTGTAGAGCAAGTAAATGCTATGCCTGGTCAAGGTGTTACCAGTATGTTTAATTTTGGTCAAACTTTTGGAGCGATAAAAGGTATTTGTGCGGCTTTAGGTTTACCAATATTCTTTGTAAGGCCCTCTAAATGGAAAAAGCATTTTGAATTAATCAACTCCTCAAAAGACTCCAGTAGAACTAAAGTAATTGAAATGTACCCTTCATTATCAAATGAACTTTCAAAAAAAAAAGACGTAAACAAGTCTGATGCTATTCTAATAGCAAGATTTTATAGTGAAACACGTTTTAGCAATAAATAAAATAAAGTAATTCCACAATTTATTAATAGAAAAGCGCCAAATTCATGACACATTCTAAAAGTAATTAATCTCAATGGAACAAGAAATAGCATCACAAATTGTTGGTTTAGG
>MDSW01178450.1_pt1 | contig 11068 bp, 6 predicted proteins | sample 811171 | NCBI WGS metagenome assembly MDSW01 (sample SAMN05326641, study PRJNA326480) | marine metagenome | isolation source: seawater | place: Atlantic Ocean: North West | collected 2012 | reverse complement strand
GCTGATGTCAGAATTAGTCGATGGAGCGACTTAAGGCTCCACTTCTCCCGCACAAGGTATCCCGCCAGCCAGTCAAGCAACTGCTGATTGACGGGAGTACTCCCCATCAAACCAAAATCACTTGCTGAATCGACGAGGCCCGTACCGAAGTGGTGCTGCCAGACCCGGTTTACAATGACTCGAGCGGTCAATGGGTGTCTTGGATCTGTCAGCCACATCGCCAGCCCCAAACGCATCCCTGTTGATTTCTCTGTCGGCGAAGCGTTCAGATCAGAAAAACGAAACAGCCGCGGAACCTGAGGCTGTAGCTCCGGACCGGGGCGTCTGAAGTCGCCTCGAATCATTAAACGCGGAGACTCCTTAACTGGCATGACATCTCGAAGAACGGTGACAGACTTATTCTTCTGCAGCAAGAGAGCCGGCTCAAAGACAGCGCGGAGACGATAAAAGTCATGCTGACTAATAGGATCGTACTTGTGGTGATGACATTGTGCACAGCCGATCTGCAACCCCATAAAGACTTCGCCGACGGTCGACGTCATTTCGTTCAGCAGGGTGTGTCGACGTTCTGCCAGAAGATTAATGTCCGGCATGTCAGGCCCGGCCACACAGAAGTGAGTCGCCCGTATGGCTTCGGGATTCTCAGGCGCAATCTGATCTCCCGCGAGTTGAAGCCGAACGAATTCATCGTATGGCATGTCGCGGTTAAATGCGTCAATCACCCAGTCCCGATACTTCCACGCCTCAGCCCTCGTCTTATCGTGCTCGAATCCATCAGTCTCTGCAAATCGTGCAAGGTCCAGCCAGTGCTGTCCCCAGTGTTCGCCGTAACCAGGTCGATCGAGCACATCGTTAACCAGATCAGAATATTGCTGATCCGAGAGACTGTCAGCCAGATTCAAATCGTCAGCGGTCGGCGGCAACCCCGTGACATCGAGGCACAACCTTCTGATCAACTGAAGAGCGTCCGCCTGTTCTGCAGGATTCAGCTCCCGTTTTTTCAGGGCCGCACCTATAAACCGATCAATGGTGTTGCGTTGCCACTCAGGAAACTCCCCCGGAGGGAGCTCAACAGTGCCAACCGGACGGAACGACCAGAAGTCGCGATCCTGCTTTGTGAGAGCCGGCTCATCGGAATCTGATTCTAAGTCGTCAGCAAACAGCGCGGGGGCAATCAGTACGAAGCCGACCAGCATCTTCAGCCACAGTTTCCAGCATGAGTTGTCAGCCGATGATGCCATGCACCACCTGCGATTCATCGGGACCTGTGAGTCGTTTATCAAGACCGTTGTGAAACCACGTTAACTTCTCATGATCCACACCCAGTAGATGCAGAATCGTGGCGTGAAAATCGTTCACTGAGACGCGATCTTCTGCAGCCCGCAGACCGATATCATCAGTCGCTCCCCATGCACGTCCACCGGAGATTCCCGCGCCGGCCAGCCAGCCGCAGAAGCCCCACGGGTTGTGATCTCGGCCTGTGCCCTGTTCGCTCATGGGCATACGTCCAAACTCACCCGACCAGATCACCAGGGTATCGTCCATGAGCCCGCGCTGCTTCAGGTCCTGCAGCAATGCTGCAATTGGCTGATCTGTCTTCAGACACAGTTTGGAGTGGTTTGATTCCACGTCGGAATGGGCATCCCAACCGCCCGTATCGCCGGAGTACAACTGCACAAAGCGAACACCATTCTCCACCATCCGTCTCGCGAGTAAGCATCGTCTGCCAAACTCTTCGGTGGACCTGCCGTTTATTCCGTACGCTTCCAGAGTCGCTTTTGATTCGCCAATGATGTCGACAAGTTCCGGTGCGGCGGACTGCATCCGAAAGGCGAGTTCGTAGGCACGAATCCGAGCGGCAAGCTGGTCGTCGCCATCACGTGCTGCAAGGTGCTGCTGATTCAGTTTGTTGATGAGGTCCAGATCCGCTCGCTGACGAGTGGCAGAAATCGAAGCCTGTGGTCTGAGGTTCAGGATAGGCGTCGTGCCGGGACGCATCGTCACGCCCTGATAGGTTGCCGGAAGATAGCCGCTCCCCCATGCTGGTGGCCCTCCCTTCAGGCCACCACCCGGGTCGGGCAGCACGACAAACGCCGGCATATCTTTGTTTTCCGTTCCCAGTCCGTAGGCCACCCAGCTGCCAACGCTGGGATTCCCCATCAAAATGCTGCCGGTGTTCATCTGATACACAGACTGCGGATGATTCACGCTGTCTCCATGCAGTGACCGAATCACACACAGATCGTCTGCGTGCCGGGCAATGTTCGGAAGAAAGTCACTGACAGGCAGGCCGGAGTTTCCATGCGGCCGGAAACGCCTGATTGGTGCCATCAGTGGATTCTTCGCCACATTCCGACGCGTCATGACGTTGCCGAAACTCTCCGGGAGCGGCTGGCCGGCGTATTTTGTGAGTACCGGCTTGGGATCGAACAGATCCACATGACTCGGTCCACCGTGCATAAAGAGCCAGATCACCCGCCGCGCCCGCGGGGCGGTATGAAATGCGGACTGCTCGTCAGCCTGCAGCATCGAAGCCGCGGCCAGCATACCGGCGCCACAGCCGGCTTCAGCGAGAAATCTGCGTCTGGAATTCATGCTTCCATTGTAAATGGCGGAGATCCGGACGCAATCTTGAACCAGTCGTTGATGTGTTCACCGACCGAGCAGTTCGACACAACCCTGTAGCCGGCCTCTGAGAGCCAGGCTACATGCGCAAAAGGTCGTGCGACGTTATTCGTCGCCGGCGTCTTCGCCTGAGTCATCACCACTGCCGTCTGCCTCACCGCCACCACCTTCGCCGCCGGAAGCCTTCTCCAGTTCCTCCTGTCGATCCGGATAGTCTTCAACCTCTGTCGGCAGGTGATTGTGTGTGAGCCAGCGAACGAGCAGATCCAGTTCAGTGTCCGTCAGCTGATTGGACTGATAGGCGGGCATCTGGTTGGCGTCGCCATAGTGATGAGCGGCTCCCGGGTTGCGAATAAAGTCTTTCAGCCATGGCTCGGACGCGTACTTCGCGAGCGTAGGCGAACCATCAACTTCATCTTCCGGAATCACTGCGAAGTCTTCGCCCATTGTGGAGTGACAGTCGATGCAGCTGGTTCCCTCCAGATCTCCCGTCCATGCGCCCTCCAGAGCAATGCTGCGACCTTTGGCAACGAGTTTCTCGTCCGGAGCATTGGGGGCTTTGTATTCCTCACGTTCCTTTTCATCGGTCGGCACGTAACCGTGCTGCGCCTCTGAATAGAGGAACTCTGCAACTGCTTTGATCTGGTCTTTGTAGGCCTCGGACTTCAGAAGTTCCGGGTAGCCCGACCAGTCCGCCATCGAGGAACTGTCCCATGGTGAGTCATCGTCCGCGACTCGATCCCTAAACCAGCGAGCATTTTCAAGATGTCGGAAGTGGTGCCTGTAATCAACCACGATTGAAGCCATCCAGTCGCGACTTCCAAAATTGCCAAGGTCTGCCGCTGTTGGTGCAGCGACCTTTCCTTCATCCATCACCAGTTCCCCGCGACCATTGTGGCCGTTGTAGCGGTGACAACTGGCGCAGTGTTTTGCAAAGAGTCGCGGCCCCTGCGTGAACGGGTCTCGTCGCAGAAGTTCAACCGCACCGTCAACGGGGATCCGGTCTGGCCCGGCGGCCAGCTCCTGAGCTCGCCCGGCGTCGCGATGGGCTTCCGCCAGTGCCGCCTGGTGACCCGGGTCGTTGCTGTCTTCAATGAACGCCATCCCGGTCAACACGATGACAGCGGCTCCCAGGAGCCAGATGAAGGCCTTGTTCAGCCTGTGACCCAAATCTCCAAGGAACTTATGAGTCAACGGCATCACGGCGATGATGCCCATGATGATCCCAGGCACTACGATGGCTCCAAATGTCAGTCCCAATGCTTCCACCTGATGGAATCGCAGGAAGCGGAACAGGAACAGGAAGTACCACTCCGGACGCGCTGCATCGAATTTGACCGCCGGGTCTGCAGGAGCACTTAGTTCAGCTCCCTTAAACAGAGCCAGCAGAAGCACAACAGCCAGAACCGCCAGACAGGCGACACCATCTTTGAGCACCTGGTCCGGCCAGAAGTTAGATGTTGGAGCATGATTCTCGTCATGGACAGTCAAGCCATGACGACGGAATACATAGATGTGGAGGACCAGAAAACCGACCAGCAGCGCTGGTAGAATTCCGGCGTGCATTGCAAAAAATCGCGTCAGCGTGAGGTGTCCATACTGCGTGCCGCCCTGAGCCAGCACCTGTACCTGTTCTCCGGCAACCGGAGTGGCACTCATGATGTTGGTCGTTACCTGAGTCGCATAGTAGCCCTTCTGATCCCACGGCAGCAGATAACCGGTAAGCGACAGTCCGAGCACGATCTGCATCAGGACGATGCCCAGCCAGAAATTCATTTCTCGCGGCGCCTTGTAGGCTCCATCAATAATCACCTGCACAAGGTGAATGGCCATCAGGACAACCATCGCTTGTGCTGCAAAGTGGTGGATTCCGCGAATCACGAAACCCAGCGTCATCTCATTCTGAATGTAGTAGACACTCTCCCATGCTGTTCGAGTGCTTGGGCTGTAGGCCGACCACAACATAAAACCGGTGATCACCTGAAGAACAAACGTAAAGACCAGCGTGCTGCCCCACACGTACCGCCAGCGAGCTCCACCGGGGACTCGTTCATAAAGGGCTTCGTGCAGCAGGCCTTTGATGCCTGTGCGGTCGTCCAGCCAGTTCACGAGAGCTTTCATGTGATCGATTCCGAGTATATTTTGTTGCTAAGGCGTGCATGCGAGGCATGCCGAAAAGTCAGGTCGCAGGCGAGAGCGTCGGTTACAGCTCAATCTTGTCCGCGGTTGCGCCACGGAAGTTGCGATACCTGAGCCACAGGGACTGGTTGTCCGGGCCAAGCTTGATTTCGAGGCTATCCATGTCACGCGGCGGAACCTCGTTGGTCTTGTTACCGTCGAGGTCAAATGAGCTGGTATGACACGGGCAGAAGAAGTCATTCTCTCCGCTGCGATAGTTCACTGAACAACCAAGGTGCGGACAGATGGAATTGAAAGCGATGATGTTGTTCTCTGGCAGCCGACGCAGCCAGACGCTGCCAACCGGGACATCACGGAAGCGATTCCATGCATCGTCCAGTGTGTCCTTCACGGTCACAGAAACGGGCTGGCCATCCTCCGGGAGGGCGTCCAGAGTGACAGGCAACTGGATGAAGCCATCGAATTCGTCCCCGGCGTCGCCCTCCTCGTCTCCGCCGCCCTTCTGCTTTCGCAGAATGGGGTCAAGGTAAAAGATTCCAGCGAGTGTGGACGGCACCGCCACCAGCAGAAAACTGAGAACGGCCGTAATTCCCTGAATGAGCAGGCCGCGGCGCGATTCCTCGGAAGCCTCTGCAGGACCATCAGTCACAGCAGTTTCACTGGCAGCAGGAGAGTCAGCGCGGACTTCTTCTTCGGGTGTTTCTGAGTCAGACATGTTGTTGCTCCCGGAACGGGAAGGAGAGTTCGTGTCGGGCCGAACAGGCGTTTAGCACGGGCGGGAGTGTAATTGGAACGCGCAGAGCATCAAATCACAAGGACGGAAATCAGTACCGTCCAGCATTCCCTGAACCCTTCTGTTTTTTCAAAAAATGGGTCTTGTCGAAACGATCACCCCTGGGGCGACGCCTGATTTGCACAGACCACGACAGTTCACGCTATGATCTACGGCTGACGAAACCCGATTCCAGTTCCAATTGAGCCCGGATCCGAATTCATGGCGACTCGTTCCCCATTAACTGCATATTCCGTCCTCCTGCCGCTGTTTCTGATGCTGCTCGCTCCCGCAGCCAGCGCGGACGAATCCGGATTCTATGACCCCGTTGAGAAGAATATCGAAGGCTGGACTATCAAGGTCGACCCGAAACTGTTGGCGGCGGAGAATAAAGACACGGCCGATCGAGCCTTCAAGGCACTCGCGAATCACCTGCAGAGGATTGAGTTCATTCTGCCCGAAGATAAAGTAAAGGAGCTCCGAAAACTCCCCATCTGGATCGATCTCAATCACAAACTGTCGTCCATGCAGTATCACCCCGGGCGCGGATGGCTGATCAACAATGGGTATGACCCACGTCTGGTAAACCACGTCCACATTCCTCGCGCAAAAGCGCTGTTCAATCGTGGCACATGGGCCAAGCACCCCTACGTAATCCTGCACGAACTTGCTCATTCGTACCATGACCAGGTGCTGGACTTTGATCACGCTGAGATCAAGGCTGCATGGGAGAATGCCCGGGACACCGGGATCCTCAGGGGCGTCCTGTTGTACACCGGTCGCAAAGTGGACCACTACGGACTGACAAACCACAAGGAGTATTTCGCTGAGTCCACAGAAGCCTACCTTGGAGTGAACGACTTCTACCCGTTTGTTCGCGCTGAACTCAAAGAACACGATCCCCGAATGTACGACACACTGCAGAAGATCTGGGGCCCCGTGAGATGATGCAGCCGAAATAGAGCGACGGAATCCTGCCCACGAAAGGCTACTCTGACGGCAACAACAATCTGCAGACCTCAACAACCTGAAACTGCCATGAAACACCTCAGCCTTTTTCTGACGCTCCTGATTCTGACACCTGCCGCCAACGCGAAATCGTGGTTGTTTGTGAGCCTGCTCCAGAAGAAACAGATCGTTATTTTCGAGCAGAATTCCCAAACCGGTGAGCTCACTCGTCACGGTGTCAAGGACTGTGATGAGGAACCAGCGGCCATGGCGGTCTCCCAGGACCGAAAGACCCTCTACGTTGCCTATCGTTCGTCTCAGGAACTTGCAGCGTTCAGGATTAACAAAGACACCGGGGAACTCCAGTTGTTAAACAGAGTTCCCGGCGGAGATGACCCGGCCTACCTGCTCCCAATACGAAATGACCAGTACCTGTTGTCCGCCTACTACGTTTCCAACAAGGTGGTCGTGCACGCCCTGAAGGAAGATGGTTCTCTCAGTGCCGAGCCTCTGCAGACAGTACCAACGGCTGAAAAGGCGCACGGCATCGCCACGACGGCGGGCGAGAATCGAGTCTGGGTCACACACACTGGCGCCAACCGTATCTATCAATTCCGGTTTAGTCGCCGAGGCCGCCTACGTCCGCTCGATCCGCCGTTCGTCGCAACTCCTGATGGTCACCACCCACGCCATATCGCAGTGCATCCATCCGGCAAATGGGCGTACACGAGCAATGAGGCAGGCAGCAGTGAAGACGACGGCCTGAGCGTCTACTCGATTGATTCCGAATCTTCTTCGCTGACTGAAATCCAGTCTATTACCAGCGTGCCGGCTGACTTTGATGCGTCAAAGAATTCAACTGCACGATGTGAAATGACTCGCGACGGGAAATTCGTCTACGTGGCAAATCGTGGGCACGACAGCATCGCCGGATACGCAATCGACCAGACGACAGGCAAAGCAGAACCTCTGGGCCACTTTCCAACAGAATCCGTTCCACGTTCGTTCACCACTTCTGCAGATGGTCGATTCCTGTATGCCGCGGGACAGGCCAGCGGCAGACTGGCAGCGTTTCGGATCTCTGAAGACGGTCGCCTTGAACGATTCGAAACTTATGATTCGGGGCCTGTCTCATGGTGGGCAATCCTTGTTGAGGATTGAGCGGACGAATTGCACTGGAACAACACAGCGCAGAACACCTAAACTTCACAGACAAGGTATTTTCTTCTGGCGACCGTTGCCGATTTCCATGCGCGTTTCCTGCTGTCTGACACTGATCGTTAGTTTCCTGGTTCTGTCGCCGCTCCCGGCTACAGCTCAGGGACGGGATGATGATTTTCCGGACTTCGATGAGCTTGATCTGAAAGGGGGAGGGCCGGACAAGGCATTTCAGGCAGACGAAAGAAGGTCTCCACGACTGGATGACACGCCGCTCCGTCCACGAAACAATTCGGGAGACGCGTTCCCGGACAATGTTCTTCCACCCGCCACTAACCAACCCACGCCTCAGCAACTGAGCCCGCTGGATTCGGGAGTCGAGCCTGGGAAGCAAGGCAGTAGCACACGCGTAATCTCTCGTCCGAGGTTGCAGGATGAAGCGCCCATTCCTGCGTTCGACTGGCAAAACAAACGCACCTCAATCGCTGACCTCCGGTTTCCGACGTTTCCCAATTCAGATATCAGCACAGCCACAGCCTTCGATCACGGCAAGGCAATGCTGACAGACCCGGAAGAGCAGGCCTATCTCGATCTTCTGGATGCAGTTGAAACTCAGCGAGCCGCACTTTTACGAGAAGCAGCAGACACTGGTAAAAACTCTGCGAAGGCTCAGGGGCGATGGGAGACGGCATTCTACAAGTATGCCGCCGCACGACGTCTGGCATGGGAAAGCGGACATCTGCGGAGCAGAGCAGGGCAGCGGGCGATTGATGGCAAACCCAACCCATTTCAACAGGCCGTGAGTGACAACTACGACCTGCTGATGGACATCAATCTCTTTCCGGGCGAATTTATGGGACGGCCAGTTGCCCTTTACGGAATCTACAAGCCACATTCGAAAGTGATGCTTGGAGATACCCAGGAAGAGTCTGCTCGGACATTCGCACCGGAAGGCGGTTTTCGAAATCGACGACGCCCGGTTGCCGTGACTCGAGGCACACTTATGGGGATGGACGGTCGTGAAATCATCGCCACAGTCGATACACAGGGGCTTGATTCACCTCAGGATCTGGACACGGGCAATGCAGTCCGAGTGCTGGTCAAAGGGTGGGTCGTCAAGCAATGGGACGGGCACCCGCTGATCTACTGCCAGTCACTGCGTCATCTGGGCGCGTTGCCCCATCGAGATCTGATCACCGCTAACGCGATTGATCGCCATCGTCTCCACGAATCAGAAACATGGCTGTATTACGAAACGATTCGGCAGCTGGACGCAGTGCCCGCAGACCTGCAGAGAAAGGCCGCAGGTCTGCAGATTGCTCGTCGCCTCGACACATTGATGCGAGAGATAGATGAGCAGACAAAGAAGGAGACCGAAGCCGCAGCAGTCAGGCTCGAAAAGAAACAGATCACGGAAACCGAGTATTCCAGAATTGTGGCAGCATTGAAACGGCGTTTGATCGGTCTGGTAAAACGATACCGAGAGCAAAAGGATAAACCCGAAGAATTCCGCGCCTATGTTGATATGCATTTTAATCCGGACGAGTGGCAGGGGCAGATGGTCACACTGCGCGGTCACGTCCGTCGAGTGGTGAGTTATCCTGGTGACAAGGACCAGTTTCAGGGCCAGATGCTCCACGAATTGTGGCTCTTCACGGATGACTCCCAAAAGAATCCCGCCGTGATCGTGACTACTGAACTCCCACCAGAGTTTCCTCTGGACGCAGAGGTGGTTGATCGAGTCATAGCAACGGGGTGTGTCTTTAAGCGATACGTCTATGGTTCCCGGGGTGTCAAAGAACAGGCGGACGGAGAGATGAAGGTCGTGAATGTACCTCGCGTCGCTCCTCTGATCCTCGCCGGAGAAGTGACATGGAACCCCACTCCGTCGCAGATCAGGGCCATGGTCGCTGACGGCGTGTTGTCCGATGAGTCTGATATTGCTGTTGAAGTTGCACAGCTCCCGGAAGACGGACTGGTCAGGGTCCTGTCATGGATTTTAACCGGCTCGGTCCTGCTCGTAATCATGGTCCTGTGGGGAAGGAATCAGCGCGAAGAGCGTGAACGAGTTCGCCTCCGGAAGAGAGTGGATGAGATTCCACAGTTTCAGGAACAGTCTGATCTTCTCGAAGAAGCACTGCCCGGTCAGCCTGGAGACCTTGCTCCGTAGCTTACGGACCCGGATCACGCCCCGGCGGTCATCACGATACGCCACCGTGCGGACTGAACCACAAGCCGGGCAGAACGCGAACGTCAGGCTGAGGTCATTAAGATTCTGAAACACACGGGCCCCCGGTTCCGTCGAAGAAAGCGGCGATCTGTTACGATGGTCGGTCCGCAGTGCTGTGCTGCAGAATTTCTTTCACTGTGTTCCTGACGTGTGCGCCGGAATGAGAATCACTCTGCCCATTTGTCTGTTCTTTCTGCTCGCCGGATTCACGCGTGCGGAAGGCCCCGACTACGAAAAACAGATTGCTCCGATCTTCGAAGAACACTGCATCGACTGCCATGGCCCTGATACTCAGGAAGCCGGTCTGCGACTGGACCGTAGAGCTTTGATGCTTAAGGGCGGCGACAGCGGACTGGCATCTCTTGTCCCGGGCAAGCCGCAGAAGAGCCATCTGATCGAACGGATTACAGCTGCAGCTGCAGCAGAACGCATGCCCCCCGAAAGTGATCCGATTCCACTGGAGCAAAAGGAGCTGATTTCTGAGTGGATCGTCGCCGGGGCTGAGTGGCCAGGCCAGATGAATGACCGCGTGGAATTAGCCACAGACCACTGGTCATTTCAACCAGTGAAACGCCCTGAAGCGCCGACAGGCTCTCACCCTATTGATGCGTTTTTGAACAGGTCTCTCAGTCAGATGAAGCTGACTGCCAACATGCGTGCAACTCCTGAAGCACTGATACGACGTGCTTCAATCATTGTGACAGGTCTCCCCCCAACACCGGAACGGGTGCAGGAGTTTGTGGCCGCATCCGCGAAAGACGCTGACACGGCATGGGTCAACCTGGTCGACGAGCTCCTGGCATCGCCTCATTTCGGTGAGCGCTGGGCGCAGCACTGGCTGGATGTGATTCGCTGGTCTGAATCAAACGGATCAGAAGCTAACCTGTACCGAAAGAACGCATGGTTCTACCGAGACTACGTCGTTCGCGCATTCAACAGCGACCTGCCGTACGACCAGTTCATTACCGAGCAGATCGCCGGTGACTCCACAGGCGCGGGCGACGCGATGGGATTTCTTGTGGCTGGCCCTCACGTACCGGCAGCAACGGTCGGTCAGGAACCCACTGCGATTCGACAGGCGCGAGCGGACCGGATGGATGAGATCATTCAGACTGTTGGCACGTCTGTCCTTGGCCTGACCATGGGCTGCGCTCGCTGTCACAACCACAAGTTCGACCCTGTTTCAATTTCTGATT
>MDSW01096491.1_pt1 | contig 11068 bp, 9 predicted proteins | sample 811171 | NCBI WGS metagenome assembly MDSW01 (sample SAMN05326641, study PRJNA326480) | marine metagenome | isolation source: seawater | place: Atlantic Ocean: North West | collected 2012 | reverse complement strand
TTCGTTGAAGCCCACATAGCCCGGAGGCGAACCGATCAGCTTGCTGACCGTGTGGCGCTCCATGAATTCGCTCATGTCGAGGCGGATCATGGCTTCTTCGCTACCGAAGAAATAGGCCGCCAATGCCTTCGTCAACTCGGTTTTGCCAACTCCCGTTGGACCGGAAAAGATGAAACTGGCAATTGGTCGGTTGGGATTCTTCAGTCCAACTCGTGCACGTCGGATGGCCTTCGAGACGGCCTTGACGGCTTCGTCCTGGCCAATCAGGCGTTGATGGAGGGTTTCCTCCATGTTCAGCAATTTGGCCGATTCGGTTTCAGTCAATTTCTGGACGGGAACGCCGGTCCAGGAGGCCACGATTTGGGCGATGTCCTCTTCACTCACCACAGGACTGCTGTCCGCTACGGATTCCGTTGCAGGAGCCGTGGAAGCAGCAGTGGCTGTTGCCTCGGGAGCAGCGGCTTCCGATGACTCGCTGCTGGAGGCTTCCTCGCGACGATTTTGGGTAATACCCCGAATTTGCTCGCGCAGCTCAACTTCTTTTTCCCTGAGCTCTCCTGCCTTCGTGAAGTCCTGTTCGCGAACGGCGCTTTCTTTTTCTTTTTGGACTTCACGCAACTGCTTGTCCAGTTCTTTCGCCGCTGGCGGAAGCTTGGAGTTCAGTAGACGCACCCGACTACCAGCTTCATCGATCAAATCGATGGCCTTGTCGGGGAGGAAGCGGTCGGAGATGTAGCGATCACCGAGGGTGGCGGCAGCCACCACCGCTTCATCCGTGATTTTCAGGCGGTGGTGAGCTTCATAGCGCTCACGCAGGCCCATCAAAATTTCGATGGTGTCTTCGACGGAAGGCTCACCAACGTTCACGGGCTGGAAGCGACGCTCAAGCGCGGCATCCCGTTCGATGTGCTTGCGGTACTCATCGAGGGTGGTTGCACCGATGCACTGCAGCTCACCGCGGGCCAAAGCAGGCTTCAGGATGTTGGCGGCATCAATGGCTCCTTCTGCCGCGCCAGCACCTATCAAGGTGTGGACTTCATCAATCACCAGGATCACGTTGCCGGCGCCACGGATCTCATCCATGATTTTTTTGAGGCGCTCCTCAAATTCACCTCGGTATTTGGTTCCAGCTACCAGAAGCCCGATATCAAGCGTGAGCACTCTCTTGTCTTCAAGGATGTCGGGAACTTCGCCAGCATTGATGCGTTGAGCAAGGCCCTCAGCGATTGCCGTTTTGCCGACGCCAGGCTCACCGATAAGTACAGGGTTGTTTTTGGTGCGGCGACCAAGGATCTGGATGACCCGGTCAATTTCGTTGTGGCGGCCGACCACTGGGTCAAGCTTGCCTTCGCTGGCGAGCACGGTGAGGTTGCTGCCGAATTCATCGAGGGTTGGTGTTTTGGTCGAACCCTTGCTGCCGCCGGTAGCTACTTCGGCGGTTTCGCCCAGCATGCGGATGACTTGGGTACGCACCTTGGCAAGGTCGACACCAAGGTTCTCAAGAACGCGAGCAGCGACACCTTCGCCTTCGCGGATCAACCCCAGCAGCAGATGCTCGGTGCCGATGTAGTTGTGCCCAAGCTGACGAGCTTCCTCCAATGAAAGCTCGAGGACGCGTTTAGCACGCGGTGTAAAGGGGATCTCAACAGCAACAAAGCCCGATCCGCGGCCGATGATTTTTTCGACTTCGACGCGAGCGTCCTTGAGGTTCACACCCATGGACTTGAGCACTTTGGCCGCAACCCCGGTTCCTTCACCAATCAGACCCAGGAGGATCTGCTCGGTGCCCACAAAGTTGTGACCAAGTCGTCTGGCCTCTTCCTGGGCCAGCATGATGACCTTGATGGCCTTTTCGGTAAAGCGCTCAAACATGGAGCCTGGGGCCGCTCAGAATGACAACACGTTATCAGGATTAAAGGGGTTGTTGCAGGGTGGAAACCGATATGAGTTTGCCACCTCAAAGTTTGCCCGTTGAAGCGCGCTTGCTCTCAGTGAGACCCAAGTAATAGCCACGTTTTTATGCAGCGTTAGCAACATTTAGTTGTCGATTGTTGGCATTACTCAGGTCGGTTATCCGTACGGCCTTGAATTTGCTTCAAATCGAGGCATTTCAGCAGGGCATCCTCACCACTGCGGTAGTAACCGCTGCGTTGTCCGCAACTGATGAAGCCCATCGCTTCATAGAGGCCGATTGCGGCCTGATTGCCTGCTGCTACCTCCAGGCTGGCGCTGGTGCATCCCAGCGTTTGGCCCTGCCTGAGTAAGGCGTGGAGTATTTGGCGCCCGAAGCCACAACGTTGTCTCTCAGGGCTGACGGCTACGAGCATCACTTGCAGTTCACTGGCGACAAGCCAACCGCTGGCGACGCTGAGCAATTGGGATGTTCCTGAATCCCTGCATCCCAGGGTGAGGCGCTGCGGGTGTTTCAGCTCGGCGAACCACTGCTCGCGGCTCCAGAAGCTTCCCAATGCTTTCTGATCCAGGGTCAAGCAGGCTTCAAGGTCGCTCGTGGTGAGCTCTTGAGGATCCTGCGGACTGAAAGGATGGGATGACGTTGAAGCTTGCGTTGTTCCCGTCATGGTCAGCACCTCCCCGGTTGCGACAAGTCAGTTGCCTTGGGCAGCTGGGGGAGTGGATCTCAGCAGCCCCAACCGCAATCTTGCTCCGCTCACGACCGACATTGGTCCGGAAGGTCGCCTGCGTGTTGGTGAGTGCGTCCTGAGCGAGTTGGCTCAGCGCTTTGGTACGCCGCTGTACGTCATTGATGAGCGCAGCTTGCGTCAGGCTTGCAGCGCCTATCGCGAGGCGTTGCAACGTCATTACCCAGGCCCCTCTTTGGCGGTGTACGCCTCCAAGGCCAACAGCAGCTTGGCAATTACAGCTGTTGTGGCTTCAGAAGGGCTAGGCCTCGATGCGGTCTCAGCCGGCGAATTGTTGACAGCACTGGAAGGTGGCATGCCGCCCGAGCGGATCGTGCTCCATGGCAACAACAAGTCCAGTGAGGAGCTGGCGCTTGCAATTCAGAACGGCGTGACCGTGGTGGTGGATAACTGGCATGACATCACCCTGTTGCAGGAATTAGCCCAGGGCCGAACCGAGCCGGTGGCGCTAATGCTCCGCTTCACCCCCGGCATCGAATGCCACACGCATGAATACATCCGCACCGGTCATCTCGACAGCAAGTTCGGCTTTGATCCCGATCAGCTTGAGCAGGTTCTGACTCACTTGGCTGAATGCCGTTGGGCCCGAGTGCAGGGCCTACATGCTCATATTGGTTCCCAAATTTTTGAGGTTGAACCCCACCGAGACCTGGCGGCAGTTTTGGCTGATGCCCTGGTTCTGGCCCGCCGCTTGGGGCATGACCCAACCGACCTCAATGTGGGCGGAGGCCTAGGGATCCGCTATGTGGCTTCCGATGATCCGCCGAGCATTGACGGCTGGGTTCAGGTGGTGGCTGAAGCCATGGTGAGTGCCTGTCGGGAGCGCAATCTTGAGCTTCCTCGTCTGCTCTGTGAGCCAGGGCGATCCCTGGTGGCTCCTGCAGGCGTGACGTTGTACACAGTTGGCAGCCGTAAGCAGATCCCCAACCTGAATACCTATGTCGCTGTGGATGGCGGCATGAGTGACAACCCAAGGCCAATCACCTACCAATCTGAGTACACCGCCTGTCTGGCTGATCGACCTGGCGCTCAGGCCACAGAAACCGTGACGCTGGTGGGCAAGCACTGCGAATCAGGGGATGTGCTGCTCAAGCAGTTACCCCTGCCCACCACTGAGCCAGGAGATGTGCTGGTGGTTCTGGCGACTGGTGCTTACAACGCTTCAATGGCCTCTAACTACAACCGCATCCCCAAGCCGGCGGCCGTGCTGGTTGCCGATGGCTGTGCTGAGTTGGTGCAACGCCGGGAGAGGCCAGACGAACTGTTGCGCTACGACGTGCTTCCAGAGCGCCTGCGATCAGTAGTGTGATTTGAGCGAAGGAGGGATTCAGCGGTGCTGTGGCTTCGCATGCTGCTGGATCTGTTCTGTGCTGGAGCACTCGGCTACTTACTGCTTGGCCGTGTCAGTGAGCCCCGCACCCTTTGGTTGCTGCGCGGCTATCTCTTGCTGGTGGCTCTGGGCTGGTTGCTGCAGCGTTACGGCAACTTGCCTTTGACAGCCAAATTGATTGAGGCGCTGGTCCTGGTTTGCGGATTAGCCCTGGCCATCCTGTTGCAAGGTGAGCTGCGTCGGCTCTTGGAATTGCTTGGCACAGGCCGACTAGCGGTGCTGATGGGTAGCCGCCAGACCGACCTGCAGGAATCTGGAACTGTCGATTTATTGGTGGATACCGCCGCCCAGCTCTCCAAGCGCCGATGTGGTGGCTTGATTGTTCTCGATCTCGGCAGCGATCTGCGACCAGAAGATTTTCTCAATCCTGGGGTCAACATTGATGCCACCCTCTCGGTGGATCTATTGCTGAATTTGTTCTCAGCTGATTCCCCTCTGCACGATGGTGCGGTCTTAATCCAGGCCAATCGAGTGGCTTCAGCCGGTGTGATCCTGCCGTTGTCGCGTCAGAGCAGCTTTACCCGCCATGGCACCAGGCATTTGGCTGCCCTTGGCTTGACCGAGCGTCACGACCGTTGCCTCTGCGTGGTGGTTAGTGAGGAGTCAGGAACGATCTCGATGGCAAGTCAAGGCCGCTTCGAGCGGCCGATCACCCGCGAGCGCTTGCGCGAGTTGCTCAGCGAAGCGGTGAGCCGGCGTCAGGCGCGTACGCTTCCTAAACCTTCTTTGAGTGGAGATCGCTCCGACTCCACCTCACGCGTCCGTTCATGAGCCGGCTACCGGTTGCGGCCGCTAGGCCTGCCCCTTCCACTGCCTTGCCTGCTCTGCTGCAGGCCGATCAGTTGCCTGCTCATGTGGCAGTGATCATGGATGGCAATGGTCGCTGGGCTCGCCAGCGCGGTTTGCCCAGGGTGATGGGTCATCGCCAGGGGGTGGAAGCACTCAAACGCACTTTGAGGCTCTGTAGCGATTGGGGCATCGGTGCACTGACCGCCTATGCGTTTTCGACTGAGAACTGGTCTCGTCCTGGGGAAGAGGTCAGCTTTTTGATGACGTTGTTTGAGCAGGTCTTAGCCCGTGAGCTGGATGCTCTGCACAAAGAGCAGGTGCGGATCCGCTTTCTCGGCGATTTGTCGGCCTTGCCCCAGAAGCTGCAGGACTTGATTAGCGAAGCCACCGAAAGCTCGGCGGCCAACACCGGCATTCACTTCAATGTGTGCACCAACTACGGCAGTCGTCAGGAGCTGGTCCAGGCGGCCCGAACCCTGGCTGAGCAGGTGCAGCGAGGTGAACTTGATCCTGAGGCCATTGATGAGCGTTCTTTTGAAGCGCAGTTGCACACTGCGGGTCAGCCAGATCCCGATCTATTGATTCGTACGAGCGGTGAGCAGCGGCTCAGTAATTTCCTGCTGTGGCAATTGGCCTACGCCGAATTGCATGTCACCGATGTCTTGTGGCCGGACTTTGATGCTGATGCCTTGACCCAGGCGCTTGTTGATTTCCAGGGCCGTCAACGCCGCTTTGGTGGTGTTCAGGAGGAGATCTGATGGGCGTTGCTTTGCGCCATGACTGGGATCTGGCAGAAATTCAATCCCTGCTGGAGTTGCCGCTGGTGGATCTGCTTTGGCGCGCTCAGCAGGTGCATCGAGAGGCGCATCCCGATGGCTATCACGTTCAGCTGGCTTCCCTGCTCAGCGTGAAGACCGGCGGCTGTGAGGAGGACTGTGCCTATTGCCCGCAGTCGATGCATCACAGCAGTGATGTGACCGCCCAACCCGAGCTCCAATTGCAAGTGGATGGGGTGTTGCAACAAGCCCGATCAGCCCGTGACGCCGGGGCTCATCGTTTCTGCATGGGCTGGGCTTGGCGTGAGATCCGCGAAGGAGCCCCCTTTGACGCCATGCTTGCCATGGTGCGCGGCGTGCGTGAGTTGGGCATGGAAGCCTGTGTCACCGCTGGCATGCTCACTGATTCTCAGGCTGAACGTCTGGCGCAGGCAGGTCTTACGTCCTACAACCACAACCTCGACACCAGTCCTGAGCATTACGACCAAATCATCAGTACTCGCTCCTACCAGGAACGGCTTGACACTCTGCAGAGAGCCCGTGATGCCGGTTTGAGCCTGTGCTGCGGCGGCATCATTGGAATGGGTGAATCCCGCCGAGATCGGGCTTCGTTATTGCAGGTCCTGGCTGGCTTGAATCCCCACCCTGAGAGTGTGCCCATCAATGGCTTGGTGGCTGTCGAAGGAACTCCACTTGAGGATCAAGAGCCGTGGGAGCCGCTGGAGTTGGTACGCATGGTGGCTGTGGCCAGGATCCTGATGCCCCATGCCCGCGTGCGTCTCAGCGCAGGGCGGGAAAAACTGAGCCAAGAGGCTCAGATCCTCTGCCTCTTGGCTGGCGCTGATTCGATCTTCTATGGCGACAGCTTGCTGACCACAAGCAATCCGGCGGTCCAGGCTGATCAAGCTCTTCTTGCTGCAGCTGGTGTGAGCAGCAGCCTGGAGGGCGTGGCTGCGGCCTGATGGCCCAGGACGAGTCGTTGTTGGTAGCGGCCTTCTACCGCTTTGCGCCGCTTCAGAACCTGCCATGCTTGCGCGCTGAACTGCAACAGCTTGGGGGTGATCAGGGGCTCTTGGGCACGGTGCTGTTGGCTGCCGAAGGTGTGAATGGCACCGTCTGTGGCCGTGCTGAGGCCGTCATCGCCTTGCTGGATCGCTTGCGTTCAGAAGCTGGGTTTGAGGCTCTCGAGGAAAAGCGCAGTTGGTGCGATCAACCCTGTTTTTTGCGCTTCAAGGTGCGGCTCAAGGCAGAGATCGTGACCATGGGCTGCGAGGGCATTGATCCAGGTGAGCAGGTCGGGGCTTATGTGCCCCCTGAGCAATGGAATGACTTGATTGCCGATCCCACAACCTTGGTGATCGATACCCGCAACAGCTATGAGGTGGGCGTTGGCAGCTTTGCTGGCGCAGTTGACCCACAAACGGAGAGCTTTCGCGAGTTTCCCTCTTGGGCGGCTGAGCAACTGCGCCCCCTGATGCAAGAGCGTGGCGCTAAGAGGCTGGCGCTCTTCTGTACCGGTGGAATTCGCTGCGAGAAGGCCACAGCTCATCTGCTGCAGCAGGGGTTTGATCAGGTGCATCACCTCGAGGGCGGCATCCTTCGCTATCTCGAAACGGTCCCGCCGGAACAGAGCCGCTGGCAGGGCGAGTGTTTTGTGTTTGACCGGCGGGTGGCGCTCAATCATCAGCTTGAACCTGGCGAGCATCGGATTTGCCATGCCTGTGGCCTGCCGCTGACACCTCAGCAGTGCGAGCTGCCCAGTTACGTCAAAGGGGTGAGCTGTTTGCACTGCATCGAGCGATTTAGCGATGCCGATCGAAAACGCTTTGCCCAGCGGCAGGAGCAGCTCGAGAGGGGGGATATCTGGAGGTTAGAAAGGGGCGAGGACTACGAGGGCATTGATGAGCCAACGGTTTGAAACGCTTCAGCTGCATGCTGGCCAGCAGGCGGACCCCACCACGAATGCCCGTGCGGTCCCCATATATCAAACCTCCTCGTACGTCTTCAATGACGCTGAGCACGGAGCCAATCTCTTTGGGCTGAAGGAATTCGGGAACATCTACACCCGTCTGATGAACCCCACCACCGATGTCTTCGAAAAGCGCGTGGCGGCGTTAGAGGGCGGAGTGGCTGCGGTGGCAACCGCGTCGGGGCAGTCGGCTCAATTCCTTGCCATCACCAATTTCATGCAGGCAGGCGACAACCTCGTCTCCACCTCATTTCTTTATGGGGGCACCTACAACCAGTTCAAAGTTCAGTTCCCTCGGCTGGGGATTCAGGTGAAATTTGCCGATGGAGATGACCCTGAAAGCTTCAAGGCTCAGATCGACGAAAACACCAAGGCCATCTATGTCGAGGCGATGGGAAATCCACGCTTCAACATTCCTGATTTCAAAGCCTTGGCTGCCCTGGCCCACGACCATGGCATTCCCTTAATTGTCGACAACACCCTGGGCGCGGCCGGTGCCTTGATTCGCCCCATCGAGCATGGGGCTGATGTGGTTGTCGAAAGCGCCACCAAATGGATTGGGGGCCATGGCACCAGCCTAGGTGGAGTGATCGTTGATGCAGGCACCTTCGATTGGGGGTCAGGCAAGTTTCCCCTGATGAGTCAGCCCAGTGCTGCGTATCACGGTCTGGTGCACTGGGATGCATTCGGTTTTGGCAGTGATATTTGCGGCATGCTTGGCTTGCCTGCCGATCGCAACATTGCATTTGCTTTGAGGGCCCGAATTGAAGGTTTGCGTGATTGGGGCCCGGCCCAAAGCCCCTTCAATTCCTTCATGCTTTTGCAAGGTCTTGAGACCCTCAGCCTCAGGGTCGAGCGCCATGCTTCCAATGCCATGGCGCTGGCTAGTTGGCTTCAATCCCAGCAGCAGGTTGAGAGCGTGAGTTATCCAGGCTTGGCCGGAGATCCTTATCACGAGCGAGCCAAGACTTACTGCACCTCCCGGGGTATGGGCTGCATGTTGATGTTCACCCTGAAGGGTGGTTTTGACGATGCAGTCGCTTTTATCAATAGCCTTGAGTTGGCAAGTCATTTGGCCAATGTGGGTGATGCTAAAACCCTGGTCATTCATCCAGCTTCCACGACTCACCAACAGCTCACTGAAGAGGAGCAATCTTCGGCTGGTGTCACGCCAACCATGGTGAGAGTGTCCGTTGGTATTGAGCACATTGATGACATCATTGCTGATTTCAGTCAGGCTCTTTCCTGTCTGAACTGACGCCCGAAAACTAGAAACTGTGGCGCTCATCCTGCCCAAGAACTATCACAAGCTTGCGGCGGTTGAGCGCAACGGAATCTCTTGGATTGAGCCTGAACTAGCTGAACGCCAGGACATCAGACCACTGCGTATCGGCATCGTCAATATCATGCCCTTAGGTATGCAATACGAGTTCAACTTGTTGCATCCTTTGGGTCTTTCGCCGCTGCAAATTGAGCCTGTTTGGATTCGCCTTAAAACTCACGACTACAAAACTTGGGATCATGAGCATCTCGATCATCAATATTGTTCTTGGGATCAAGCCAATGCAGCATCTTCTCTCGATGGTTTGATCATTACAGGTGCTCCTGTCGAGCATTTGGCTTACGAGCAAGTTACCTATTGGCAGGAGATGGTGGAGTTGGTTGACATTGCCCGCAGCCAATGCGCCAGCACGCTGGGGTTGTGTTGGGCTGGATTTGCTTTGGCCTATCTCGCTGGCGTGGACAAGTCAGCGTTCAAGCAGAAGCTCTTTGGAGTGTTCCCCATGCGCAGTCTCAAGCCAGGTCATGCCCTGATGGGTACCCAGGACGATAGCTTTGTTTGCCCCCAGAGCCGTCATGCCGGTTTGCATGATGCAGATATGGAAGAAGCCCAACGGCAGGGGCGCTTGCGGCTACTCGCCCACGGCGAGCAGGTCGGGTACAGCATCTTCGAAACCCCAGATCAACGTCAGCTGATGCATTTGGGCCATCCGGAGTACAGCTCCGGGCGCTTACTGGCAGAGATGGAACGGGACCGTGCCCGTGGCGATGTGCCACCGCCCCAAAACTTTGATGCTGATCTACCTCAAACCCTGTGGCGCTCCCATCGCAATCTGTTTTTTCAGCAGTGGCTTTGGTTCTGCTACCAGCGGATCAGCCTGGCTTCTACTCCCAGGGCTTGAGGTTTGTCTGGCTTAATCCTCTACAGCTTTCGCCGCTGCCCCTATGCGATTCGGGCCCGTTTGGCGTTGCATCAAGCCGGCATCACGCCAGAGCTGAGGGAGGTGGATCTCCAGTGCAAACCCCCAGAACTGATGGAGGCCTCATCCAAAGCCACCGTTCCGGTCTTGGTTCGGCCCAATGCTGCGGTCATTGATGAAAGCCTCGAGTTGATGCGTTGGGCCCTTGGCCAGCACGATCCACATCGTTGGCTCGAGCTGGCTGAAAGCAGCCAAGCCAAGCAGCTTTTGGCTCAAAACGATGGCTCTTTCAAGCACCATCTCGATCGCTATCGCTACCCCCACCGCTACGAGGGCAGCAATTCCGCTGAACACCGGCAGCAGGCTCTGGCCATCCTGCGCCAGTGGAACCATCGTTTGCAGGAGCAGCGGTGGTTGCTGGGTTCAGGGCCGTCGATGGTGGATTTTGCGCTGCTTCCATTTGTGCGTCAGTTCCGCCATAGCGATCCAGCCGGCTTTGAGGCTGAGCAAGACCTACAACCGCTGCAGCGTTGGGTGAATGAGTTCCTTCACTCGCCTGAGCTGGCCACAATCCTCGAGCCGCCATGGGCGGCGCGGCAGCGTTGGCGTTCTCCTGGTTGGCTTTATCACCTCGCGTTGCCAAATGAGTGGCAGCACGCCAATCAGCAGGGGAGTTATCAGCGCTCCACCCGTGGTCGATCACTGCAGGAGGAGGGATTCATCCATCTCAGCGGAGCCCATCAGCTGGAGGCCACCTATGGGCGTTTTTACGCTGATCTTGGCCATGTCGTCCTTCTCACCATTGACCCCTGCAAGCTGCCGACCGATCAGCTCAAGTGGGAAGCCATTCCAAGCGGCGAACTATTTCCTCATTTGTATGGCCCTCTTCCCTTGGACGCCGTGTTGGCAGCTGATCGCTACCGTTCATCGCCATGAGCATTGATTTGGCGGGCATTGAGCAGGAGGCAGCCGCGAAGGGCTTACTGCTGCGTTTGCAGTTGGGTGGTGCAGGCCCGCTGCAAACCTTGCGGGTTGTTGTGGCTCGCCGCAGCTCTGAGCAGGGGCTGGCGTTGTTGGGGGAACTCAAAGGTTGGGCTACTCCCCAACGGCAAGGGCTGCGGCTCGACACGATGCGTGTTCAGGGGCGTGACACTCAAAATGTGGGTCTCTTGATTTGGGCTGCCACGTTTGCCTGGGCCATCGAAGCAACCCCCTGCCGCTCGGCCTGGTTGCTGGCGATCCGTGATGACTCCCGCCAACACCAGCGGCTTGTGCGCTACTTC
>MDSW01130175.1_pt1 | contig 11069 bp, 8 predicted proteins | sample 811171 | NCBI WGS metagenome assembly MDSW01 (sample SAMN05326641, study PRJNA326480) | marine metagenome | isolation source: seawater | place: Atlantic Ocean: North West | collected 2012 | reverse complement strand
TTTTTAATGTGTTGTTATCTTATACAGATAAAGAGTTAGATGATATGGTTGATTATATCCTAAATGGGAATTATATTTATAAAAATAAATATGTGACTAATGAAAACAATGAAAGTTTTTATTATAAAAAAATTAATAATATTCTAAGTGTTGAAGATGATAAAAATAAATTTTTAAAAGGTCTTATTGAAATTGATGGTGATTTATCAAAACAGTATTTTGTTGAGTTTTATGAAGAAAATCCCAGCCATAGATATGTTGATATATCAGCTATTAAAGTTGCTGATTATTATTACGCTAGAGGAGTTTATTTAAAGGCAAGTGAATGGTATAAAAAAATTCCTGAAAAGTATGGAGATTCGCAATATCTAGAAAGATCAATTTCTTATTACTTGAATTCACTTTTAGTTTCTGGTTATAAGGATACTGCAGATTATTATATAGGTAAATTCAAAAAAAAATTTCCTGAGGTAAAGTTTTCTGACGATTATATTGAATATGGTGTTGAAGAAAAACAGATAAGTAAAAAAGTTAGTTCTCAAAATAATATAACTGATAAAAGGTATTCTGTCCAAATAGGCTCATTTAAAAGTTATGAATTAGCGAAAAATAAAAAAAAATTGTTAAGCAAGGAAGGTTTCTTATGTAGAATTGATCAAATTCTGATTAATGGAGAAACTTTTTATGCTGTAAGAACAGGAACTTTTAAAACTAAAAAAATAGCAAAAAAAGAACAAATGAGACTAATTTCAAGAATCGGTATTTATGATTCTATGATTATTGAAGTTGACTAATTTATGGAAACGATTGTGTTCCTGGTGGACACCACGGCCTTCAAAGCCGCTGTTCTGGTGAAGAACTGGAAGGTGGGTTCGATTCCCACACGTTTCCGCAAAGATATTTTATATGGGATTATCTAAAGTTATTTCTATTCTTATTAAATTTATATGGTTTATAACTATTTTATTAGTTATTACAATTGATAGAAATGATTTTTCTATGGTATCATTTACTATAATCTTATTATTAATAATATCATTTATTACTGTAGTAAGGTCCTTGAATTCCAGAAATGAATGGAGAAAAATTATTAAAGATGGTGATGTGGAAATTAAAGATAAAATTAAATTTGATTAAAAAATATGTTTTATCTGCCAAGTATAATATTTACCAATGCTACAATATCTAAAACATTAATAATTTGATCTTGATTCATATCAGCATTATTATTATATCCAGCAGTTAATATAAGATTAACAGATGCTATTATATCTAAAACATTTATAATATCATCTTCATTTAGATCGCCTAATAAATTAGTGCTGTCAAAATAATCATAACCATATTTTTGAGCTCTTGGTACCATCATATTATTTCCAGGTACGCTATATTCCCAAACTATTTCACCATCATATGATACTTCAAAAATATCAGAGCTATTTGCATCTGTTATTAAAGTGTTACCATTTGGTTGTCGGAAAGCTCCACTTTGTACATCAGAATGGAAGCCTCCTTGATGAATCCAGGTGTATATATTTGGTCCAAATGCTGAGTTTTCAGAAATATCATATGTTCCATTATTATTTAAAGGTGTAGTAAACTCTAATGCAGCAGAGGAGTTAACGTTATGATTATTATTAAATAAAACTAGGTTTCCTTCTCCAGGAGACCCTGATTCAATCCAGTTAACACTATGTTGAGCATCTAATATTTGATTGCTGTTACTACCTCTATCATAATTTTGTGGGTTTCCCCATCTATATAGAAAATCTCCACCCATTCCTGAGTTTCCTCCAGTATGTCCAGAAGCTTCTTCAGTAGTAGTAGAATGATCAATTATATATATTTCATTTTGAAATCTTGAAGATATTACTATTTGATCTAATTCTGCATTATAATCTATTGCATTTATATGCATCCAATCTCCATTTGCTTGGCCTCCTGGTCCTCCACTGCTCCCAACATTTCCACAGTTAACATCCATTAACTCTGGATGCTCTGAAATATTTCCATAAGTAGCGCTGTAGGAAGGAGAACGATCTTGAACTAAATGGTCTGTTATATGCCATTCCCAAACAATTTCTGCACCACCTGTATTAAAATTAGGCTCTATTTCAAAAATTACTGTAGCCCACATTTGATTTAAAGAGTTATTTACACTTGTTCTTCCTAATGCTTGCCATTCTGATATATATAATCTTTCCCATGCTACTGCTAGGATATTACCATTTGGCAAAACATCTATATCATGATGGTGCTGATAGGTTTCATTGGAAATTTCATAGGACCAGAGCAAATCACCTTCCCAATTATATATTTCAATTTTTCCTCCTACACCACCTGTTTCCATCGTAGGGTTGCTGGATCGACAGGGATAATACAGTAAAGTATTTTCAAATCCAGGTTGATCGCCTTGATGTAAATACGGCATACTTGCAGGACCGCTACTATGAGTCCAACTATTAAAAATGCTTCCATCTACATCTCTTAAGTAACTTGTTGAATTAGCATTTCCCATTCCACCTGGCGTGTATAAGACATAGCCTCCATATGGTTCATTTAAATATATTAAATTGGTGAATAATAATAATAAGATGATTTTTTTCATATGTACCCTGCATTTTGATAATTAAAAACTAAATTAAATATAGATTGATATATAAATGATAAGAAATGTTAATTTGTAATTTAATGTTACGTAATAAATAGTTACTTTTTTTATATATTTGAATTGGTTTATTAGTCTTAAGATTAATGATATAAATATGCTAAAAATTTCAATTTATAGAAGATTAATTACAGTTTATAAAATCCTAGGGCAAGTTTTTGGAAAATGGATATCCCCTTTGTTTATATTCGTATTTATTCTCTTTTTGCGTATATTTATCAACTGTATGATGTTTTTAGATAAACTATTTTATCTGAAATTAAAAAAAAACAAAATATCTAGACCTATTGTAATTGTAGGTAACCCAAGGTCAGGAACAACTTTCTTGCAAAGATTTTTAGTTGCAAATTCTTTTGGAAAAGGAACTGAACTTTGGCAAATGATTTATTCATCAATATTACTTCAAAAATTTTTAAAACCATTGTTACCATTTCTTGAATACATTAGCCCAGCTAAGCATCATTCTACTGAAGCTCACAAAACTAGTTTAAGTTCAGTTGAAACAGATGATGTAGGGATGTTATTTAGATTTTTTGATGGTTTTTTTCTTTATGGTTTTTTTTTGTCATGGTCAAAAAAAGATTTATTTAATTGGGTTGACCCAAAGATAAGAGATAATTCTATCAGAGATTATAAATGGCTTGAATCTGTATGGAAAAGAGTGTTAGTAGCATCTGATGAAGATAGGATAGTTGCGAAGCTTTTTTCTGTTAGTGCTAATACACCTGGTTTTCAAAATAGATATCCAGATTCAAAAATTTTATATATGGTAAGAGATCCTTTGAGTGTTATACCATCTGGTTTAAGTCTAGTGACAGGAGTATTAGATAAAATGTTTGGTTTTTGGAATAAACCAGATCAAGATAAAAATAGATTTTTATCAAATTTATATAGAGGTTTAGTTGAGTTATTATTAAGATTTGAAAAAGATTGGTCAGATGGAAAAATTGATAAATCAAAAGTATTAATTATTCGATTTGATGAAATGATGTTAGATTTTACTCAAGTTATGGATGAGATTATTCAATTTACTAATCATGAAATAAGTGATGAATTCAAACAAATTATAAAAGAAACTGATAAAAAGCAGAAAGATTATATTAGTAAGCATAAATATAATTTATCTAAATTTGGACTTACCGAAGAAAAAATCAAAAATGATTGTAAAAAATATTATGAGACCTTTATTAATTAACTTAATCATTTCAAGTTGTTTAATTTCCCAAATGCCCCTAAAGGATTTTGAGGATTGGAATATATTACAAGATAGTGATATACAAATAGGATATGTTGAAAAGAAATTTCCTTGGTGTAAAGCAAGTATTGATCTTCCCTATACGCTTAATGAAATCTTAGTTGTTATAGAAAACGTGAATGACTATAAAAAAATGTTAGATTCTGTTATTTATTCAACAAAAAACGATAATGATGTAGCTCATATTCGAATTAACTATCCTTTTCCATTTACAGATAGAGAATATATAGTGAAATTTGTTAAGATTCTAGATGGTAATGATATTGTCTATGCATTTGAAACAAATGAAGAGTTGAATAAAAGTATTGATTCTGATTATATAAGATTAATAAATGCAAAAGGAGAATGGAGATTATCGCCTATTAGTGATAATCTAACCAAAGTTTCATATACTTGGAATGGAGAGTTAAGAGGTGATTTTCCAAGCTGGAGCTTGACTAAAGCATGGACTAAACATGGGAATGAAGTTTTGGAAAATTTAAGGGATAAATTAAAGGATAATAATGAAAAATAAATTTATAATTATTTTTATTTTATATGCCATGGGCTATGGTGATGTTAATTTTAATTACAATGGAAAATTCTCACAATTTTTTGCATTAAGAAATTCTAACAATAAAATATTAAATATTCCATTTCGTATGTTAGAGCTAAATACATCAATACAATTAGGTAATAGCTTTGAAGTTAAGTCTGTATTGTCTGCTCAATATCATAATACAATAGATGATTATTTTAATACAAAAAATATTACAGGAGAAGTTAGGGAATTTTATGGAACGTATTATTTTAATTCAGGTGAGATTAGTTTTGGTAGGAAATTATTTACATTAGGTAGTGTTGATGAAAATTCACCTATAGATCATTTTAATCCTTATAATTATTATTATTTATTAATTGGTGGAACAGACAAAAAAGTAAGTGTTGATGCTTTATCGTTTGATTTTTATATTGGAAACAATTATCAAATTAGTGGAGCGTATTCACCAAATCATAATACAAATAATTATCCTAATAATGACCCTGAATATGAATTATCATTGCCAATTAATCCTGAATGGTATCGTTTTTTAGATCCTAAGGGTAGTAAACATGAGTCATTTTTATCTATAAAAAAATCTAATTTAATGAATGAATTTACACTCACTTATCTAAGAGCATATGATAGAGTTTTCTCATTATCAGGTTTTACTATTCATGAATTTTTGGGTAATAACACATTTTATCCTCCAGATTATTGGTTTACTTATAGATTAAATGAAACATTGAATTTAGGTTCTATTTTTTTATTTGATGATTTTACTCTTAGAACTGATTTAGCAATATTACATTCTTTTGATAGGTATACAAAAAATGATTATACGAGTTTAAAACATACTAATGATATTATTGCTGGTACTAATTTCTATGATGAATTATATGATCAGATGGATATTGATGGTGATGGTGAAAATGATTTATTTAATGCAGCATTACAAGAAAAAGCTAAATATTGCCAATTTGCAATGCAAATTGAATTACCTTTGCCAAATGATTGGCAATTAAATATGCAGTATTTCAAGTTCGATTTGATAGATTATTCAATAAATAATTATACATTTTCTGATGTAACAGTAGTTTTGCCTCTGGCAACGATTGATTTAAATGATGTTGTAAATGAAGATGGTGATTTGTTTACACCCGGAATGGGATCCTCCTTGGCAACATTAACAAAAGAATCTATTTTATTGGGTATTGAAAAATATTTGTTAGATAACAATTTAAAATTATCTTTTACATCATTTTTAGATTTAGATATTGGTAATGGTAAGTTGTTTTCTTTTGAATCAGAGTATGAAATTTTAGATAATTTCAGCTTTGTATTTGGGTCTACTGAAATAAAAGGAGATTCTAGTATTTCTTCAGATGAGTTAGATTTGGGCTATACTTTTAATCTGATGCAGGATTTTTCCCATAATCGTATTCAATTAAATTATTTTTTTTAAAAAATGGATGTTAAGATAACAGGTATAGGCTATTATTTACCAGATAATATTGAAACATCTTTAGAGCTTTCTACAAAAATCAATAAATCAGTTGATTGGATTATATCAAGAACTGGAGTGAAACAAAGATATATTTCAACTATTGATGTCGATAAGATGGGTGCTTTAGCAGCCAAAAATGCTCTAAAAAATCATGCCACTAATCCGGATTTGATTTTAAATGCATCTGGAGTAGGGAAACAAGTAATACCAGATACATCAGTTTTTTTTCAAAAAGAGCTAGGCCTCAATGAAATACCATCATTTTCAATACATTCTACTTGCTTGTCATTTTTAGTTGCTTTAAATGTTGCAGCAAATTTTCTTGTTAACGGAGCTTATAATAAAGTGTTAATTATATCAGCTGATAGAGGAACAAGAGGAAGAAACTTTAATGAGCCTGAAAGCTCAGCTCTTTTGGGTGATGCAGCAGCAGCAGTAGTAGTAGAAAAATCAGATGTAAATGAAAAGTCAAAAATTATTGATTTTAATATGAAAACTTATCCTGGAGGTTCAAATTTAACAGAAGTTAGAGGTGGAGGAACAAATTTACACCCACATGATGATAAGACATCTTTTAGTGATAATTTGTTTTCTATGAATGGACCTATGATATACAAAATGGCTAGAAAAACAGTTTATGACCAAATACAGAAAGATTTAAAAAAACATAAATTGGAGATTGATGATATTAATTTATTAATACCACATCAAGCATCAGGCTTAGCAGTTAAGGCTTATTCTAAATTTGGTGGTTTTAATAAATCAAGAGTTGTTGATATTATATCGAATACAGGTAATTGCGTTGCTGCTTCTATTCCATTAGCACTTGCATTAGCCAATGAGAAAAAAATGTTTAAAAGAGATGATATTTTGTATTTTGTAGGAACGGGAGCAGGATTGTCAGTAGCCTCTATGTTAGTTAGATATTAATAATAAAATTAACTATACTGACTATATCTATTACATTGATAATTTCATCACTATTTACATCTGCTGCACAATTTTGATATTCATCTGCAATTGTTAAACCTACAATAATATTTACAACAGAAACAATATCAATAACGTTTATAACTCCATCATTATTAAGATCCATTTTTGTACATTCATTTGAGCAATCTTGTTCCACTGTAATTTCAAATGAATAATATAATGGGTCAATGGAACTATTTAAATTAGGGCTATTTTCAATGCAGCTTGGAATACTACTACATAATTGATTACCTCCAGCTCCAAAATAAGGCAAAAATAGTGCATCATCTGCATACCAGTTGATATTAAGATTGCATATTGAATGAGGGATTTCATTTAGACTATTATTAAAAATCCATAAATAGTTTAGGTTACTTAGGTCTCCTATACTATTAGGTAAAAATTCTAGTGCATTATATCCCATATCTATCCATATAAGGTTGTTTAAGTTTCCTATATTTTCTGGTAATGAAGTAATTTGGTTAAAAGATAAAACAAGGTATATTAAATTATTTAAATTAGTAATGCTATTAGGAAGCTGGGTTAATTCATTGTAATTCAGATATAAAACACCCATATTTGCCATATTCCCGATTGATTCAGGAATATTAGTTAATGTGACAAAGCCACCTTGGTAGTAATCGCCTGCTTCTAATCTAGTAATTCTACCATTAAACCAGTTTTGTGTTCCAAGGTGTATTGGGCTTTCTGTGTTTAATGAATTTGATACAATAATATCATTTAATGCTTCTAAGTCAGTATTGTTAAAACAACTACTCCCATCTAAAACTATGGTAGAATTTGGGATAATATTATATAGCGTATACCCATTTCCACATTCATTACAGGGAAGAGAACTTTCACCATTACATATTCCACACATATCTAATTCAGCGTTTCCTCCGCACACACCTTCGCAATCAATAGTTGAATTACCTCCACATATACCTGCGCAATCTTCAACAGAAGTTCCATTACAAACACCGTTGCAATCAAGTGTCGCAGTCCCATTGCATTCACCTAAACAATCTTCTGTTGCATTTCCACCACATACACCTAAACAATCAACTTCATCCGTGCACCCATTTAAATATATAGTTATATTTTTTTCTAAATCAACTCTATTTGCAGGTACTACCCTAATAGTTACTTGGTCTGCACCATTGTGAGGAAAAGAGATATCTGAAAATTCATTAGAGATTATATTTATAGAAGTTAATAAAATATCATTATTATAAATATTAAATGTTTCCTGGAGTGTCCCTTCATTGAATAAAGTTAAATTTATATCTGATGAATCTAAATCTATATAGTTTGATCCTGAATCTATATACATATCGTCAATTATAGTACTAAAGGCAATAGGATATAGGCTAGAAATTCTATTTGCTCTATATACTGCTCCATTAGGTAACTGTAAATTAAATTTTCCTTCCCAAATATGATTGTTGTTTGAATCAACTTCTAATGCGGTACCACCATCTCCTACAGTTACAAGTAAGTAATTTCCATTATTTAGCTTCTGAACATTTCCAGATGCAAAACCAAAATAATTTTCTGGTAATGAATATTCCCAAAGAATTTCAGTAGATGAACAATTACTATTTTCACCTATAACCTTAATTTCTAATCCTCGTGATGTTGGGAAATTAGTTTCTAGCAGTGTAGTACTTAAATTTCCATTATCTAAAGTAACTATATTTCCATCTGAAACATCTAGACTATGTTGCCAGCTAAAGCCAATATCTTGACCACAATCAACATCTCCTGATGGTAAATCTAAACCCATATTCCAATCAATTTCTTTGGTTGAGTAGTCAATTTTTGTTATTCTAGAGAGATGCCTAGATGATAAATATATTTTTTCAATGTTGTTTTCATCATCATATTCAGGAAAAAATGCATTGGCATGAGTCCAGTCATATCTCCCATTGCTAAAACCTTCAAACCAGGTTGACCCAATAGTATCATAATCAAGCATACTGAAATAGTCGAATGTATTCCACTCCCATATTATATTGCGACTTTCTCTATCCCAAATAACAATTTTATCACCTACCCATGGAAATTCAATTGTTATTCCATCAGCTACATATCCAATTGACTGATATAAAGGAGTCCAAGGGCCATTGGGGATAGGGCCTAATTGTATTGTTTCAATTAACCCAATATAATTACCATTTGGTAGTTGTAATAGTTCGTGGTGTAAAAAATCTTCATTAGGTTCTTCCCAAACATAGCTATTATCAATAGAAAATTCAATTCCAGGTAAATAATTTTCTAAATCATTGTTTACATAACATCCAAACAGTTTGCCGTAAAAGTCCGTTCCATAATAAACGATATCTGTATCTCCGGTATTCCATATTTCATTCCCATTTTTATCAATTATAGCAGAATAATAATTGAAAAATGAACTAAAAATAGTAAGTCCATTTTGATAAGAAGCTTCATTTTCTATAATAGAATAGGCTTCTGATCTTTTTGAAGTTGTTGAAAAATTAAAAGTGCTAGACCAATTTCCAGATGTCCCATCAAGATATTCTCCTCGAACCTTCCAGTAATAATTTGAATTCCAATCTATGTTTTCTGTGTCAATATATAATAATGAATTATCATTAATAATAACAGGATTTGAGAATTCAGAATTTGTATCTAAATATAATGTGTAGTAATCAGCATTAAATTCCTGTTCCCATTCAAACAATACATGAATATAGTTCAAGTCGCTATTGTTTTCCGGAGAAATTAATGATGCGTTTAAATTTGATATTAAAATTGCTATAAGTATATATATCATATATGAAATTTATTTATATATGTTGATAGAATGTATTGATTTAAATGTAATATAATGTTACCTATTTTACTATGAATTCTGGATTAAGTAGATTTTCTTTATTATATATAAGTTCTTCCCCTGTATTAAGATTGTAGATATTTGCTCCTGCATATTTCACTACTGCATGAGCTGCGCCTGTATCCCATTCCATTGTTGGACCGAATCTTGGGTAATAATGCGCCGAACCATCTGCAACTAAACACATTTTGATTGAACTTCCCATTTTAACTAACTCATATTCTTTAAATTCTTGTATAAATTTCTCCAATCTAGGATTATTGGAATGAGATCGACTGGAAACAATTTTGGTTGTACCATCTTTTTTATCTAATGCATTTATTTTTTTTGGTTTATCATTTTTATGAATTAAGTATGAACCATGATTTACTAATCCATACCATGTTTTTTTAAGCACAGGTGCGTAAACAACACCCATGATTGGATTTCCATCCTTTATTAGAGCTATATTAACAGTGAATTCACCATTTCGTTTTATAAATTCCTTGGTTCCATCTAGAGGGTCAACTAACCAAAAAATATCCCATTTTTTTCTTAATTTAAAATTAATTTCTTTCTCTTCTTCCGATAAAATAGGAATATTTTGATTTAATTTTTCTAATCCAGAAATAATGATTTTATTTGAAGCTTTATCAGCTATCGTTAGTGGAGATGAATCACTCTTATAATCTACTTTTAAAGAATTAGATGGTAAATTATAAATATCAATAATCTTATCTCCAGCTTTAGTAGAAATTTGAATAATTGATTCAAGTAAATCTTTGAAATCCAATTATTTAATCAAGCCTTCTTTTTCTAAGTAGATCATAACTTTTTGTACGGATTCTTCTGGGGTAATATTTTCAGTGTCAATAATTAACTCGGGATTTTCGGGCACTTCATATGGGTCATTGACACCTGTAAAACCTTTAAGTTCACCAGATAATGCTTTAGCATATAAACCTTTTGTATCTCTTTTTGCACATTCATCTAAACTGGTTGATACATATACTTGAATATATTTTCCATATTGTTCTATCATTTTTCTATTTTCAATCCTAGGATTTTTAAAGGGTGCGATAGGTGCGCAAATTGCAATTCCACCATTTTTAGTTATTTCACTTGCAACATATCCAATTCTTTTAACATTAATATCTCTATGTTCTTTTGAAAAACCAAGTTCACTTGAAAGATGTGTCCTTACAATATCACCATCTAAAAGAGTTGTTTTACGATCTCCTTTTTCGAGAAGTTTTGATAGAACACCGTTTGCAATAGTTGATTTCCCTGATCCGGATAGTCCAGTAA
>MDSW01037334.1_pt1 | contig 11071 bp, 9 predicted proteins | sample 811171 | NCBI WGS metagenome assembly MDSW01 (sample SAMN05326641, study PRJNA326480) | marine metagenome | isolation source: seawater | place: Atlantic Ocean: North West | collected 2012 | reverse complement strand
TAACCTTAAACGCTGCCCGAACCTTTTTTAGAACGGGAACCGGAAAAATTTCTAATCTTGAAGTTATGCTGACTAGTCCGAACCTTGTTAAAGGTATTCGATCACAAATTTTTCAAAAAGCAGAGGTGCCGGTTAATATCTTGGATTGGCAAAAGACCAACGAAAGTTTTTTTAATGCCATTCAGGTAGAACGAAATGTCATGTTTCTGATCCTGACATTGATAATTATTGTCGCTGCCTTCAATGTTATTTCTGGGTTGATTATGATGGTGAATGACAAAGGAAGAGATATCGCAATTTTGAGAACGATGGGTGCTACCCGTGGTATGATTATGCGGATATTTTTGCTTTCTGGAATGGCCGTGGGGTTTATTGGGACTGCGGCAGGGTTTATCTTAGGTTTGGCCTTCTCGCTTAATATTGAGACCATTCGACGATGGCTGGAGACAATTACTGATACAGAACTCTTCCAGGCAGAAATTTATTTTTTATCGCAATTGCCAGCTAAAGTTGATCCTGTTGAAGTTGCTACCGTAACAGGAATGGCGCTGGGTTTGTCTTTTCTGGCGACATTGTACCCTTCCTGGCGGGCGGCACGGCTCGATCCGGTTGAAGCCCTGCGTTATGAATGATTCTATTGCTTTAGAACTGCGAGATATTCAGCGGTCTTTTCAGCAGGGTAGAGGGCATCTCAATATTCTGCGTGGTGCATCACTATCGCTTTTGGCTGGTGAGGTGACCGGTTTGGTCGGACCTTCGGGTTCAGGGAAATCGACCTTGCTTCAGATTGCTGGTCTCTTGGAGAAACCGGATCGGGGAGCCGTAGTGGTCAACGGGCAGGACTGCACTGCTATTGATGACCATGCAAGGACAAAATTAAGGCAAGAACAATTTGGTTTTGTGTATCAGTTTCATAATCTTCTTCCTGAATTTACAGCCTCAGAGAATGTTGTTCTTCCTCAATTAATTGCCGGGGTGAGTAAAAGTGAAGCGCGGGACCGCGCTAGCAAACTATTATCGGATGTGGGGTTAACTGATCGAGTTAACCACTTTCCAACGGAATTATCTGGGGGAGAACAACAACGAGTTGCAATCGCAAGGGCTTTAGCTAATCGCCCTCGTATATTACTTGCCGATGAACCAACAGGAAATTTGGACGAAGCGACTGCTGGATCAATCTTTGAGGCGATATTAAAAGTCGTAAAAAATTTGAAGGTGTCCGCGTTTATTGTCACTCACAACAATAAACTATCTCAAGAGATGGACCGGATTGTTGCACTCAAAGAAGGGGTATTAGTTGAACAATAGGGAAATAGTTTTGTTGCCGATTCGTTTTTCCCTAAAAAAAATAAGGTAAAACAATCCTTTATACTATTAGTTTATCAACATATTGTGAAATAATAAGGTGTCAAATACTTTATGTAGCGTGTTTCTTGGTTTGTTCCAATTTAATAATAATTTGGGTGTTAGAATAATTTTTGTATAAAGAACAGCTTGTGGAATTATGAGAGATGAAAAAGCCTGATTTCATTCATTTGCGGGTTCATTCGGCTTATTCCTTATCCGAGGGCGCAATTAAAATACCGCAGCTCATCTCACTTTGCGAAGAGCATGGTATGCCAGCGGTTGCCCTAACAGACAGTGGCAACCTATTTGGCGCGCTTGAATTTTCTTTAGCTGCTAGCAAGAGGGGCCTTAAACCAATCATAGGGTGTCAGTTGTTAGTAGATCGCCCGGAGGATTGTGGAGGTAGGGCGACCCACCGAACAAATTCTCAAGAAAGATTATATGATACGCTGATTTTGCTCGTACAGAATAAGATTGGTTATAGAAACCTAGTTAAGTTGGTGAGTCGTTCCTTTTTGGAAACGCCGCCTGAGGAAGAGGCGCATATTCAATTTTCGGCTTTATCCGGATGTACCGAGGGGCTCATCGCGTTGACAGGTGGTCCTGATGGGGCACTGGGTAAACTCTTGGCAGACGGGCAAAAGACCTGCGCCGACTTAATGATGAAAAAGCTGAATTCATTATTTACGGGCCGTCTTTACGTAGAGTTGATGCGTCATGGGCGGAAAATTGAAAACCGCATTGATCCGCTCTTAATCGATTTAGCTTACACGCATGAAATTCCTGTTGTCGCGACAAATGACTGCCACTTTTCTGATGAAACAATGTTTGATGCCCATGACGCACTTTTATGTATTGCTGATGGTTCACATGTCGACCAGGAGGATCGACGGCATTTAACTTCACTACATAGCTTTCGTTCCCAATCAGAAATGAAAGAGGCCTTTTCTGACATTCCTGAAGCTATTCAAAATTCTGTAGTAATAGCCAAGCGCTGTTCATTTATGGTTGAAGAACATGAGCCTATGCTTCCCGCTTTTCCAACCGAAGACCAAAGGACTGAAGCGGAAGAGCTAAGGTCGCAGGCAAACAAAGGATTAGAAACACGTCTTAAAAATCTTAGAATTACGCCAAAAATGTCGGAGCAATATCAAGCACGTCTCAACTTTGAACTTGATGTTATCACCGACATGGGGTTCCCGGGTTATTTCTTAATCGTTGCTGATTTTATTCAATGGGCAAAAAATCAGGGAATTCCTGTAGGTCCAGGAAGAGGTTCGGGCGCTGGTTCTGTCGTGGCTTGGGCCCTAACTATAACCGACTTAGACCCGTTGAAGTTTGGATTGCTTTTTGAAAGGTTTTTAAATCCTGAGAGGGTATCTATGCCAGATTTTGATATAGATTTTTGTCAGGATCGGCGTGACGAGGTAATACGTTACGTTCAGGAAAAGTATGGCGCTGAGAGAGTTGCGCAGATTATCACCTTTGGAAAACTTCAGGCACGAGCGGTGCTTCGGGATGTAGGACGCGTATTAGGCATGCCCTATGGTTATGTCGACCGTATTTGTAAACTGATCCCTTTTAACCCCGCGCATCCTCCAACATTGCAGGAAGCTTTGGATGGAGAACCAGAACTTCAAAGTCTTCGCGCCGAAGATGAGCAGGTGGCTCGTTTGCTTGATATCGGACTTAAGCTCGAGGGGTTATATCGTCATGCATCCACCCATGCTGCTGGAGTAGTTATCGGCGATCAGCCGCTTGATGAGTTTGTCCCGCTTTATCGGGATCCAAGATCTGATATGGCTGCAACTCAATTTTCTATGAAATATGCCGAAGCTGCGGGTCTTGTAAAATTTGATTTTTTGGGTCTGAAAACTTTGACGGTGATGGATCGTGCGGTGAATCTCCTCAGAAAAAGAGGTGTCACGGTTGATTTGTCTAGCTTGCCCCTAGACGATAACAAGACATTTGAAATGTTAGGTGCTGGTGAGACTGTGGGTGTGTTCCAGCTTGAAAGTTCTGGAATGCGGGATGTCCTGCGCCAGATGAAACCCGACTGTTTTGAAGACATTATTGCTCTAGTAGCATTATATCGTCCTGGACCAATGGATAATATTCCGAGGTACATCGCCTGCAAAAGTGGTCACGAAAAACCTGACTATCTTCACCCAGATCTCGAAGGGATTTTGACCGAAACATTTGGAGTTATGATCTATCAAGAGCAAGTGATGCAGATAGCTCAAGTGCTCTCGGGCTTTAGCCTAGGTAACGCCGATTTATTGCGTCGTGCAATGGGTAAAAAAATTAAATCAGAGATGGATTCACAACGTAAAAACTTTGTTGAGGGAGCGAAAGCACGTGGTGTAGATGAAAAACAAGCCGATCAAATATTTGAACAGGTAGATAAATTTGCTGGTTATGGCTTTAACAAATCACATGCAGCTGCCTATGCGTTGTTGGCATATCAAACTGGTTGGTTGAAGGCTAACTACCCCGTAGAATTTTTGGCGGCTTCAATGACTCTGGATATTGTCAACACAGACAAGTTGAAAATATTTAAGGGCGAACTCAACAAACTTAAAATTAATTTATTGCCACCTGATGTGAACAAATCTGAAGCCGTTTTTTCGGTTTGTGAATCGGAAAATTCGGAGGGGAAAGGAGCTGTCCGTTATGCCCTAGCAGCGATTAAGAATGTTGGAATTCAGGCAATGGAAGAATTGGTCGCAGAAAGAAATGCGATGGGGTCTTTTAACAATATTTATGATTTTGCCGAGCGGGTTGGTGGCAAGGTTGCTAATAAAAGACTAATTGAGAATTTAGTTCGATCTGGTGCATTTGACGGAATAGAAAAAAATAGACGAAAACTTATTAATGGAATTGAAGTTGTTTTGAAAACAGCATCGACAGCTGAACGTGAACGTATGGAGCAGCAAGAGAGTCTTTTTGCAAGTGGAGATGGGCTGGCTAAAGTTCAACATCGGACGATTGCAGAAGTTAGTGATTGGCCAAAAATCGAGAGGTTGGCTCAGGAATCGGATGCAATCGGGTTTTATTTATCTGAACATCCGCTTGATGCGTATGGAAATAGCCTCGAACGGCTTGGTGTTGTATCGCATACTTCTCTTGTCAATAAAACGGCCTTGGCGAGGGCCAAGTTGGCGGGCGTAATAGAATCCGTAAGGGAGAGAACCTCTGCGAAAGGTAATAAGTTTGCCTTTATAGAATTATCCGGAAAAAATGGCCAGTTTGAAGTAGTAATTTTTTCAGAGGTTTTAACTAATAGTCGAGAATTATTAGTGCAAGGAAAGACTGTTTTGTTAACCTGTGATGTAAAGACAACTGGCAGTGATATAAAATTAAATGCAACATCAATAGTAGATTTGGACGAAGCTATTGCTAAAGCAGGCAAGGGCTTAAAGGTTTTTATTAGAAATGAAGAAAGCCTTGAAGGATTAAAACACGTTCTTGATAATGGAATGGGGGGGCGTAGCCAAATTCGACTGGTAATGGGTATTAACATGCAACAGTGTGTAGAATTGGCTTTGCCTGGTAATTATTTAATCTCAGCGGATATTAGGTCAAAGATTGAGGCTGTTCCCGGAGTAATTGGACTCAACGATATTTAACAATTGGGTTTTCGTTTGAGATGCCAAGGTTTTTTTGCGTGAAATTACTTGAAATTTAACTAGACTAAGTTTATCAAGCCTCTACTTAAATCGCACGCGGTCTTGCGACGAGTCCAACTTACATGGATTTCGTTGTTCCGGTGTTTGATCGGTGAAAAACCCTTCGGACTTTGTATCGCGGACGAACCAACCGGAGAAAAGGATATATTATGGCATTGCCTACTTTTTCTATGCGCCAATTACTGGAAGCTGGCGTACATTTTGGACATCACACTAGACGTTGGAATCCCAAAATGGCTCCGTATATTTACGGTAGCCGAAATGGAATTCATATTTTAGATCTTCGCCAAAGTGTACCTATGTTGCAAGCAGCATTACAGGCTGTACGTGATGTAGTAAGCGGTGGCGGGCGTGTTTTATTTGTTGGAACCAAGCGCCAAGCGAGTGATCAGATAGCGGATGCTGCTAAGCGATGCGGCCAATATTATGTTGATCATCGTTGGCTTGGCGGAATGTTAACAAATTGGCGTACAATTACCGCTTCGATCCGTCGCCTTCGTGAATACGATGAATTGCTTGAACAAGATGACGTCGGGCTCACGAAAAAAGAACTCCTAATGCGGACACGTGACCGTGATAAGTTGGAGCGGGCGCTCGGCGGTATTAAGGAAATGGGCGGGCTACCTGATATATTATTTGTTGTTGATACGAACAAAGAAAGTATTGCCATTAAAGAGGCGCAAAAGCTTGGTATTCCTGTTATTGCGGTATTAGATAGTAACTGCGACCCAGCGGGCATTACTTATCCCATACCTGGCAACGATGATGCCATTCGTTCGATTGCTCTCTATTGTGGTTTAATTGCTGATGCGGTGCTGGATGGGCTTCAGCAGGAGGCGATTGCTGCAGGAACTGACATAGGCGAGGACGCTAATTTACCAGCTGAAGAGTTGGTCTCCGAAACGGAGGTGAGCAAAGATAGTTCTAATAATGCCCAAGCTACTGATGATATCAAATCCGCAGCAAGCTGATAGAAATACTTAAACCTAGGTAATTTAAGGATTAGTTATGACACAGATTACTGCTTCGCTAGTTAAAGAACTGCGAGAAAAAACTGGTGCAGGCATGATGGATTGTAAAAAAGCACTTTCTGAGAGCGGTGGTGATCTAGAAAATGCGATAGATTGGCTTCGGAAATCGGGGCTGGCCGCGGCAGCCAAAAAGTCAGGCAGAGTAGCTGCGGAGGGTCTTGTGGCCGTGTGCACCTCAGAAAAATCTGGCGCGGTGATTGAAGTTAATGCAGAAACGGATTTTGTTGCACGTAATAAGGACTTTCAATCATTTGTCTCTGCGACAACACAGATTGCTTTAGATAAAGAAGGAGAAATAGAGGAAATCTTGGAGGCAGGTTTTGATGAAGGCATTACCGTTCAAAATGCCTTAAATAATTTGATTGCCACTATTGGTGAAAATATAAACCTACGTCGTACTGCAAGTCTCTCTGTACAAAAGGGCATCGTTAGTAGCTACATACATAATACTAGCGCGCCAGGTCTCGGTCGTATCGCTGTTCTTATTGCCTTAGAGTCTGATGGTGAAGAAACTGTTCTTCAAAATGTTGGAAAACAGTTAGCGATGCATGTGGCCGCGGCGGCACCGCGATGGATGTCAGTAGATGAAGTGGATGTAGATGAGCTTGAACGTGAAAGAAAAATTTTGACTGATCAAGCTAAAAGTTCTGGAAAACCCGAAGAAATTATTTCAAAAATGGTAGATGGACGTCTGAAGAAATTCTACGAAGAGACTGTGTTATTTGAACAAACTTCAATGATTGACGGTGAAACAAAAATTTCCAGCATGCTAGAACAAGCAGAAAAAGACTCTGGAGCTAAGATAAATTTAAAAGGCTTCGTCCATTATGTTTTGGGGGAGGGTGTCGAAAAAGTAGAGGAAGATTTTGCTGCGGAGGTGGCTGCAGTAGTAAAAGCCTAACAGAGATAAAATTCAGGTGTAAGTTAAAAATTATTTTTAACGGGGCAGTAAATGAACGGGGTGTCTAAGGATATAAAATATCGCCGAATTCTGTTGAAGCTGTCTGGCGAAGCTTTGATGGGCGGGCGGGAATTTGGCCTAGAAACAGATACTGTCGGCCGTATTGCGGGCGAGGTCAAAAGTGTCCTTGAACTGGGGTGTGAGGTTTGTCTAGTTATTGGCGGTGGTAATATTTTTCGAGGTGTAGAGGCGTCAAGCCAAGGCCTTGAAAGAGGAACCGCGGATTATATGGGTATGCTTGGCACAGTCATCAACGCTTTGGCAGTACAGGGAGCTTTAGAACACATCGGTGTTCATACTCGTGTTCAGTCGGCAATCCCTATGTCTACAGTTTGTGAACCTTATATAAGGCGCAGAGCAAGCAGACACATGGAAAAAGGACGCGTTGTAATCTTTGCTGCTGGTACCGGGAGTCCATATTTTACAACAGACACTGCGGCAGCGCTTCGTGCGGTCGAAATGGGTTGTGATGCTCTTTTTAAGGGTACGCAGGTTGATGGTGTGTATTCTGCGGACCCTCACAAGGTTCCCGACGCGATACGTTATGAAAGCCTTACGTACCATGATGTTCTAACCCAAGATTTAGGGGTCATGGACGCATCAGCAATTTCTTTATCCCGTGAGAATGAAATCCCCATTCTCGTTTTCTCGCTTCAAAATTCCGGAGAATTTGCGAATGTAGTAAGAGGGCAGGGTCGCTTTACAGTAATACGCAAGGATGAATAAAAATGTCTGATCCAGATGTTGACGATATTAAACGTCGAATGCAGGGAGCTGTAGATGTTTTAAAAACGGAATTTGGCGGGCTTAGAACTGGCCGGGCGTCGTCTGCTCTTTTGGAGCCCGTTACCGTGGATGCATACGGATCAAGCATGCCTATGAATCAAGTGGCAACCATCAATGTGACTGATTCACGAATGCTCACGGTTCAGGTTTGGGATCAAGGGCTCGTCTCTTCTGTTGAAAAGGCAATTCGCGACTCTGGGTTGGGATTAAATCCGTCAACAGATGGCAATTCAGTAAGGGTTCCAATCCCTCAGTTAAGCGAGGAGCGCCGGGTAGAATTAACGAAGATTGCCCATAAATATTGTGAACAGGCTCGGATTGCGATTAGAAACATTCGTCGCGATGAGATGGATAAGCTTAAGCGTCATGAGAAAGATGGAGAAATCTCTCAGGATGAACGGCGAGCGTGGGGAGATGATCTACAAAACCTTACAAATGGATTTGTAAAAGAAATTGAAGAGGCTTTGGCTTCAAAAGAGTCAGAAATAATGCAGGTCTGATCTTATGAAATCTGCTCCTTCCATACACAAAACTATTTCGGACCCACCTATCCATGTTGGAATTATTATGGACGGTAATGGTCGTTGGGCCGAAGCACGTGGTTGGCCAAGAGCGGAAGGCCACCGCCGTGGGGTAGAAACGGTTAGAGAAGTAGTTAGAGGTAGTATTCAGTCAGGTGTTAAATATTTGACGTTATATGGATTTTCTATCGAAAATTGGAAACGTCCCTCTCAAGAAATCGATTTTCTTATGGGTTTATTCAGGCTTTATTTACGCGAAGAAATTGATGAATTAGATGAGCGTGGGGTCAGGCTAAAATTTATTGGGTATCGCGATTTACTAGACAAAGATATTGTTGCTTTGATTGAAGACGCAGAAAATCGAACAAAGGACAATAAAATTTTAACACTTATTGTCGCATTTAGTTACGGAGCTCGTCAGGAAATTACATCTGCAGTGCGCGATGTTGCAAGGGAGGTTCTGGCGGGTGATTTGAATGTAGACGAGATCGACGAGATAATATTTTCTGAGCACCTTGAAACAGCTGGGATACCGGATCCGGATTTACTAATACGGACCAGTGGTGAGCATCGCATAAGTAACTTTCTTCTCTGGCAAAGTGCTTATTCAGAACTCGTGTTTACCGATACCCTGTGGCCGGAATTTTCTAAGGAAGATTTTTTTTCGGCTATCAATGAATATAACCGTCGCGAACGTCGGTACGGCGATATAGTTTGATGTAGAACCTTGGGTGCTCTATTGAATTCTCGGCTTTGGTCCGCAATCGCACTTATCCCTTTTGTTTTAGGTTCCATATATTATGGCGAAGTTTTGTTTGCGAGCTTCGTGGCAATTACCATGGGCCTTATGGCCACAGAATGGCGGCAAATTTGCAATGGCGGTAAAATTGATCTTGCTGGGGTTCTTTCAATTAGCGCAGTTGTTGCAATAGTCTTTACTACTTTTATTTTCAGTATTGGAACTGCTCTAATTGTTACGTTTTTTTCAGTATTTTTTATTTGGCTTTTGTTGCGTTTATATGGCGAACGTAAAAAGTTAGGCAGGGGTTGGACAGTTCTGGGAATTATATTGATAGGCTGCACCGGTGGTGGACTCGTTTGGCTAAGAGGTTTCGGTGAGAGTAGTGTTCAAATAGTTTTTTGGTTAGTTATTTCAATTTGGATCACAGATACTTTTGCCTATTATACGGGCAGTTATTTTAAAGGGCCGAAACTTGCTCCAACCATTAGCCCCAACAAAACATGGTCTGGGCTAATTGGAGGTATTTTAGCAACCGCATTATGGAGCGGTATTTGGTCTTCTTGGACAGGTATAGGCACTGTATTTGTGTTAGCAACAATAGGTATTGGTATCGCTGTCCTTGCTCAGTTGGGGGATTTAAGCGTTTCGGTTGTTAAACGAAGGTTTGGATTTAAAAACACTGGGAATATTATACCCGGTCATGGCGGTGTTCTGGATAGAATGGACGGATTTTTAGTGTCTGTCCCATTTGTCTCATTATCTTTGGGCGTTGCTAAAGGAAACCTTTTTCTATGGTCATAAATGAGACTAATAAAAATGCCAATCCTAGAAGGATAACTATTCTCGGTTCAACAGGATCGATTGGCTGTAATACGCTTGACCTTGTTCAAAGTAATCCCGACGCCTATCAAATTGAAGCGCTAACAGCTAACACTAATTTTGAGTTGCTTGCTGCCCAAGCTAAAGAGAGCAAGGCAAGCTTAGCAGTTGTAGCTGATGAAAAAAAATACAAGGCTTTAAAAGATGCATTAAATGGTAGCTCAACGGAAGCAGCCGCAGGGCAATCAGCTTTGATAGAAGCGGCATCGCGGCCGGCAGAGTGGGTTATGGCTGGAATTGTAGGAGCAGCTGGACTGGAACCTACATTAACTGCTGTAAAGAGAGGGGTTGTGGTAGCCCTTGCAAATAAGGAGTGTTTGGTTTGTGCCGGTGATTTAATCTTATCTGAGGTAGAAAAGTGCGGCTCTACATTACTTCCTGTTGATTCGGAACATAACGCAATTTTTCAAGTTTTTGAATTTGATCAGCGGGTCGCAATTGAAAAAATAATTCTTACAGCATCTGGTGGACCTTTCTGGGGTTCTGATTTAGCTACCATGAAAAAGGCGACACCTAAAGAGGCAGTCGCCCACCCGAACTGGGCGATGGGTAAAAAAATCTCTGTAGATTCAGCCACGATGATGAATAAAGGATTGGAATTGATCGAAGCGCATCATTTGTTTTCTATAGAAGAGGATAAGATAGAAATTTTAGTGCACGTAGAATCAATTATTCATAGCCTTGTCTCCTATGTTGATGGTTCTGTCCTTGCTCAACTTGGTGCACCTGATATGCGAACGCCTATCTCTTATGCTTTGGGTTGGCCTAAGCGCATTTCTGCGCCGAGCCCTAGACTCGATCTTGCTTCCATAGGCTCTCTTAATTTTGAAAAAACAGACCCCTTGATTTTCCCTGCAATCGAACTCTGTCGGCAGGCTCTCAGGGAGGGTGGCTCTGCTCCCGCGATATTGAATGCGGCTAACGAGGTAGCGGTTGACGCTTTTCTGAATGGGAAGATTGGTTTTCTTGATATCACGAGTACGGTGGAGTGGACGTTGAATAAATTCCCGAAAACTCCAATCCATTCCTTAGAGGATGTTTTTTCTACCGATCATGAAGCAAGAATTATTGCAGGAAACCGATTATCAGCAGGTCCGTCATTAGGTTAAGGAATT
>MDSW01014153.1_pt1 | contig 11071 bp, 5 predicted proteins | sample 811171 | NCBI WGS metagenome assembly MDSW01 (sample SAMN05326641, study PRJNA326480) | marine metagenome | isolation source: seawater | place: Atlantic Ocean: North West | collected 2012 | reverse complement strand
GACGCCTCGCCGCCGCCGGACGCCGCCGCCACGCACGGCTCACCCGCCGCCGGAGGCACGCCGCCGCCGCCGCCGCAATTGCACGTGTCGCCACCGACCGGCGGCGGCGCCGACTCCACACACGGCGGCTCACATTACGGCTCACCCTCCGCCGCCGGCTCGCCGCCGCCGCACGTCCACACGTCGCCGCCGCGCCACCCGGCGCCGCCGCCGCAGCCGATAACGGTCCCGGTGGCGTCGCCACCGGCGGGTGGTTTCATGCAATCGCCGCCGCTCACCGCGCCGCTCGACGCCGCCGCCGCAATGGCGCCCGCGTCGTCGCTCGCGGCCTGGCAGCTGCAACAGGGGCTAGCGTCAGCGCAGCAGGCGCAAGCTCAGGCGCAAGCCAACGCCGCGCGGCTCGACGCCTTGACCCGCCAGGAGAATGCGTTGCGCGAGCGCGAGGGCGCCGTCCATGCGCTCGAGATGGCTGCGACGCGACGCCAGGCGGAGCTCGATGCTCGCGCCTTCGAACTAGAACAGCAGGATGCTGCGGTTCGGAGCCGTGAGGCGTCGGCGGCCGAGGCGGCGGCGGCGGCGCAGCAGGCTCAGCAAGGGGCGGCGCGCGCCGAGGCGGCGCTACGCGCGCGCGAGGCGGCGGCGGCGGACGCTGCGGCGGCGGCGGCGACGCGCGCGGCGGCGGTCGACGCTCGCGAGGTCGAGATTGAGGAGAAGGCTGCGGCGCTCCACGGCCGCGAGGCGAGCGTCGGGCAGCTGCATGCGCAGGCGACGCGCCACGAGGCTAGTGTGAAGGCGAGGGAGGAAAAGGACCAGGCGGCGCATGTAGTGCTGGCGAGGAGGCAGGCCGAAGTGGAGCAGAGGGCGTACGATCTCGAGCAGAAAGAGGCGGCGGTGATGGCGAGGGAGGCGGGCGCGGCGGAGGCGGAGGCGGCGGCGGCGGCGCACGAGGGCGAGGCTGCGCGGCGTGAGGCTGCACTGAAGCTGAGGGAGGTGAGCGCGCAGGCGCACAGCGCCGCGTGCTCGAAGCGCCAAGCCGAGCTCGATGGTAAGGAAGCCGAGCTGCAGACGCGGGAGACGGCTCTGCGCGCCCGTGAGGCGGCGGCGGATGCGGCGCTGGCGTCGGCGGCGGAACGCGAGCAGGCTGCGGCGAGGAAGCAGGCGGACGCCCCGCTGGTGGAGGAAGCACTGGGACAGCGAGAGGCGGCGGTGGCGACGCGAGACGAGCAGAGCAAGGCGCGCCAGGCGGCGCTGCTCGCCCGGGAGCAGCAGGTGGCACAGCGGGAGGCGAGCGCGCTGCAGAGCGAACACAGCGCGCAGCAGCTCGAGGCGTCGGCGCGAGATCGCGACGCGAGGTTGCTCGAGCGCGAGACCCAACTCGCCGCGCGCGAGAGCGCGCTGCCCGCTCGGGAGGCCGAAGCGCAGGCGGCGCATGCGCGCGCGGCGCAGCAGCAGCAGAGCACCCTCAAGCAGGTTGCTTCATTGGAGGTGAGGGAGCGTGCTGTCGACGCGCGGTCGGCGGAGGCGGGCGAGCGGGAGGCGATTCTGGCGCGGCGCGAGGGGGCGACGGCGGCGCGGGAGGAGCAGTTGGCTGCGCGAGAACGTCAACTCACCGAGCTGGAAGCGGAGTTGGAGGGGCGGGCGGCGCACGATGCCCACCGCGGGCGGAGGCGGCACCGCTCGCAGGAGCGTTCGCACGAGTCGCGGGAGGCGACGGCGGCGTTGGAGGAGGAGGTCGCGTTGCTGAGGGAACGCGCCGCCGACGCGGCACGCCTCGAGGCCGAGTTGGCGACCGCACGCGGCGACGGGAGGGTCGCGCCCGCCGAGGGACGGCGGCGGGGCAGCGGCGGCAGCGGCGGCGACGGGCGGCGGCGGAAGCACAGGTCCGCCACCGCGTACGCCGATCGCGCGGTGGACGTCTCGGCGAGCTCTCGGACGTACCGCACTGAAGGGCAGCCGTATTCGGTCGACACGGGGCGGTCGCATCGCACGGCGCGCTCCGGGGTCACCTCGCACACGCAGTCCTCCGCCGAGAAGTCCGCCGCCGCCCACCAACGCTCCGCCCGGCGGAAGCAGCGCGGCCAGGCGGCAGACGAGGAGTACTACTACCAGGAGCAGGGCGGCTCGAGTCACAAGGATCCGTACACCGACCTGCGGCGGATCCGCTCGTTCACGGCGGACCCGGACTTTGCGTGAGTGAGGGGGCGTGCGACTCTCGCGCACATGTTTAGGAGCGTAGCGTTCAGTGACATATCATTCTGCTATGACGTAAAACGTAGTCTCTAGCGCGTGCGCCCCTTGACCCCCTCGGTAATGTGCGAGTCCGGAAGCGCCCACGCCAAACAGCCCTTGCCGTCGGCGGCGGCGCCGCAGCCGCTCGTCGGCAGCGGTGCGACCCGCTGCACGCCGCGGCTCACGTTCATGAGGTACGTCGGGTGCTTCCGGCAGCCCTGGCGGCCGTGACTCTTGCACTCGACGAAGTACGGGTTGTCCGTCGTGTCGCAGTAGTGGAAGGGCGCGGCGAGCGCCGCCGCGAGCTTGCGGTTGAGATCGTCGAGCTTCCAGGACGGGTCCGTCCCCGCGAGGCAGCGGCACAGCCGTCGGACGTCGGCGTGTTCAATCGAAAGAACCCGCTTCCCTCGCCACTGCGGCTCCCGCAGCGCCGCCGCCGCCGCCGAAAAGTCCGAGCCCGCCTTCACCCACGCCACCGGCGTGCCGTCGGCCTCGGTGGCGGCGCCGGCGGCGGGCGCGACGCGGACGCGCGCGGCGGAGGCGCGCAGGGCGGGCGGCACCTTCGGGTGTGAGAGGAAGGAGTGCTCGCGCCACTTGAGCCCGGCGTCGAAGAGCGCCGGCAGCTCGTACGAGTGGTCGAGCGGGCAGACAAAGGGCTGCGGCATCTCCACCTTGTTCCCTGTGGCGGGAGGAGCGGGGTAGGAGGAGGCGCGGGCCGTGCACGTGTGTCCGAGACGCGTCCCGTACCGATCAGGCAGTGGTTCAATATTGTCCAGAAGCGGTCGAGCATGCACCAGATCGGCGGCAGGATCAGCGTGCGGCCGAGGGCGGCGGCGAGGAGGAAGCCGTCCTGCAGAGAGGTGGTGGAAGAGGTGAGGTGGAGATGGCGGCGGCGGTGGCAGAGGTCGGCGGCCCGTCACACCTGCAGCAGCTGTCGCTGCATCGCGGACACCCTTAGGTGGCTCTTGACGCAATGCTCGGGGAATATGACCTCCTGCTCCAATAGCTCCGCCCTGTCGGGCGCCGTCTGCCGCGCAATCGGCGAGAGCAGCTGCAGGTAGCTCCCCTCCTCGTAGTAGCTCGGCGGATCCCTTGCCCACAGCTTCATGTCTCGCAGCCGTTCGCGCTTGCCGTAGGCGTAGGTCGTGGCGTCGCCGTACTGGTAAGTGGTGTGGACGGCGACGGGCTTCACGCTGACGATCTCGTGCAGCTTCTGCACGAAAAACGTGTGGCCGTTCGACACCTGCGCTATCGGGAACGTCCCGACCGTCGGCGTGGCGTTCTGCGCGAAGAAGGGCCCGCCGGCGCCGCCCTCGATTTTAAACGGCTTGCGGAAGCGGAAGATCGCGCGCAACTTCGGGTCCTTCGGATCGGCGGCGGCGGCGAGCTTCGCCGCCGCGCCGTTGCCGCCGCCGGCGACGTGTGTGAGCTGCGACGGCAGCCAGCGCGCGCGCGCGCCGCCATCCTTCTTGAGGTCGTCGAAGCCGTTTGGGCCTCCGCGCGGCTGCAGCACCTGGTTGAGCCAAAACTGGTCGTGGTTTGGGTTGCCCGACCGGATCGCGCTCTGCATCGACGTCTTCCACTCGTCGAGCACGGCGACGCCGCCCGGCGAGTTTCGGAAGAAGATCACGCCCGTATTCAGCTCCGAGTCGATGTGCCATCTGTACTTGTCGCTGTCCATGTACTGCTGCACTTGGTCCACCGACAGCACGACGTCGGCGAGGGCGAGCAGCGCGGCTTCCGGCCGCACCGGCGGCGTCCCATCCTTGGCGTAGCGGACGAGCGGCCACGGCGACGCGAGCCAGACGACGTCGACGTCGCTCACCTGTCCGCGCCGGCACAGCAGCGATCAGATAATTGCGCGGAAGAATTGCGCAGAATTGCGCCAGAGCTGCACTAGAATTGCGCCGCCGAATTGCGCCGCGCACCATCGCGTCGAGTCGCGCGTTGAGCATCTGCCGGATGAAGATCTGCTTGACGAGGCCCATCCGCAGGAAGGTGCCCGGCGCGTACCGAAAGTACTTCCGCGCCGAGTCGCCGAGCTGGGTGATGTACCGCGCCTCCTCGGGCAGCAGCGCCGACGGCTCAATCGTCGCTGCGGGGATGCCATGCTTCTCGCAGAGCGCCTCCACCTGGGCGTCGAGCGCGCCGACGAGGTAGAGCCGCTCGCCGAGCGCGCGCACGTGGTCGACCCAGTTGAGGAGGAAGTCGGCCATCGAGTTCGAGCCGAACGTGAGCATCACCGCCGGCACGCCGTCGGTGCACCGCCACAGCTTCTGTGCCGGCCCGTTGAGCCGCAGCTTCGGGAACTGCACGCCGCTGGTGCAAGCGGCCGTCGCCGGCGCGCGCGTCGTCGCCGGCGGCGCCGTGCCGGCGAGCTGCGTGGAGGCTGCGACCGGCGGCAGCGTGACGACCGGGTCGTTGTCGTCGCGCAGGTGGAGAACCGCCGGAGCCGACTCTGCCGCCGTGCCACGGCGGCGGTGGCGGCTGACGCCGGTCATCGAGCGCACGATGGTGTGCGCGCAGAGCAGGAACGCGACGGCCACGATGCAGAGCGTGCCGCGCGTCACCATCGCGACTAGTCGCGGCGCCGGCGGCCGTGTGTCCCGTGTGAGACGACGTGTGAGCTCGCGCCATAAGATCCCATAAGCCCCGTGCCGGTCGCCGCCGTCGTGTTCGCCGCGCTCGCCACCAGCCAGAGCACAATCGCGATGCCGCCGGTCGCCGTTCGCTCCGCGGCGGCCGTCGCCTTCGCCGCGCTCGCCGCTTCTCAGAGCATCAACATCGACTGGAGCGGCGGCTCGCCGAAGCTCGACATCCCGCAGCCGGTTCGCCCGGAGGCGATTGCGGAGCCGACCGAGGAGGAGCGGCACGCCGAGCTGCTGCAGCAGGCTTTGGAGATCAACACGCTCGACATCCCTGAGAAGGAGAAGATGCGGATGTTCCAGTCCACGCGCGAGGCGCTGAAGGAGGAGCTGCGCGAGAAGGAGGAGGAGCGCGCGCGCGAGGAGGAGCTGCGCTCCGCGACACGTTTGGTGGAGCGTGCTAACGAGCTGGCGGCGCGTGCTTCCGAGCTGCAGGCGCAAAGGGCCGCGGAGCTGGCGGCAACGCGCGATGACGAGGACGACGACGAGCCCGAGCCCGAGCGCATCGATCTCCGCCGCATTCAGGCGCAGGTCGACGCGGACGGCCGCGTGCACACGGCCGCCGGCGTGCGGGAGACGCAGGAGCGCTACGACGCGTGGAAGGCGGCGAACCCCGACGTGCCGCGCGGCAGCATGAAGGCGACGCTCAAGCGGCTCGGCGCCCAGCTGCCGCCGGGCACCGACAACGAGGCGGCGCTGCGCGCGGCGCTCGACGCCGAGCTGTCCCGTGTGCCGGTGAAGACGCTGCGCGGTCTGCTCTTCGAGCGCGGCGGCAGCTGCACCGGCTGCTCGGAGCGCGCCGAGTTTGAGGCCGCCGTCGTCAAGAGCCTCGCCAACCCGCTGGTCGGCCGCCACGCCCTCCCGCTTTTCGTCTACGACCGGCCGCTCTTCCCGATGACGACGAGCGGTCTCAACCTGTACGAGCCGCGGTACAAATTGCTGTGCCGCAAGGTGCTCAAGGCGGACCAGATATTCGGCTTTGTCGTCGGCAGCGCGGGGATTGGTACCCTCGCCAAGATCAAGACGTGGCGGTTTGCAAACGACGACGCGCGCGACGGCAACTGCGAGATGAAGGTGGTGGGCCTCCGCCGCTTCCGCCTCGGCCGCGCGTGGGAAGATGGAAACAATCTGCACTACGCCGACGTGTCGTTCTTCAACGACACCGACGCGAGCGAGACGGAGGCGGTCGACTCGGTGGCGCTGGTGAAGCAGAGCCTCAAGCTCCACTACGCCCTCACGTCGACGGCGGAGCAGACCGAGCTGATCGACGAGCTCGGCGACACGCCGACCGCACGCGATACCGGGTATGCAATGTCGATGTGGCTGGCGGCGGCGTGCGTGAGTGCGCACAAGGCGTGCCGTCCGCACGCGTCCAAGCTGCTCGCGGGGACGAGCACGGTCGCGCGGCTGAGGAAGGTGGTCGAGGTGCAATCGGCGCTCGTCGACAAGAAGTTCAAGCGGAGGGGTTAGAGCGAGGGCCGTGTGGAGTTGTGTGTACTCGAGTATACAGATCAGTTGATCGCGCGAAGACCCATCGCGGCCATCGCACGCGAGACTACGCCCACGGCGCTCGACGACGCCGCCGCCATCGCGAACTTGTCGCCGTCGACGATCTTCACCATTTTGCCGGGCTTGATGCCGAGCGGGTTGGGCGTCGAGTGCTTCGAGTACCAAACGTTGACGTCGCTCGTGACGAGGCGGAAGTACTGGCGGTAGGTCCCCTTCGGCAGCGGCAGGCTCTCGTGCGGCGTCGCGTCAGTCATCCAACAGAGCTCACCCGCCTTCAGCGTGGCGCCCTCGCCGAGGCGGCCACGCAGGTGCTCGAGGTCGCCGAGCGTGCCCACCACCTCCTGCGGTTTGTCGACCTTGACGTTCCAGACGCGCGTCGAGTCGGCGACGGACGACGCCATGTAGATGCCGCCGCGGTACGTATACGTCGTATCACCGCCCTCGTCACCACTCGAGTCGAGCTCGGCAAAGCCGCCGCCCCACGCAACGGTGAGCGCGCCGGGCGCGGACGCCGGCACCCACTCGCCGCCGGCGCCGACGCAGCCCGGCGTTTCGGTGTGCAGCCCGCCGCGGCGCTGCGAGGTCTCGTCCTCCTCGATGCGCGACTCGTGGATGGTAAGGTAGCCGACGCGCTCGACGCCGTCGCGCATGAAGGAGAAGTGCGACTCGTCGCGAGACTTCGGGTCGGCCCACGCTGGGCACGCGTGGAGGAGCGGGAGGTACTGTTGATACTCCTTGGGCACGTCCTCGTCGACTCCGATGCGAATGGGCATCATGTTGATCATGATGTCCTTCGACGGCGGGAAGGTGACGGGAACCGTGCCAGAGCGCTGACGATGGACGCGGTCGTACGACGAGATCGACGACGCGAACACGCCCTCGCGGACGATGTGCGCCTCCCACCACGAGCTGAGCTCGAGGAAGACGAGGTAGAGGAGGTCGGCCGAGAGCTTCGAGAGCGGCGAATTTTCGTCGGACAGGCCGATGAAGAGCTCGCGCAGCACGGGGTTGAGGCCGCGGATGGAGGTGGCATCGCGTGGCCTCGCGGTGACGGCCTCGTGCAGCGAGAAGCCGCCGCTGTGATTCGGGCCGTACCGCGCGTGGAGGACGTGGAGGCGCGCCGCCGCCGCGTCCTTTGCGGCGGTGGTGGAGAGCCAGGCGTCGGCCGGATCGGTGGGTGGAGCGTTGGCCTCGGTCCGCATTGCTTCACAATTCGATCGCGAGGTCGGCTGCTCCGCTTCACGATTTCACAGCTTCAGGAAACTTGAGCTGTGAAGAAATTGCGCTTCCGAAGTCGGCCACCCTCCTCCGCACGAGCGCGAATTTCAGCACTCTCAGAGCCAGCGCCGACCTCGACAGCACTTACACTATGAGCGAGGAACGCCCATTCGTCCTCATCCTCCTCACCTGGCTCCTCCGCGCGCTCAACGCGCTCTTCCTCGCCGTGTGCTTCCCGCTGCACAAGCTCGTGTCGCTCACGGCGCCGCACGTCACGAAGGAGGAGCCGGACGCGGCGGCGCGCGTGCTCCGCTTCGTCCTTTCGACGCTCGCGCTCCTCCTCCTCCTCTCGATGCTCGGCACACCGCCGATCGTCGCGTGGCTCCTCGCGCCAACCGAGTGGCTGCCGCCGTCGCTCGCCGCCGCCGCCGCGCTCTTCACCGTCGTGTACGGCTTCGCGGTGTGCGAGAAGGGCACGAAGCTCGAGCGGCCGTGGGAGACGCCCATCGGCGCGTACCTGCGCGGCGCCCTCGTCGAGGCGCCCGCCGACCTCCTCGCCGCCGTCGGCGCCGCTTTGACGCTGCTGCTCCTCGTCCGAGCGCCGCCACTCCTCCACGCCCTGCGCCGCGGGCCCGGCGACGACGCAGGGCCCCTCGACGGCGCGCCCGCCGGACCCAACGTGCTTGGCGCCGCCGCGCGCTCGCTGCCGGCGACGACGTCGTGGCGGACGGTGGTGGCGTACAACCTCGCGATGTCCGCCGTCGACCTTCTCATCTCCGTCCCGGCCGCGCTCCTGCTCGGGTGCTGCGTCTGGCGCGCCAAGGAAGCCTTCGGCCGCGTGCGTGCGAAGGCCGACGGCACGCTCTTGGAGGAGGGCGCACAGCGCGTCGAGCTCTTCTTCCAGCTCGCTGCCGCGCTGAGCGACCTGCCGTTCCTACTCCTCGGAGCGATCGTGATCCTCTCGGGCTACCGGTATAACCCCGCCCGCTCTCCCGCCCGCCCGCCCGCCCGCTCGTGCGACGCCGCCGCTCACACCTCCTCCCCGCACGCGTGCGCACCTCGCAGCGCCGGCGGCCTCATCAAGGAGCTCCGCGACGCGCCGAGCCGCGCCGACTGGAAGAAAATCTTCGCGTCTCACGCCGTTTCGCTCGCCGCCGACCTGCCTGCTCTGCTCTGCGGGCTGATCGTACTGCTCACGATCGTGCGAGCGCCATTGCTCGTCCTCAGTGTCCGCCGCGCGACGACCGTCGATGCGCGCCGCGGCGCCGCCGCCACTCAGCTCCTCCTCCTCCTTCTCGACGTGCCTGCGCTCGTCTCCGCCCTCCTGATCGGCATGACGGGGGCTATCGGAGGCACTCTCCTCGCAGTCACCGGATGCGAGGTGGACTGGAGCGCAGGGCCGTACCGGATCGCTGTGCTGCGCCGCGCGCTCGCCCGGCGACCTTCGCTCGTCGATGACCGTGGGGAGACCGTGCGACCGCCGACCGTCTCGGGAGCCGAGATGCAAGAGGTGACCATCTCGGCGGCGGCGGACCCGGGCTCCTCCGGCCGACAGGAGCCGACCTTTGGTCGGCGGCTGTGGGTGGAATCGTGGCGACACGTCTGCGCCCTCGAGCAAGCTGCACAGCTGATCGTTGATGTGCCGTGTGTGCTCGCTGCGCTCGTCGTCGCGGTGACCGGATGGCGGGTGCGGGCGCTGCGGCTCCCGCTGCTCAGGTCGCCGCCTTACGACGGGTTCGTGCACGTGCCGCTGTCTGAGGTCGACGAAGTCCGTGAAGTTTCCTACCAATCCACAGAGAGGACGAAGATCTGCAGAGAGCTCGAAGCGTGGCAAGAGACGTTGCACTCTGGGCTGGTGTGGGGCTCCATCAACAGGCCAGGCGAAGGCTCCGGCGAGTTAACCCGTACTGTGCCTCATGCATGGAGGTATCGCACCCACCTGCGACACTACACGCAGTCCCACGGTGGGAACTACAGTTCGACCTCCGCGCTACTCGATCACTCCCCGAGGTGGCTCGAAGAAGGAGACAGTATGGCTACATCAGGCTTCTACTACACGCCGCGGCCCATCATCACTGTCGGTCCTACACGCTACTTCGACGTCAACGAAGAGAGGCCAGGAGCTGTGAACGAGCAGAGACTATTCGGCGGAACTCAGCGCATCCAGGTGGACTGCGCCGACTACGACCGGAGGCGTGCAAACGCGCTGCGTGTCCACGCCCTCCTTCACTTCGGTGGCATGATCATCGATCTGCCCACCGCGCTCGCCTTCGTCCTCACGCTGCTGTGCCCGTGGCGCGCCGCCGCCGCGTGCGCCGCCGCCGCGCCGCTGTGCCCGGCGGTGCGCCGCCGCCCCGTCTGGCGCTGCTTCGGCGGCGCGCTATGCGACCTGGGCGCGGCGCTCCCGTGGGCTGCACTCGTCGCTACCCTCGCCGTCGCCGCCTACTACGCCATCACCGAGCAGCGAACGTGGCTGACCTGGATCGGATGCTACAGCTGCGCGGGCGGCGATCGCTGCGGGTGGTGTGAGCCGCAGACAGCGCTCTACTCGGTACTCGGTGGGCTCGGCGCCGTCGCCATCGCCGTTGCTCTTCGCATCGTCCTTGGGATCCACGCGTGTGCCGTGTGGGCAACGTCCGCCGCCGATCGACGGCGCGTGACGCGGCAGCAGCTCGCTCTACTGGCGCTCGACGTGCCGTACGCAATCGCCGCCGCCGTCGTCTTCCTCACTGGGTACCGCCTTCCTCGGCTCCTCGCCCAACGACGCACCGCCCTCGAGACGACTCGAGCTGCTGATCCTCTTGATGTCCTTTTGAGCACGCCACCGCCGCAACGCGTGCCGGCCAAGCACCCCTTCCGCCCACTTGCCGACGAGACTCTATGGCGTCGCCTCAAGGAACACGCTGCACGAGCCGAAGGCGTCCAAAGGCTTCCGCGCCGTCGTATTCTTCTCGTATCTCCTGCAGGCGATCGCGCTGCCTCTGCTCGCAGTCGCGGAGCTCGCGCTACTCGTCGTGCCGCCGATGGTCCCGTGGGCGGCGACGCGAAGCTGGCTGGTCGAGTGCACCCTCGCGCTCGCGAGTGCTGCGGAGGGTGGTGAGAACGATTTAGACGACTACGACGCCGCGGGATCGGGTGTGGTGCCGTCGCTCGGCGACGCGTGCGGCACCGTCGACGATGCCGGCGCGTTGCTACGCTCCCTTCCTTGGTATGCGTGGGTGGCGACGGGCGGGTGGGCGCTCGCGGTGGCGTTCAGTTGGCAGCTGGCGGCGCGCGCGACGGCGCACAATGCGCTGTGGCGGCCGTGGCGCTTCTACGGCAAGGTAGCCCGCCGGATCGGCGCGACGCTGGCGCTGCGCGGCCGTGTGTTCAAGCTCTACCTCAACATCCTCGGATGGTCGACATATACGTGCTACGTCAACCGTCGGACCGGCGGCTGCCTCGGCGAGGTCCTGCTCCTCCCCGCCGTG
>MDSW01072053.1_pt1 | contig 11074 bp, 8 predicted proteins | sample 811171 | NCBI WGS metagenome assembly MDSW01 (sample SAMN05326641, study PRJNA326480) | marine metagenome | isolation source: seawater | place: Atlantic Ocean: North West | collected 2012 | reverse complement strand
TAATTGAATTCCTTTTAATTTTTTGAAATCTGTTAATTTTAAATTTTTCATAATTGTATTTTATACATTTTTGTCAATAAATACACTGAATTAAATCTCTATGCCTAAAGAAAGTCAAATTTCTATTGATAAAAGAGGAAATGTTTAAATTTATTAATTTTTCAATAAAATTCTTTATCGTTTTTTTGATTATCATCATTTTCTTTATGCTCTCAACTTTATGGTATTTTTCTATTGGATTGCCTGATTATAAAAGATTATCAAATTATCAGCCTCCAATTTCAAGTAGGGTTTATTCACAGGATGGCAAACTTATAGCGGAGTACGCCTTGCAAAAAAGACTTTTTGTTCCTTATGACTCAATTCCAGATGTAGTAATTAATTCATTTTTGTCTGCGGAGGATAAAAATTTCTTTAAACACCCTGGCATTGACGCAAAAGGAATAGTTAGAGCAGTTGTAAACAATCTTAAAAATATAACGCAAAATAAAAGACTTGAAGGGGCCTCAACTATCACTCAACAAGTTGCTAAAAATTTTCTTTTAACCAACGAGGTATCAATGAAGAGAAAGATAAAAGAGGCAATTTTAGCTTTCAGAATTGAGAGAGCTTATTCAAAAAAAAGAATTTTAGAACTTTACTTAAATCAAATCTATCTTGGTCAAGGAACTTATGGGATAGCTGCGGCTAGTTTAGAATATTTTAATAAATCAATAAAAGAGCTTAATTATTCAGATGCAGCTATGTTAGCAGCATTACCCAAGGCGCCAAGTAAGTATAATCCTTACAAGTATCCTGAGTTAGCAAAATTTAGAAGAAATCTTGTTTTGAAAAATTTAGAAGAAAATAATTTTATCTCTAAAAAAGAATTTAATACACTTAAGCAATCTGAACTTAAACTTAAAAAAAGAAAAATTGAAATTTTAAATGAAGCAAATTCATATACAGAAGAAGTCAGAAGAGCTGTGAAAGAAAACTATGGCTTTGAGAAACTTTATTCTCAAGGATTAAGTATTAGAACACCTTTAGATATTAATTATCAATTGGAAGCAATAAAAGCTCTTAGAAAAGGAATTCAAGATTATGATAAAAGACATGGTTGGAGAGGGCCAATTACTAACAAATTAAAAGATAAAAACTGGGAAAACAAAATTAAAAATTATAAATTAGATCCCACTTTAAATTGGAATTTTGCTGAGATTACTTTTTTTGATGACAAATCTATTAGATTTAAAATATTAAATGATAAAAAGAGATCAGATGGTGTATTAAATTTTAAATCGATCAAATGGACACTTAAAAAAAATAAAACCATATCAGAAACATTTAAAATTGGTGATATAGTTTTTGTAAAAAAATATAAAAACAATTGGAAATTAAAACAATATCCTAAAGTGAATGGGGGCATCGTTGCTATAGATCCTTTTTCTGGTAATGTCAAAGCGCTAGTCGGTGGTTTTAATTTTAAATCAAGCGAATTTAATAGAGTAACACAAGCTAAAAGACAACCTGGCTCTGCTTTCAAACCTATTGTGTATGCTGCAGCTTTGGAAAATGGTTTTTCACCGAATACAATAGTATTAGATGCACCTTTTGTTGAAAGTCAAGGAGTTGGACTTAAAAATTGGAAACCAGAAAATTATGGAAAAAAATTTTACGGACCTACAACTTTGAGAAAAGGTATTGAATATTCTAGAAACCTCATGACAGTTAGAATTGCTAAAATTCTAGGGTTGAATAAAATTTTGGATCTTTCAAAAAAACTTGATGTGTACGATGAAATCCCTGAACTACTCTCTGTTTCTTTAGGAGCTGCTGAAACGACTTTGATAGATCTGACATCTGCTTACGCTTCATTTGTTAATGGCGGAAAAAAAATTAAACCTACGCTTATTTCTAGAATTCAAGATAGAAGAGGCAAAACAATTTTTAATGTTGAAAATAGATTATGCGAAGGATGTGATAAATTTATAAATGACTCTAAAGCTTTACCTCAAATAAAAAATACAAATTCTAAAGTTTTGAGTGAGGAAACGGCTTACCAGATGACAATGATTTTAAAAGGAGCCGTTGAGAGAGGAACTGCAAAAAAATTAAAATCTTTAAAAGTCCCTCTGGCAGGAAAAACAGGCACAACAAACGATAATTATGATGCTTGGTTTATTGGTTTCACTAGCGAATTAGTTATAGGAGTATATATTGGTTATGATAACCCAAAATCACTGGGAAAATATGAAACTGGCTCCAAAGCAGCACTTCCAATTTTTAAAGATTTTGTAGAAAATGCTTTGTACAAAGAGGATTTTAGAGAGTTTTCTATTCCAGAAAACATTTTTTTAACAAGATTAAATTATGATACTGGCTTAAAATCTAAATCTGGTGATAAAAATATAATAATAGAAGCACTTAAAAAAAAAGATATCAACAATTTAGAAAACAATAATTTAATATCAATAAATGATCGTGATAATCTTATACAATTAAGACAATTTTATTAATGCAAAATTTTGAAAGTATATTAGCTGCTAGTGAGAAAACTTTAGAAAATATCAGGGGGTATCTTTGATAAAAATAAAGTTAATCTCAAATTAAAAGAAATAGAAAACACTCTTCAAAATGAGCAGTTCTGGAAAGATAAGGAACTTGTAAAAAAAACCGTTAGACAAAAAAAAATTTTTGAAGAAATCTTAAACTCCTACAATGACTCACAGGTAGAAATTAAAAACCTAAAGGATTTATTTAATTTAGCTTATCAAGAAAAAAATGATGAAATAATCGAAGATTGTAATAAAAAAGTTGAAGAAGTTTTAAATATTCTAAAAAAAACTGAGATTAAATGTTTCTTATCAAACGATAATGATGATCTTAATATTTACTTAGAGATTCATGCTGGCGCTGGAGGCACTGAAAGCCAAGATTGGGCTGAAATGTTAAGAAGAATGTATCTTAAATGGTTTGATAAAAAGAAATTCAAATATGAGTTAATAAGCGAACACAAAGGTGAAGAGGCTGGTATAAAATCATCTATAATTAAGGTCGAAGGTAATTATTTATACGGTCTAATGAGATCAGAGTCTGGAGTTCACAGATTAGTCAGAATATCACCATTTGACAGCGGTGCGCGAAGACATACTAGTTTTGCTAGTGTTTGGGTCTATCCGGCAATTGACGATGATATAAAAATTATTATTGATGAAAAAGATTTAAGAATTGACACATATAGATCAAGCGGAGCAGGAGGTCAGCACGTTAACACAACAGATAGCGCAGTAAGAATCACTCATCTTCCCTCAAAAATAGTTGTGCAATGCCAAAATGAAAGATCCCAACACAAAAATAAAGAAACATGTTTCAAGATGTTAAGAGCAAGACTTTATGAGCATGAAATTCAAAAAAGAGAGGAAGAAAACCAAAAAGAATTAACTTCTAAAACAGATATTGGTTGGGGTCATCAAATAAGATCATATGTTTTGCAACCGTATCAGCTTGTTAAAGATTTGAGAAATAAAGTTGAGAACACAAATCCAGAGAGGGTACTAGATGGAGAAATTGACCAATTTATTGAGGAAGGAATAAAAAATAGATAATGAGCAGAATTTTTTCAACAGTTTTAATTATTTTTCTAATATTTTTTATTTTTATTTCTATAATTCTTTCAACTGTAGGAATAGAGACAGATAGATTTAATTATCTAATTACTCAAAAAATAAATCAATCAAATAATTTTGTTAATATAAATTTAAATAAGATAAATTATAAATTTGACATTAAAGAAATAAAGTTATTTTTGGAAACCGAAAAACCAGAGATTTACTATCGAAAAGTTTTGATACCCGCTGAAGATTTAAAAGTATACATTGATTTCTCCTCTCTACTTAAATCCAAACCAATAATTGAAAAAATAAATTTAAGTTTTGATCAAATTAATATCGATGAATTGAAAGAGCTGTCATCTTCTTTTAAGCCTTCAAATCTTACAAGTATTATCAATAATAAATTAAGCAAGGGAAAAATTAATTTTGAAATTGAAATTTATCTTAAAGGAAATAATTTATTCGATAATTTTATTGCTAAAGGAGAAGTTATCGATCTTGAAGCACAAGTTTTAGAAGATCTATATTTAAAAAATACAAATTTTAACTTTTTTGCAGATAAATCAGATGTACTGATAAAAAAAATATTTGGTGAAACGGGTCCTTTCACGATTTCAGATGGCGATTTAAAAATAAATTTTAACTCCCAAATCACTATAAGTTCAAATTTTGACACCTCTATAAAATATACCAAAAAAACTCATAATTTAAAAACTCTACAAAAAAAATTTAAATTTTTAAATACGGTTCCAATTTTAGAGGCTAAAGCAAAAAATGAATTTAGTATAAGTCTTGATAAAACATATAAATTAGATAATTATCTCTTTAAAAGTAATGGAAAAATTTTTGTCTCAGAGATTGAATTTCAAAATCCATTAAAAAATGATCTACTGAAGAGTGAAATTAATAATCTCTACCTTAAAAATATAAACTTTATAACTAATATCGATCCTAAAAAAAGCAATGCAAAGGTAGAAGGGGAATATTCAACAAATAATAAAAATTTTTTAAAATTTGACTTTAATAATGTTTTCAAAAATGAAATTCACTCAGCAATTTTTAAGTTCGATTACGATAAAGATCTCGAACTTAATCTTATAAATTATGAGAAACCAAAAAATAAAGTTGCTAATTTAGTAATAGATTTAAACAAACAAGATAATCAAATAAAAATTAATTCAGCAAAATATCAAGAAGGGAAAAATTATGTCTTAATTAAGGATTTATCAATTAATAAGGGTAAATTCGAGGGTCTGAGAAAAGTTGAGGTAAAAACTTTTAGTGAAGATAAGATAAATAACAACTTCTCAGTTATTTTTGGCAAAAAAATTTTAATCAAAGGAGATAAATTTGATGCGAGAAATTTACTCTCAAATCTTAATCAAAATACAAAAAATAAAAACACATTAAAATTATCAAAAGATATTAATATTAATCTCTCAAATATTATTGCACCAATGTCCGAAAATTTGAGAGATTTTACGTTAATCGGGAAAATTAAAAATGGAAAATTTACTAATATTTCTGCTAAGGGTGATTTTGGTAATAATAATTTTTTAGATATAAATATGAAAAGTGACAAAAATCTAAAAAAAAAGTACTTAGAAGTTTATTCAGATTTAACAAAACCACTTTTAACGGAATATAATTTTTTTAAAGGTTTAACTGGAGGTAAATTATTATATTCATCTATTATTAATAATGATGGAGTTTCAAATTCAAAATTAATTATTGAAGATTTTAAAGTTGTTAATGCTCCGGGATTGGTAAAACTTCTTTCATTAGCTGATTTGGGTGGTCTTGCAGATTTGGCAAAAGGTGAGGGTATTTCATTTGATATTTTAGAGGTAAGTATGGAAAAAAGGAAAAATATCTTGAAATTAAATGAAATCTTAGCTTTAGGACCTAGTATATCTGTTTTACTTGAGGGTTATCAAGACTCTAAAGTTACCAGCTTAAGAGGAACGTTAGTACCTGCTAAAAATCTAAATAAATTAATTTCAAAAATTCCTGTAATCGGTGACATTGTTATACCAAAAGAAGTTGGTGAAGGATTGTTTGGAATTAGTTTTAAAATCAAGGGACCCCCAGGAAAAGTTAAGACGACTATTAATCCCATTAGAACTTTAACTCCAAGGTTCATTCAAAAAATAGTAGATAAAAAAAAAATTAAATAATTTTGATTATGAAATGTTTTTTTTTACCATGGGAAATTTTTAAAATTTTATTCGTAAAATCATCTAAATTTAATATTTTTTTTTTCATCTTTAATTAATTTATTATTTAATTTCAGACCATTGTTAGCTATTGCTCTTCTAGCTTCACTTTTAGATGACATGATTTTACTTTCAGCTAAAAAGTTCAATAAGTCAATTCCTTTACTTAACTCTTCTTTGTTTAATTTAATTTCAGGTAAATCCATTCCTAATCCACTGCCCTCAAAAGTTTCTTTAGCTGTCCTTTCAGCATTTTGTGAAGATTTTATACCGTGAAGAATTTTAGTTGCTTCATTTGCCAATAATATTTTTAAATTATTAATATTTTTCTCTTTTTTACAAATTTCTTCTATTTCAGTTGTCTCAATTTCTGTAAAATAATTTAAAAATCTTTTAACGTCTCTATCATCAGTGTTTCTCCAAAATTGCCAATATTCGTAAGGAGAAAATAATTCCTCATTTAACCAAATTGCACCTTTCTCTGTTTTACCCATTTTAGAACCAGATGCTAGAGTAATCAAAGGAGATGTTAAACCAAAAGATTCTTTTTGAAGCAATCTTCTAATCAGTTCAACACCGTTAACAATATTCCCCCATTGATCTGAACCACCTATTTGTAAAACACAATTTTTTGTCTTATATAATTTGTAGAAATCATATGCTTGTAAAATCATATAATTAAATTCCATATAACTTAGAGACTGCTCCCTCTCTAATCTTAATTTGATACTATCGAATGTAAGCATTTTATTTACAGTAAAATGACTTCCGATATCTCTTAGAAATTCAATTAAATTTAATTTTGTTAACCAATCCGCATTATCTACAAATATTGGCTTTGTTTTCTTATTTGAATTTTCCAAAATTTTATTAAAAACTTTTTTTATACTAAGAATATTTTTTTTAATATCATTTTGATTTAATATTTTTCTAGTTGAGTCTTTTCCAGATGGATCTCCAATAAGAGTTGTTCCTCCTCCTAACAATACTATGGGTTTGTGACCATGTTTTTGCATTAATCTTAGAATCATTATTTGCAATAGACTTCCAACATGAAGGCTGTTGGCTGTACAATCAAAGCCTATGTAAGCGGATATAGACTGTTTATTGCAAATTTCATCAAGTTTGCCTAAATCGGTACATTGATTTATGTATCCTCGAGACCTCATTTCTAGTAAGAATTTATTTTTCATAGTGTAATTTGTTTAATCCACTATTATACGAAAATTGCTATAAATAAATACAAAATATGCTTAAAAATTATACATCTTTGGGATTAATGAGTGGCACATCTGGAGATGGTGTCGATGCTTCTCTAATAAACTCTGATGGAGTAAATTATTACGAATCAATCAAAGATAAACATTTTGAGTATGATGATGAAATTTTTAAAGGTATTCACAAAATTAAAGAAAAAATAAATAACAAATTAGATTTAAAAAATTTTAGTGAAGAAATAAATAATTTATCACGTAAAATCACTATATTTCATGCCAAAGTCATAAAAGATTTATCAATAGAGATTAATGATTACTTGATAGGTTTTCATGGTCAAACAATTTATCATAATCCAAAAGAAAAAATTTCTTTCCAACTGGGTGATGCAAAATTATTAAATCAGCTAACAAAAAAAAAAATTATTTATAACTTTAGAGAAAATGATATTAAGAGCGGTGGAGATGGCGCTCCTTTAGTTCCTTTATTTCATCAATTAATTGCAACTCAAGAAAAAATTGTACTTCCAGTTTGTATTTTAAATATAGGGGGTATTTCTAACATTACAATTGTAAATCAACAAACTGGTTCGGAAGATTTGTTAAGTAAAGATATTGGACCGGGTAATTGTTTAATTGATAAATGGATAAGAAATAATTCAAATAAAAAATATGACAGTAATGGAGATTTAGCCCATAGGGGTATAAAAAATGAAATTATTTTAGAACAAGCACAAGAACTCTATGCGAATAGGCTCAATAAGCAAAAAAGATCCTTTGATGTCAATGATTTTGATATTTCATTTGCTCGTGGTTTATCTTTAGTTGACGGAGTCAGAACTTTAACAGATTTTACTGCAAACATAATTGGTGAGGAACTTGAGCTTTGCATTTCTAAAAATAATGATCAAATTAAATCTATTATAACGTGTGGTGGAGGAAGAAAAAATAAGTTCTTAATGAACAAAATACAAGAGTTCCTAGGTTCATCAATTAGATTAAAGCTTATTGATGATTTTAACATTGATGGAGACTTTGTCGAGTCTAAAGCATTTGCTTTTTTAGCAATCAGATCCTACGAAAAAATGCCAATAAGTTTCCCTAAGACAACTGGATGTTTAAAATCATGCACAGGTGGAGAGGTAATAGAAAATTAAATTAGTGCAGTTTTATCTTTTAAATATTTTTCTATTTCTAAAGATAACTCTTTTTCTTTATTTTTAAAAAAATGATTTGAATTTTTGATTTTCGAAAAAATAACCTCTACACCTTTTTGGCTTTTAATTCTATTGTCTAATTCAATTATACTCTCTTTAGTTACTAACTCGTCGTTATCACTATAAACAACCTGACCCGAGGTTGGGCAAGGGGCAAGAAATGAAAAGTCATAAACATTCGGTTGAGGTGAAACAGCAATAAAATTATTTACTTCTGGTCTTCTCATTATTAGTTGCATACATATAAGAGAACCGAATGAAAAACCTGAAACCCAACATTGGCTATAATCTAAGTTTTGTCTTTCAATCCAATCTAAAGCTGCCGCAGCATCGGAAAGCTCTCCTTGACCATTATCAAATACTCCATCACTTTTTCCAACACCTCTGAAATTGACCTTTATTACTGAGAATCCATTTTCTAGAAAAATATTGTACATTAATTGAACTATTCTGTTATTCATTGTTCCTCCATATTGAGGATGTGGATGTAAAACTATTGCAACAGGAGAACCAAATTTTGGATTTTTGTAATACTTTGCTTCTAATCTTCCAGCAGGTCCAGGTATGAAAATTTCTAAACTTTTCGGTTTCATATTTGATAATGATTATTATTTAAAAAAAAAGTACAGATTTATATCACGTTTTTATGCGACAAATATTTTTTTTTAATCCTGACTAAAAGAGTAGGAATTGAACTAAAACTGTTATATCACAGCATATTATTATGAAGTTAACAAATAAAGGTAGATACGCGGTTATGGCTATGGCCGATTTAGCATCTAACGCAAGAAATGGACCGATAAGTCTGACAGAAATTTCATTACGGCAAAATATTTCATTAGCTTACTTGGAGCAAATTTTTATCAAACTCAAAAATAATAGATTGGTAAAGAGTTCCAGAGGAGCTAGTGGGGGGTACGTTTTAGAAAAGCCGGCTTCAGAAATAAGATTATCAAATATAATCTATGCAGTAGACGAAGAAGTAAAGACTCTTAATTGTAAAAAAAACTCTAAAAGAGGATGTAACAATAAATCAACTAAATGTATAACACACAATCTTTGGGATCAATTAGACCAGCATATAAATGGATTTTTTGAAAAAGTAAAATTGCAAGACCTAACTAAAAATAATTAGAAAAATGAAAAGTGAGGAATTAAAAAATCAAGAATACAAATACGGTTTTACTACTGAAATAGAAAATTTTAAAGCACCTAAAGGTCTTACTGAAGAAACAATAAGTTTCATTTCTAAAATTAAAAAAGAACCTAAATGGATGTTAGATTGGAGATTAAAAGCTTTTAATAGACTGAAAGTTTTAAAGGAACCTAATTGGCAAAAACCAAAATATCCAAAAATTAACTATCAAGATTTATACTATTATTCAGCTCCAAAAAGCATGAAAGGAAAACCAAAAAGTTTAGACGAGGTTGATCCAAAACTAATTGAAACATATAATAAACTTGGGATACCGTTAAATGAGCAAAAAAGACTTAGCGGTGTTGCTGTCGATGCCGTTTTTGACTCAGTTTCTGTTGCTACGACTTTTAAAGGTGAATTGGATAAAAAAGGAATAATTTTTTGCCCAATATCAGAAGCTATACAAAAACATCCTGAGCTAGTTAAAAAATATTTAGGATCAGTAATTCCTATAAGCGATCATTACTTCGCAACACTAAATTCTGCAGTGTTCACAGATGGATCTTTTGTTTACATCCCACCAAACACAAAATGTCCAATGGAGCTTTCCACATATTTTAGAATAAACGCTTCTGAGACAGGACAATTTGAAAGAACGTTAATCATTGCAGATAAAGGTAGCTACGTAAGCTATCTAGAGGGTTGTACAGCTCCTATGAGAGACGAAAATCAACTACACGCAGCAAACGTGGAATTAATAGCTTTAGATGATGCAGAAATTAAGTATTCAACAGTTCAAAATTGGTATCCAGGTGACAAAGATGGAGTTGGAGGTATTTATAATTTTGTTACAAAAAGGGGTGCTTGTAGAGGTAAAAATTCAAAAATTTCTTGGACACAAGTAGAAACTGGATCAGCGATCACTTGGAAATATCCAAGTTGTATTCTTCAAGGTGATAATTCTATAGGTGAGTTTTACTCTATAGCTATTACAAATAATCATCAAAAAGCCGATACGGGTACTAAAATGATACATTTAGGTAAAAATACAAAAAGTAAAATTATATCTAAAGGTATTTCAGCGGGAAAAGCTGATAATACGTATAGAGGGCTCGTAGATATTGGCTCGAAAGCTTTCAATTCTAGAAATTATACTCAGTGTGACTCATTGTTAATGGGAAATAAATGTGGTGCTCACACAATCCCTTATATTAAAAACAAAAATTCATCTTCGACCGTTGAACATGAGGCTACAACTTCAAAAATTAATGAGGATCAATTGTTTTATTGCAACCAAAGAGGTCTTAACCAAGAAGAGGCTGTAAGCTTAATAGTAAATGGTTTTTGCAAAGAAGTTTTGCAACAACTTCCTATGGAATTCGCCGTGGAAGCTCAAAAATTAGTTTCAATAAGTTTAGAGGGAAGTGTTGGATAATGCTTGAATTACAAAATCTACAAGCTTCTATAAATGATAAGTCAATTTTAAATGGCCTAAATTTAAAAGTTAACCCGGGCGAAGTTCATGCAATCATGGGTCCAAATGGATCGGGAAAGAGCACATTAGCAAACATACTCTCTGGAAAAAATGGTTATGAAGTTAGCGGGATTTTAAAGTATGAGGGAAAAAACTTACAAGATATTCCTATCGAAGAAAGGGCGCAAAAAGGAATATTTTTAGCATTTCAATATCCTTTAG
>MDSW01164171.1_pt1 | contig 11075 bp, 7 predicted proteins | sample 811171 | NCBI WGS metagenome assembly MDSW01 (sample SAMN05326641, study PRJNA326480) | marine metagenome | isolation source: seawater | place: Atlantic Ocean: North West | collected 2012 | reverse complement strand
GCATCTGCGCGGAGATTAAAAAACTCCAGGTAGAGGTATTACAGTCCCCTGAAGTGGACGGGATAGGGCAGTTCTGTGCCCGGGAGAAAATACACAACAGGCGTCTGGTCGACCAAGTGCTCCAGGACGGTAGGTTGCCCGTAACCACTTTCGCCGCCGGCGGCATTGCTACGCCGGCCGACGCAGCCCTGATGATGTCACGTGGTGCCGACGGGGTATTCGTGGGAAGCGGAATATTCGAGTCTAGCACACCCGCCGCAATGGCGGCCTCGATCTGCAGCGCCGTGCACTGTTACAGTGACCCCTCTCGCTTATCGGATGCCTGTGCTACGGCCGGAATGGCGATGCGGGGGGCGGGGCCACCCAATCCCGAGCTGCGCATGTTTCATCGCTGATGACTAGCCTTTTTCAACCGGAGCCTCACCTTTCTACCTGTTTTCTTCATCGATCCGGACTCGCTCCCAGCCTTCACGGCCGCATCGACCACACGAGCCTTTTCCCCCTGCAGTTCAGTCCTAGCCTCACTGCTCAAACTGTCTCCCAGTAGCCCGTACATGGTTTGTCTGGCATCAACTGCACGCACCTTCTTGTACACGAAGAACATGTTCAAGAACGACACCTCCTTCTCGAGAGCCGACATTTGCGCCGCCGCACCAAACCTTTTTCCGGATCGACGCTTCTGGGTCTCTTGTCTGACCATTTGCCCGAACAGCATCCTGAACCCGCCGAGCGAAGCGGGCAAGCCGGCCTCTTTGTACTCTTCTTCGGTGAGCGGGACAAAGCCGTAGTCTTCCATAAGGCGAGAGAGGTATGCGGGATTCACCAAGTATTCCCTGAAGGTCTTGTTAATCGATTCCTGGTAGACATCGATCGCGTACCCGATGCAGCTCGAGTCAGGAGAGTATGTGTCTCTGTCATATCTTTTCGTGATCTCGCAGAGCTTGACTCCGTCCTGGGCGAACACCGCACTCTCTCCCTCCTTCTTGCCAGCCAGCAGACGGAATATGGATTCCCCGTTGTAGCAGGTGCCAACGAAATGCCCGCCTTCCTTAGTCACCTCAGCGACGTTTCTAATGAACCCTTGCAGCTCCTGGGGTGTGCTCCAGACGTAGTGCAGAGCAAACTGCATAGAGCATGTGCCAAACCCCTTCTCCGCCACCCCATACGCATCATAGACCATCGGCTCTAGCTTAGATTTGCTCTTTGGTCCGCGCCCGAAGATCGCAGCCGCGAGGGCCTTGCCTTTCTGGGTCGGGAACGCTTCGCCTCCGCGCACGTTGCGGGAGGCATCTCCTTGGAGGAACAACGCCCCGGGCACTTCCCTCACGGACTTCTTGTATCTCAGGTACCTGGCGCACGCACCATCCTTCGTGTTGTGGATATTGTCCCGGTTGATATCCAGCCCCATCACGAACGACGCGCCCGAATCGGTCCACTTGGGCAGATCGCCTGCCTTCCCCACTGCCATGTCCACGAGCGTGCCTCCTGGCTTCGATACACCGACGATGAGGCGGTTCTTGACGTACTTGTTGTGAAAGTCCCTTAGCCCCCGGGTCTGACTCGTGCCCCCCTTTCGGTTGTAGTACACCTCATCCTCCGCGAGTTCGTCTGGGATCCCTAGCCCCGTCGCGAGCATCTCCGCCGTCACAGGATTATGCAAACTCCGCCAGTTGCTGTTGGCTACCTTCTCATCGTTCCCGTAGTTTCTCCCCCCACCGCGAAGCTCGGCGGTTTTGTCGTGCCGCACCCGGAGCGGAACCCAACGCCAGGAGCCCTCCCGATCTGGATCGTACCTGAATTCGACAATCGACTGATCCTCGATGACCTCGTCCGACTCGGCCAAAGCGATCTTCTCCCCACCCGGTCCCGCGGTCAACATAACGTTGCAATCACCGGCTTTGGGGTCGTACGGCTGGGTCGGAAAGAAGCGCCTGGGTTGGTATGTGTCGCCGTCGTGCAGGCCAGTTATCTGCAACTGACTACCTGCGCCCAGCGCGCGCCCCCCCTCCAACATAAGCTGACACGGATTCGCGTCTGCATTCCTCGTATCATGCCCCACGCACAGTATCGCGGTCTTGTACTGAGAGAGCTGGGCCGCCACACCGACATTTGTTCCAGCCTGAAATAGGTTGCTGATGAGATCCTTACCAGAGTCGGGGTCCTTCTTAAAGATGACCAGAAAGTCAATGGTGTTCTGGTCCGGGGGTTTCCACTTGAAGGACGCTCTCCATGTAGCCTTCTTCGCTGGCGCAGGTGGGCTCCCAACCTCCAGCGCGCCGACTGAGAGTCCCGTAGGCGTGAAGATAAGGCCGTCTGTCTCGTATTCGTAAAGCCCATCGCTCTCACGTTTAAGAACGGACGAGCAGGCATCGAATATAGTTCTCGATCCGCCCTGCACCTCGAATGTCTTCGCCTGCAGGCGCATCGGGGAGGGCTTCCCGGCCGACGCGCCCTGCAGCTCCGCAGCTGCAACAACCCGTGACAAGACGCTCAGGCGCGATTCCTGTCCCGCGGCCGCCACAAAGGGCAGCCCTCTGGTCTCTTTGCCGGCGTTCCAGTACACATCGAACGCGGCATACAGATTGATGTGTTCTTTGTTTTTCCCTAGGGAAATGTGCTCCCCGTCCAGAATGGTCCCTTTGAGTGAGGACGAGGCAACCGCCCCCGCGTACTGCACTTGCATGTTCGTCGTAATCAGATACACGCGACCCCCATCCCCGACATAGAGGAGCTTCCTTTGTCCATCAGCCTTGTCGGTGACAGTGTACCCCTCTCTCACGTTTGGAAGGGAGACGGCGGGATTGGGCGGTGCAATGTTATCGACCTGGAGAGTAACGGACGACGGCCCTGCAAAGGCCCACGATCGCATCGGGCGACCGGAGGAGTAAGACGCACCGACAACCTCGGCGTACTGCTTAAGGACCGCCTCTTGCTGTGGGCCGCTAATAGGATAGTTGGTGCCTTGTACCCCCTGCAGAACATAGGTGATCACCCGTCTCAGAACGGCCTCGACACTAGCTGGGGTGTCGTGGGGCGTTCCCGGGCCGACGCGATCTCCCTCAACCTCTACCTCGATCTCGTGCGAGACCCCGCGGGTGGGGATCCCCGAGTCGACCAGTGTCCTTCCTCTTCCTGACTTCACCGCGCTAACATCTACACGGACCGGAAACTGCTCGCTGCGAAGAGAAACTCGATTGAGGTACCTGTAATACTTCTCCGTGGTCGACCACCGAGCTAGCATGTCCCGGACTAGGCGCGACGAAGCGGGGAGTTCCTTCTCGCGTTGGAGAGAAACCCGGAACTCAAACTCCCGATTATCCACGGGCCCTTTTCCGAGATGGCCCTTCGACTCGAAACGAGCGTGCACCTTATCACCCGTTGTCCTAAACTGATTCGTTTCGCAGAATCGGGATATCTCGCGCAGCCCGAGCACCTCCGCTCGCGCCCGTTGTCCTCGGCCTGGCGCGGTCTCCGACATGCGCAGGATGTGCTCCGGGGCCGAAAGCGAGAAACCTAGCGAACGGAGGCGAGCGACGACACGATCCGAGTCCGCGCCGCTGAGGCGTTTGTACCCCTTAACACCGCCAAACCGAACCTCAAGCTCCGGCACACCCTCGCGTGGCTCAGGCACTTTTAAAGCATCCCAATAAGACCGGACGAGTGTGGCCATGGTGCCGGCAGGGGGGGGCATCTTACTATACACTGCACGAAGAAGTTTTATGTCCCAGTCAATTCTGAACAGCCGTCGCCCTCAGAGCGCCATGCAAAGCCACCTTCGTAAGGTTTTTCCCGTTCTCCGTCGTGGTCGCTAGGCCGGCACGCGCGGCCATCGTGCGCAGGTCGGCGGCGGTGTAAGTGCTAACGCCGCGCAGCGGCTTCTCCCAGCACTCCATGCACCAAAGAGAAGATACGCAGGCCTCCACTATTTCCTTTGTCTGGTCGCCGCTGTACACCTCGTGGCGACGCGAGTTCCTGCTTCCAAGACGCCTGATGATCATATCCGGTTCAACCTCAGTTGGACCCATGAAACAGCAGGTGTTCCCGCTCACGTACAAGAGGCGCTTACCGTACGCCGTGGCCAGGGCAGACAGCCCGTTCCCTCTTGTGAATGCGCGAGACGTGAGCTCGGACTCGAGCTCCTGGAGCTTCTTCTTGGCCGCCGGCGTATGGGCAGAACTGACCTGGCGAATGCGCTCAACCGCCTCGATCTTGAGACTCTGTTCGCGCTGGTAGCCCCTCTCTTGTCTGGCATCGAGACCTGGTGTGACCCCCATACCCACCTGGAAACACCAGAAAAGAGGATCGCGACCTCCGGGGCGAAAGTACTCCGCGTCATTCTTCTCAACGGACGGCGCGGTGGCCGCTCGCCGCGGAGCCGATGACGTGGACAAAGCCGTGTAGCGCGGCGCGCCCGGAGGGGCTACGCGCTGCTGAGTGAGCATATATGGTCTCAACCGATCGACGAAGGACATACATCAGCTTGTCGTTCGCTCCTTATCTCCATTAAAGAACTCCTTCTGCAGACGCTCTTTCTCTGCCTCCACGACCGACAGACGCTCTTGCTGGTCCCTGACGTACTTTACGTACTGCTCCAGCCGAGCCAGGGAGTCTTCGGAGAGTGACGTGAGATTAACAAAGGTCCCGTTGCGGTTCTCGTTTGTCTGCACGGACTTGTCCACGTGGAAAAGACGGAGCACCTCGATCTGATGCGCGACCGACATCCCTTCGATCTGCTCCTTAAGCATTCCAAGGTCAACCATAGATCTAGGGAGCGCGTCGCCCTTAACCCACTTCCTCTCCAATGGCGATCCGGGGGCGTGCGGATGACGTATCCGGCTCAACCAGAGCCGCGATCACGGACACATAAGGATCGTTAAGCTCGAACCTTTGGCCGATTACCGAGACGGTAAGCTTGTCATTAGCTGCTATACCGGAGAAAGCCTTGGACCGGTGATGATGATCCCGAGCAAGGAAGATGGTTACGGGCGATGGATCGATGTCGATCTCCGCGCGAATTCCAGCCTTGGTCACGTTTCTCGCCACGCACTCCATGCGCTCCCCTTCGACAGGAGTGCATACATCACAGCCAACCGCTACCTCGTACACCACGGACTGGCCCTCAAGAAGCCCCGCCGAATAGCTTTCGACGCTGGCGCTCCCCGGGCGCACGAATCCTTCGACGATGCATCGCCCCTCGATCTCGCCGCTGATCCGCGTCCTTATCACCTCGGATATGTTCGACCCCACATCAAGGACGCTAATTGGGACTCTCCTGGCGATGATCGCCCGATGATAGACTTGAGTCTCCCTAGCTGTCTGCGCCATAGTTCTTCCTACTAATGCGCACGATTTTACGCCCATTACATACATCAATTTCTGAAGTCGATCTTGGGGAGATTCAGAGCAACCGCATCGGCCGCCGAGAAGAACCATTGTCGGTCGTCCAGTTGTTGCGCACTGAACATGCGCACGGCTAGCTCTTGATAGATGCACAACACCGGCTTCCCGGGTTTTGTTGGTCCAGGGATCCCCTGGCGAACCATCAGGTCCGCCATCGCCCGCTTAGCCTCGGTCGGCCCTCCCTGGTCGCACCGTGCGCCAGTTTTCCCCGCCTGGTACATGTCCTTGACCTTAAACACTACCGACGTGCGCTTGAAGGGATAGAGAAACCCAATCGGGCTACCAAACACCTCGGATGCCGGTGTCATGGATGACCTATATGCAGCTAGGGCAGGCTTGAAGTCGACCAAGTCCTCGGGACGAGCTTCAGCCCAGGTGCCTCCCCTATAGACCACTAAGCGACCTGATTGCGCACCTACATCAAGAGAGAATGCCCTCAAGGCCGCTGCCCCATCGATATCCATCCTCCTCTTGGCCACCCATTTTCTGAGAAGCCCAACCACCTCGTCTTGATCGTCGGGCGTATCTGAAAGCTCGTTTAACATTATGGTTAGCTGAGCAGCGTCAAGCCGATCCGCGAAATACCCGACCACTGGCTCTTTGAGATCCGATTCGCTGACCCCATTGGACAGCAGAGTGACCACCGCCCGATCGACCTCCTTAGTGGGCTTACGCTTTCCTCCATCCGCAAACGGCATCACTCCCCGGATGTCGTCGAGCAGATCTCCGAGCACGAGTCCGGCCTCCACTCCCGTTGCTGCCCGGACCGTAGAGTGGCGCCGTGCGGCGGGCGGGGCCTTGAGGATCACAGCCTCCCTCTTGAACGGCACTGGAACCTCCCGCTCCCTCACCGTTAGCGCCGTGCCCTCTAGCTCTATGGGCTCGAAATAGTACGTGATGCCCACGTTCACCAACCTGCCTGGACGTCCATACCTGTCCCTTAGTCGCTCAGACCGGTCACCGACCAGGGCGGACAGAGCAGCGTCGATCTGAGCGAGCGGATATATTCTGTTCCGGTTCACCAACGCCACCAGATCAGGCTTGGTCGCAAAGTACCTGTCCGTGTACAGGTCTCGGATCTTCTGCATCACCCGTTCCGAATTAAGAACCAATCCCCCCTCGCCAAAGGTGTCTAGGGTGGGCGGTTGCCCGCCCATCGCCTCCTCTAAGCTACCGACCGGGCGACACTTGTATTTGCAGGACTCCATATAGTCGCACGCGGCAGTGAACGGTCTATCTCCGACAGCATACTCGATGCTCGCCCCATTCCCTAGCGTCTGAGGAACAACCTGGTCCATCTCTTCCACGGTGAACCCCATTTGCTCCAGGTTCAGTAGACAGTCCACGGAGGCCTCTTTGAGCACACGAGAGGCCGCCCCAATGCGCATGGCCCGAGCCTCGGCCTGTCGATACACGTAGAGATCCGCCGCCTCTATCTCCGGGTCAGGCAGAAGGCTCGCATACAAGAATATCTGCACGTTTCTCTGAATAAACGGCAGATCGCGATGACTGCACGTCCGCACCGCCCTGCCGATGATCTGCTCGATGCGACTCAAATTGTACCATGGCTCCATAACGTGCACCTGCCGTATGAACTTCAAGTCTAGCCCCTCTGCTCCTGCCTGCGAAATAATGATAACCTTGACTTTCTCCCCATTGACGTTGCCGGGATCGGTGGCAAGCTTGATCTCTCGAGGATTATCGGGCGACAGCGACTGGTCGCCGGTTATGACCGCATACGCGAATCCAGAGCGTGGACTAGGGCTCTCCGCGAAGAGAGAGCGGGCGCCTCCAGCACGAGTGAAGCCCGCCTCCTCCAGAGCAAGCGCTAATGGTATGACTCCCCCGCCAATATACTCGGTGTGCGCCAAGACTACCCCCGTGGCAGCGGAAGCCGATTTGACAATGGAAGATATCTTGGCACTGTACTCGCCAATTAGGCTCACGCTGAACACTCGGGGGAATCCGGCCGCATAGGAAAATGTTCCAGGTACGTACTGCTTATTGCTCTCGTCATATTCAAAACGCATAGTCCTGGCCAGCCCCTTGGCCGCCACTAGGTCGGAGGGAGGAACATCGATATTGCGTGTGTCGCCTTCGAGTGGGTATGTCATATTCAACGCCTGTATCGGGACCTGGAGAGTCGTGTATTGGAGCGAAGACGTATCCAGTGCGTTCGTAATGTAGTTGTACGCTACTGCCTGGAAGCCGCCAATCGGAAGGGTGTACACGTGCAGATGTTTCAGCGGGGACGCTACCATTAGCCCGTTGAGCTGCACTGTCGGATGACGCTGCCGAGCCAGCGTTCTATCGGGCGCAAACGTATCGGGCCAGATCCGATAGGGGAAGGTGTATGGATTCTCTCCACGTACGAACGACACGTAACCGTTGGCACGCGCTGCCAGCAAGTCGGCCCCGACTAGCCGCCCCCCCTCTCCCGCCCCCGGCTCTCTAAGAGATCCGTCCGACTCGAACACGTCTTTGGTCCTGATGCGGCTCCTTCCATCGTTCGTTCGCAGGAGGTTAAGTAACCAAATGATCTCCTTTGGATCGTGGTACATGGGAGTAGCCGACAGTAGGAGCAGCCGCATTCGTGGAGCGGCCGCCACCAGACGCCCAATGGCCTGGGAGACTACCTTGTCTTTGGCATCGGAAGCGCTAATGTTGTGCACCTCGTCGATGATCACCAAACGGTTTTCCGCCCAAGCTTCAAGGGCTCTCTTTTTACGTCTGCCGGCCGGAGTATCCATGTCGATCCCGTCGAGCATCTCGACCACCATGTTGGCAAACTTCTCGTATCCCAGGAACTTATACGAGGAGCGAATTACATTGCGAACCTCGCGCACAACCTTTTCTTTTGAGAGCGCGGCAGTCGCGAGCGGATTAATCTCTCGAAGATACTTTGCGCCCGTACAGCTCCGGATGTTCCATATGCCGGAGCCCGGACTGGTTTCCCGGAGGCGCGACGGATCGAACAGCTGGGATTTGAAGTTCTCCTGGACATTTGGAGCGGCGACGATTAGTATCTTCGACCGGCCCTTACGTACACCCGTCTGTCGAAGGTAGTCGCGCATTTCCTCGGCTACGCCGATCCCTGAGCAAGTCTTCCCAGAGCCAAGGCCATGGTACAGAAGCATTCCATTATAGGGGGTTTCGAGGGACAGGAAGTTCCTGACGAAGACCTGGTGTGGAGCGAGCTCGAACTCTGCGTTACAGAGACGGTCTGCCTCGGCAACCACGTCCCGCCGCCCACCTTCGTATCGTGTGTCGAAGAACTCCTTACGCCTGGAAATGTTGGCTGCAAAGGCCGGATCGTCCAGTGACGGATAGAGGAAGGGATACGGGGATGATCCCGGAGTGCCATCGGCGCCTAGCTTGAGGGCGAACTTGGACTTGGACTTGGACTTGAGAGTACGTGCGGTTTTTTTCGCCGGATAACACTTCCCGTCCTTTTTATTGCGTCTGCACCCTTTCGGACACTTCTTGCCTGGTCCCGGATCTTTACAAAGACCGTCCACTGGCTGCACAGGCGCCTCTTTTTTGCCCGATGGCTCACACAATCCGGACTTCTTGTTTCTCCTGCAGCCTCGGGGGCACCTCTTTTGCCCCTGAGGTTGAGGGCACACCTTGTCTGGTTGCGGCTCCATGTGGGGCGAGATGTATACTAGGGATATAATGTGTATCGCCGGAGGAGCGCCTCTGCTCGGGCAACGATCGCCTTCTTCTCCAGATTGTAAGGCCGGATGCACTCCATGGCTGCCCTGTTCGATCGCCACTCAATCTTGCTCACCTCGGTGCTTTGGAACTCCGCCCGCGGCTTACTACCAGGATCGACCAGGGCCAGGAAGTAGCGATGCTTGTACGACTTATAGTTGGATCCCGTGAATATCTCCTCTAGAGGAATCAGGTTCTGGATAACATTGAGACACTCTTTTGGGTAGCCTGTCTCCTCCTCAAATTCGCGGATCGCGCAGTGAAGATCGCGCTCCTGATAGTTCCTCCTGCCTTTCGGAAACCCCCACTCCGGCTCAGTCCACTTGCTCGTCGACTCGCTCACGAGTGAATTCAGGTCGTAGCTGCCAGTAGGAAGAGATATGCCGCTGCGAAGGGCGATAAACTTGTCCCGGGAGACCCTTTCCTCGCCGCGGTACTGGATGCCGACACTGTCGCCCCACAGCTCTTTCCACAGCACCGCGAACACTTCTTCAGGGTCTCCAGCCCGTGTCAACTTATCCTTCTCGCCGCACGTCATCTCATCGATTATATTGGCGATGTAAGCCCTTCCGTGCAAGGGATACTTCCCCCTGACGAAGTCCACGAAACCCAACGTGTCCTTGCGTCGGATCATCAGGTACTCTGGTCCGTCCTTCCCTGGCCTGAATGCGATCACGCCCGCGCTCGTGATAGGTTTGTTACACTGATGAAATGCATGTCCGCTCTTACCGCAGTTATTGCAGAAACAGTAGGACCGGGACATGTGCCTTCTACGTAGGGCCGGAAACTAGTTTTATGTGCTTTAGTCTAATGCTTGACAGCGAGGTGTGGGGGCCTGCCTACTGGTTTGTTCTCCATACCATAGCCAAGACGTATCCCGAGTGGCCAGGTGAAACAGCAAAAAAGAAGTACTATGACCTTATTCAGAACCTCCCTCTGTTCCTCCCAGCTCATGGAACAGACTTCGAAGTGGTTCTTGACAGTTATCCTGTCGTGCCATATCTGGACAGTCGGGAGTCATTCTGCAGGTGGGTCCACTTCGTCCACAACCGTGTGAACGAGCGGGCAGGAAAACCAAGTCTATCGCGAGCGGAGGCAGAAGCGAAGTACACCGCCTGTTACGCCCCTAAAGAGCACGTGCAGGAAGAAGAGCTCTGCAGGAAACGAACCGTAGCCACATGGATCGTCCTCGCAGGTATGCTCGTGACCGCGGCAGCGATCGGGGCGCGTGGCGAAATTCTCGAGCTATAATGTAAGTAGATGCGCCGCACCCGCCGTCGCAGCCGTCACCCCCGTCAACGCAAGAATCGACCCGCCGGAGGGGCAGCTATCGCATCCGGCGGATTCGGGTGCGTTTTCTCGCCGGCACTCACTTGCGAGGACGGACCGGCGCTCACCGCTCGTCAGCGTGCAGAGACCATATCGAAGCTGATGACCACTGCCGACGCAGAAGGGGAGATTCACGAAGTCGAGGATGTGATGCCGATATTGTCGTCCATCCCAAATGCAAGTACGTATTTTCTGGGCGTAGATCAGTCCTCCCCACCACGCGCCTGCAAACCAAACCGACTGACCAGCACTGACAAAATGGGGTTCTCAACGTGCTCTACAGCGTTTTCACGCGCGGGCATAACATCATCGAACGTTAATAGTAAGCGCGACGAGCTGCGCATCATCAACAGTCCATACGGCGGAGTGGAGCTAGAGAAGGCGTGGACCCGTGCCTCAACCGCCGGGCTGGGCGTGTACTCCCTCGGATTCAAAGCGCTGAATAACGCGTGCAGGAGACTCCTTAAATACGGAATCGTACCCATGAATAAGAAAAACCTCCTCCACGGCGATATTAAGGCGTCCAACATCCTGGTCGACGTAAATGATGCCTCCCGCCATGCCATGGTGTCCAGGGCGTCGTTTGTCAACAGGTTGCTTGCTAACATAACGCCGGCACAAGCGGCCTCTGG
>MDSW01139960.1_pt1 | contig 11077 bp, 7 predicted proteins | sample 811171 | NCBI WGS metagenome assembly MDSW01 (sample SAMN05326641, study PRJNA326480) | marine metagenome | isolation source: seawater | place: Atlantic Ocean: North West | collected 2012 | reverse complement strand
TTCCTAATTTTTGCCACGGTCTCTATAGCAACTCTGTTATCCTCTAATCCAAATCCCTTGCCAGCTAATGCTTCTTGATAACTCTTAGTGTGAAGGTCTGTAAAACCTCCCGAGAATTCTATCTCTTTTTTATCGACTGTAATTGAACGATATGTTCTTTGGCCGCAATTGATTATATTCTCTGGTAGATCATTGGAATCAATTGATAAGAACCAACGAACTCTGGCATGTTCATATTCTAGATAACCAGAAACTTTTCTCTTTTCACTATGGTGTACTTTGTTTTCTTGTATATTGCCAAAAAGATAATGGAGCATATCAAAAAAGTGAACGCCTATGTTTGTGGCAACACCTCCAGATTTCCTAGAATCTCCTTTCCAGCTTTGTTGATACCAGTTACCTCTTGATGTGATATAGGTTAGATCAACATCATATTTCTTATCGCTTTTAGATGCTCTAATTCTATCGTGGAGTTCTTTTATTGCTGGATGCAATCTTAGTTGAAGTATTGTGTTTACTTTATTGCCACTTTCATTTTCAGCCTCAAGCAAACCGTCAATATTCCAAGGATTTAATACCAATGGTTTCTCGCAGATAACATTTGCTCCAGAGCGAAGTGCGAAACGTATATGGCTGTCATGAAGATAATTTGGAGAACATATAGACATATAGTCAATTTTATTTGTTCCACGCCTGAGCTTATCAATATGTCTGTCAAAGCGTTCGAACTCTGTAAAGAAATAAGCATCAGGGAAGAAGCTATCAAGTATGCCTACTGAATCATTTGGGTCAAGCGAAGCGATTAAATCTCCTCCACACTCCTTGATTGCTGCCATGTGTCTTGGAGCTATATAACCTGATGCACCGATTAGAGCAAATTTAATCATAATCCTATAACCTCATGTCTGTTTCTTCTGAGCTAAAAATACATTTTAGGTCATATAAAATATGTTTTTTCTTGCCAAAGGAGCGAATAGTCTCGCTACCCATTTCTTTGAATTGATCATGTGATACAGCAATAATAATTGCGTCATATTTATCCTTTTCTGGAAAATCAATAATTTCGATTCCGTATTCCATGTTTGCCTCAGCAGCAGAGACCCATGGATCATAAACATCAACATTGCAATTTCTTTCCTCTAGTTCTTTAACTAAATCAAACATTTTTGTATTTCGTAAATCTGGGCAATTCTCTTTAAAAGATAGACCTAGAAGAAGCGTATTGGCACCACTGACACTGATATTTTTATTTTTCATTTGCTCGCTAAGCTGATTAATAACAAATGCACTCATGCTGTCATTAAGACTTCTGCCTGCCAAAATAATTTCAGGATGATAACCAATTAATTGGGCCTTGTGGGTCAAATAATAAGGGTCTACACCTATGCAATGCCCGCCGACAAAACCTGGCTCGAATGGTAAAAAATTCCACTTTGTTCCTGCGGCCTTGAGAACGGCTTCTGTGTCTATATTCAATTCATTAAAAATCATTGCTAATTCGTTGATTAGTGCAATATTCACATCGCGTTGTGTATTCTCAATAACCTTAGCAGCTTCAGCTACCTTGATTGATTCTGCTTTATGGGTTCCCGCCAAAATTATCTCCCGATAGAGAGAATCTATTAGTTCTGCTATCTCTGGTGTAGATCCGGAAGTCACTTTGGTGATATTTGTAACTCTGTGTTTTTTGTCTCCAGGGTTTATTCTCTCCGGGCTATAACCGCAATAGAATTCCTTATTAAATTTGAGGCCAGAAAATTTTTCAAGAACAGGGACGCAATCTTCTTCGGTACAGCCAGGATAAACAGTGGATTCATAGATAACAATATCGCCTTTTTTTAAGACTCTTCCAACTGTTTCTGAGGCAGAGAGCAATGGATTTAAATCTGGGACCTTATTCTTATCAATCGGAGTGGGGACAGTAACTATATAACAGTTTAATTCCTCTAAGTCAGATTGATCTGAAGTATAAGTTAGATGTTTTGATAGATTGAGCTCTTTTGAAGAACACTCTAATGTGTTGTCGATTCCATTCTTAAGCTCATCTATTCTATCGATATTTATATCAAAACCGACTACTGATCTTTTTTTACCGAATTCAACAGCAAGAGGCAATCCAACATAGCCTAAACCGATGATCCCAATCTTTAACTGTTTTATAGACTTAGTATTATAATTGCTCATAATTTATAAAATCCTTTATACCAATCGACAAAATTTTTTATTCCTTCCTCAATGGATGTTGATGGCTTGTAATCAAACTCCTTCACTAAGTCATCAACATCAGCATAAGTGTCAGGAACATCTCCAGGCTGAAGAGGAAGAAAATTACAAATTGCTTTGGTTCCTAACGCTTTCTCAATAGACTTAATGTAATCCATTAATTCAACTGGGCTATTGTTACCGATGTTATAAACTCGCCATGGTGCTGAGCTAGATCCTGGGTCAGGATCTTCTCCGGACCACCTCTCATTTTCTGATGCGGGTACATCTAGAACTCTAACTACTCCTTCGACAATATCGTCAATGTAAGTAAAATCCCTTCGATGATTTCCAAAATTAAATACATCGATTGGATCGCCCTCAAGAATTGATTTTGTAAATTTGAATAGCGCCATATCTGGTCTGCCCCAGGGTCCATAAACCGTGAAAAATCGTAATCCTGTAGTTGGTAAATCATAGAGATTGCTATAAGTATGGGCCATTAGCTCATTTGATTTTTTACTGGCCGCATATAAGCTTAGAGGATGATCAATATTATGGTGAACAGAAAATGGCATCTTAGTATTAGCACCATATACACTGGAGCTGCTGGCATATACCAAATGTTTGATGTCATGATGACGACAGCCCTCCAAGATATTTGTAAAGCCTACAATATTTGACTGAATATAAGCATGAGGGTTTTCCATTGAATATCTAACCCCGGCCTGTGCGGCTAGATTAATCACTTTGGTGGGTCTATAAGACTCGAAACATTCATCTATTTTATCTTTGTCTGAGATATCAGCCCTAATATGAGTATAGTTTGGATTATCTGAAAACCTTGCAAGCCTTGCTTCTTTTAAAGACGGATCATAGTAATCATTATGATTATCAATTCCAATTACTTCGTCACCTCTGTTTAGCAAAAACTGAGCTAGAGCGGCTCCAATAAATCCTGCAGTTCCTGTGATTAGAATTTTCATTTTGAAAGGCACATAAATTTCAAATTTATTTTAGGCCCCCAGATTGTTTCATAGAAGTTGATTCGGTTTTCAAGAGTTCAATCTCCTGTTTGAGAACGTTATACTCTTTAAGTTTCCTGCCTAAGAAAGCGCTCGCTAACTGTGTTTTTCTATTTAAGCCTTGTGGCGTTAACTGATATATATAAGCAACTTTATTGTTCGCGCTTCGAAAATTATGAACTTTGACAAAGCCCTTATTAACTAGGGCTCTCATAGCATAGTTTACTCCTCCCAGTGAAACACCGAGTTTCTCTGCAAGTTGTCTCTGACTTAAATCAGGATTTGTCTCAAGAATTCTTAGGACCTTCAATCTGAGTTCATTCTTAGATGTTGTTTTAGGTGATTTCTGTTTCATAATTTCAAAGTTGGATCTATATTTCTAAAAATTTGAATTAAAAATAATTGAGTGAAAATTGACTTTATAGTTATGAATGATCCCCAGCTTTTGGATCGGTAAAATGTCTTGCAAGAACAAATAATATTGAGATTATTGCTCCAAGCAAGGTGCTAAGAATAACAATAAGAGATCGGCTGGGTTTACTCTTTTGTTCCGGCACGATTGCTGGATCTATTGTTTTGAAAACATATTCAGGCCTAACTTCAGCCAGCATAATTGTCTCTGTTTGTTTCTGAATAAGCTGTGAGAACATAGATTGAAGCTCAGACAAAGGTGTGCTAGCAATCTGTTGTTTCAAATACTCTATTGACTGTGTAGCTTCCAGAACATCTTGCTCCCTTAGGGCATTATTTACATCCTCTACAAGCCAGTTAACCCAGTTTGCAGCTATGATTGGTGATTTATGCTCAATGGAAATCGAAACAAAGAATGTTAAAGGATCTTCATAGATACTAATTATTTGATTTATCTCTCTATATGCTTTTTGTTTTGATGGTTTTGAGTCATTCCACTTCTTCATTTTTGAATCAAAAATACTTCTATCATAATTAATTTTTCCTGATCCAGAATCCCAAGATTTTGATGCCATTAATTCCGGTAATATTTCTCTTCGCTCTACAAAATTAGTGAGGAACTTTCTTGATTTCATCATCTCTAATGCTAATTTTGATCTTCCTCCCTGGCCCTGAGGGAGTGAGATTCCTGCCATACTTGCAATGCCCCCATACTGCTTCATTAGACCGCTCATTCCACTTTCAGACTGATCAGTAGGAGCAAGAAGCGCTGTTGCTGTATACATATTAGGAAGAGATATTGAGATCACTATTGAAAGCAAAGCAGCAGCTAAGGTGGTGATTCCTATAATTAGCTTTTCAGCCAATAGAATAGAAAAGATCTCTGCTAGATTAAATTGATCCTCGGGCAAGATATATTCTGTTCGTTTATCGCTCTGTTTCACTGCTATTCTTCAAATTATTAAGTTCAAATATACTTAGTCTGTTCAATGGTTGAACAATATAATCTTTAACAATATTTAATACAAGTTATATTACAGAAAATTTTCGATGGATAATGCCATTACTCAGATCAATGTAAGCATCATCTCCTTGGTTTCTAGTGAGTTTGTAACTATGAAATGTGGGTTTAAATATCCCTCTTTATTTTGATTATATTTCAATTGCATCCCGTCAAGTGCAAAAGTGTAGGCACCGGCTGATCGAGCAATAACATCTCCAGCTGCAGTATCCCATTCTGAAGTCAATCCAAGCCTTGGATAGCAATCAGCATCGCCTTTTGCAATCATGCAAAATTTTAATGAGCTTCCTGCCGTTATTAACTCATAATTATTGATCTTATCTAAAACGTTCGACAAGTAGGTACTTGGATGCGAAGCGCTAGAAACTATTCTCAACATTGAAGAATCATTGGCAGATACATTGATTTCTTTTGAATCCTCAAAAGAGTCACCTTTTAAGAAATAACAACCATTTTCAACTGAGCCCCAATATGTTTCATCTCTATCAGGAGCATGGATGATTCCAAAAATTGGTTTATTATTCCTAATTAGAGCTATATTTGTTGTAAAGTCGCCATTCTTTTTAATAAACTCTTTGGTCCCATCAAGCGGATCTATGAGCCAATACTCTTTCCATTTGCACCTCTCTTCAAAAGGTATATTAGATGATTCTTCAGAAATTATTGGTGTATTGGGAGTAATCTTATTCAAAGAACTGATGATGATATCATTGGATAGAATATCTGCTTGTGTTAATGGTGATTTGTCACTTTTGAGATTTATATTAAAATCGGACTTATAGATCTCCATAATTGCCTTTCCAGCGGTTATGGATATTTCAATCAAGTTGTTTACATGCAAGCCTTCTAGAGAAAATTTATTCATCTAATTATGAATTATTGAAAAAATATCGCCTATAAACCCTAGAAGCTATTTACAGCAGCAGCAGCTAATGCCATTTGATAAATAATTTGTGTAATTTCAGTGGTCGCTCTTATTGTTGAGAATGGTTGAACTTGAAGCGGAACAACTATTGTATCACCAGGCCCAATGATCGAGGATGAAGCTCTAAAGAAGCCCGATGAGATTTGTGATGGGGAAAGGATGCTGCCGTCTGACTTGATAATATATATGCTAGAACTATCTGCGAAGGTGGTAACTCCTCCACTAAGGCCAACATAATCATCAATAGTTAGGTTATCTTTAAAGATATGTGCATTAGAAACAAAAACTTCTCCAATAACTGAAATACTTTGGTTATTCTTCGGAATATTTATTGCATCTCCATCTTCAAGAATTATATCGACTGAATCGCCAGATAGAATGCCCTCGATATCTACAACTAATCTGCCCATTGCATCAGTTTGACTGATGTCAGAAGAAATAAGTTCAGTCAGTTGGCTAATGGCATTACCACTTAGAGATTCTTGGCCCAACCCTCCTGCTTGACTAGATAAAAGAATCTTTCTTCTTAATTCACTTTGTGCGCTTTCAAATCGCTGTATCTCAGCCTCTTTTAATGATTCTCTTTGATAGTAAGTTGAGCCTGGTGAAGCATAATCTGTAAACCCGCCAGCTCTATTAATTAATTCAGATAATGTTTGATTCTCTGATATTGGATATATTCCTGGGAAGAAAACTTCTCCTGTGATTTCTACAGTCTTAATATCATTTGAAAGTTGCTTGAGATTTATGGTATCCATTTTCTTTAGGTCTAAACTCTCAGCGTCCGCCATTGATGAAAAATTATTTGAAGAAGTAAATCTCTTTCCGGCGTTATTGTATGTAGTAATTTCAATTTCAGAATCGTAGGTTCCATTTTTAGGTCCACCTGCCGCTCTAATTGCATCAGCAAGACTCATATTATCGGTGAATGGATAGTCGCCAGGAAAATGCACGCTTCCATAGACAGAAATCATGCTTAATTTTTCAGTAAAATTATCTCTTTTAACAATATCAATTAGCGGACTTAATAACTGATCACGACATATTTTTGTTATTGTCATTGCTATATCCTTGATTTCACTCTGATTTTGATTCTTGATTCTCTCTTGCTCAAGAGATTGTTGGAGAGTGATAAAGTCCTGAGGCGTTTTAAGGCCCTCTAAGTCTTCGATTGGTACCGATTTATTGGCTCTAAAACCTGACTCTTCTACTACTAAAATTGCTAGGTCTTCTGGAATGGTGCAATAATCATAAATTGAGTATTCATAATATCGTCTGATATCAGTCGAATCTAGTTCTTCTCTGAGGCTAGGATCTAGTATAGATTTTTGCTCTTCTATCTCTAGAATATCCTCCATTAGAGATTTTCTTAAGTAAGTTAATGAATTCCATTCATCCTCAAGCATAGGCTTATTGGTCTCATCATCTATGATGTACTTATCCTGGATAAGCCTTGTAGTTATGGAGCTGGTTGACAATAGTGAAGGAAAGACAAGTATCTCATCTTGATCATTTAAAATTATATTTTTTTCTCCGTTGAGATCATTTAATACTTGCTGTAGATCAATCTGTATAAAACTGTATTTTTGAGTTGTCTTATCTTTTCTTTTCACTAGTAGATAATTTAGGTCTGTCATTTCCAATAAATCTTCTGTACTTCCAAACAGATCTGCGATCCTCATATTTTCTCTCAATGAGTAGAAACCTGGCTGCGGTGTATGACCTGATACTAGAACCGCGTTCTGAATTTTGTTATTTACTGGAAAAATCGAAAGTATGTCGCCATTGTTTATCTTCGTATTCAATGCTTTCTCTGAGCTAAGATTTACATTTAGAAGCTCAAAAGAGTTTTTTGATTGATTTACTCTAAGGATCTCAGCATTTGATCTATTCGCTTTTGGCTTCAGTTTTCCTGCAAACCTTAGAAGATCTCTCAAGTTTTCTTTTTCCTTAAGCTCATAAATCCCAGGCCTATTCGCTTCGCCTCTAACACCTGCAGTCTTTATGATTGGCTCAATTAGAATCACATCTCCTTGCATTAACCTTTTATCATTGCTTGTGTCTCCATTAATTAGAAAATCATAAAGATCAAATTCGATTACTGTTTGGCCATTTCTCTTAAGTTTGATATCCCTTAGTGAGCCAGATGTACTAATACCGCCACTCTCGAATAAAGCTTCAGTTATTGAAGATAAGGCACTTAGACTATACATGCCAGGTTTGTTCGCTGCTCCAACAATGAAAATATCAATTGTTCTGAGCTCTCCCAAAGAAACACTTGCCTCTGTTCCAATCAACTGGGATGCAACAGTCGTGCTGATAAGCTTTCTTAGATTGTTGAAAGTTAGGCCTGCAACACTAAGTGGACCTAATTCTGGAATGAATATTTCACCATCTCTATTAACAATTAATTCATACTTCTTGTTCTTATTTCCATAAAGAATTAGTTTTATCGTATCATTCGGACCAATAAGATAGCTGGGCGGAACAGGAACATTCATGAGCCGTATAAACGGACTTGTCTTGCTAGAGAAATAGTCGTAACCAAAATATTCTAGCGGCTTCTCAGGGAATTTTTTTTGTGGTGCGTTATCAAAATTCTCGCCGCCAGTATAGCCATAGTCATAGGCTTTGTATTGCATTCTGTTTTGAGGCGAATCATTGCTTTCATCGATTTCTCTGGCTTCAGATTCTTCAATATTATTTACGTTACCTGAGGTTCCAGAAATACTTTCATTAAGCGCTCCCAACATGGATAATTCGTCTAGCTGCCCATAAGCTGGATGAGCACTTATTAAAAACGCAATGAAAATCAATTTTAAATTCTTATTCATTTGGCTTATCAATTAATCTTTTCTTGATTCAGAAAAAAAATTATACACCATTATGCGACATCAACATTAACTAAATGGTTATTAAGAGCCTTTAGACTAGGCTCTCATTGCTGAAAATAATTCACGATGTATGACTCTAAAGAAACGCTATCACTTTTTTCTATTTCATTCTTTAATTTTATTGAATCTTTTGCCATAGTCTCAAGCATCTCCCAATGTTCATTTTCAGATTTGTCTATTTTCAAGTAATGTTCTTTGTTTTTCTCACTTAACTCTAGCCCATAGTCAATAAAAGTAGTTCCGCCAGAACTAACAATGTCTAAAAACTTATTAGAAAGAGCTTCGTAAGGATTATTTATTTCCTCTTTCGCTTTTTTAATCGCTTTTGAGTATTCATGATCTTGCGTATCTAAAATCTCAGCAATGGGAAATAATTCATCTATCAACATATTGCCCCAATCTTTTAGGCTTATCTCTTTATCATTTCTAATTATTTTGAGCCCAGGCTTCCTACCTCTGGTAGCAACTAACTCATCATTATGTTCGATCTTTTTGATCTCTTTCTCATCGAAGCATTCATTTTGTTTGATGAAACAGTATGCCAAGAATACCTCTAAAAAAAATATAGTCTGATCATCAATGCCAGATTTGCTGAAAGGATTTAGATCTAAAGATCTCAGTTCAATAAAATCTATTCCGCCATTCATCAATTTAGAGGTTGTTCTCAGGTCTAAATTGGATTCACTTTTTGCTCTTGCAACAGCATAGTACTCATCATCAATCTGTAAAATACAATCATTAATTTGTCTTCCTTGATCAAACTCAGGCTTTGAAAAGTCCGGATGTGGGGTGCTAGTTGCCTTCCTTAGGTCTGATATATATTCATTGAGTGAATTTAGTGATACTTGTAATTTTTTTCTTCTTTTATTTTGATAGCCATAACTACTCATTCTTAAGGATGTAGCATGAGGCAAATAAATTGTATCTTTATCAAGTTTTTTAAAAGACTCGTCTTCACCAGAAATAAAGTGTTTTGTTGCAACTGGAGAGGCGCCAAATAAATAAAGTATAACCCAGTTATATCTATGTATATTTCTAAGCATGTTTAGATAAAAAGATGAAATAGAATCCTTATGTTTGGCTCCCTGATTAATGCTTTCTAAATAATCATCGTCCCAAAAGGAAGGTGAAACTGAGTAGTTAAAATGAAAGCCAGAAATTGCTTGCATCATTTTCCCATACCTTTGAGATAAGCCTTTTCTATAAAGTTCTTTAAATTGAGCACTATTAGACTTGCCATAAGATGCAATCATTATTTCATCCTCGGTTTCAATCCTATTCGGCATGCTAAAAGGCCAAATAGTCTCATTGTCAATATTATGAGAGATAAAATGATGGATATTATCTAAAAAAGTTATGGCTCTCTTTTTATTTTCAAGTGGGGGGGTCACTATCTCCAGCTGTGCTTCTGAAAAATCAGTAGTTATAAAATTATTGCATAATGGAGAACCAAGTTTTTTTGGGTGAGAGTTTTTTGAAATACTCCCTTTTTCTATCCTGATACTTTCTTTTTCAAAACCAACTTTTGTTTTATTGGATGTAGATTCAAACTTTGACAGAAGTTCTTTCTCTTTACCGATAAAATTTTTGTTAGACACTTTATATGGCCCACTATCGTTTTTCTTTATAGTATTTTTTTAAAATATTTTGATCTGATGAAGTCTTCTTTTTTGTGCTAAATCCAGCTAGAAATTTTCTATTTTTTATTTTCAAAAAAGCATCGTATCTTGCATTTCTAATATCCCACCATAAATTACTACTGTAATCTTCTATTCTCTGTCCGCCATCTCTTTGTATTGGCCGAAGATAAGTTCTAAAACTATTTCTATCCTTAGGACCAAAATAGGTACTTAAAGGGATATTAAAAAACATACCCTTATCAAAACTACCCTCCCCAAAATCGACAAAAGAGACATCTGTAAATGTCGCCCATAAACCAACGCTCCAACCATTAGGAAATGTTCTGCGTGCCTCAAATGTCGCGCCGACATCTTTGGCTAGATACTTGCCAGCGTGAACAGCAAAATCAAGATTATAAAATGGAGATGCATAATAAATACTTGCAAAAGCAGTGGCAGTCTCGTATTTAAGATGCTTGAAGGATCGGTCATAATCTCTTCGTTTTACATAATTTGCACTCAGGCCATAAGAAAATCTAGATTGAAACGGATGATACAATATTTCTCCCCCAACGCCGCTGAACATTTGCTCTAATATCCCCCCATAAAGACGAAAGTAAATATCTTCATTTACATTTCCCCTTTTTTGAAGTGTCAAAGACTCTAAGCCAGTTGTACCTCCCTTGAGATAGGAAACAACATCGGTCCTTACTGGGGTAAGTCTTGATGAACCGCTTCGTCTACTTTCATCAAAGTTTTGGTAGATATTTTGATTATAGATGCCTCTCAAGGTCCATGAATCAGGAAGATTCATCTGCAGCCCTAATTTAGCATACCACTGATATCTAGCAGGATCCTGAGGATCAAATAATTGCGTTCTGAAAGCAACATTGTAATCAAAAATTACTCTTCTCAAGTTTGCAAAATTAGTTTGATATTGTGGCACTGAAATTTCGTTCGTTGGAATAATCTCTATATTT
>MDSW01094435.1_pt1 | contig 11077 bp, 9 predicted proteins | sample 811171 | NCBI WGS metagenome assembly MDSW01 (sample SAMN05326641, study PRJNA326480) | marine metagenome | isolation source: seawater | place: Atlantic Ocean: North West | collected 2012 | reverse complement strand
GTCGTGAACCGTTTCCGGAGGGAAACGGGAATCAAATAACCGGGGGAACAGGTCAGGCCGGGAACGGAGCATCCCTACCTGGGGCCATGGGTGCTGTGGGGATCCGGGACGGAGGAAGTGTGCAGATACGGCCTATGGGCACGAGCGTCCACCCAAGGATTCCCACCTAAATGTCGAAAACAACATCGCTGTACCACCCTGGTCCTTCGAAGGTTGGCACTTCTTTCCACGGTGAGTAGAGTGTTTCCCCATGATCAATTTCTGTTACAACGAGGTCTTGTCGAGTGACTGCTTTTATTTCCACCTCTTTTTCTATGCAATCTGATCCGACCCACCGAACTTGTGCTTCCAGATGCAGTGCTTTTTCGTGTTCCTGAATTTTAATCGCACTTTCGACGAGCCACTTCTCCTCAACTTCATCCATAAACAGTACCTCTTCTAGCCACTTTACAAGCAACAAACCGCTTGAGTCATCATGAGCAGGTACATGAACCGTCCAAACCGCTGCATGATGGATTGCATCTTTAGGTATTGGAGATGCTAACAAATACGATTGCATACCGAGAGCCGTCTCTTCAAACAATCTTGCTCGAGTCAACGCAAAGGAACGCAAACCAACATCGGCTGTAGTCGGCCTCGGCCACGAACTCAATTGACTCACCCTAACGCTTCGAAACCTGCAGAGACCAAGCTATTTCCCCTATACGGTCAATCATGTCGTCCAAGCGTAGAACGAACCGGTCGGTTCGATCTGCTATCAGAATGCATTCACTTGCCGCATTTGCCAATTGGGCCGTTTCTTCAACCGATAGATTGAGCGTAATTGCAGTTGCCACTGCTACAGCAGCGGCATCAATTAAACCAATCATTTGTTTAATTTCTTCAAGCAAGCATTCTACGTGCACGGCAGGTTCTTCCCTGGAGTGGATTGTTACACCGTCTTGGCCTTCAAGGATCAATAAATGCTTCCATCCATTTGTTTCAAGCAGAATTGATGCTGCTTCGGGACCGGTTGCAGCACCCAGTCTTCGGCGCATCAATTCCAACCCCTTGGACTGGAACAAAACCCAGTCAACACCTTGTGTTCTATGCAGTCCGGTTAACTTCGGATCGGCAATAATTGGCACATTGTGTTTCTTAGCTGCTGCAATGAGCAGCTCTGCGCCTTTATCGTCAAGGACTCCGAGTCCATAGTCCGAGAGTATAAGACACGATGAATTCGGAATTGACTCAATCGTCCGAGCGATGAGGTTTGTCAATGCTGAGGACGGAATCGGCTCATCATCCTCAATGTCCCATCGGAGGAGAAGTTGCTCGCCTTTCACCAACCCTTCACGTGCACCCAGCAGACGTGTTTTCACGGTGGTTGTCCTATCCTCAAGAACCGCTATCCCAGACGTGTCAACACCTTCTTGTTCGAGCATTTCGAGAATTGCTAGCCCTGAATCATCATCTCCAACAACACCATGCAACTGACTCTTTAACCCCAAAGAGTCGAGTCCACGGGCAACATGAGCGGCAGCACCAACATCAACATCTCGGGAAATTTCTTTCAGGACAGGCACTGGTGCTCGAGAATTCAAATTGTTGGCAAACCCATGGATGTAACAATCCATCATGATGTCGCCTACGAGAAGCACATTTGACGGCTTCATGTTTTTCAAACCACGTTCCAATTTTTTCAAAGCGTCGTGAACTTTCGCGTCATCATCACTCATACCCATAATTATCCCTCAATTCCGTCTTGTAATTCTGCAATTAACATCGCATGCTCTTGATCCGTGATCTTAGTTTCTTTTCGCAAGGTTTCAAGCATAGCGGATTCATCTTCCGTTATCACGCCGTCAATGAGTGCTGTCCGTAAGACTGAGCGATATGCTTCGAGTTCAGGCGTCCTATACGGTTGTTGTAGTGCCTGCTGAAGGATTCGTTGATGTGTTTTCGTATCAATATCGAAGGCAATTTGCACAGTACGGAGAAGAACCTCCTCTTCTTCATGAATAACCCCGTCAACCAAGGCTTGACGCAGCATATCCAAATAAATCTCTTCGGGTGGTGGTACATCGATCTCACGGCGTGCTTCGTTTGAAAGACGTCGGACTCGATCGGGATGCATTCCGAGAAAATCGACGACCTCGTTCAGCAGAAGTTGCTCGTCTTTGGTTATTCGACCATCTTGCCATGCTCGAGCAAACAAACGACGAACCAGTGCTTCACCGGCCTGTGCATCGAGCGATGCTGAACCCTCGGGATGCGAAACTGGGGACAGAACAGGCTCCGAGTGGACAACCAAGTGTTCGTCGATATGGGCAAGTGTCTCCAATGTGTTCTGTGATCCAGAAAGAAGAGAATCCAACATGACTGTTTGACCATTGTTTTGCACAGCCGTGGATTGGACACGCTTGAGGATTGATTGAGCCCGTTCTCGACCTTCGCTTGTCAGTGAATAGACTCTACGTCGCTGACGAGCACCTGGTACATGCCGGCTGGTGGTGTTGAGAAAAGCTTGCTCCTCAAGACGTTTTAGAGTCCTCGGAACATGCTTTCTCTGCACGTGTACAGCAGCGGATATACCAGCTTGCGTAAGTTCCATAGGTGCTTCCCAATTGTTTTCTGGAAGTTGGTGATCGAGCAGATGAAGAAGGGTTCGTTCCTCTGTGGTAAGTGTTCCTAAGAACCCGCTAACCATGTTTCTCCCCGTTTTCTATGTCGGGGTGGTAGTCCTTAGGACAATCGGTCATCGACGCAACAATATGGGGGGAATCTTAGGACTTAACATGGTCCGGCAGCAGCGAAAGTTCAAGCCGAGGGCAAGAACATCGCGAGAGCTGGATTTTGAATCTGTAGGAAAACAGGAAGAAGGTAAGATTCAACCTCCCTCTGAAGATGGAGCGTTTTGGAAAATCCATCCACCACTATCAACACGTCTCTATGAAAAAAGCGCTCTAGGGCGTCGTCATGCTGATGGATCGATTTCGCTTACGGCATCTGAGGTATTGTTTTGTCATTGGCATCGACACGTTCCTCTTCCAAACGTTGAGTGGCTAGAGTCTGAACTTATGAAAAATCCTCGATTGGTCTATGAGGCCATCATCATGGATGTTGGGAGGAATGGAGGAGAAATGATCGTTCCAACCATCCATCGGCCTGATGATGAGCAGCTGGCTTGGGGGGTGCGTTGGCATCGTGATCGCAATCACTTGAAAGAAGCCTACCAGTCATCTGTTGCAATAGCAACAACGCATGACCATTTGGATTGGAGGAATTTGCTCGACTGGTGCAGAAAGGCCAACAAGCTTGGTGTCGATGCTGAATTATTTGTCATCGATGATGAACTCGATGTTACGATGTACAGGATCGACTTGATTGAACCTACAGGGAATCTCTCCCCATGGGAGGATCTCTCAACCAAGCAAAAGCAACTTTTCGTTAGCAATTGGGAGAGCAAGACACCGACAGAATCCGGGAGTTACGTACGCCAAACGACGCCTTGGGATTGGGAGCAAATCGGCATCGAACACATGTCTGGTAGAATTCTTCGAAAAGAAGAAGATACATACATTCAGCACATGATTGTGAAAGAATCAGAGCCAACATCTGACTCTCTTCTGATGCATGATTTACTGGGTCGGGGGTTGCTGTTGCGCCCCGGCTTCAAGTATGGATGTCGGTGGAGAGTCTATGACGGCGATTTGAACGATTCTCATGCACCATGGTTGATTCAGCCCAAGGATGAGGCTGCTGTAACATGGGAGGGCGTGTGCCTCAGTGTACGTCTTGCTGAGGGTGTTCACAAACAATGGGTCTGTGCGATCTCTGATGATTTGGGATGGAATTACCTTCGAATTCAAAGATGGTTACCCGGCAAAAACTCATCCTCGGAATAATCAAATTGATTAACATGAGCAACCCTCTTCTTTCCAAACAGAGAGGAAGCAAACCATCCAGCAAAGAGCAAGAAGAAGACAGTGAAAACAAGTGACTGATTTCCAATGAATGCTGGGCGATCGTTGCTGGTTGCTTTCAATTCAACATCGATAACCCAATGTTCACCATTGAACGACTCGAGATGGATTGTGCCCAGAACATACATGTTTTCTTGCAACAACCCCCGTGGTTCGATCTGTATGAGGATTGTACCGTTGCCATCATCAACCTCTACACTCGGATCGGTTGTCGCAACCCTGGACAATGGTCCATCTACATCAAGAGAAAATTCTCCTGATCCCTGTCCCTCACCAACGTAAGGAATCTGCAAATACGTTGGTTCATCGACATTAATATCCGCACGTAGTTGCATCTCTCCGCCAAGTGGAATCGTACCAACGGTTGTGACCGTGGTTTTGATATCAAACACATCGTTTGCGCATTGAATGTGACCAGAGAATGTGGCTGTTGAATCAATCATTCCAATCGATGAGAATGTACCGATTTGTTTTGATGTTGAATTCGTGTTGTTGGCAAATGAAATGCTTCGACCATCTGTACCATTGAGTGTGCCCCAACACGTGTCTCCGTTCATGTTCTCTAGGACCTCCAATTCAAAGTTGTCTCCTTGCAACATCGTGTAGCCAAAATTATCCAATTCGATGTCAAGGGTCGGAGAACAATTCAAGGAATGAAATTCAATTTCCCACTGGCCTTGATTCTCGACAATACGTGCGTGCCATGGCACAAGTACACCGTCATGATCACGAATCAGGATGCCTTGTTCTCCGAATTCATCACCGGGTTGAAACAAATCGCTGGCAACACCATCATTGATGCCTTTGAGTTGTTCTTGATTCCCATCAGCCTCGATTGTTTGAAGATAGGGTCTGCGTTGATCGATGTTCATAGCGTTGTGAGCAGAATCACCCGCAGCCCAATCTTCGAGAAGTACGAGGACTCCTTCACCTGGCAGGGATTCATCGTACCCGGCTTGTGTCCGCTTTTCAATCCAGACATTTTCGGTCGGTGAAACTTGTATTCGGATACGATCGCCACCTTGGGCTCGGGAGTCGATGCTTATCGTCGGACCAATGCATGGACTGGCTGCATTGTCTGGCCAGGCGAGAACTACTTCTCGTGTAGCATCATGGCCAATGGCAGCCATTGTTGGCCCCGTTGGTAGAGAGGGTGAATCACCACCCCCATTCCAATTCCCACTGGCCATGAGGTCCCATACGCCTATGCCTTTCCATGAGCCCGAATAACCAGAATCATGAACTGGATAAAGATCGAAAGCTCCGAATTGATGCATCATTTCATGCACTATTGTACCAAAGCCACTTTCGCCATGCCGCATTGAGGACATCGTGTAATGTTCAAATTTGGAATCACCCTTGTTCAGAGGTTCGGAAAAAGAAGTGAAATGCGACCATATTCGATTCGATGAGCCCGATCCTTGTTCTTGTGCGAGTGTGGAATGGAGAATTAAAAAACGATCTACGACACCGTCATCATTCAAATCATAATCCACAAATGATTCCACATTCAGAGAGGATACCACAAATTCAGCGAGCTGCGAAGGCAAAAACACCGTTCCATCGCCATAATCACGTCCATTTTCTCCATCTGCACCGTAAGCAGAGAGTGGTTTAGGTGCTCTTAGAATCTCTGAATGCACAACAATCGATAAATCAATTTGACTACCTACCGCTTGGGATAAGTAATCTTCAGTGTATTGGTTTAGTTCGTTTGCCGTGCTATCTTTTGCACTTTCTGTAAGCGGGTTTGATTCAAAATCCACCAAAACGACCAACCAAGACTCGTTTTTCTGAAGACCAACAAGTGGTGCCGCAGTACTGTCAGGACCCGAAATTTCAATTTCGAAGAGGCTGTTGATCTCCTCCGAATAGAACTGAGATGTTATCGCTAAGAGGATACAAAGGACCATTCCAATTGCATGCCCCCTTTTGCCCATAGTTACCTCACAACCCTGATTCGTTTCAATTGTTGGGTCGAATGCTAGAGATTGGAATCCACGTTTTGAAACGACCGTAATTCATCATCGCTCCAATTCACGGTTGATATTCGTACCGAACCTTGCTTAATCTCTGGCCAATTTGAGGACGATACAGGCGTATAGTTGTCAGCACTCGATTCGGAGAATCGATTCTGGCAAGCATTAATTCGCTGTGTGGATGTCCACGGGTCAACAAGATTTTCCAGTTGGATTCCGACTTCACTGTGCAATAGCGGATTCTTTTGTGGCGTGGCACCCTGCAAATCGAGAAGATTTAGCCCTCGCAATTGACAATTTGCTGATTCCGCTGTTTTCTGAAAGCTCTGTGGTAGTGGAGACGAATCGCATCCTCCAATGATGATATCCGTTAATCTGTAACGTGAAACTACGTCGATCAGGTGCTCTCGCTCGTCAATGTTATCGCACAATGCCTGATAACGCAACAGTCCTGTGTTTTCTGGGGAAGTATTGATCGGAAATGCGACACCTTGACATGAACAATCGACGTACGCGACATATCTCCTTCGGCCCTCTCGATCAAACATCGCCTGCGGGCTAACGATTTCTTTGGATGCTCGTATGCTCTTTCGGATCGACATTTCAAGAAAAAGGATCATTAGGCTGAGGAGCAGAATGTTTGTGCCGTTCCATCGTCCGGGTAACGACAACAAGAGAATGACACCACCAATTCCGAGAATTCTGACTCTCCACCAATCCTGATTGCTGTCTGTTATCAAGCCGAGTGAACCGGCAGTAATTGTTCCAAAGGCAATGATGTATGTGATGAGGATTGCCCAAAAGATTGAGAGTGCAAATGTAAACAAAGAAACAGCATCGTATTGAGAGGTTAAACCAGTTGTTTGGTGAATGCCATCGCCGAATTCATAGAGCGATGGAATAAGAAAATAGAACAGAACAAACAGTGTAGCGTAGCCAGTAATCGACGAGACCAACATCCAACGCCTCAGCATCATATTCTCGCTTTGGGTTAAACCAGGGCGAGCAAAAGAGTACATTGAGTGGAGAGCAAATGGAAGGATTAACATCACCGACAAAAACACAGCAGTAAGCCATCGCACGACGCTCCAAGATGCCGGCTCATACAATGCTAAGCACGACGAGTCCTCGCAAGGATTCAGATGATGCATGATTGATTCCAAAACAAAATCAATCTTCAAAATAAATGCAAATGTGAGAATACCGATGAGGAAAAATCCGAGTGTTGCCTTCTGAGTCAACAAATCAAAATGGGTTTGTACTGGCAGTGACGAATCATGTTCAAGGTGCAAGCCTTTTCCTGTCGCCAAGAGTCTCCCTCACACCAAATCATGGTGTTCAGGTTCTGCACGGGCTTGTACGATGGTCCGGTAAACACCAAACATACCCCAGAGGGTAAGCATTCCAAGAACGAGCGCATACCCCCATGGTTGTCCATCGTCGACGGCCCATCCAAACACGAGAAATACGCTAAGTGTGAGCAGGCCACGACGAATGCCCTGAGGGACAGCGAGACGCATGTCGAGGTGTTTTGGCCCTCCACCAAACCGACGTTCGTAGAACTCTCCTTGTACCACAGCGCCAACAAGGATGATAGATAGCGTTACCCAGTAGAAGAGGTTCCCGTTTGAGAAGAAATTATGGGCAATTTCTTCTTGTCGTTGTGCTTCGAGAGCTTCGGGATCTTCCACAGCAACGAACAATGAATCGAAATCACCGACGCTTATTGTACGGAGAACCAAATTCTCCTCGTCATCGTTGGTCATTGTTTCCGGTGAGGAAATGAAGAACGACAATAGATTCCAGTTGTCGCCTTCATTTGCACCGTTTAATCCATCGACAGCATTCCCTGCAAGAGAGAAGGAAATGTCGCCGACGTCAGATGCAGGGGCAGTCCAGGTCACGACCCAATCGTTGCCTGGGGCGGATTGTGATACGGCTCCGGGTTCTGAACCATCGGTATCTTGAACAATCTGTGAACCTTCACCTGCTGTGAAAGCACCAACACCGTAATCGGTAAGGAGGAATCCTCCGTTGGCGTAGGAAGCGTGTTGAAGATTCACTGTGAACTCGTAGGATTCTCCGACGGAATACGCTCGTGGGACGCCAGAGATTGAGACGACGACATCATTTGATGGAGCACCATCCCCGTGGCATGTACAACCGGTTTCAACTGTGAGCCCTCCATTGACGGGGTTGACCCAAGGTGGACCGTTTGGATTGGCTACAACGGGTGCAAGAAGGCAGATAGAGAGCAACAGAATGAGAAGCGTTCTTGATTTCATCATGTCCCCTCTGTTTTGTGCACTTCGGCTCCTAATTTCAACGTTGCTTCAGGCCCACGCATTTACGACTCTTTGATGGCGTTGTTGAGGCCCGTCATCATTGCCTTTCCATCACCGAAAAGCATCATCGTTTTGTCCATGTAGAAGAGATCGTTGTCAACACCAGCATAACCTACGGATAGCGAGCGCTTGATGATAACCACGGTTCTTGCGGCATCAGCATCGATGATCGGCATGCCTGCTAGAGGTCCTTCACCGCTTCGAGCAGCCGGGTTGGTTGTATCATTCGCACCAATGACCAAAGCGACATCGCAATCAGGGAATTCCGGATTGATTTCATCCATTTCGATGAGTTGTTCGTACGGTACGTTTGCTTCTGCGAGCAAGACGTTCATGTGTCCGGGCATACGACCAGCAACCGGATGAATAGCGTACTTTACCTCTGTATCGTATTTCTCAGCAATTAGGTCAGCGAATTCCTTGACTTGATGCTGGCATTGAGAAACAGCCATTCCGTAACCTGGAACGATGATGACTTTCTGAGCGCCGTCAATCATCATGGCAACCTCGTCAGGATCTGAGCCTATCTTGGTTCGTGTGAGGGATTCTTTCTCCCCGGAACCTCCAAACGACTTGAACAAAACATCTGGTAAGGTTCTGTTCATCGCTTTGCACATGATGAATGTAAGGATGAGGCCGGATGCTCCGACCAACGACCCTGCCACGATGAGGACCGAATTTCCGATAATAAATCCTGTAAACGCTGCCGCAATGCCCGACAAGGAATTGAGCAGAGAAACGACGACAGGCATATCAGCACCACCGATCGGTAGGACCAAAACGATACCAAGAACCGAGGAAATTCCGATAATTCCCCATAGATAATTTTGGTCTGTTGGAGCATCGATGCTCAAGTAAATTAAGACAGCGACTCCAATGACCATCAGGACCTTGAGTGGATTAAGCCAAACAGGACCCCATGTTGGGGTTTTGATCCATTTTCCGAAAACACTGACACCTCCCTTAAGCTTGTACATAGCGAGAATGGATCCTGTCAGTGTCATCCATCCTACGAGAGCAGACAAACCTGCTGCAACCATAATGACGGTCAACTCAAGTCGTTCAATCTGAGTGTGATCTGTGGTTCCTTCGATGAATCTCCAAATTTCAGAGAGTGCAACGAGAGCCGATGCTGCTCCACCAAAACCATTGAACAAGGCCACAAGTTCTGGCATTCCTGTCATCTCAACTCGAATTGCCAACCAAAGTCCGATAAGAGAACCAATGAAGAGACCTGATCCGATGAGGACCCATTCAATACCATCGCCAAGCCCCATTTGGAGAATTGTTGTTACAACAGCAACAAGCATCCCGAGAGCACCAAGTTGATTTCCAAATGGCGCTGTTCTTGGATGTCCAAGTTTCTTCAAACCGAAGATGAACAGAGCTGCTGATAACAGATAACCAAGTGATATCCACTCCTCCATCTCAAGCACCTCCTCGTTTCTTACCAGCAATCATGTTCAGCATTCGATTTGTGACAGCGAATCCTCCAACCACATTGATCATTGCCAAAACAACCGCAACAAATGCAAGGATGCCCGAAACCGCAGTAGCGCCACCATCGTATGCGACATTTGCACCAATAAGAGCTCCGATAATCGAAATTCCAGAAATTGCATTCGCACCGCTCATTAGGGGCGTATGCAGTGTTGCGGGAACTTTTGTAATGAGCTCAAAACCGAGGAAGATAGCTAGCATGAACAAGGTGAAATTCCCGATTAAAAACAATTCAGGCGTTAACAATTCAGCGTTCATTCGAGGGCACCTCCCAATCGTGTTTGCTTTGGATGCATTTCCCCATTTTTACAGATGAGAACGCCTCCCATCCCATTCACATAAAAATCACTACCTTCAGGGGCACCTACGAGAATATCATCATCATCCGAAATGACAATTTCTCCCTCCTGCACCAATGAGGTAATGAACGTGGTTAGATTGTTGGAATAAAGCATACTAGCAGTGGTAGCGATGGTACCCGGAAGGTTCGATGTACCTACGACAATGACTCCGTTATCAGTTGTAATTACTTCTCCAGCAACAGTATCCTCGCAGTTGCCTCCAACATCTGCATTCATGTCGACAACAACTGCTCCAGATTTGAATTCCTTCACAGCGCTTGAGGGAACCGTGATAGGAGCAGGTCGACCAAAGATTCGAGCTGTCGTCACAACAATGTCAGCATCGGAGGCTACACCACACACCGTATCATTGACTTTCTGAATAAATTCAGGTGTTAACGGCTTGGCATATCCCGCCTCGTCTTCGAAGTCGTCCATGCCATCAACTTCAATGAATCGGCCACCGACGGATTCGATTTGTTCCGCTGCTGATTTGCGAACATCCGAAGCGTAAACCACCGCACCGAGTCGCTTCGCAGTGGCGATGGCTTGCAACCCTGCGACACCGGAACCCATGATCACGACCTTTGCGGGTCGGACGGTACCCGCTGACGTGGTCATCATGGGGATCCCTTTGGGAACGTGCGCAGCTCCCAGCAGTACAGCTTTGTATCCTGCGAGATTGTCCTGACTTGAATTGACATCCATGGATTGTGCCCGACTCAATCGACGAGGAATCATGTCCATGGATAGTAATGTGATGTTTGCTGCGAGGCAGTCCTTGACGTATTGTGGATTGCGAAATGGGTCGGATACGCAAGCGAGATTCGTGCCCTCATTGATGCCCTGGACCCCAGGAAATCTTATGGTGATAATGTTGTCACATGCGAGCGCCTCATCACGGGTACCGACTGTAGCGCCTGCTGCTTCGTAGTCTGAATCGTGGT